>Ga0114922_10002137_pt1 | contig 18622 bp, 21 predicted proteins | sample AartaG_FD_100975 | JGI IMG/M metagenome (GOLD analysis project Ga0114922, IMG submission 100975) | Deep subsurface microbial communities from Aarhus Bay to uncover new lineages of life (NeLLi) - Aarhus_00045 metaG | ecosystem: Environmental > Aquatic > Marine > Oceanic > Sediment | place...
GGTAAAGCTTTTCTTTTTAAGAAAAGGTTTGTGTAAATCTGCGTCCTAAATTAAATTTATTTATGGGTAGAAGTTATACTTTGTATACGATCAAAAATATGGATAAAATAGGCAAACTCGTAGGTTTGCTAGGGGCACATATAGAAAAATGTAAAACCTTTATATAGATGTGGTTATAAAATAAGGAGTGAGTGACAAAAATGCCGATAAGTTTAGATAACAAAAGGCCCCTGACTGAGCGTCAAAGTGAAATAGTAGAGGACATAAAAGGCGCTATGAGGCAGGGTAAGTCTAATTTAGAGACAGCGCATGCTTTAGGGATTAGCGAAAGCTATGTAAATGAATTGAAGATGAGAGCGGGATTAACTAAGCGTGGGTCGGAAATACGTGACTGGGTGGAGAATCATGAAGAGGTACGTGACTGGCTCCGTGATATAAAAGGGGGCGAAGCGCATGAAAGCACTAAGAAAATGTTTGCAGGTTCATTGAAGAAGTACTGTGAGTACCGAGGACTAACCCCGGGAGAAGTATTATTTGAAGGCGAAGAAGATCTTAAATTGCCAAGAGAGGAGAAACAAGTAAAGAAGCATCTGCTAGATTTTAGGGACTATTTGAAAGAAGGCGAAAGAGGTAAAAGCACGGTTGCGCATTATATGAGTGCAATAAATTCTTTCTTTTCGTCCCATGAAGTGCTACTCCCTAAGCTCAGTAATGGTAGCATAGAGGTGGAATGGGAAAAGAAAGAATTTGATCGAGCGAGAGTAAAAGAGTTAGTGAATGTGTGCCCCCCTCGTGAGCGAGCCATATTTCTGACAATGTTTCAAGCAGGATTAGGGGCTAGCGAAATAAGTGGTCTGAGGATAAAGGATTTAGCAGAAGTGAGGGATGGCTTAACTATTCTCAGATTGAAACGAGAAAAGAACAGTTATCGGTTCGTGACGTTCCTGGGGCGTGATGCACGGGAAGCAATAGACAATTATCTAAAAATCCGGAATGAAGGCAGCCTTATCACGTCAAGACCGAGAATATCAGAAGAAGCTAAAGTGAAGAGCGAAAACGACTTTCTTTTTATCACTCGTGACTCACATTCAAAAACATGGAATAAGATAGATACCGACCATGTGAGCAAGTACATGATGCAAATGTGCAAGACGTTGGGCTGGTATCATGGCGAGAAGCGGAATCCATACAGGCCGCACGCACTGCGAGCGAGCTTTGCGACCATAATGCTTAATAATGGCGTTCCTAAGAATGTTATTGATTTTATGCTAGGTCATAAACAAAATGGGACCGATGAAGCATACTTCAAAACACATACGGAGACGTTGATAAAGCATTATAAAGCTTCTGAGCACTTATTGAGCATATCGCAAATAGAGAAGATACCGGATTCTCGATATGAAGAGCTTATGATAGAGGTACATGCAAGAAACGGTAAGATAAGCGAGCTGGAAGAGGAAATTAAAGGGTTAAAAGGCGACGCAGATAGAAAAGATGAGGCCATGGAAGAGCTTGTGATGAATATATTGAGGAAAAAGGGAATGATATAATTCCCACTAGTGCTTACTCTGCTCTTTTTGTTGTTCTCTTAGCTGTTCTAGTACTACATCCGGAGGTAATGAGAAACGCACTTCCAACCTACCTTCATGAGAGCTAAGTTTACCGTGGATGCTGAAATGTGGTTTAAGGAAGCCAAAGCCGTCATATAACATCTGTGGGGCGGGTGCGGTTATAATGTTCCCCTTCTTATTTCGCTTAATTTTACCATCCGGCCCCATTTTAGGGCCGCCCTCCAACAGGGAGGTTACAGGCTTTTTTAGTTGTGGATACTTCATAGCATCTACAATAAGCGATGTGAACAGAGCCGCTGTGAAACCATAAAAGCTTTTTGTCTCAATTTTTCCCTTTTCCATAGCTATTGTAGCATTTTCAATATGATTGTGAGATAAGAGCAGAGAGGACATTAACGCTACATCGACATTATTTTCAAATATTAGATGCTTAGCGAAGGTAGGACTTAGTCTTAATCCCCTGGAAAAGAAACTTCGCAACCCTGGCAGGCGGCGATAATTTGATAAGTAATCGGCATTGTTTCTTAAGAAATATTGTGCATAATCCGATTGTAGAAATAGGAAAGGTTGCCTTTCAAGAAATATGGCTGCAATTTTTTTAAATGCCTCTTCTGACAGGGGAAGGGTGTAACGCCGTGAAGCGAAAACCCCATCAAGTAAACTATGGTCGATAGCCCCCACCCATCCTTCTTTAACCATAACAATATCTAAAAACGACTCTTTTCCTGAAAGCTGGGAAAGTGCAATATCCGTTTCTTCCGCTATCTTTTTTGGTGGAATCGGTTTGCCATATTTGAGTAATGCCTCTAGCACCTTTTGCTTTTTCTCGTCTCTACTAACGCTTTTTTTCTTCATATTTGTAATAAAAGGTTTTACAGTATAAAAAGGTTTAATACTATTAAACCACTTCAACTTTTTAGTGTTTTTGTTAACCAGTTAAAGAATTTGAAGGATTTTTGAAGTGGCAATGGCTTTTATATAAGATGTTTTATCAAATAGGCTTATGTCAAAAGAAATAAAAAAAGTAAATCCCGTACGCACCCGCATTTTTTGTATGAAGCTACCAATCGGTGCTATAGAGGCGATACAGGCCGATGCGGCGAAGAATTACCTAACCGCCTCTGCTGTGGTGCGGGCGTGGGTGTTGGAGGAGCTAACGCAGCGAGGGTTAAAATGGCAGAAATAAGACCAGAAAAGGGAGCGGCATTAACACACATATTCCAGCGGGTATCTGCGAAAACAGGCTTGGACGTGGAAACAATCCGGAACGCAGTTTATGATGAACGCGAAGAAGCAAGAAATGACGAAAAATGAAAAGGGCACGGCCTCCACCGCACCCAACACAAAAAGCATACATCCGCCGCACCCGCGAAAAAAAGAGGTGACGGATGTCAAGGATTAAGAAGGATTCATCATATATAAACTTTTCGGTTTTGTCAGAGACGGAAAGCGAGAAGTTAAGAGACGAATTAGAGGAACTAACTTCGACTTATGCCGGTACTCATTATATCGACGGTTTCATCGAAAAATACAAGAAAGAAATCGGAAATGGGGAAGAGGCGGTATGGGATGCGTGGTGTTCGGATAACTGCACCCTAAAAGAGTGCAAGCGAGTGGATGTTAAAAAGGAAATGTTTGCAGTGGTCGCAGCGATACACACCGAGCCCGTGAGTGACGCTTTTTATTTGGATGAGAAAGGACGACGCCGGGTTAACTGGGAAACTTTGCTTCTCGACATCATGGATAAATATACATTCCGAACGATTGAGGATACGGAAGAGCTGTTAGTCTTTGATAACGGAACTTATCGCGACGGGCGGACGGTGGTAAAACGATATGTAGAAGAGGCGCTGAGCGATGTTGCTGACATGCACGCGATTCGTGAAGTTACAGGACATATTCAGCGGCGAACCTACACGCCCCGCGATGTGGTGAATACTGACAAAGGCTTTATTCCAGTGCAAAACGGGTTAATCGATTTGAATACATTTAGCCTGGAGCCATTTGACAGTAACAAAATTTACACCTTTAAAGTTCCCGTCACTTACGACTCGGAAGCTGGCTTTGAACACATCGAAAAGTTTTTTAGCGAAGTCTTAGAGCCAGAAGACGTTGAAACGATGCAAGAAATCTTTGGATATACCCTTTATCCCAAACAGCCAGCGCATAAACTCTTCTGGTGGATAGGGACCGGCAGAAATGGTAAAACGACCACCAGCGAGCTATTACGGGCGCTGGTAGGGGCGGAGAATGATGCGGGCGTTCCGTTGGCACAACTGGATGGAAAGCACAGATTTAGTGTGGCCCGATTATTTGGCAAATTAATTAATGTCGTGCCAGAGCCAGAGACGCAAACGCCATTACAAACGAGCACACTCAAAGCGGCTTCCGGCGGCGATTTGCTACACGGAGAACTCAAAGGCGTTCAAAACATGTTTCCTTTTTGGAATTTTGCCAAAATTATTATCTTCGCTAACGACATTCCACAAATTGCTGATACATCGTTCGGGTTCTGGCAGCGAGCGTTAGTTATTGACTTCCCTCGAGCATTCACAGGCAAAGACGCGGTGAAGAATTACCATGAAGAGGTAATTAGAGAGGACGGACTGGGTGGACTACTCAACTGGGCACTAATAGGATTAAAGCGCTTACAAGATAACGACTGGGAATTTACAAGCAGCCTCTCACAAGACAAAGCCAAAATGAATATGCACCGAAAGGCACAGCCGGTTAAGACATTTGTTGATGACTGGACCGAGTTTAACAATTATGTTGAAATGCCGAAGACAGTGGTTTACGAAGCATTCAAATTATACTGCGATTTATACAATATTCCAGCACTTGAAGAAAGACAATTCACGCCACAACTTAAACGATATACAAACATACGAGAGCACCAAAATAGTCTAGACGGTACACGTGTTAGGGAGTGGCAAGGCTTGAAGTTCAAGAATGATATAGCGGTCATAAAAACATGTATAGACGGTATAGAGGTAAGCGCTGACGAAGCAATAGAGGCTGGAGCAGGCAATTTTAAATTTAAGGAAGTAGCACTGTTGTCTTACCTTAGCTGCACAGCTTGCACAGGATGCACAACTATTTTACATTACAATCCCGTAGGGAAAAAAACAGTTATATTAGAGAATAAAGGCATATTATCCTTATATATAGACAAGTACGAAACACCCGTGCATCCTGTGCATCCCGTGCAGAAAAAAAATACGCCATTAGAGGAAGAAGAGCCAGAGCAGAGAAAACCAAAATCGCCACCCATTGCAGGCACCGAGGAGGGAGGAATGTGATCGCCACAAGCACAGCACAGGGTAGCCTAGGGCTAAGCTATACAGAGTATACCTTAAACAACACATTACAGGGCCATATCCTGGAAGTTTTGGATGCCATTATTTCACAGGACTCGACCGACCGAGGGGCATGGGACCGGGTAGTCATAAATCGTATTGCTCGAGATTATGGTTATCCTCCTGTGAAAGTCAGGCGAGAGTTGGGACAAATGCTAAAAATTGGTTTGCTTTATGAATCCTGCTATGAAATTTTAAATGGCATTTATCCTATGACTTACGTTAGAAATGCAAATGAACTGTTGGGAGGTGATAATAAATATGGAAAACATATATAAAATAACACATTTTGACAGAGAAAAGCAGCCTAAGTCATTGCAGATATCTATTAACCGCCCTGTGGTGACAGATAGGGGCTATCCGAAAGCAGGAGATATAGTGTTGGGTATCATGACAAAGGAGAAATCCCTTGGTTTCGGCATGTCCACTGGCGATGTAAGCGATTTGGTACGTGTCTTAACGAGCTTGCGAGAGGAGTTATTGAATGGATTGGTATCCTTAAAGCGAGAGAACGCCAGGGAGCAGGATAGGAAATCAGATTAAAATCTATATAGACCTATATACATCTAAGGAGAAAAGAAAAAAATGTATGAAAAACTAGATAAGGTTGAGGATGTTCCCGTTATAAGAAGTGATGTGGGAACTGTCTACATTGAAAGGGTTATAGTGCGATTGAGGCAGTTGGAAGCGTTTGTTTACGGTATGGTTAGCGCAGAGAAGGAATTTGCGAGAGTGGAAGATGAGAACGACAAACCGGAAAACCGAAATAAAACAATTAGCGAGAAGGAATCATATGAATTTTTCTTCGGCACTGAGGACGAAGTGAATGAAACCCTGGAAGATATGCGAAGTACGCTTATCGAACATCACAGGGAGATAGCCGCTAAAGCTCGTACAGACGAAGAGAATCGCAAAAAAGAAGCGGCACGAGTAGCTCGGTTGCGGGCAGAGCAAGCGGAAATAGACAAGAAAACGGCAGCGATGAAGCTGGAAGCAGAAAAAAGAAGTCGTGAAGCTTATGAAATGAGGAAGAAGGATGAGGAAAGAATCAGGAAAATCGAAGAGGAGATGTTGTAATAACATTTACTTTTTCCTTATTTTTGGAGTGCACGAATGCACAGAGAACGCACGAAAATATGAGAAACAAAATAAAGGCTTGGGGGCTGGAGAAGCGAGCAGTAGCACTAAAGGCTGAGGAGAGATGTGATAGCGACATTGCACGAATGCTCACTAAAGAATGTGGCCGAGCTGTAGGTCGGATGTCCGTAGACCGATACTTCAAAAGTGTAAGTGCAGCGGTGGGCGAAGCTCTTTTAAAACGGGAAGATCTGCAAGCAAAGGAAGCAAGCATACATTTGGACGTTATCGGTCAATTAACACATGTGAACACGGAGACACTTGCCATATTGAAAGAGGCAAAGGCCGCATGTGACCATAAAACAGCATTACTCGCTATCCAAAGAGTGGAAAAGCAATTAGAGCTTCAAGCACGGTTACTAGGGGATATAGCTCCACCACCGGAAAACACAGTGATTAGAGAAATAATCATACGTGAACAGAGTAGGAGTGATTAACATCATGGCAGAGCTAAAAGAATTGGTAGAAGTAAATGGTGATGGGAAACTTACCCTTAATTTTCATCCTGGACAGGCTAAGGCATGGGCGAGCAATAAACGCTTTGTATTCGTCCTGGCAGGTACACAATCAGGTAAAACGAGCTTCGGCGGTTGGTGGTTATGGCGTGAGATAAAAGAGCATGGAGCGGGAGACTATCTGGCAGTGAGTCCGACATATGACCTGTTCAAATTGAAACTATTGCCAGAGCTGTTGGACGTTTTTGTGAATATCCTAAAGATCGGCAAATATTACCCTTCCGAACGCATAATCGAAATTTCAGATCCAAAAACCGGCAAATTCAGTGCCAAACTAGCAGATACTAAATATGCTCGTATTATCTTACGGTCCGCGGAAGCTGGCAGTAAGCATGGCGGCGCAGGTGTTGGAGGTTTGGAATCAGCAACCGCAAAAGCTGCATGGTTAGATGAGTGCGGTATGGATACCTTCTCATTACAGGCCTGGGAAGCTGTGCTACGGCGGCTGTCACTATCAGAAGGCCGGGCACTCGGCACGACAACAATTTATAACCATGGCTGGCTGAAATCGGAAGTGTATGATGCATGGCTGCGAGGAGCTGAAAATGTTGAGATAATTCAATTTGAATCTTTACTTAATCCAACCTTCCCGCGTTCGGAATACAACAGAGCCTTTGCGAGTTTACCCGTGTGGAAATTTGATATGCTATATAAAGGTATATTTACAAGACCCGCCGGCATGGTTTACGCTGGCTTTGATACTGCGAGCCATGTAGTATCGCCCTTTGAGATACCTAGCGACTGGACACGCTATGTCGGAATAGATCCGGGTGCCGTAAATACCGCCCTAATCTGGTTGGCGGAAGATCACGAGCATAGTGAATATTATGTTTATCGGGAAAGCTTGGGTGGTGATAAGACCACGAAGGAGCATGTACATGCCGCATTATCGGAATTGGACAGTAACAAAATTGTACGCTGGACTGGTGGCAACAAGTCAGAAAAGCAATTTCGGATGGACTGGCAGGCAGAGGGCATAAACGTGGAAGAGCCGCCCATAACGGATTTTGAAGCTGGACTCGATAGAGTTGCCGAACTAGTAAAGGAGAAGCGATTATTTGTTTTCTCTTCATGTAGGGGCGTAATAGATGAATTTGGCAGATATAGCCGCAAATTAGACTTGGCAGGCAAACCAACACCTGTAATAAAAGACAAAAGTGAGTTTCATCACCTGGACGCATTACGATATTGTATCCTGGGCGTAACAGCACCACTGCAGCCAAAGCCCTATCGCATGCCTTTCATTATGCCAGAATTTCGGACACGGCAAAATCGGAGGTATTGAACTGTTACCCAAACTACTAACAATCATGCAAAAACCGAAAACTTTAAATACCAGCATTTCAATTTTGGATTAGGTCCTCGGGCCCGACGCAGAAGAAGGGACTCACGAAAAAACCGCTTTGGACCCCTCAAACTACTAACGGTTTTTGAGGGGATCCCCAAGGTGGGAGTGCTATCGACTGTTATGTTATCGCACTCTTCCACAGATCAAATCTAAGGCACTAAAAAGCTAAGGGCATGCAATAATACCTCGTGGACACCAAAACGTGCAAGGAGCGGCTGCATGTCGAAGCGTGTGTTTGCATTTAGTGCAAAGACACTCTATTACAACGTTATGAATATAACCGGCTTTCGCGGGTATAGCAACAAGAGCACTGCGCCAGTTGATTAATGAGCAAGACACGGAGATAAGAGAAGAGGCAATACAAAAAATAAGCGAGGACGTAAAAGGCAAACAACACGCAGGCAGAGGTCATAAGAAGAAGGTAACCGCCACACTCGCACTCAAAGTAAAAAGGGGTTACTTCTTGTGTTAAGGAGGTATAGGGACTTTTTACCTATCTCAAATACCGCAAAGTATATATACTAAAGGACGATAAGGCGTTACCTGCATATACTATAACTAAGTGTACACTTCTTACACTGCCATAGGGAAAGCTTTATATACTGTCACCTTTAATAATGGAAAATAGTGATAACTGATATGGACGAAAGCGAGAGGAAAGAGGTGAAGAAGATAACCATAAATCTTCGTGATGAAGTGCTTATGCAGGCAATAGAGATACGACAGAAGCGGGAACGTGACGCCGGCACTGTTGTAAGCGTGACCGAGGTCATAAAGGACGCTGTTAGGGCGTTGTATGAAAAGGAGATAGGTTTGGAGGCTGAGAGTAAATGACCGAAAAAGGGATGTCCGTAGAAGAATTTACAGTGAAATGGCGAGATATCTTGGAAAAACCTGATTTACCGCAACCACTAAAGTCTATCGCGGATTTTGTGAAGGGGGAGATGGAGGAAGAGGCGGAGGTATTGGGTAAGGAAGAAATAGGTGAGGGAATGGAGGAGGTGGAAGAATGAGTGTAAAATGGCTGGTTTTGAAAGTGGATGATAGGACCATTGTTGATGGAAACTTCCCAACAGGTATAAAAGTTTCCGCGCTCGCAGAAGAGGTAAGAGTCCTATACAACTTTACACACCGTTGCTTTGGATACCTGGACGATGCGAGGCATTGGACGAACGCAGGCGATGAATGGTTGGAACCAAAAGAAATGGCTCACGATGCAGAAGGAAAACTTGTTCTCTATTTTGACGCAAACACGTTTCCTTACGCCTGGTACTCTATAACAAGGGGAGAGATAACGGAGGAAATAGAAGAATGGGGGAGAGTGGGCTTGCTTTAGGAATATATGCAAGCATGCAAAAGAAAGCGGAAGAATGATACCAGATACTTTTTTAATCCACTTTTTTCTTTTTTGCACTGTTTTTTGTATGAATGTCACAAAACTTTCTTCCGGAGCAATATTCTCTCAACTTCAGAGATAACATGATCAGCATCCGTTCGGTTCGCGATGTTTTGTGTAAAACTCAAAGTGACGTTATTGCCACCGCCATGTAAACTTGGATATGTTTGGGGGACATGCAGACTATCCACAGGCAATTTAAGACCGCTTAAAGCATTTTTTATGTTCGGCACACCTTTTCGTATCCCTTCTGCGAATGTATCAGTAAGATTCCGTGGCCAGTCGGTAAGATGAGAGAGTGCACCCAGCTTCGTATTTGAGCCAACACCGAGATATTTGAAAATTATACCTGCAAGATAGGATACTTCACTTTCGAGCGCAGTTGCCATCGAATGCATACCCGCGATAAAGCTACTTAGTAGTTCCGCACCCCAGATACCCGCATCCTCAGTCATATCGCCAAGTTCTGATACTTTCGTTTTCGTTTTGTTAACGGTAACATCCGTTTTAGTACGTATCGTATCCATGACTTCTGTTAGCGTGTTGCCTAACGTGGCCATAGCATCTATTATCAGTCCGACATCAGTAACGAAATCCGCGAGGGCCTCTGCAACATCCGTGGTGTATATCTTCTCCACACCCTTGAGCACACCATTCATGAACTCTATGAGCTCGTCAAAGCCCTCGTTTAGCGTTCCAGTCTCCGCAGTCATGCCATCAAATGCAGCCTGTAAGGTATTTGCACGGCTAATAACAATCATGAAATTGCTGGAGATGACAAGGAAAGCACGCATTAATCGCACTGTTTCATCTTCATTCTCCTTCCATGTGCCGACAAGCGCGTCTAATGAACCGATAAGCCCGTCAATGTTATCTGATAGTGCATCTCCAAATCCACTTACAGCATTTGTCAAATTCTTGAAACCTACGGTGAATGTTGCTTCAAAATCTATCTCCTTAAGCGATTCAAAGGAACGTACAGCGGACATTACACCACCTGCTAGGGTGTTGATGGCGCTTGTGGCATCCTTGAAGATAGGCACAAGATTGTTCATCGTTTCTGCATGTTCTGACCACGCCTCATCCACATCTTCCAGCGCTTTTTCTATAGTGTCAATGTTATCTTTGAGTGCCGAGGCGAAGTTCTGGATATTCGTTGACATATCCTTCATGCCGGCGCTAAACGCATCGGCCGTCATCATGGGCATTTCCGCAAGTGACGTGAATGCACCCACTAAGCCAGATACCAAATTAGTTAGGCCGGTAATGCTTGATGAAGCATCGCCAAATGTGGTCATGCTCGTGCCCATCTGCGCCGTCCACAACGCCCATTGAGATTCTACACCGATCAAATCGTTTGCGAGGGCGGCAATGCCTTCACCGCCAAATTTGAGCATACCCTCATTGATTTCATTTATCTGCATTGCGATCTTCTCGAAACCCTCCACTATCTGGTCCAACATTATGGGCGAGATGTCCTGGAGTGTTTGGAATGCATCAATAAGGGATGAGATAGTAGAAACCAAACCCGTTATTGTTTCACTAAACAATGTAACAGCGGCATTATTATTCTGGAAATAAGTTGTCAACGGGCCTGCACTTTTAAGCATTGTGTCCATACCGTCAACTATCTTCTGTGCGAAATTCCATTCGCCCTCTTCACTACCCATTGCCAGAGTGAAATTAGACATCACGAGTGTCATGTCCTCAAATACTTTCTTCAGTTTCTCTTGATCTGCCAATACACTGTCGCCTGTGTTAGCAAGCGCGTCAAACGCAGAAGTCAAGTCAATAATAGCGGAGGATAAGCGTGTGACAGAGGCAATCATGTTATTCATGGGGGTTGCATACTCGAACATAACGTCCGTAAAGGGCGTGGCAAACCCGCCTGTGAATTTACCCTCCAAATCACCTTCTGTTATTTTCGTACCGAATAGGGATTCCATTGCAGGGCGTAAATCGAATGTGCTCAGTGCAGAGCCCAAATTAACAAGTGTATCGTTTATCGCCTTGAGCCCGTTATTCAGCTCTTCTGTTGATAGTGTAGAGAGTGCAGCTAATTCGTTCAGGGTACGCATAAACTCCAGATATGGTTGTAATGCATCTGTTATTTTTGATAGTTGCTTTGTTTGGCGTTCCAGCGCGCCCGTCTGTAAATCCATTTGCTTTTCAGCTACGCCACTCGTATTCAAGAAATCTTTTGTGACTTCATCTATGTCTTCTGTACCTTCGATATATCTCAGATAATAATCATAGATAGTACTAAAAGAAGCACCGCTGATATTTGTTATAGCGTCTGTAATATGCCCTGTTTCTCGGAGGCGAGAGTTATATTCTTCCACCGTAATTAATCCCGCCTCATACTCCTGATGCGCCTGCCTCTGTGCAGTGGCTACTCTACTTAGCTCATCTGCTATAGTCTCCTTACGTCCAGGCGTCCATATAAATGAGCCTACAATATCACTAATCAATGTATCCATCTCGCCAAACGCAGGCACAAGATCTTCCATCTGCGATTCTAATATTTGAAGTGCCGAAACCATATCATGCACGTGCAGACTGAAATTAATCATCCCATCTATGCTAACGTCTTGAAGACTACTGAAATCGTCTATCGCAGAGCTCGCATCTTTTAATGCACTTGCGAATTTGCCTATTGTTTTAATGCCTTCCAAGAAGCCCGCTTCGAGGAATGGCGCTGCTATCCCGCTTATATCAATTACGGATTCCTTCACGTTTTTCAGCGATCCGATATTAGTCTCAAGAACGCTCGCTAACCCATTAAAGCTCGATTCCATATCCTGTATGCCTGCTTCGATGTTAGGTAGCGCAGCTTCAAACTCGGTGAATGTAGACCAATCGAGATTAATTAATTTCGATGCACTCTCTTGCATATTCTCAAATGCGTCAGCATTATCGCCCAACTCGCCAGTAAGGTTCTTAATTGTTACTTCCGTATCGCCTACCTGCAATTCAATGTCTTTATACGCCTGCTCTGCTTGATCGCCAGCATCCTCACTTTCGGCGCCATATTCTTGTGTTGCTTCTGTTACTTCTTCAACACTCTTTTTTACCCGTTCCACGCCTGCGCTCGCATCTTCCGCACCGGCAACAATAGCATTCGCAGCGTCTTCTATTGCTTGCTCTGTTTCTTTCGACGCTTCCGGTATATCGTCATTTAACGGATCTTCTAAACCCTCTTTAAGTGCCGTCCGTATCTCATCTATGCGTGCCTCAATTTTATCCCCGGTCGTGTCGAAATTATCACTTATCCCGGAAAAGGATTCGCCAACCCCTTTGATCATATCGCCACCGAGGAAACCAGGTATCGACTCGCCAAACTCTGATACTTTCACGCCCAGGTCATCGAAGACGTCTGCAACGATACTGTACATCTTCACAAATGCTTCTGCGATCCGGAGTGGCAGCTCCATGAAGATCCCCTTTACCTTCTCACCGAACGTACCAAACGCCTCACCAAGATCAAATGGAGCCTGTTTCGATTCCTCTATCTCTTTTGCCAAATCGGAAATAGCAGTTTGCAGGTTCTCCTGTGCCGTTATGGAATCGTTACTGGCAGTATCCAAATCCATGTGCGCTTGTTGTAACCCTTCCGTTGCGACACCAGCATCTATAAACTTCTGTGCTGATGTATCTAAAGCACCCTGGTAATTTTCAGTTGATTTCTTAGCTTCGTCCTCTGCTAGTTTAACTTTCTCTATTGCTGCACGTGCTATCTCGCTACCTGCGCCATGCTCTGCAATAGCTACGGTAGCGGCTTTTCGCGCTTCCGCCAAGGCGTCTGTTTTAGTTTTAGCATCTGCTTCTAATGCAGATAACGATTCTGTCCACCCACCAGCATCTCGAATCTCATCAGCTAATGTCTTTGTCGCTTCTCGCAGTTTCTCGTTTATGTCGTATAATGTTTGCTTTGCCGCTGTTACACCTTCTGTTGCATCTCTTATGTCATCTAGGCGGCCCTCTTCTGTTTTTAATGCGTTTGCCAGGCCATGAAATATGTCCGCGCCGCGACCTATCAAGTCCCATAGTGGACCGAGCTTATCAATGAGCCACGTAAAAGCACGAATGAGCGGGTTCAGGGCGGCACCTACAAAGACACCCCAATCATCTGCTAATGTTTTGAAATCGAAGCCTGCGCTCATCTTATCGCCCGCTTCTTTTGCTTTTGCAATAAGAGGCTCAAAAGTAGGTGCTATTTGCCGGTATATTGATTCATAATACTCTCTAAAGCCCACACCTAATTCGGTAAAAATCGTTTGGGCCGCTGGTAATAATTCGTCAGTAAGAAAATTTGCCACCGCTAACACCGCAGGAGCCGTCATCTCACCAATAGAGAGCATAAAAGCTTCTATCTTTGAATGCACAAGCTTCATCTGCCCTTCAAATGTAGTCAGTTGCTGCCCCGCCATAGTCTCAGCCGCATCGCCTGCATCGCCTAGTGTGGTTGTCAACTCGCGTATATCATCTGTACTTTCTGTCAGTGCGAGCATAGCCGGACCGGCACGCAGTCCGAAAATCTCCATCGCATCTGCGGTATCCATGCCTGCGCCGCTTAACGTGTCCAGTATATCAGCCATCGATCGTGTTTTCGGATTAACATCATCTGCGGAAACGCCCAACTCTGATAGTTTCGCTTCTACTTGCGCTGTGGGGTTCATCAGCCGACTCATAGCGCCACGTAATGCCGTACCCGCCATAGAAGCGTCAAAACCCTTGTTATACAGTACACCCAGTGTGGCGTTCGTCTCCTCAAGACTGCGACCTAATGCATGAGCTACCGGACCCACATAGGTAAGCGAAGCCCCCAGCTTATCCATTGTCGCCTTTGAAGAGCCGATAGTACGTGCAAAAACGTCCGCAACACTCTTTGAATCAGACATTGTCATGCCGAATTGCCCTAACGTGCTTGTGACAATCTCCGTTGTCTGTTTCAAGTCGGTTTGCGTTGCCGCGGCCAAATCTAAAACAGGTTTTAATTCAGTTTTTGTTATATTCGCTACATCATAGCCCGCACTTGCGAGATCGTAGAATGCATCTGCCGCCTCACTCGCTTTGAATACGGTCGTCTCGCCCAGCACTTTGGAGACGTCCATAATATGCTTTTTCGTTTCCAGGAATGCAGCACCCGTCTTCCCGGTTACCGAAGATGCGTTTGCCGCTGCCTGCTCGAAACTGCCAAATGCCTTAACCGCTTTGTTTAATGCAATACCAATAGCTGCTATACCCGCAACACCTATAAGCGGTCCAATGGCTGAGGTCAACAATCCCTTAAGCTTTGTGCCAAATCCACTTACTTTGCTGCCAACAGCGTTAAAGCCTTTATTCAAGCCTGTGAGGCCCTTATTCAAAGACCCCGTTGACGTTTTCGTGGCTGCTATGCTGGCCTTGGCACTGGCGAAAGCTGCCTTTGTCTGGTCTCTTGCACGTATAATTATATCTACCAGGTTTGCACCGCCGCCAACTGCCATTGTATTTCGTCTCTTTTTTTGTGCTTTCGCTACCGGTAAGTGTAGCCTTATAAAGTAGCCGAATCCGCTTGCAGATTGCCCAGCATCTCCAGGGGGTTGGAAGACGTTTTCAAATTGAAAGTTTCTTTGAACTCATCAAACGCGCCTATCTCCTTTTCCGATTCCATTATTAGCTCACGTAACACTAGCGCGGGCAATGCAATCAGTTCGTAGTATTCCTTTGCTGTCGTCAGCATAGCCCCCATAATGTCCTGTATTGACTTGGTATCGGATAGCAATCGCAAAAAATCAACGCATTTGTTCGGATCTTTAAACAAATCCCCCAGCACAGTATTGTTGCCGCCATTCGTTTTATTTTTACCATTAACTTCTTCTTTCAGCTCTATCGCAAATTGTGTCGGGTTGATCTTTGCGAAGAATAGTCGTGGAATTAACGTTTCCACACGTTCCAAAGATTGTTGGGAAACACCCCATTTATCTGCTAATTCAAAATGATGTCCGTGTATAACCACCGCGCGAGTTTTCACCAGGGCATCGTTTACAGGTGCACCCAATTCAAAACCAGAGTTGTATGTCATATGTAAAAGAGTCCGAAGTAATATAAAAGGGGGACGTTTACAAGGTGTACAATGCGAACGTTCGCAACAATGAAGGCACGTCCGGCCCCCATCGCCACCGTGCAAGGAAAAAGAATTTGTATTTGTATAGCGAAATAAAAAACCACGAGATTTCACAGGATTAACACAAGAAGTTAGAATTATTAGGGGCTAAAGTAGCTAAAGTCGTACAGAAACTATGTTGATATTATTCTTTTTCTCGTGGAAATCCGTGTAATCTTGTGGTTATAAAAAGGAGATAAACAAATACAAATCGAAAACTTTAAATAGATGTATTTTTTTGTGTAAATAGGCAAGAGGACTCGAAATCAGGGACCCCAGATATGCACCTTGGATCCCCAAAATTTGCAAAGCTTTTGGGGATTTCCAAGGTGTTATGTTCGTGATTGTTATGATTTATTGTGGTCTCCTGTGAATATAACCTGCTTCGCGAGTTTAACAACAAGAGCATTATACCCTCCAATTTGCTAGTTTGCGAAGATACTGCGGAGATAAGAGATAAAGCTATTTTACACGTAGAAAAAGTATTAAATAGAAAATCGCCAACAGGTAGAGGTTATAGAAAAGAGTTTTCTACAATAGTATAATATTTCACAAATGCAATAAGTGGACACTTTCCGGCACGTGGGAAGTGTGTTACTTTCAAAGCAAGGAGAAGGGGGCATATTCAAAAAGGGGTATTATTACAAAAAGTGACATTATAAAGGTGACCTTATTACCACTCTTTCATTTATTAAAGCTTTATGTACTATCATGTATATACATATATTATGGAAAAGAAAAGAGATGAGAAAGAGGGAAGGGTAACCGTTGAAATTTCAGGCCCTATATTGAGAGTGGCAATGGCGTTAAGAGCAAAGAGCGAGAAGGACATGGGTAAGCCGATTAGCTTGGCTGGTGTAGTACGAGGAGCATTAATAGCACAGCATTTACGGGAGATAGGCGAAGTGGAGGCGGATATAGAGCAATGACCGGGAAAACTGGAGAAGAAAATGTTTTATTGACTGTTGATGAGGTGACCGCACACATGGTCGGGGAATTGCAATGGAAAGAGCGGGAAAATGACTTGAACGTGCTCTTCAACGAGATTATATGGAGATTCAAAGAAAAATCTGAGGCGGGAGAAATGGCAGAAACATCTTCTATCTCCCTATCAAAGTCAATTAGAGATAGAATAGAAGAGCTACGGGAAGAAGGGAATTATCCTACCACCAGCGCGATGATTCGGGAGCTGTTATTTTGGTATCCGTAAAATGACAGAAAACAAACGCATTGATGGCTCGTGGCTGCGAGACCTAGAGCAGGGAGAACTTAACGAGGACGCAGCTAAGCTGCTATTACATAAGGAATGGATGGGTCTAGGATTATATGCATGGAAGAATCGGAGTGCGTTGACTCATGACCCGGGGCTGTTTGTGATAGAAGGTGAAGGGCAGGATATTAACACCTTCAACATAGCAGCGGTTGAGCGCAGATACCAAGCAAAGTACATTAGCGGCGAGTACAGAAACGGCAGGATGTACGCTATGATGAAGGAATGGCACGACATAAGCTTGGAAGTGAGTGTGTGGAATATGCAAGCACGGGTAATATATCGTAACGATGCCAGCGAGATAGAGCCATACACATGCAGCGAGGACGTCCAGAGTAGGCTAAATGACCTTGGTCTTCGCAGTGTTGAGGATGCCGGTGGCGCTATAAACATGAGTGGCATATATCCGCCTAACAATGACATGATAAAGTTCTTTAGAGACTCAATACGCCGCGATGTGATAAGACTAGAAGATGGGGAATAGCAATGATAAAAGAAGATAAAAAGAGCGTGGACATAAAGGAATTTGATAAGCATGTTACAATATCGCTACCTAACGGTTCTTGGATAGAATACGATTATGATACTGGTGATATTATGGGCTGGGATGTTCGTAAGCGTAAGAACTTCACTTCTTTGATGTCTACTGAGGAGTTGGAATAATGGCAACAAACACTAAAGCACCTATCGCAGATCAAAAGAAAATACTGGAATGCCTTAAGATGTTAGAACGGCCGCCCGATATGAAAGGGGAAAATGTGAGAGAGCAAGACCTGGTTATATCCGGGTGTTTCTTCCATGTTGAACATCCGGAAGAGTGCATAAAGGAACTACTTGGCGCTGGCATTGTCTACCGAGCAGAAGGCCCTAGTGGGGACGTGATAAAGAGAACGGAGAAAGACTATGGAGACTAAACAGGTACTTACGACAAAAGTCTCAAGGGAAGAGAAAGCATCCTTCCTATATCTTTGTGGAAAAGAAGGGCTAAAGTTGGCTCCTGCGCTACATTCGTTGGTGGTAGAAGCTATAAAACGAGGTGGTATTAACAAAGTAAACTGGCAACCGGCGATAAACGATAGAGATACGATAGAGGAAACTGATAAAGGAACATCTCAGAAGAGGGATAAGAGCGCATATATGGGAAGATACGGTATTTCTAAAATGAAATGAGACCTAAAATATACCTTCTGGACGTGTGTAAGCATATCGTAAACCTACAACACGAGATAAACACCGAGATAGCGAGCAAGGGCGGCTATAACGTGGACACGGGAACGCTGCTTGGCGATTGTAGGGATTACTGTATGTTTCTTGTGTTGGATGCGATAGCAGCCACAAATGAGAGGGCTGCAAGAGAAGTTATCCAAGAGCTACATGAATGTGAGGGTTATAGTAACTCACAAGGTGACCGGTTACACGCTGGCTTCTTCTTCGCGTTATCGCAGATGCTGGCACTAAAGTATGAAGTCCAAACACTGCCTGGCGAAGCAATAGATAGGAAGAGTTTTGAGGACTCATGGAAGAAGACATGCAGGGAGTTAGGGATATGATATGACCACATACGCAAACTATAAAATATCGCGCTTTCATAGGTGGCTTTTGATGAAGAGTAATAGGATATGCAATACACGAATACCTATGGCGTTCATAGCTTACATGGAGTTGTGTAAATGATATGCGAGGGGCTAATTTTTAGTAAGGGTAGGGGTGTAGTCAATATAAAAATAACCTAAAATGTCATACCTTACATACGGTAAACTCGTAGTCATCCTCTCCCTGTTGGGTGTTTGTATCTTATATGGCATATCATCAGTTATTGAGCCACCATACGTGCCTTTGGACGAGGTTGGCGCACATGAAAACGCATTTGTACGTACA
>Ga0114922_10002138_pt1 | contig 18618 bp, 14 predicted proteins | sample AartaG_FD_100975 | JGI IMG/M metagenome (GOLD analysis project Ga0114922, IMG submission 100975) | Deep subsurface microbial communities from Aarhus Bay to uncover new lineages of life (NeLLi) - Aarhus_00045 metaG | ecosystem: Environmental > Aquatic > Marine > Oceanic > Sediment | place...
ATATATGTCCATTTTTCAGCCTGGTCAAGCTGTGATTCGAAAGGCTTCATCACGAGAGCTTTTTCCTTGGACGGACATACATCGGCACAGTTACTGCAGCCGGTACAATCGTATACGCTCACCTGTATCCTGAACTTATATTCTTTCAGGGCACCTATTCCCTGGATCACTTCAGTTCCCTCGGGAGCATTGGCTGCTTCTTCATCGGTAAGGAGGAAAGGTCTTATTACAGCATGCGGGCATACAAATGAACACTGGTTACACTGTATACAGTTATCGGGAATCCATTCCGGTGTCCACACTGCCACTCCGCGCTTTTCAAACTGGGTGGTGCCGGCGGGGAATGTTCCATCTTCCCTGCCCCTGAAAGCACTTACAGGAAGATCATCACCTTTCTGTGCAATGATAGGATTTACCACATCCCTTACAAATTGAGGCAGTTTTTCGTTGACTTTCTTTTTTTCTGGTTTAACATTCTTCCAGGAGTCAGGCACATTGATTTTTGTTACCTTACCTCCCCGGTCAACGGCTGCATAGTTCATTTTAACGATATCTTCACCCTTGGCCCCGTAAGATTTGACGATAAATTTCTTCATCTCATCAACTGCCTTATCATAGGGTATTACATTGGCCACCTTAAAAAAGGCACTCTGCATTATTGTATTTGTACGGCCGCCAAGGCCAATTTCTTCGGCTATATCTGTGGCGTTGATCATATAGAAATCAATATCGTTCTCAGCCAGATATTTTTTTATTACTGCCGGAAGTCTTTCTTTTACTTCATCATCTTTCCATGTAGCGTTCAGAAGGAATGTGCCTCCTTTTTTAAGTCCCTTGAGCATATCATATTTCTCGAGGTAAGGTGCCACGTGGCAGGCAACGAAATCGGGGGTATTCACCAGGTATGTTGACTTGATGGGTGTATCCCCGAAACGAAGGTGGGAAACAGTAAGTCCACCTGACTTTTTAGAGTCATATGCAAAATATGCCTGGCAATACTTATCGGTTGTTTCGCCAATGATCTTTATTGAATTTTTGTTCGCACCAACTGTACCATCAGAGCCCAGTCCGTAGAATTTGGCAGAATAGGTGCATTCATCGCATACATTTAATTCAGGAAGCAGCGGCAATGACAGGTTCGTTACATCATCATTGATACCCACTGTGAAATGGTTCTTTGGTGAATCTTTTTTCATGTTTTCATAAACAGACATGATCATCGCCGGTGTTGTGTCTTTGGAAGAGAGGCCGTAACGGCCACCAACTATTACCGGGTGATCATCTTTTTCAAAGAACATATCGCGTACGTCAAGGTACAATGGTTCGCCATTGGCTCCGGGTTCCTTGGTACGGTCGAGCACTGATATTTTCTTCACCGTGGAGGGGAGAACATCGAAGAAGTATTTGCTTGAGAAAGGGCGGTAAAGGTGAACTGTAATAAGACCAACTTTTTCTCCCCTGGAGGTCATATAGTCGATTGTCTCCTTAATGGTTGAGGTAACTGATCCCATTGCTATTATGATATTCTCAGCATCGGGGGCGCCATAATATGTAAATGGTTTATAGTCTCTTCCCGTAAGGTCAGATATTTGCTTCATATATCCTGCAACTATGTCGGCCAATGGCTCATAGAAGGGATTAATAGATTCTTTTGCCTGGAAATAGATATCAGGGTTCTGTGCTGTTCCCCTTGTAACAGGATTTTCAGGACTGAGTGCATTATTCCTGAATACCTGGACGGCATCCCAGTCCATTAATTTTTTCATATCCTCTGTTTCTAGGAGTTCGACCTTTTGTATCTCATGTGAAGATCTGAACCCATCGAAGAAATGCATGAATGGTATGCGGGACTTTATTGCTGAAAGGTGAGCTGTTCCCGCAAGGTCCATTATCTCCTGTACACTTCCGGTGGCTATCATACCAAAACCTGTCTGCCTGGTGGCATATATATCGCTATGATCGCCGAAAATTGAAAGTGCATGAGCAGCTACTGAGCGGGCGCTGACATGAAAAACACCGGGAAGTAATTCGCCGGCCATCTTATACATATTAGGTATCATCAGAAGCAGGCCCTGTGAGGCTGTGAATGTTGATGTGAGGGCTCCCGACTGTAATGAGCCATGAACAGCGCCTGATGCTCCTCCTTCAGATTGCATCTCCACTACTTTTACTTCCTCCCCGAAAATATTCTTTCTTCCGTTAGCAGCCCATTCATCTATGAATTCAGCCATATTTGACGAGGGTGTAATTGGATAGATGCATGCAACTTCACTGAACATATAAGCAATATGTGATGCTGCCTGGTTACCGTCAAGCGTTATAAACTTTTTCTTTGTTCCCATGTCTGAAATAAATCTTATTTAATTAGAAAAATTAGTACTTAATAAACTTACTTTCTTAATAAGAGTAATCAATTATATTATTCTCCATTCTAAGAGTAATCAATTATATTATTCTCCATTCATGGAGATAAGGAATTCTTCGTTCGATTCAGTCTGGCGAAGTCTGTCACGGAGAAACTCCATTGCTTCCACAGCATTCATATCGGTGAGGTAATTCCTGAGGATCCATATTTTATTAAGGAAGTTCTTTTCGAGCAGCAAGTCTTCCCTCCTGGTACTGGATGCAGGAATATCAATTGACGGGAATATTCTCCTGTTCGACAGTTTACGGTCGAGCTGAAGTTCCATATTACCTGTTCCCTTGAATTCCTCGAAGATCACATCATCCATTTTTGAACCTGTCTCGGTAAGTGCTGTTGACAGTATGGTTAATGAACCTCCGCCTTCGATATTACGGGCAGCTCCAAAAAACCTTTTGGGTTTATGCAGCGCATTTGAATCGACACCACCAGACAATACTTTTCCTGATGCGGGGGCTATGGTATTGAAAGCCCTTGCCAGCCTGGTAATAGAATCGAGCAGGATAACAACGTCATGTCCGCATTCGACCATTCGCTTGGCTTTTTCGAGTACTATATTTGCCACGCGCACATGCCTTTCAGCCGGTTCGTCGAAGGTAGAAGCTATAACTTCAGCGTTTACACTTCTGGCCATATCAGTTACCTCTTCAGGTCTTTCATCTATGAGCAGTATCATAAGATATGCCTCTGGATGATGCTTGGCTATTGCATTGGCTATATCCTGCAGGAGGATTGTTTTACCGGTTTTTGGCTGTGCAACGATAAGCCCTCTCTGTCCTTTACCAATAGGTGCAAACATATCAACCACTCTTACTGAGAGAGTTGCTTCCCCGGGCGAACACAGGGTAAATTTTTCGTTCGGGAACAGGGGGGTTAGATAATCAAAAGGCACCCGGTCACGAATAAAGTCAGGTGTGCGCCCGTTGATCATTTGTATTTTTATCAGGGGGAAGTATTTTTCGCCTTCTTTAGGAGGCCTTATAGTGCCTTCCACTGTATCGCCGGTTTTAAGGCCAAATAACTTGATCTGGGACTGTGAAACATATATATCATCGGGTGAGTTGAGATAGTTATAATCGGCTGAGCGCAGGAAACCATACCCGTCGGGCATAATTTCAAGTACACCGGTATTCGATATTATACCTTCAAACTCATATTCCGTCTCCCTGGTTTCAGGTTCCTTCTCATGTTTTTTTTGAGAGTCACGTTGTTCGCTTTCCCTCTCCTTATCCCTGTGGGTATCCTGTTTTTTATACCTCTTATCCGCGCTTTTATCAGTGTCTTTCTTAGGGGTATCGCTCTTTGTTGTTTCCCTGCCGGTATCCCTGGCAGCTACTTCCTGTTTACGTCTTTCAGGACTTTTCTCAGCTTTTTCCCTGTCATACTGATGTTCTTTTCTTCTGCTTTGCCGGCTTTCAGGTTCCTGTATATCAGTCTTTATTACCTGCCTGGTATCAGTGGTTACCGTTTTATCACCAGGACTTTCTAATTTTTGTTCAGCTGGCTTTTGAGGTACTTTAACAAATTTGTTTTCAGACTTTGTCCTTGGTCTCCGTCCCCGTCTTTTATAAGATTCCGAATCACTTTCTTTGTTTTCCGGTCTTTTGTTCTTCCTGGCAGCTGAAGCTTTATTCTCGGAAGCTTCAACTATTGCCTGCTGATCAAGGATAAGATATATCAAATCTTGTTTTCGATATGATTCTACTCTTTTGATCTTAAGATTCTTAGCTATCTCCCTCAGTTCGGGGAGGAGCTTTTTGTTTAACTCAAGAATGTCGTACATAGTTAATATTGTAGGAAAATGTTAATGAAAATAGTATTGATAATTTTTTTTCAAGAAAAATCTGTTTCAGATATGAAATCAGATGCGCAAGGATAATTTAATATTCTATGCTGCTAAAAACGTTGCAATTATAAGCAAATCCTTATTATAATACAACACTAATATCCTAAAAAAAGGTTAAATAACAAAAACATAATGTAAAAAATTGTTCCTAAGGTCAAAGACTGAGTTAAAAAAACCTATTTTAGAATGATTTTAATTTATTCACCTATTGTCGTTAAGCATTTTTATTACTATAATTGTGATGGTCACCAGGCGGAATACGGATTTACCCTATTTTATATGCGGCAGTTAAAGATAACAAAACAGGTTACTAACCGTGATACTCCATCCCTTGATAAATATTTGCAGGAGATTGGGAAAGTAGATCTGATTTCTCCGGAGGAGGAGGTAATTCTGGCCAGGAATATTAAGAAAGGGGATAAGGAGGCTTTAGCCAAGCTTGTAAAATCAAATTTACGTTTTGTTGTTTCTGTGGCCAAGCAATACCAGAACCAGGGTATGAGCCTTCCTGACCTGATAAATGAAGGCAACCTGGGTCTTATAAAAGCTGCACAACGATTTGATGAGACAAGGGGATTCAAATTCATTTCGTATGCCGTATGGTGGATAAGACAGGCCATCCTGCAGGCACTGGCCGAACAGGCAAGGATAGTACGGTTACCGGTGAACAAGATAGGGTCAATAAATAAGATTAACAGGGCATTTGCACGACTTGAACAGGAATTTGAGAGAGAACCATCTTCGCAGGAAATTGCCGATGTCCTACAGGTAGCCCCCGAAGAGGTGAAGGAAGTGTTAAAGTCCAATGGTCGTACTGTTAGTATGGATGCACCGATAAGCAACGAGGAAGATAATAATATGTATGATGTGATGCAGAGCGATGATAGTCCGAGTCCGGATAAACATCTTATCAATGAATCACTTACATACGAGATAGAAAGAGCTCTAAGCACACTGTCGCCCAGGGAAGCAAAAGTTATAAAGCTGTATTTTGGAATAAATATGAAGCATCCTCTCACACTGGAAGAGATAGGAGAGGAACTGGTATTGACCCGTGAAAGGGTGAGGCAGATAAAAGAAAAAGCCCTTAAAAGAATACAATATACAACCCGGAGTAAGATACTCAAGACCTACCTGGGTTAATTCATAATTTACCTGAAAAAGTAAACAATGGATCATTTAGTTTCACCATCGCTGCTGGCTGCTGACTTTGGCCGGCTGGATAAGGATATAACAATGGTTAACCGTAGTGTGGCCGACTGGCTTCACCTTGATATTATGGATGGTGTATTTGTTCCAAATATAACTTTTGGTTTTCCTGTACTGAAATATGTTAATAAACTATCAGAGAAACCACTTGATGTTCATCTAATGATTGTCGATCCCGACAGGTACCTTGAACGCTTCAGGGATGCCGGGGCCAGTATACTGACCGTTCACTACGAGGCCTGCCGCCACCTTAACCGAACAGTAACAGAAATAAGAAGGCTGGGAATGAAGGCAGGTGTATCGCTTAATCCACATACACCTGTGTCAGTACTTGAATGGGTTCTTCCCTATGTGGATATGGTACTGATCATGACAGTAAATCCGGGTTACGGAGGACAGGAATTCATAGGAAACAGCTATAAGAGGATCAGCGCACTTAAGAAGATGATAACTGAATCGGATAATGATGTAATGATCCAGGTTGATGGTGGGGTAGATACCATGAATGCAAAGAAGCTTGTTGACAGTGGTGTTGACGTGTTGGTTGCAGGCAGCTCGGTATTTGGCTCAGACGACCCGGAAGGGACGATCAGGAAGCTGAAGGAACTCAGGTAGAGAAGTTGTTTGATAGGTTTGATTGTTTGATCGTTTGATCTGTACTTGGAAGCTTTTCAAATATTCAAACGCTCCAAATTGCCGGCAGGCATTCAAACCTCTTTCCAGTAATATTATTCCTTAGTTCCTTTCTCAATATGCCTGATAATCTCCTCTTTCTCCTCAGGATGAAACCATTCAATATCCTTATCCCTGGCCCACCATGTAAGTTGTCTCTTGGCATACCTTCTTGAATTTCTTTTTATGAGCTCAATTGCTTTCTCCCTGCTGATATCACCATCAAAATACCTGAACATTTCTTTGTATCCCACGGTGTTAAGAGCATTATTATCCCTGTATTCAAGTAGGTCTCCGGCTTCCTTCTCAAGTCCTTCAGAGATCATTCTGTCAACACGCTCATTAATTCTCCGGTAAAGTTCCTGCCTGTCCATCCTGAGTCCTACCTTCAAAATATTAAAATCCCTTGCTGTACCTTTTTTATGCAGGAAGAAGGAGTAGGGTTTGCCTGTTGTTTCACATATTTCAAGTGCCCTGATAATACGCTTATGATTTTTCAGATCGACGATCCTGTAATAATCGGGATCGAGCAGCCTGAGATCGGCCCGTAAACTCTCAAGACCCTCTTTCCGGAATTTATCGAGGTATTTATCCCTTACGGACTGATCCACATCCGGGATTTCGTCTATCTTCCCGGAGGCAGCATCTATATAAAGACCTGAACCTCCAACCATTAATACGATACTATGATGAGTGAAAAGCTTTTGTGATAACCGGATAAAGTCCTTCTCAAACCTGTTGGCACTATAATAATCAACAACGGAGATATACCTGATAAAATGATGTTTTACTTTCTTCAATTGCTCTAAGGATGGAACAGCTGTGCCTATCGACATTTCCCTGTAAAATTGCCGTGAGTCGCATGAGATGATTTCAGTGTCGAAATGCAGGGCAATATCAATACTCAGGTCCGTTTTACCTACGCCTGTCGGACCCAGGAGTATGAGAAGGGTATTATCCATTTCTGAAAAGAATCGTTTCAGGAGTCTTCGTAGTCCTCCATGTTTTCAAAGTCGGAAAGGTCAGGGTCATTTTCATCGATGAAGTTATCTTCCGGTTCCTCATCGTCGTCCTCAATCCGGGCAGCAACTTTCGTGAAGTTAGAAAAAAGTACCTGATGTGGGGGCTTCCCCTGTGAGCGCGCACAAATGGGATAGGTCCTGCCTTCTACCGGTTTTAAGGTACCTACACATTCGATGAACAGTGTTCTTTCATTGAACATGTCAAAAACATACAGTAACTTCTGGTTATCTTCGATGACTATATCATCAATTATCACCTCATCCATAGGGGTTGTGTTTGCACCCATCTCAAAAAGAGTGAATTCTTCTTCCTTCTCCCATTTTTTGGAGGCAGTAAAAAATGAGGCCATCTGTGATCTGTCATACTCCAGTTCTTCCTGCAAAATATTATGAAAATCAAGAAGCGTATTATTCTCATCCAGCTCAAACTCCCGCAGGAAGGATTCCTCCTCACTTGATATTACTACAAACTTAAAGATCATATATACCGTTATTGAACCTGTGCAATGTAATTATTTTTTTAAAAGAATGAAATATGAAAAAATATTTTATTGTAAAGAAGTTAGAAACTCTACAGTGTCCATATTATCGGCATAATCGCCGGGTTTGGGATACTGGGTTTGTCCGTACATGGTATTTTTTTCTGAGACAATGCATTGAATACTTCCAGCCTGTATGCGTAGCTCATCCATCAACAGTTTAATGTTGCTGAAATAATCATAATAAATAACAGATACAGGTGAGGAGATGCCCTTATTAATGACAAGTAAAGAATACCCTGTGTCATGGTATTCCTGTTTGTTAATATTTAGTAATGACTTGTTATACAAATAGTTGTTAGCGTAAGGTGTGTGTTTTATTATATCTGACCATTTTTGCCAGTACCGGATTATATCACCTGGCTTAATATCCTTTTCAATGAATATTTTAGAAACATTTCTGCATCCCAGGCCGAAATAGGTGAAAATATCAGAAGCCAGTGCTTCGATATCCCTCTCATCTGTATCCTTACTGATTATGGCTACACTATTCCTGTTTTTCCTGAATATATGAGGTTTTTGACCGAAATAATATTCAAAATACCTGGATGTATTATCGCTGCCAGTAGCAATAACAGCATCATAGTTGCCTGATATTTTGTCTGTGAATTTAATTTGTTCCCTGAAACCGTTATCAATTTCTGTAAGCAAGCCTGCCAGTTCTCTTATCAGCTCACTATCTTTTGTACTGGTACGTGCCAGCAGTCTGTTGCCAGTAATGAGAACACAGAGAAAATCATGAAAGCCAACAAGAGGAATATTTCCGGCCATAATCACTGCGATGTTTTTTTTATGCCCGGGTTCATCTGCTATTTTATACTGTTCAAGCCATGTTTCTAACCTGTCTTTCCGGAGCATATCTGCAATGGCTTCAACAGAACGTTTTACATTATCAGGCGTGAACCATTTGTTGTACTGTTCCTGACTGTCTATCAGCTTCCTCAGCCTGAGTGCCTCGGTCGAAGTTGGGGTGGGAGAGGCTGCATCTTTCATAATTAAGCCCAGTTCAGCGAAAGCGTTTATTCTTTGTTGCAATGATAACATGATACAAAGATAAATGAATATCGAATAATGAATATCAAATGTTGATTTATATGACAAGATGATAAAAAAGGCGCCCGTGGGGGCGCCTAGCATCTTACTACCTTTTGTCTCGTGATCACTGTAACTGGAAGTTTACAGTAATAGAGAATCTTACTTTTACCGGTATTCCTTTTTGTAAGCCTGGAGACCAGATAGGGGATGAGCTTACTATCCTTATTACTTCATCATCAAGTGATGGATCTACGCCTCTCATTATTTCAGGCTGGGTAATCTGGCCTTTTTCGTCAACAACGAACATTACAAAGACTTTGCCCTGGATTCCATTTTCTGCTGCTATCCGAGGGTAGTTCACGTTGCTCTGAACCCATTCACGGAATTTATTAACATCGCTACCCCGGAATGTTGGCATATCCTCAACTACAACAAAGATCATATCCTCAGCGGACTTCGACTTTTTTTGTAAAACATGATTGTCTTCCCAGATCTCCTGTGGAGATTTTCTATCCTGATTTGGCTGCTCTGACCGGATAGTTGAGTTTTCAGTCTCATTTATTGTTTCAAGTGGATTAAGCTCATCATTTGTGCATGAGAAGAAAATGAACACAAATAATACTAATGGAACCGCAATCAGAAGTTTCAGTCCTGACATCTTTTTACTTCTCTTTTTTGTCATCATGATCATACGTTTTTTAATTAGGGAACGACCCGAAAAGCCGTTTTGTAAAGTGAATATGCTAGTGTTGAATATCTGGTTTAGTATAAGTTGCTGGTAACTGATCACATTACGGCCGGAGTCAAGCATTTGTTCATCAGCTTCAAATTCATGCAAAGCTTTGAGCGAGCGCTCGTACATGTAAATGAAAGGATTGAACCAGAAGAATATTCCAAGGAACCTGAGCAGACCGACATCGATGAAATGCCTGTTTCTTATGTGTTGTTGTTCATGTTCAAGTATGGTCGTCCTGGTCTCTGACTCAAGGTCGTTATCTATAAATATATACCCCATGGCGGAAAAACCGGACTCCTTACCCGGGGGTGTTAGAACTATTCTTGATCTTTTAACCCTGTACTTCATTATATAACCAATAAGCTTAAGGATATTGGCCATAAATATTATAAGGGCCACCAGGCTGCCGGAAAGGTAAATTATGAGCGGTAAGGGCAGGATGCCGGCCTGTTCCGGTCTCTGGTCAATAGCATATACATTTACCTCAGGAATATTAACAATATTACCCAGGCTCTCGTTAAATAAGGAGAAAATTCCTCCGGAACCTGCCGTTATTTTAACAAATGGTAAAAGCAGGGATATAATAATACTGGCAAGAAGGTATATACGGTTTCTCCTGTAGCGGGTATCTTTGCTGATAAGCAGTATATAGATCAAATAAAATACTGCAAGATAAACTGACGATGTTATAAGGTATTGTCTCATTTCCCGGTTTTCTTTTGGCGTGATATTTCTTCTTCCATAAGCTTTATTATATCCTCCATCTCTTTAAGGCTGATCTTTTTCTCGCGGGCAAAGAAGCTGACCATTTTTTCGAATGAGTTGGAGAAATAATCTTTTACCAGACTTGACATTCGTGATCTAGTGTATTCTTCCTTTGATACAACAGGATAGTACTCATGCGTTCTGCCATACGCCCTGTGACTGACAAATCCTTTTTCCTGGAGTATCCTGATTATTGTGCTGACAGTGTTATATGCAGGCCTGGGTTCGGGGAAATGTTTCAGAATATCTTTCACGAATCCTTTTTCTATTTCCCAGAGTATTTGCATTATCTGTTCTTCAGCCCTGGTAAGTTCTTTCATACTATTTGAAGTTACTTTATAACAAATATACAACGAAATATTTAGTTATACAACTAAAAACTTAATTATTTTGTCTTATATGTGGTTTTTGGTCTTTGAATGGGATATTGTCTTAAAATTATTGTATTTTTAAAATTACTATGTTAGCAGCTTAATGAGAAAAAAAGGATTAATCACTGAGAATATAAAAGTATCCCTCAGAGCAATAGGTTCGAACAGGGTAAGAGCCATACTCACAATGGCTATAATCGCATTTGGAATAATGGCTCTTGTAGGTATTTTAACGGCTATTGATGCCATAAAGGGATCTCTTACCAGTCAGTTTTCAATGATGGGGGCCAATACATTTTCCATTACAAGCAGGGGTATGACCCTAGTATTGGGAACCAGTGAGACACGTACCAAAAACCATGCATATATTTCGTACCGTGAAGCGATGGAGTTCAGGGAGCGTTTCAAGGAGCCTGCATTTGTAAGTATTTCTGTGGTTGCCAGTGGGATGGCTACGGTAAGTTACCGCAGCGAGGAAACCAATCCCATTATCCAGTTAACCGGTATTGATGAGAACTACCTGCAGGTTGGTGGATACGAGATAGACAAGGGAAGGGGTTTTTCTGTGGAAGAGGTAGCTTCGACCCGCAACCTGGCGATTATTGGTGCAGATGTAGCCAGGGTTATTTTCAGGTCTGACATTGATCCGATAGGAAAGATAATTAATGTTGGTGGTTGCAAGCTTAAAGTGATTGGGCTGTTAAAAGCCAAAGGGGCGAGTATATTAACAAGCGACAATGTTTGTTTCATGCCTGTTACAACCGCCAGACATTATTTTTCAAGGCCAAATATGGATTTTACAATAACAATAATGCCTTATGCAAAGACTGATATGGAGATGTTGGCCAGTGAAGCGGAAGGCATTTTCAGGCTTGTACGGGGACTGGATGCGCGTGATGAGTCAGATTTTAATGTTACAAAAAGTGATGTCCTCTCTGATCTGCTGATAGAGAATACTAAATTTGTAACTATTGCAGCTACTCTTATTGGTTTAATCACACTGGCAGGTGCTGCTGTAGGTCTCATGAATATAATGCTTGTATCGGTTACCGAAAGGACCAGGGAGATAGGTACCAGGAAGGCTATGGGAGCAAAGACATCCACCATAAAAAACCAGTTTCTATATGAATCGGTAATAATTGGCCAGATGGGAGGTATTCTTGGCATCATACTGGGGATATTAATTGGAAATATAATATCAAGTGCCCTGCAGTCGAGTTTTATACTGCCCTGGAAATGGATAATTGGCGGTGTAGTTGTTTGCTTTGTGGTAGGAGTTATTTCGGGTTACTTCCCAGCAGTGAAAGCAGCAAATGTTGACCCTATAGAGGCACTCAGATATGAATAATAAAATCATATTATGGAAATAATAATTATCCAGGAGAAAGATCAAAAATGTCCGGGAATGTATTATGATCCGGATGATAATTTGCTTACTATTGAAGGAAGGTCGATACCCGAGAATCCCGAGTCAGTTTACCAACCAGTGAAAGACTGGATTAAAGAATATTTTAATGAATCGGAAAGTTTAAATATTAAGATTGTCCTCGAATATATTAACAGCGGCTCGTCAAAGCACCTTTTGGATGTTCTGAAGATATTTAGGGCATATTACAAGTATGGCAAGAAGCTAAAAATAAAATGGTTATACGAGGAAGATGATGAAGCAATACTTGAGCTGGGAGAGCATTTCCGAGATACATCCGGGCTGCCTATGGAAATAGAAAAGCTTACAGAATAAGACAAAAGACAAAAGTATAAAGATAAAAGAAAGACGCACAATGGTGCATCTTTAATATTATTAAAAGAGTTAATAAGGTTGATAGAGTTGATGACATTTATAATGTAGAGACGCGCCATGGCGCGTCTCAAGAATCTTATTAAACAAGTTTTTCTACGAGGTCAACCACCCTTTCCGAATAGCCCCATTCGTTATCATACCATGCGAGCACTTTAACCATCTTACCATTTACCATTGTGCTCAGCGAATCGAATATTGATGAGCTGGTATTATGAATAACATCAACAGAGACAATAGGATCTTCAGTATACTCCAGTATACCTTTCATCGGTCCTTCTGCTGCTTTTTTCATAGCTTTGTTTATATCTTCCCTGCTTACTTCTTTCTTAAGCACAGCAACAAGGTCGACAAGTGATCCGGTAGGTGTTGGTACCCTTATGGCCATACCATCCATTTTACCTTTAAGGTCAGGTATTACTATACCAACAGCTTTAGCAGCACCTGTTGTTGTAGGAATTTGTGATAGGGCTGCCGACCTTGCTCTTCTGAGGTCCGAATGAGGAAAGTCAAGTATTACCTGGTCATTCGTATAGGAATGTATTGTCGTCATAAAGCCCTGTTCAATGCCAAATGCGTCGTTAAGTACTTTAGCTACGGGTGCCAGGCAGTTAGTTGTGCATGATGCATTTGATACACATTCATGTTCTGGTTTGAGGTGGTGATCATTAACACCAATAACTATTGTTGCATCAATCTGGTCTTTTGCAGGGACACAAAGAATAACCTTTTTGGCTCCGTTTCTGAGGTGATCTCCATAACCGCCTTTTGGGCTTTCTTTAACCCTGAATACACCGGTTGATTCAACAACCACGTCTGGTGCTTCTTTCCATGGGATAGATGCCGGGTTTTTTTCTGAAGTGACCCTGACCTTCATTCCTTTAACAATAATATTATCCTCATCATGGCTTACGCCACTATATCTTCCCTGTGTTGAATCATATTTAAGGAGGTGGGCAAGTGTTTTGGTATCAGTGAGATCATTGATACCAACAACTTCAATATCCGGCCTTTCAAGGGCAATTTTGAAGACATTTCTTCCTATTCTGCCGAATCCGTTAATAGCTACTTTAATTTTTGACATTTTAATGAAAATTTATTTGTAAATCTTGAATTTGCAAAGATAAAGAATATTGGGAATTGAAGCAATCGGAGCGATTAAAAAATGAGTTTTTAATCAGTAGTGTCCGGTTAAAGTTAAAAAAATAAGCAAGGGGAAAATCAAAAATAGAGAAATTCCCCTCGCAATGGTTAATTTTGTTTTAAGCTAACTTTATTAACCATGAACAAATCTACAAAATTCAGCGGACAACCCATTATCAGTCAGATTTTAAAGTTTATTGACAACAAAATTATTTACCGGACAGCACGAAAGCACAATAGCGACAGATATTACAAAAAGTTCAAGACATTTGATCATTTAGTAACCATGATTTTTACAGCAATAAGTGGTTGCAGTTCACTTCGTGAGTTATCCAGTATAATGCTTGCCTGTGAGGGGAAGATCAATCATTTGGGAATGAAATTTTTCCCCAAACGAAGTACCATATCAGATGCCAACAAGAAAAGGAGCAGTAAAGTATTTGCAGATATTTATTATCGGTTATATGAGAATTATAAACATTTTTTATCGGACAGCAGTCCGAAGAAACCTGAAATAAAAGGTCTTAAGATAGTTGATTCGACAACGATAAGTCTATTTAGCGATATATTAAAAGGCGTAGGGCGCAATCCCATAAATGGGAAAAAGAAAGGAGGGATAAAAATGCATACCATGATAAACACCCTGGAAGATGTGCCTTGTTTAATAAGATTTACCTCAGCAGCAACACACGATCATGTTTTCTTGAAAAACCTTGAGCTTAAAAAAGGTTCTTTTGTTGTTTTCGATAAGGGATACAATGATTACGAACAATATTTACAATGGACATTGGAAGACATCTATTTTGTGACCAGGCAAAGGGATAATGCTGTCTATACAAGCCTTGAAGAGTTTGATATAGCTGATGATATTGATCCCGGAGTACTAAAAGATGAAAGAATCAGCATAAAGAAAGATAGAAGGGTCATTGAATTACGCAGGATTGCCTATTGGTATGAACCCCATAGGAAAGTCTACGAGTTTATAACTAATAATTTTGATTTAGAAGCAGATAAAATAGCTGATATCTATAAAAATCGATGGCAAATAGAGACTATGTTTAAACGCTTAAAACAAAATTTTCCGTTGAAATACTTTCTGGGAGATACTCAGAATGCAATAGAAATCCAGATATGGGTTAGTTTAATAGTTCAGCTTATTATGTTAGTAATCCAGCGACAAGCTCAAAGAAAATGGGCTTATTCAAATATGGTATCAGTAATAAGATACCATTTAATGACCTACATTGATTTATTTAAATTTTTAAAATCACCTGATGAAAATTGGGAAAAACTCACAACCAAACCTCCTGGACAGCTATCGCTTTTTTGTGGGCAGGGGTTCTGTTTTGAATTTTAATAGTATAATGTGTAAAATCAGGCTGTTTAAGCCAAAATTTCTCTATTTTTGATTTTCCTCGGACAACAGTGATTGTATTTATATTTTTCAGGGTTTGTGTTTTGGGCTCTTTAGAAGTCCCAGGCCATTTGACACAATAAACAAATTTGAATTTTTATAAATGATAACAAACTACATACGCCCGTCAATCTGACCACATTCCGCCGAAATAAGTTAACCACATTAAAGTTTGTGTTTTAAAAAGAGCTTTCTTTGTTTATGCCAGTTATCTCTTCATTCTACCAATAATTCTGAGCACCGGCGATATTATAAATTGAGATACATATAAATCCTATTATTATTAGTCTTCTCATTGAGTTTATATCTAAGTAGTTCGGCTGAAAAGTTTTCTGAAATTTCTAAAAGTTTATCACATCATAACCTGTCTTTCTCAGAGTCTTAGGGCCATAACGATATGTAAGACCAGGCCAGTCAGGGCTTTCAGACTGTACTTTTTCCCAGAGTGTAACCATCTTTTCAATAAGATAACTGTATTTTTCCTCATTACCGGGATAAAGGTCATGTTGTTGCTTTACATCTGATCTGACATCATACACTTCAAAATGATGAAGTCTGGCTTCTTTAGCCCATGCACCTGGGCCGGCTGCCGGATTAGATGGTAATGTAAAAGTCGCCACAATGGTAAATCCATCATATTTCATACTCATATTTGGGATACCCCAGTAAGTAGTGTTCCAGAACAGGGGAACATCACGTTTGATCTTTGCTGCCGGGTTCCTAAACAGTGCAGATATATCCGTACCGTCCAGTTCAGGCTGATGTTCCACATTTACACCGGCAATTTTGCAGATTGTGCTTAAGAAATCCACACTACTGACAGGGATTTCACAAACCTGCCCTGGTTTAATTTCATCACTCCAGCTGATAATACCAGGCACCGTTGTTCCTCCCTCGTATATCCTTCGTTTCACACCACGGTATGGGCCCGGAGTGCCCCAGCACCGATTTCGGACTGAACTTAATCCATATCCCATCCCCGGATATTCAGGGCCATTGTCGCTGGTGAATATTATCAATGTATTTTCCATTAAGCCCGAACTTTCGAGGTATTCCATCAAATTACCCACAGCTGCATCCATTTGCTCTACAATACCATAATAATATTTTTTGAGGCTAAAGTTTGATTCCTGTACATATCCAGGGTATCTTCCGTTCCATCTTAATAAGCCCCCATAGCGCAATGTTCTGGCCAGACTATCAACTTCCTGGCTTTCATATTTCTCTGCATACTCTTCGGGAGGAGTCACAGGGCAATGTGGCTCACTAAAACAAATTTCTATAAAGAAAGGTTGACTGCTATTTCTTATATCTCTCAACCAGTTCACAGCTTCATTAACCACCAGATCGCAGTAGTAACCTTCAGTTTCCTGAACTGCCTGGCCGTTTCTGACAAGGTTAGTTGGATTCTTTGTTGAATTATCATCTGATGTAGAATTGAACTGGGAGGCAAAATAATAATCAAAACCCTGGGTATCAGGTGTCATACCTTTTTCAAATGGTGAAACATGCCATTTGCCCGCAAAAAATGTCTCGTATTGCTTTTGTTTTAATAACTCTGGTATTGTTATTTCTTCATCTCTCATGTATACATCTTCATACTGCAATTCAAAAAACCCGATACGGTATGGAGATTTACCCGTTAATAAAGCAGCTCGCGATGGAGAGCATATTGCTCCTGCTGAATGACATTGTTTAAACTTTATTCCGGAACTTGCCAGACGGTCCAGATTAGGTGTCCGTATTATAGGATTTCCATAGCATCCCAAGTCTCCCCAGCCAAGGTCATCTGCAAGTAAAATTATTATATTGGGTGGAGTTGATTTATTCTCAGCGAATAAATTTGATGTGATACCTATTATTATGAGTATTAGAAAAAAAATATGTTTCATGTGTGAAATTATTTAGCTGGTTATCTTTCCCGTAATAAAATTATACCCTTCAAAGGTGGAGTATAATTCAGAGAATATGTTTCTGCTGGGTTTACGTGCTGTCGAAATACAACCTTCAATTCGGACATAGATCCTTGCTCCGGAAAAAGTACGAAAGCAATTTGAGATTTTCTGTTTGAACTTCGCCGGCCTGATATCTCTTTCAGCCAAGTTATTAGTGAAAGGAATTTCCTTATTGAGGGTAAATGTAAGTACTGCGTTCTGTTCCCTGAACAGCCTTTCCACAAGGTTTCTTCCCCTAGTCCGTTTATACCTACCTTTTTTCCCGATGTCTTCACCGGCGGTGGTTCTGCTTTTTCACCGATACTACAGATCAGTACATACCTGGATTCAATCTGGTGCCGTCGCCTGACCATTTCTGCTATTGATATCTGAGTATTCTCATATCTTTTTGTCGGCTCCCAGGGGTGACCTTCAGTTCGATAACCTTACCCTTGCTTAGCCTTGCCTCTATAACGGTTTGTTGAGGCGCATGCAGTTTGAAATTTACGTTCCAGTCTTCCGGCCACGCTGGGAATAAGCGGATATTTTCTCCATCGGCGGCATCAATACGCAAACCACCTGTCGTCGTATTGCCATGCAGCGAAGCCGGTGCTGCGGGATGTGTTTGTAGAAGCATCTCCTGAAGTCCCACCATGCCGCTGCCGCCCCAGTTGTGATCCGGTGCATAATCGATTTTCTCCGGCCAGAACGTAGGGAAGCGGTATGGACCGCTACCAAATTTTCCGATTGCTTTCACCCGTGCCTTTTCAGCTATACCCAGCCGGGCGTAATAAATTAAGCCCGGCATAAAAGCCGTAATAGACTCCCGCGCTCCTTCAGAAACACCGTACAAAAAAGTATTACGCATGAGTTCAATATCCGGCAGACCCAGCCCGTAAACTTGGAACGGCCATAGTGCCCACATCTTAACATAATTCCCGTTACTATAGTTTTCTGCCACCTTCATTATACGGTGTCCTTTGACTTCCCCTACAGGCAAATCCGGCAGCCGCTCCAGGATTGCCCGCCAGCGATTTTTCTGCTGCGCCGTGCAATACTTTTCCGGAAGCTCCAGAAGGCTCGTAAGGAGCTGGTGCAGTCCCACGATCGGGAGACTGGTATTACGCGCGTTAGGATGGTTTTCCAGAGAATTAGCCGGATAGATCACCAGCTTGCCATCCTCATCCAACTCCTTTCCTGTACGCTGCTTATTTCGGAAACGATAATGCTCGTCGTAGAAGATCACTGCCTGCTCGATGAACGGCAAATAAGGGGTGAGATCAGCACCGGAAAAACGATGATACTCCAGCATCATCCAGGCAAACTCGAGTTGCGATTCAAAAAGGTTGCCGGATGCCGGATTGACTTCGACCCCCGGCTCTAGGTTTTCCGGCCTTCTGCGTCTTTGATCGGCAGTGAAGCCTGTCGGTTGCTGACCGTACATGTCCTCTGTGTTCAGGTTTTCCGGCCTGCTGCGAAGTTCACTTTCGGTCAGATGACCATAAATGGAAGACCCCGGTAGGCCGGTGATGGACGGCTGCTCTGGAAAAGCACATCCGTCGTGATCCCAGTAATGCCGCACCCGTGCATTGGCATTGACCAAGCCACTTTGGTAAAAGGAAAATCCCGGTGGCATCAGATCAAAGTCACCGCTTTTCAGCATTGGCCAATAGATCATACGCTGGTTCTGCTGTGTTAAACCGGCACCCCAT
>Ga0114922_10002139_pt1 | contig 18616 bp, 18 predicted proteins | sample AartaG_FD_100975 | JGI IMG/M metagenome (GOLD analysis project Ga0114922, IMG submission 100975) | Deep subsurface microbial communities from Aarhus Bay to uncover new lineages of life (NeLLi) - Aarhus_00045 metaG | ecosystem: Environmental > Aquatic > Marine > Oceanic > Sediment | place...
AAATTTTTAACCTATGAATCTCTTCCATACTCAATGTAATTTTCTCCTTCATGCCCACCTCCTTTCCGAAGGGGACATTTTAGCTTAGCAGTTGATGGGGACACTATTGCTTTGTTATCACACCTGTCACCGGTTCTTCTTGAAAACAGCACTTATTTATGTTATTTTTCTTAATTAATGTTTTTTTGCTTTTTTAGAAAAGGAGGTTAGACAATATGAGTAAAAATGGAAAATATTTTTTTACTTCCGAATCTGTAACTGAAGGACATCCAGATAAAGTCTGCGATCAAATTTCTGATGCGATCCTTGACGACCTAATTGCTCAGGACCCGAAAAGCCGGGTAGCATGTGAAACATTAACCACCACAGGATTGGTTTTATTAGCAGGAGAGATTTCCAGTAAGGGGTACTCTGATTTTCAAAAGATAGCAAGAGAAACTATAAAGGAAATCGGTTATACAAAAGCTGATTATGGATTTGACTATAAGACCTGCTGTGTACTGTCTTCAATACATGAACAGTCTCCTGATATTTCTCAGGGTGTCAATGAAGTCGAAGGGCATGAACAGGGAGCTGGAGATCAAGGGCTGATGTTTGGTTATGCCTGTAAAGAAACAGATGAACTTATGCCTTTACCAATAATGCTGGCACATAAACTGGTTAAAAGACTTAGCCAGATGAGGCGAGATAATAGTTTGAATTACTTACGGCCAGATGGAAAATCTCAAGTTACAGTTGAATATCAAAACAATATGCCTCAGCGAGTGGATGCTGTGGTTATAGCTGCCCAGCATAATCCGGAAATAAAAATAGAAGACCTGCGGGCGGATATCGTGGAAATGGTGATTAAAAAAGTCATCCCAGCGCAAATGCTGGATAAGAACACAAAGTTTTTTATAAACTGTACCGGGCGTTTCGAACAGGGTGGTCCTTTTGCTGATTCAGGTGTTACAGGAAGAAAGATTATTGTTGATACCTATGGCGGTGTTGGAAGTCATGGGGGAGGATGTTTTTCAGGAAAAGACCCCTCCAAGGTCGACAGATCCGGTTCTTACATGGCTCGCTATATTGCCAAAAACCTTATTGCTGCTGGATTGGCTGACCGAATAGAGGTTCAGATAGCTTATGCCATTGGAGTGGCAGAGCCGGTATCTATTATGGTTGATTCATTCGGTACTGCCAAGGTTTCGGAAAACAAGATAAAAGAAATAATATGGAAACACTTTGAATTAAAGCCAAAGAAAATGATAGATTATCTTGATCTAATGAAACCGATTTATAAAAAGACTGCCAGTTTTGGACACTTCGGTCGCAGAGAAGATAGCTTTACCTGGGAAAAAACCGATAAAGCTGAAGCTTTGAAAGAGGATGCTGGAATTTAATCTTAAGTGAGATGAAAAAGGAGAAAACTATGGAATATGATATAAAAAATTTAAATCTGGCTGCTAAAGGAAAGCTGCGAATTGAATGGGCGGGAAAATTCATGCCTGTCCTGGAAAATATCAAAAAAGAGTTTAAAGAAAAAAAATACTTAGAAGGAATAAATATATCAGCTTGCCTGCATGTAACAAGTGAAACAGCTAATTTAATGGAAACCTTAAAATTGGGAGGAGCTCAGGTTGCTTTAACTGCTTCTAATCCCTTAAGTACTCAAGATGATGTGGCAGCTGCCCTGGTTAAGTATTATGAGATCCCGGTATTTGCCATCAAGGGAGAAGACAATAAAACCTATTACAAACATATGAATCAAGCACTTGATATCAAACCCCAAATTACTATGGACGATGGAGCGGATTTAGTGAGCACTATTCATTCCAAGCGTAAAGATCTTATGAAAGGAATTATCGGAGGCACTGAAGAAACAACTACTGGAGTGATCCGTTTAAAGAGTATGGCAGCTGAGAAGGTACTTAACTACCCAATTATTGCTGTAAATGATGCTAAGACAAAACATCTTTTTGACAACCGCTATGGAACCGGCCAAAGTACGATAGACGGTATACTCAGAGCTACAAATGTTTTATTAGCCGGTTTAACTTTTGTAGTAGCTGGTTATGGATGGTGCGGCCGGGGAGTGGCAATGCGGGCTCGTGGTTCAGGATCCAATGTAATAATTTGTGAGGTCGATCCCTTAAAAGCCCTGGAAGCAGTTATGGATGGTTTCCGGGTGATGTCTCTAACTAAAGCAGCAGAGATTGGAGATATTTTTATTACTGTAACCGGGGATAAGAATGTTTTAAGCAGCAAACATTTTTCTAGAATGAAAGAAGGAGCAATTATTGCTAATTCAGGTCATTTTAATGTTGAGATAGATATTCCGGCTCTTGAAAAACTAGCGAAAGGGAAACGAAAGGTCAGAGATTTTGTAGAAGAATATACTTTAAAGAATGGAAAAAAAGTTTTCTTACTTGCGCAAGGCAGGTTATTAAATCTATCAGCTGCTGAAGGACATCCTGCGATGGTAATGGACATGAGTTTTGCAAACCAGGCATTAAGTGCTCTGTATCTTTACAGAGATGGTGACAAACTCCAGAAACAAGTCTATCCCGTACCAGAGAAAATTGACGAAGATATCGCTATAAAGAAGTTAAAGACTATGGGTATAAAAATCGACAAGCTGACTGCGGAGCAGGAAAAATACTTATCAGACTGGAAGGAAGGAACTTAAGGCCTGGGATCTGACCCCATTATTATTTGATCATATTTAGGTACTTGGTTATATTCGCTTTCATCTCATCTGAAGTGGCAAGCGATTGGATTTCTATAAAGATTTGTTTAGCTTTATTGAATTCTTTGTTTTTAAAATAAGCTCCGGCGAGATTATATTGAAGGGTTACCTTGGAACTAGGATCCTCGTGTGAATATTTTTTAACTAATTCTAAAGCAGTCTGGTAACATTTTATCGCATCTCCAAATTTTTCAAGTTGTTCAAATATCAATGCCTTTAAGTTATGTGCCATTATATAGCGCTTGTTGACAATAATCGCCTGGTTTATAAATTCAAGTGCCTTTGGGAGATTTTCTTGAATTTGATACAATCTGGCAAGATTATAATAAGGTAATTCACGGGAATGATAGAATTTATCATTAATTGCTGTGAGGAATTCAAGTTCCGCCTTATCAAGAATCCCCATCTCTTGATAAACAGATCCTAAATGATTGTGTGCGTCAGTGATAGTAGCGTCAATGGCAAGGCATTTTTTGAAATTATTTACTGACTTATCGAGTTCTCCTTTCATTAAATATACCAGGCCAAGACCGTCATAGGCTAAAGCATAATCAGATTTGAGTGTGATCGTTTTGTTAAGATGTATAATGGACTGATCAAGCTGTCCATTATTTAAATAGAAAATACCGAGATTGTATTGGTAGCGAGGACTCTTATCCTGTTCTTTTTGCAATTTTTTTTGTGATGAAGCACAAAAACCCATGAATAGACATATAAATACTATAGATGCTTTTTTTATTGTCATAATAGCTCCTTACTTATGAAATATTTTCATGTTTCAATTTTCTTGTCATCAAATCCTGAAGAGCAGTCCTGGGATCTTTGTTTTTATAAAGTATCTGATATACCTCTTCGCAGATAGGCATTTCAATATTTTCTCTTTTGGAAAGATGATGGGTTGAAAGGGTTGTGGTAACACCCTCTGCGACCATATTCATCTTGGAAACGATCTGATCAAGAGATTTCCCTTTACCCAGTTCAAAACCGACATAGCGGTTACGGCTAAGTTTCCCGGTGCAGGTCAAAACAAGATCCCCGATACCAGCAAGGCCTGAAAATGTTTCATGTCTGGCTCCAAGTTTTACACCAAGCCTGGATATCTCTGCAATACCACGAGTTATCAAGGCCGCTATAGAATTGGAACCGAATTCTAAACCGTCGCAGATGCCGGCAGAAATAGCTATGATGTTCTTCAAAGCCCCTGCGATTTCAACTCCTGTAACATCATCTGTAGTGTAAGCGCGGAAATATTCGTTCGAAATATTTTGCTGGATAAGCCTAGAAGTTTTAAGGTCCTTGGAAGCAATTACTACAGCAGTAGGATGTGACTCTGCGACTTCCCTTGCAAAGCTGGGCCCGGAGAGGATTGCGATCTTTGGAATAAAATCACTCGAAAATATATCTTCCATTAATTCGCTCATGCGTTTTAAGGAATTTTTTTCAATCCCTTTGGTGAGGCTTATAATAAGCTGTCTTGGAGAGAGTAGGGGAGCAAGAAGTTTATAGATACTAGGGCAGTATTTTGACGGAATAGCAATGAACAAAAAATCAGTATCTACAATAGTTTCCTTTATGTTGTTATAAAACGAGACTGAAGCTGGGAAAACAGAACCTGGCAAAAAAGTTTTGTTCTGACGATACCGGAGAGTATTTTCATATACATCCTTTTCTCTAATCCACAGTTTAGTGTTGATATCCAATCGTCCCAGGTGAAGCGCCATAGCACTGCCCCAGCTTCCACCTCCGATCACACTTGCTCTCATATCCTTTTTTCTCCTATTTTATTTTCTGCTCCTGAAATCAAGAGTTTTATGTTTTTTTTGTGCTTGATAGCAATTATTAAAAAGACAAAAAGCCCAAAAAAGAAGATTTCGATGTTTTCATTGAACAAGAGAGAAAAAAGTGGAAAACTTAATGCTGCAGTTAAGGAACCTAAAGAAATATAGCGTGTGATTGCAACAATAATTAGGAAAACCACTATGATACAAAGAAGAGGTTTAACAGCTAGGGCAATGTATGCGCCTAGGGTAGTAGCGACTCCTTTTCCACCTTTAAATTTAATGTAAACTGGGAAACAATGGCCCAGGATGGCTAACGAACCGGCTACAATTGGGGTCCAATGGTCTGGAAAAAATTTCAATGCCAAAAAAATAGGAAGGAAACCCTTTGTCATATCAAATATCAATACTGGTATGGCTTTTTTCCATCCGGTCATCCTAAGCATATTGGTGGCGCCTATATTCCCGCTGCCATAATTCCGGATATCTTTTTTTTCTGTTAGGCGAAACAAAATATATCCGGCGGGAATAGCTCCAAAAAGATAGACAAAAAGGAAAAATAAAATTTTCATGCTAATTCCTGCTCTATGATTTTTCTGTATTCGGCTCCAGAAGGTTTCAGGATGCTCTCATATAATACAATTTTTGAAACTGTTTTTTTGCCGAACTCGAATTCCTGGTATTTAGAGATATCGGATAAAAGGTCATCAATACTTATGTAAGATTTTATCCTTCCTAATGTGAGGTGAGGGTGGAACTTTCTTTTTTCACCTGGAAATCCTAATTTTATTAGGTTTTTATCCAACTCTTCATGCAACGAGACGAGATATTCATTTTCTTCAATACCAGCCCAGATGATCCTTGGTTTGTGAGAGCGAAGAGGAAATGTTCCAATTCTTTTTATGCATAGAGAAAATGGAGTGTGTTTTTTTGCTGTTTTTTTTAAAACTGATTCAATTTCCGGGATGAATTCAGATTTTATCTTACCTAAAAATTTAAGTGTTAAATGGATTCCCGGGGGTTTTGCCCAGCGGACTTTGCCATCCTTTTCTTTAAGAATATTAATTGCATTTAGTAGAGCTGATTGTATATCCTTACCCAACTCGGCAGCAATAAAAGCTCTCAAAACTTTTCTCCCATTATATTAATGAATGATACTTAGAAAATAGAAAATAGTAAATGGTAAAATATTAGTTCTGTTTTATTAAAAACATACGCAACATGTCCAATGCTTTTTGACTGGAACGGAATTTTATTATTTCTCTATTGCCTGAGAAAAGATTTTTATCTGTCTTTACTCCGTTTTCCCAGGCAAGAGAAGTATATACAAGGCCAACTGGTTTTTCTTTTGTTCCGCCGCCCGGTCCGGCAATGCCGGTAATTGCAAGGCCATAACTGGATTGGGCTTTTTCTCTTATCTTCTCAGCCATATTTTCAGCTACTTTTTGGCTTACAGCCCCCTGAGTTTCAATTAATGCTTCTGAAATACCCAGGAGCTTTATTTTGGCTGCATTTGAGTAGACCTGAACGCCCTGAAGAAAATAATCCGAACTTCCCGGAACATTAGTAATACGATGGCCTAAAAGTCCTCCGGTGCAAGATTCTGCCGTAGCCAGGGTTGAATGGTCCCGGCTTAAAAGTTTTCCTAAAACTTCCTCAAGTTTTTCTCCAGAGATTGAAAAGACATGTTCTTTCAGCCTGTCTCGAATAAGCCTGCTTACTTTGAGGATTTTATTTTCAGCTTGTTTAAAACTTGAGATAGAGAATCCTGTCAGATGGATCTCGATCTGTCCGGGGTAGGCAAGTGTTGTCATTTCCAGATTATTTTCTTCAGGATAAAGGTCGGTGATCATTGATTCGGTCCTTGATTCAGTCAACCCGACAATTTTTAAAACAAGTCGCGACTGATAGCCCTGTCTTAGATTTAGGAGCCGGGGGAGGACTTGGTCTTTGAACATCGCTTTTAATTCTTCAGGTGGCCCAGGGAGAAGGATAAATATCTTGGAAGCAAATTCGACCCACAAACCAGGGGCTGTTCCGTTTTTATTGTTTAGGATTTCTGCTCCCTCTATTATATACGCCTGTTTTTTATTTACAGAAGGCATGGATATGTTTCTTTTTCTGAAGCGGTTTTTAATCTGATGCAGGATCTCTTTTTTGAAAATAAGCTTTTTGTTTAAAGAAGCTGATACAGCTTCGCGTGTTTTGTCATCCAGGGTAGGGCCAAGCCCTCCGATGATTAAAATCAAATCAGATCTTTGCTGAGCTTGCCTAAAGCAATATATTAGATCATCCAAATTATCGCCTGCTATAGTCTTTAAGGAGATACTCATGCCTAGGTCGTTTATTTGGCGAGTTAAGTATAGTGAATTTGTATCCTGATAATAAGGCGTAAGCAATTCAGAACCAACTGCAATTATCTCGATTTTTAGTTCTTTCATTTTATAAGTAAATAAAGGTTAATAATAATTGCTGAATAGAGACCGGCAACAATATCGTCCAGCATGATTCCCCATCCCTGCGAGAATTTTTCTGCTTTTTTAATAAGAAATGGTTTTAAAACATCGAAGAGTCTAAAAAGCAGAAAACCGGCTATCATCAGAGCCCATGTAGGCTCTAACAAAAAAACAGCCAGAAGCTGCCCCAATACTTCGTCGATAACTACAGAACGGGGATCTTCAATTTTAAGGTCGGACGAATACCGGGAAGAGGCCAATACTCCTGTAATGTAAATAAAAAGAGCTACGGCAAGGTAAAGAGGCCAGCTCAGTTTATATAGAAATAATTTGTATAAAATAACTATAATAAAACTTGCAGCTGTACCCGGAGCAATAGGGAAATAACCGACGCCAAAAAAAGTCGCATAAATTTTTGCTATTAATTTTATCATATAAATACCCCATATAGATCATATATATCATAACCAGTGATTTCAACTTTTTGAATCAAACTTGATATTTTATTTTCTGCTGTTTCAGTATCAATAAAAACAGAACCATCAACCTCTGGAGCTTGGTAGCGGGTACGGGCAGCCAGAATGCTGGGGTCCTGTTGTACGCTGCCTTCAAATATTACATCAAGATGTTTTCCAAGATATTTTTTATTATGCTCCTGAGATATTTCTGCTTGGATTTCCATTATTTCCTGATTTCTTGCCGCTTTAACTTTTTGAGGTACCGGATCTCCCAGGGAGTAACAGCTTGTATTTTTTTCAGGTGAATACATAAAGATACCCAGATGGTCAAACTTCGCAGTCTTTATAAAACTTAAAAGATTGTTAAATTCATGGTTTCCTTCGCCGGGAAAGCCGACAATAATAGATGTTCGCAGAACTGCATCAGGTACTTTATGGCGAATTTTCTTGATAAGTTTTAAAGCTCTAACAGAGTCCATGCCTCTTTTCATTTTTTTTATGATATTTCTGTTCGCATGCTGAAAAGGAGCATCTATGTAACTACATATTTTATCTTCCTGGATAATTTCCAAAAGCCTGTCGGAAATCTCTTCAGGATAAGCATAGAGCACTCTTATCCACCCAAGATCTTCTATATTTAGCAGCTCCTCAAGTAATTTAGGAAGCCCCTCTTTAAGCTCTTTGTCTTGCCCGAAAAATGTAGAATCATGGGAAATAAGGTTTATCTCTTTAATCCCTAAGGAAACAAGATTTTGAACTTCAAGGATGATGGATGAAATATCACGAGAAAAATATGGGCCTTTAATCTCCGGGATGGCACAGAATCCACATTTATGTGAACATCCTTCCGAGATTTTTACATAGGCCCAGGAGGGAGGAGATGATAAGCGACGGGGAGACATATGATCATAAAGAAATGTATTATTCGCAGGAATAAACGATCTTTTCTCTAATAGATCGATAATATGATGGAAGTTTTTTACTCCGGTCCAGATATCTATTTCAGGGAAGGAATTTTTTAGGATTTCAGCATATCTTTCGACATAACAACCTGTAACAGCGATTACCTTGTTCTTAGCCTTTTTTTTAAGTTTGATTGCTTTTTGGATAGAGTCTTTTGCTTCTGACCTGGCTGGTTCTATAAAACCGCAGGTATTGATGATTATTATATCAGCAAATTTTGGATCAGGAGTGATTTGATACCCCGAAGCTTCAAAATATCCTAGCATCACTTCACTGTCGACCAAGTTTTTTGCACAACCCAGGCTTATCAAGGCGACTTTTTTCATTACCGGCATATTGTAAACTCCTGATTAGAAACAGTAAAGATATAAAGAGAAATTGGCTGCCTATGGATTTTTATTAAGGGTATATACGGTAGAGAAGGCGGGGGAAAGGAATAGTTTCGCGGATATGCTTGACTTTACATAGCCAGGAAAGCATTCTTTCGACTCCCAGTCCGAAACCTGAATGAGGGACTGAGCCGAATTTTCTGAGATCGACATACCATTTATATGCTTGCTGGGGAAGTTTATGTTCTGCAATTTTCTTTTCGAGGAGTCCCGGGTCGTGTATCCTTTGGCCTCCTCCGATTATCTCGCCATATCCTTCAGATGCCAGTATATCCAGACCAAGAACAAGGTCCGGTCGTTTATCAGCAGGCTGCATGTAAAATGCTTTGATCTTTGCCGGAAAATGGGTGACACATACGGGCATTTTATAAATTTCTGCAAGCTTGGTTTCTTCTGGGGCGCCAAAGTCATCTCCGAATTCCATCTTAAAGTTGTGTTCATTTAATATTTGTACAGCTTCTTCATATGTGATGTGTGGGAAAGGTTTTTTTACGGCTTCAAGAGGCCCAGTATCTCTTTCCAATATTTCAAGTTCCTGCTGCCGGTTATCAAGTGTGCGTTCTATGATGTAGATAATGAGGTCTTCGCCCAGTTCCTTAATATCAGCCAGGGTAGCAAAGGCTATTTCAGGCTCTACCATCCAGAATTCGATCAGGTGTTTTCTGGTTTTGGATTTTTCTGCTCGAAAAGTGGGTCCAAAACAGTAGACTTTACCAAATGCCATTGCAGTAGCTTCATTGTAGAGTTGGCCGCTTTGGCTTAGATAGGCTTTTTGGTCAAAATATTCAGTCTCGAAAAGAGTTGTTGTGCCTTCGCATGCACTGGGAGTAAGAATCGGAGTGTCCATAAGGCGGAATCCTCGATTGTCAAAGAAATCACGGATCGATTTGATCAGCTCAGATCTTATCCTGAGTATTGCATGTTGTTTCTGAGAACGAAGCCAGAGGTGTCTGTTTTCCATAAGAAACGGGATGCCATGTTCTTTTGGTGTGATGGGGTATTCTTCTGCAATCTGGATAATATCCATTTCTTCAATACTCATTTCATAACCGCCAGGAGCTCGCTTTTCTTTTTTAACAACACCGCAAAGTATCAGGGATGACTCTTGGGTTAATCTATCAAATTCCTGAAAAAGGAAACTGTCTTTATCCGCACTGTACATTGTACACTGCAGGATACCTGTGCCATCTCGTATAAGGAGAAAGCGGATTTTTCCACTTGAACGCTTATTATAGACCCAGCCGCGAATTTCTACTTTTTTTTCCGGATATTTTTCCAGGTCTTCTATGTATACCCACTTCATAATGCCAAAGATTATAATTGAAAAATATTGAATTAGCAAGGCAAGCACCTACCTTATTCTGTTGTGGCGTATGCTTTCTGCGGGATTTACCCGTATCCATGTCTCGACTCGTGAATAATCCAGGATAATTTGTTGAAATTATTGTGGAAAAAAAATATTATACAGAAATGGATATATTATTGGAAAAGATCGCAGTTTGTGTAGAAAAAGGCAAGGTTAATGCTCAATCTCCTTATCCCCCAGAAATGAAAGGTCAGGAAGGTGTGGATGAATTAATGCTTAAGGCCCTGGAAACAGGCATTTCTGCCCAGAAAGTGTTATCAGAATCATTGATTAAAGGTATGCAGAGAGTAGGGGAGAAGTTTCGAAAAAATGAGATATATTTACCGGATGTGCTGATGGCGGCAAGATCTATGAACGCAGGAATGAGCCATATTAAACCTTATATTTTGTCCGGAAATGTAGAATATCAGGGAAAAATAATTATTGGGACAGTTGTTGGAGACATGCATGATATCGGAAAAAAAATAGTCGGGATGTTTTTCGAAGGGGGAGGCTGGGAGGTTATAGATTGTGGAGTTGATGTTTCGGAAGATAGTTTTATCCAGGCAATAACTGAAAACAATCCTGATGCTGTGGGATTGAGTGCATTACTGACAACTACAATGATGAATATGAAAGCTATTACAGGCGTATTAAAAACGAAATTCCCAAATCTTAAAATACTTGTAGGAGGAGCTCCTGTAACCCAAGATTTTGCTGATAGTATCGGAGCTGACATCTATTCACCATACCCGCAGGGGGCCTTGGAGAAACTAAAAAATAGTTTACAGGAAACCAGTTAGCCTGTGTCCATGCTATACATTCTTGTGTTGTTTCAAGTAGAGCTCCCTTACATTCAGGAAATAATCATGATATTCAGGGGAGCGATAATCCGGATAAGTCCAGGGGAGGATTTTTACAGCTTTTTTCCCAAATAAAAATTCCAAATGCCCATAGATTCCTTTTTGCATGGGAATTCTATGAGAAAAATCTTTAACAGTTGCCATTATCAAAGCAGAGGCACTTAGGATCCCGGGGTCAATGTTAACCACCCTTTTTTTTGCTTTAATTTCCAGGGCAATTTCCTCTTCGAGTATATTTGTCCTTAGTTTTATCTCACTCAATTTATCTGGAGGATAAAGACTTAAGCAGCTGATAAATTTCCGCTTTAATACCCCTCCCATCTGTTTTTTGTAATAATCAGTATAGTCAAAGGAAAAAAAATGGCTTTCAGTATCCAAGGGCCCATATAATTGGATCAGCAGCTCCTGGGTTCTCTGAAAAATTAAATCCTGGGAAGCAATTAAGCCGAAAATCAATTTTATCGGGGAAAAAGGTTTCGTTTTTGCCATAACTTACCTGAACTATTCATAAAAAATGTCGATGTTCATGATAAGCCTATTTATATCAAGATATTGGATTAATTTAAAGGAAATTCATAATGATCATTTCATTCAGAATATCTCGTGAATAATTCAGGTTGAATTGCTGTCTATTATCTGCTGATTTTAGAGTCCGGAAATGTTTCTTAATTTTTCAATTATTTCCGGGAGTTCACTTAGAACTCTGCTTACATCTCCATCATTGTTAAAACGGCCGAGAGATAAACGAAGAGTAGAGCGGGCGACTTCAGGTTTTAGACCGATCGAGCTGAGAACATGAGACACATCTTCAGAGTCTTCACTGCAGGCTGAACCAGTAGATACATAGATCTCTTTACTAGCTAACGCAAGTAGAATAGCTTCAGCTTCCATGCCGGTGAAAGAAAAACTTAGGGTCGATTTAACTCGATTCTTTTCAGGGCCGTTAAAGATGGCCCTGGGGATTCGTTCTTCTATGCCTTTTTTTAGGCGGTCCGCAAGTTTATTAATTTGCTTTAAATCTTTATCCCCTTTAGTTTGAAAAATTCGCACAGCTTCACCTAAGGCAATGATGCCGGCTGTATTTTCCGTTCCAGCTCTCAGGTTCCTTTCCTGCTGGCCTCCGCATATCAGAGGGAGTATTTTTGTTCCTTTGCGTATATAGAGAGCACCTATTCCTTTAGGACCATAGATCTTATGTGCTGAGATAGATAGAAGGTCTACTCCCAATTTATTAACATTACAGGGGATTTTTCCAAAAGCCTGGACAGCATCTGTATGGACAAGAACTTCTTTTTCCTTAGCTATTTTTACGACTTCTTTTATTGGTTCAATAGAGCCTAATTCATTATTGGAGTACATGACAGAAATCAAAGCTGTTTTTGGGGATATTGCTTTTTTAAGGAATTCAAGATCGATATTTCCGTAATGGTCAACCGGGATAAATGTGATTTTCTTCCCCTTTTTTTCCAGGTAAGAAGCGGTTTCTATAACTGCAGGATGTTCTATCGAAGACGTGATAAATTCATTTTTTTCAGGGAAAGCATTCATTATTCCCTGGATCGCAAAATTATCAGATTCAGTTCCGGATCCGGTAAAAATAATTTCACTTCGCATGGCTCCTAGGGCATCAGCAACAGTTTCTCTGGCCTCAGTGATTAATTTTTTGACCTCTCTCCCGATCGGGTACAAAGAGGAGGGATTTCCAAAATGTTCCTTTAAAAACCAGGACATTTTTTCAGAAACAGCAGGGTCTATGGGAGTGGTGGCATTATTATCAAGATAGACCATTTATCAGCTTAGAAAAATTTTTTCTTTAATGCTTGGATCACTTCAAGCCCAGCTCGTTTCTGACCTTCCTGGGCCGCAGCACCTATATGGGGCATGGCAATAACATTAGGGTGATCGATAAGTGGAAAATTATCTGTTGGTTCTTTTTCATAAACATCGATTCCTGCAGCGCGTACTTTACCTGATTCGAGTGCTCTGAGCAGAGCGGCTTCATGAACCACTCCTCCGCGAGCTGCGTTGATAATGATCACTCCATCTTTCATCTGCTTAAAAGCATCGTCACTTATCATGTGTTTCGTTTTTTCAGTAAGAGGAAGGTGCAGGGAGATCATATCGGCTTGAATGAAGAGGTCTTCAAGGGAAACTTGGTTAATATCCAGATCAGTTTTAATATCTACGATATCAAATGCAATAACTTTCATTCCAAAAGCTATGGCACGTTCAGCGACAGCAAGCCCTATTCTACCGCTTCCGATGATTCCCAGGATTTTTCCAAAAAGCTCAGTTCCTTTTAAAGCTTTTTTTTCCCATTTATGGGCTTTCATAGAAAGATTTGCCTGACCGTGATTTCTAACAGTGTCAAGCATCAATCCAAAGGTATGTTCTGCAACTGAGATAGTAGTTGCTGAGGGTGTATTAGCAACTTGAATTCCTGCTTCTTCTGCATCGGATACATCGATGTTATCAAGCCCTATGCCTGCTCTAACAATAATCTCCAGATCAGAAGCGGCATCGATTACTCTTTTTCTGATTTTTGTAGCGCTTCTTACTACTGCAGCATTGTATCCCGGAATTGTTTTAAGCAATTCTTCCTCATCCATGCCTGCTTTTATAGTAACATCAAAATCGGATATCGAATTAAGTTCTTCTAAAGCATCAGGGTGTAATCCATCGCAGATTAATATTTTTTTCATGACCAATTCTCCTTTAAAATTATTTGAGCAGCTGATAAAGACTGCCCGGGTTTAAAATTATAATTTAATTCCATCTGTCGGGTTTGAAAGACATATTTTAAGTCTTCCATAACTTCTTTTAAAATGTTTGAAAATTTTTTGGAACGGTGATGTATTATGGGATGAGCAGCAACAGATTGGACTTTGTCAGGAATAGGGGTAGGGCCGGGAGATAGCAAATAGTATTTTTTGATCAAATTTATCCTCGGATAATTAAAAATTCATTATATTACTTTCAGAGATAAAGTTAAATAGAAAACTTTTTTAGGAGCTTCATCAATTTTTCTAAGCTTCTGAGCCTTAAACAAGAATTAGGTCAGTTGATACGAAAACACGCAGATTTTCCCCAGCGTGGAAAATCTGCTCGGATACAGTCTTCGCTCTCCTCTCTACTCTAGAGAGGAACCATGCCCGCTCATCCTTGCTCACGGTTTTCTTAATCAATTGACCTAATTCTTGTTTAAGGCTCAGAAGCTTAGAAAAATCGGGGAACTTTTGGAACTATGATTAAAGTTTAATATTCATGTAATTATTTCTCTATTTGTAAAATATATGATTCATTGCCTATTGTTTTGAGGGATGTACTGTAGGGCATAAATTGAATTTGACAAGAATAATTCAATAAACTAATGTGTTGAGATGATCTGGTTGATTTTGGGCGGGATTATATATTCACTTCTCATATTATTTATATTTGTGTTTTTAATCTATAGTTTATTTGAGAAAGAAAGGAGAGCTTTACTAAGAAGCGGCCTTGTCTTATTGATTTTGATTGGTATATATAGTGTGTTTTCTGTTTTTATCCCGGAAGTTAAAAGTTGGTTTTTTGCTGGGGTTTTCGGCCTGTCTGTGGTTGTGATCATCTGGATAGCTATTTCATCAAAGCCACGGGACAAAATAAAGATCACAGGTGAGCAGAAAAAAGTTGATGAAAGGGATACGATTTTTGCTCGCTTTGATCTAGACAGTAAGTCGGAAAAATACAAGAAATATTATTCCGTACACAAAGAATATACTGGGATTGATGAAGAAATAAGGAAATTAAATGATATATTAGACTTACATTTTATAAAGGAGAACCCGGTGCTTTTTTCACTGGCAGATGCTGAATTTAATTTTTGTGAGCAGCTATTGCTTGGGGTAGATGGGAATGAACCAGCAATTAGATTTGAACGATCGCCGGAGGAAAATACCAGGATGGTAAAAAATACCATTGATTACCTTGGTTCCGATCTCTGTGGAATATGCAAGCTGGACCAGGCATATGTTTATTCTCATGTAGGACGAGGGCCTGAGACTTATGGAAGCAAAATTGAGTGCAGGCATAAATATGCAATTGTTTTTGCCATAGAGATGAGAGCAGATATGATCAATTATGCCCCTCAAGCACCTGTTATTGTAGAATCTGCAAAACAGTATGTTGAAGCTGCAAAGATCTCTATAATTTGTGCTGGTTTGATAAGGCGCCTTGGATATCCAGCCCGTGCTCATATCTCGGAAAGTAATTATCAGGTGATGGCGACTCCCTTAGCTTGGGAGGCAGGATTAGGGGAGGTAGGAAGGATGGGGATTTTGATAACAAAAAAATACGGTCCTCGCATACGTCTTGGAGTTATTACTACTGATTTGCCTTTAATTCCGGATGAGCAGACAGTATTTGGTGTCCAGGATTTTTGCAAAAAATGCCGCAAATGTGCGGAAAACTGTCCGTCAAAAGCAATTCCATCTGGAGAAAAGCTTGAAGAAAACAGGGTTTTAAAATGGGTTATCAAGCGTGAGGAATGCTATAAATACTGGAGAAAGGTAGGGACTGATTGTGCTCGTTGCATTATGGTGTGTCCTTACAGTAAACCGAACAATCTACTGCATAATATTATCAGGAATTTAATAAGCGGTTCATCTGCTGCTCAGACTATTTCTGTTAAAGGTGACGACTTTTTTTATGGCCGATACCCAAAGAAAAAGCAGCCCTTCCCTCCGGATTTAAAATAGTAGACAGTTTTCAGAAGGCAGCCTGTGGAGCATTTTAATTTTTTTTCTGATTGTGATATGTTAAAAATATCTTAATAAGATTGGAGGAGGAGATGATCTCAAACCGCAGGGATTTTATCAAGGGACTTGGTCTTGGAGTCGGAAGCTTAGGAATTTTTGGTATATCCGCCCCTGACGCTAAGGCCGGACTTAAGAAAATAACCAAAGAAATGGAAAAGATTTCTCCAGCTGCAGCAGCCAGGGATGAAAGTTTTTGGTTATATGTAAAGCAGGCATTTAATATTGACCGCAGTATAATCAATCTAAATAATGGGGGAGTACATCCTGCTCCAACAATTGTGATAGATGCGGTCAAGCGCTACATGGATTTTTCAAATGGGGCCCCCGCACTTAATTCCTGGAGGTACTTACGTCCAAGAAAAGAGCTTATACGTAAAAAAATTGCTGACAGTTTTGGATGCTCCCCTGAGGAAATAGCAATTACACGGAATGTTACCGAATCATTACAGATTGCTCTTCTAGGGCTGGAGCTTAAATCAGGAGATGAAGTACTTACTACTACACATGATTATCCGTCTATGAAAAATGCACTTTTTCAAAGAGGAAAAAGAGAAGGAGTTAAGGTAAAAACCTTTTCTTTTCCCTACCCCCCGAAAGATATTAATGATCTTGCTAAACTCTTTGAGAAAAATGTAACTTCTAAGACAAAAATTATCCTGATCTGTCATATCACCAATTTATCAGGCCAGATCTTTCCTGTTAGGGAGATCTGCCGAATGGCACGCAAGCGTGGAATTGAGGTAGTGATCGACGGTGCTCATGCTTACGGTCATTTTGTTTTTGAGCAAAAAGACCTGGATTGTGACATCTATGGCGCAAATTTACATAAATGGATGATGGCTCCCATTGGCACAGGTTTCCTTTATGTAAAAAAAGAAAAGATACGGAAAATATGGCCGTTATTTCCCGCACCTGACCCTTTGAGTGACGATATCCGGAAATTCGAACATGTAGGCACTCAACCAGAAGCTTTAAAACTTGCAATAGGAGAGGCTTTGAACTTTCATTACAGTATAGGAGCCAAGAGAAAAGAAGAAAGACTGCGCTACTTGAGAAATTACTGGGCAAAAAAATTGGAAAAACTTCCAGGTTTTAATATGCTGACCTCTTACAGTCCGGACCAGTCCTGCGGAATAGGAACGTATAATATAGATGGTATTGATATGACAAAATTAAGCCAGGTTCTTTTTAACAAAGATAAAATTTTTAACATTACTGTAGGCATACCCTCACCCGATGGAAATAAGGAAAATGTCGTAGGAATGAGAGTAACTCCTAGTATTTATACTTCTCTAAGAGAGCTTGACCTGTTTGTTGAGAGAGTTGAATATTATGTGAAAAATGGATTGCCTGGATAAACTTAGGTGTTAGTGGTGAAGGAAAAAAAAAGGGATTTAAAAAACGAGATTGAATCTATACGGCAAGAGTTTCCGGTTTTAAAGGAATGCACTTACCTGATCAGTAATTCATTGGGCGCTGTTCCCCGAAAAGTAAGTAGTGGCCTGGAAAGATTTTACTCACTTTGGGCAGAACAAGGAGTAGGTGCGTGGAAGACTGAATGGTGGGATCTTTCCTGTAGGATTGGAGATAAGCTTGCATCTTTTATCGGAGCAGGCCCAAATGAAGTCACTATGTTGACAAATGCCACCCAGTGTCACTGGGCAGCTCTTTCGACAAAATTTACCTTAAAAGGAAACAAGCGCAATAAAATCGTTATGACGGAATATGATTTCCCTTCTATTCTTTATGCGGTGTCAAAGATTGCGAAGTTTACCGGATGGGAAGTAAAGATTATTCCTGGAAATGGTATGGATCCAGGTATTGATGTTGAAAGAATTATAGAAAATATAGATGACAGGACTCTTTTTGTTGCTACGTCTCATGTGTATTTTAAATCTGCCTTTATTCAGGATATAACAGCTATAACTTCACAGGCTCGAAGGGTCGGTGCCTATTCACTTATTGACGGATACCATGCTCCTGGAGTCATTCCGGTTGATGTTAAAAAATTAAAAGCGGATTTTTATGTAGGCGGATGTTTAAAATGGCTATGCGGTGGGCCTGGTAATGCATTTCTTTATGTCGATCCTGAGCTTGCATCTGCGTGTGAGCCTTCCCTGACAGGTTGGATGGCACATGCTTTGCCCTTTGATTTCAGTAATGATCTCAATTTTTCCCAAGGTGCATATAAATTTATGTCTGGAACGCCTCCTGTTGCTTGTTTATATTCTGTTGAACCGGGGTTGGATATTATCAGAAAGGTGGGAATTGAGGCAATAAGGGAAAAATCTAAGCACCAGACTGAAGAGATCATAAAGAAGGCATGTGAAATGGATTTTAAGGTTTATTCTTCTAAAAAATCGGATCAGCGGGGCGGTGCAGTATCGTTAGGACTTCCACATGCTTTTCAGGTCAGTCAGGCTTTAGAACAAAAAAATATTCGAGTTGATTTTAGAAAAGGGGATAAATCCGTACCGGATGTAATCCGGGTAGGGCCTCATTTTTATACCCGGGATGAAGAAATTGAGATATTATTTGAAAATATCCGATTTATTTTTAAAAGCGGTGCATACAAAAAATTTCCTGATATAATTACACATGTTACCTAACCTGAGCTATTCATAAAAAAATGGCGATTCAGGCGAGCCGATCTTACCGCATCTACTTCGTTACAGGGCATTCGCGTTTTTTAGAACCTGAACTGCAAGCTATGAGCTGGGATGGATACTGGTAAATCCCGGAGAAAGCCATCCGGAACAACGCGGGCATGGTTCCCCGAGAGAATCTCGAGGAGAGCGTTGTGAGGACAGGAAGGGATTTCCCCGCTGGGGGAAATCCCTGTC
>Ga0114922_10002140_pt1 | contig 18616 bp, 17 predicted proteins | sample AartaG_FD_100975 | JGI IMG/M metagenome (GOLD analysis project Ga0114922, IMG submission 100975) | Deep subsurface microbial communities from Aarhus Bay to uncover new lineages of life (NeLLi) - Aarhus_00045 metaG | ecosystem: Environmental > Aquatic > Marine > Oceanic > Sediment | place...
ACAAAGGATTACGAAGATGAGACACTTGGTGAACGCGGGAAAAACAAACCCAATTCAAACCCAATACAAACCCAATCAAACCCAATTAAAGCCAATAAAATGCCAAAACAAACCCAATACAAAGCCAATCAAAGCCAATTTCAAAGGCAAAAAAATGGTTATTGACAAATGTATAAAGATATGGGATAATCTATTGGCAGTTATGAAGATTGAAATTTTGTTCTTGATAATGGAGATGTATTAGTCGCCATGAGTGAAATAGTTGACGTCAAAATAACGAGTGATGAAAGTGTTGCAGTAGTTGCTTTCAAGGCCGCTTCGATAAGTGATGTAGAAGGGATAGCCACTGCTTCTAAGCAGATAAAGGAATTTGTTGACGAGAAGCGTCCGAACAGACTGATATTTGACTTTGGGGGAGTCAAGTTTTTCTCATCCCTGGTGTTGGGCGTACTTTTGGAGATCCAGTCTAAACTGATGATGTATAACGGCGAAGTTGCGATAAGTGCGATAAATCCACAGTTGCACAAGGTCTTCCGGATAACCAATCTCGATAAGATTTTCAAATTTTTTCCTGACAGCCAAAGTGCTGTCAGGGAGGTAAGCTGTTAGTTTGTGAACAGGAAGAGTTCCCCATTATAGCTGGGATGGATTGTGAGATGATTGCCTGGAGGGCCGAAGATATGATTGTTTGCCCGCAATTCTCCGTTTTTATGGTTAACAAGCCGGGCGTATTGGCTCAGGTACTCGGCGAATTTGCGCAAGCTAAGATTAATATCATAGCAATGACGATGATGGATTCAGTTGAGCACGGGGTTATGAGGGTAGTTTTTGCCGGGCCGGAGGGAGCGAGAAAAGTGCTGTCAAAACTAAATATGCCCTATAACGAGACAGAGGTTTTGTGTGTGACCCTGGCCAATAAAGCCGGCGCTCTGGCGGCGGTGGCGGAAAGACTGGCTAAGAACCACATAAATATTTCCTATGCGTATTGCACTGCGGGCGCGAAGGGCGGGCGGACAACCGGCGTCTTGAAAATCGCCGACGTGAAAAAAGCGATGAGGATTCTGCGGCAAAATCATAAGAAGGGCACCAAGTCGCAACCCGTCGTCAGGCGCTCGCGGTCTTCGAGAAGATAATTGTTGCCTGCAATCGCGCCATAGACTGCGGGTCAAACCGTCAGCAGAGGGCGACCACACAGCGTTGCTCCTGCGGGTGCGATATTGAAATCCGTATCCTCTATGGCCGCGGAGATATCCTGCCTTGATGACAGAGTACGGGCGGTTCGCGAACCGCCCCTGCGTACTGACGGGTTTCCAATTGTTTACCAATCCCTACAGCCGCTGTGTTTTTGATAGCATTTGTTACTTTCACCAGTTCAATTCCATTGCCCGTTCCTAAATTGCGGGAGTATTGTTTGTCTTTTGGATTGTTCCAGTGCTCGTAAACGCCCAGGCTTGTCAGACGAACTACGTTTGCCTTATGGTCAGGGTCATAGAAGGTCCCTGAAGGTGGATTATTCGCCAGTGCCGCCTCGATTAGATAATCGTTTGTGCCGGCTCGGTGGGGTGCATCATCCCATTCGTTCCGGAGAAGGTCGAAGCCGACCGAATCAATGGCGACCGGGTCCTGTGAGACAAAAAGAGACGAGCTCCAGTCTCCGTTGAAGGGCGGGCTGTTCCATTTTCTTGGTGCTCTTTCTTTCGCGTGTTTTCCTGCGTAAAGCCCGTCGATTATGTACAGCAAGGTTTTGCCGCCCAGGTGCTTGTGCCCCATCAGGTCTACCAGCGGCCTGTAATACCCATTGCCTGGTGTGGCATACGGCAGGTCTTTATGCATATCGTAGTAGCCTTCGGCCCTGGCTGGCTTCCTAACCAGGGAGCCGTAATGGTTCTTGGCGCAGAGGGTTATGCCGGCCTGGTCGTTGTGGCTCTTAAGGTTGGCCATGTTGATAAGGTAATCGGCCTGAACGTAGGACACAGGCACATAGTCTGTTTTCTTTCCCGCGGCATCGGGCGTGCTCCAGTACAGCGGGACCGATGATAACTTCGCGGCGGTCCGACCGAATTTCCCCAGGTACTCCAGGTATCTGACGTTCGCAAACTGCTTATGACACAGGTTATAATATTCATTCGGGAAGTAGCACAGAGGGTCGCCAACCGTAATGTCTTCTTGTTTGGCGCCGACTTCATTCACGAGCTGCCGCAGCAGGGCGATTACCATTTGCGGGGACGTGTTCATATAATCGAGGCTCCTGAGGTTGTAGTCTTCGACCTTTGTTACCGGGCGTCTGTCCCAAATTCTAATGCAGCCTACATAATTTATCTTAATTACAATTTTTTCTCCCGACTTATATCCGACATTTCCTCTGCCATTCGTTTTATTGAAGTGTTTGAATAATTTGTCCCAGGCCGCGGCGTTTTGTTGCTCATTGCAAAAGGCCCGTATTGACCGGGCCATCATACTGTCAACCGCCACCTGATTCGTGTGGCTGCTTTGCCACCAATGTCCGTCCCCGGGACCGTCCCAATCGGTCGCATCAGGATTGTGTACCCAAACAACACGACCCGGATAAATTCCCTTGGCAATTCCTATCGGAGCATTTGCGACGGGCTCATCGGCTAAAACTACCTCCTCTGTTGTAATACTTTGAGCTAACCACATCGACCCGACGCCGGCGGCAACAAGTACTACACATAGCAGATAACGTGACTGTGCAAAGCAGCGTTTGGCCTTGCGAACAGCCGTGATTGAGACGACGGCCCCCATGAGCCAAACCACAAAGCCTGAAGCCAACGGGAAAGCCACTCGTTGACACGGATACGTCGCACGGGAAGGCTTCGGAATCACACGAAGCAGGAACCATACCAGCGCCAGCAACCCACCAATGGGAAACATCCAGGTAACCCAACTGTGTTTTCTGTTGCGCTTAAGATACTTATTTGTCTTCAGACGGACTGACCTTGCCTGTCTTGTGCCAAATAATTGCATTTCTTGACCCCTATAAATAACTTTCAGTCATTCGCAATAACAGTTTTATAAACTTACCCAATAATAGCATATCTTAAGCAATATAACAATATCTTGTCACGATTGCGGCAGGCTTTATGCAGACTTCTATGTGGACTTGAGAGGCCAATTTGGTTACCATGTGTACGTAAAAAGAAGGAAGTAACTTGATTGCAAATCGGCTGTCTGCGGCGCAAGGCAGATTCCGAATAGAAAAAGTTTCAAATTCCCATTCACGAAGTAGGAAATATGTGATGAATAATTACTCAGACAAGAAAAATGCTCACTCTGAAGAAGGCTCGTATGTCCACGCATGGACGAGTAGAGTTACGCGGAAGCGACCTTTTCTATTTTGGGTTTTCAATACGTTCTTTTTGCTCTTGCTCATAATAGATACGGCCTTTTCTCAGCGGCTTGTTGGCGAAGAAAAGCTCTTTATTCGATGTACGAACCTGCGCGATGATGGAGCAAAAATCCTCATTCGTGTACACGTCGTTCCCAACAGTAACAAACCGTTTGGCTGGTCGGGCTGGACGATCTACGTTGGCACGGAAGAGGGTGACCGCAAAGAACTTGGCGATAAGTGGCTTTCCCCCGGTGAGCGGTCGCCCTGGGTGGACATAGGCCGGGCGATGAATTTGCGCGGAACGCGCAGTCCGGATACATATCTTTCACCGGTACTTTGTGGTGTTGAGACCTCGGAACAGAAGCCCGGATTACACCTATTGGCGGAAGTGGCTGAAGGGCGGGGACAGCGTATCATTCGGCGGCTCGAGGTGCACAAGCCTGATTTGAAACAGGGTAAAAGTCGTGATTATCCTTGGATTCTTGGGTACAGCGTCTGGAACGGAGGTCAGCCGTTCCTGCCCACTCTCGGCCTATTAATTCCCTCGCGGCCGGAGATTGCTTCGCGCATTTACACGCTTGAAGAGGCACTTAAGTGGCAGTTGGATTTTATTGAGGAGTTTCCTGTAATAGGGCGAAAGCCCACACAGTTTGTCTTCAAGACAATAGGCCGACCTGAGATTCTCAAGGCATTAGTGTACAATGGTTATCCTGAAGCCACCATTGAGGGCAATTTTGGAGATGAAATCTGGATTTCCATCAGTATGCCGGTTGAAGAGCAGAATCGCAGGTTTCGGGAACACCTCAAGGCCTGTGGATTTAATCCGCTTGAAATAATCTCCAACGACAAGCTTGAAAAGGCACGGCAACTAAGAGAGGACGAGCAATGGAAACTGGTCGAAATCACGCCGTCGTTGCCAGATAAGCCGATACAATATTATGAGTCGGCAAATTTCCGTTATCGGCTGTGGTACGAGGAATTGGCGGCACGCACCGAGGTATTCAAAAGGGAACATGTTGGCAAACATGTCCTGACTGGCGCCAATTTTAGTCCACACATGAATGTCTGGCCGGACGTACGACAATGGATCGGACCTTTCCGAGTCGGGGCGATGACGATGACATGGACCGAAGACTGGTGGTGGCAACTACCTGAGGTATCACCACAAGTGTACGGATTCCTTTTGGATGCACTCCGTCTGGCTGGTTCCTATCACGGTGCGTCGGCACAATTTTACGTGATGCCTTTCCATGGGAGTTCACCGGATAATTTTCGTCGAATGAATGCCCTTGGTCTGGCGCACGGTGTGAAGATTCTAAATCATTTTCACACTGAATCGCAGGTGTTAACGACGTGGGATTACGTTAGCGTGACGGACAGCCCACGAACCTACCAGGCGATTCATGACGTTATCCACGAAGCTGGGGCTGTTGAGCATCGTCTTTATCCTGCAATGCCCAAACAGGCCCTTATTGTCATCATGTTGTCACGGGCCAGCGATACCTGGGACACTGAAGACCTTGGCGGGAGCGGTCATCTTTATAGCGCAAAATACAATGTAAACAACGATGAACGAAAAGCTATCTGGATGGCACTGCGGCACGCACAATATCCGGTGGACTTGATTACGGACGAAGATATTGCCGATGGCCGCCTCGCCCGCTACAAAGTGCTGTATATTGTTGGTTCTGAAATGTTAAGAGCTGCTGTAGGGCCACTGAAGGAATGGGTGAAAAATGGCGGTATAGTTTACGCCACAGGAGGCGGAGGTTTGTTGGATGAATACCGCCGTCCTCTGACAAAACTTTATGAGATGTATGGCATTGAGGGCCACGAGCTTGTGCGCCACAGGCGGCATATTCGTCCGCGACAAACTATGACGGAAGTGACGTCTCGTGACATGTTAGACATAGAACCGTTTGACAAGAGTCGTGATGAAATAACCTTACCCGTGTACCTTTATCGTGAAGCGATTCAACCGGGATCGGGCAGTGATGTCGTGGGAACTTACCGGAACGATGAAGCGGCTGGTGTCATAATCAACCGGTTCGGTAAGGGCAGGACGCTTTACTGTGGTGTCTTAGCGGGTATGGCTTATCTCAAGCCGGCAATGACATCATCGTCCCAGATTCTTCCAACAGACTTTCCTGATATGATTGGTCGTTTCATAACAACCATGGCACGTTGGGCGCGGATTGTCCGGCCGGCCCAGGCATCCGAACCACTGGTCGAAACGCAGTATTTTAGCGGCCCTCACGGTGACATCGTGCTCCTGATTAACTGGCGGGACAAGCCGATTGAAGATCTGGTATTGCGATTTGAAGATAACCAAGACATTCAATCGGTACGCAGCCTTCGCAGAGTGGGTTATTTTCAAGGGCATTTGCACGAGCAAAACCGGGGAGCGTTGGAGGTCCGTCAGCACAACGGCATACCGACGGTACAACTAAATTTAGCAATTTCTGACTATCTGCTCGTGGATTGATAGAAATGACAAACCAAAGAGTTTGGTTACCAGCACATTTTATTCTGAGGACTTTTCCACCGCATAGAGTTTTTTCATTGTGGTAACATAGAGCACGCCATTGGCAGCGACCGGCGTGCCGTTAATCGGACTGTCCAACTTGATCGAGCTTATAATCCTTTTGTCCTTACTTGCAGCCAACACCAGGAACTCCCGCTGTCGTGTGCCGATATAGACCTTTCTGTCGGCTACAAGCGTTGAAGCCCACATATCACCCTTTGTGTTATGTGTCCAGTACGGCTTGCCGGTCTCGGCATCTACACAGTGAATATATTGTCCGCAATCAGCAACAAAAATTAAACCGTCGTAAATAGATGGTGTTGAGCAGCAGTGACGCTGTAGCGCATACGACCAAATTTCTGCGGAATTCGTTATGTCCCCGGTCTTCGTCGCATCGATGCACTTTAGCCAGGCCTGGTGCTTGCCCCACCATATATCACCGCCGACTGTTACATATACCCGATTACCGTGAAAGACCGGCATGCTCTTGATATTGCTTGGGCTTTCGTGGCGGTTTCCAATGTATTGATGCACATTTTCTTTTGGCGCCGTGGGGTCACAATCGAAACGCCAGATATTCTTTAGTTTCTTCGCTGCTGGCGCGGATTGTAATGCCTCAAAGGCGTAGCAGACACCGTCGCCGCCGCAGAAGAAAACCAGCGTCCGGCCGTTGACCCCGTTAGGGACTTTTTCCGTTGGGTCTCTAACGGCGTTGACTTCGCCCAGCGCAGGCGATGACCACGTGCTATGGAATATCCGGGGACCAATCTGCTCATCCTCTTGAGCTGCGAGCCGTCCTGTTGTCTTGTCGAGTACTATCAGGCTCGGGGCATCAGGAGCGGGAATACGTTGGTGCTTGTTGTCGAGCCCATTGCTCGTATTGACGTATAGAAACTCCCCATGCAGGAGGATCGAGCTGTGTGCCGAATCATGTTGGTGAATTCCCACCTCGGCAGGCATGTCGAACAGCCAGATGATGTCCGCGTCTGTCTTGGTTACCTCCAGGGGCTCAACACCGGGCGCCGTCATATGCCGGCCTTCGTCTTTGTATGGCCCATCGTTGCCGTTGGCCTGGCCGTTGAGGTCGAGGCACATTACTTCCCCGCGATTGCTCACGATGTAAACCCGGTTGCTTTCAACAGTAGCCGGCGAACAAATACCCACTCTTGGCCAATCCATATAGAGGGGGTTTGGAAGCTTGGGAACGACGAGCTGCCAGCAAAGGCTCCCGTCCTTTTCGTCTAAGCACATCAAGACGCCACGGTCTCCCTTGTGCCGTGGGTCGCGAGGCTTGTTATTGTTTGTGCCAATCAGCACTTTGCCACTGGCCACGACCGGTGTGGAGTATGTCTGCGTGCCTAATTCAGCAACCCACTTGATGTTGGTGCCGGTGGCCGGGTCAAAAGTCTCCGGCAGTCCTGTTTCGCCCGATACCATGTTCCGGGAATATCTCTGGCCCCACTGCGGCTGGTCATCAGCCGAGACCGTACCAATCGTAAGGTGGACAAAAAAAATGGAGCAGATTAGTAAATACAAAAGCGTCTTTCTTCCTGTCAACATTGTACACCTTTCATTGATGTCATAAAATTTTTCTTATATCGAGTACACATTCTACATAATAAGTGACAGAATTTCAAGCCCGCTGTATCAACACAGACTTTCCTGCACCTGGCTGCTGTTTTGAGGAAACGTCAAGAGTAACTCCGGCCAGAGAAATTTTGGCACCCTCAGCAGGAATGTCAGTGCGAGTATTCTTAAATTGGTTTATATTTTCTTTGATTTGCAGGCCAGAGGGACTGCAATTCTGTCAAATCGTACTTTAGCGAATTCTGAAAGGGCGATTATGCAAGTGAAAAAGTTTGGGATTCCTTGTATAAGATTGGCGTGGTGTTTGGTGTAGCTGGGAATTTTTTTCAAAGAAGCTCTTGACCGATATTATTTTTATTGGGATAATGGTAAATCATTTAATGTAAGTAAAGGATGACGTTCGTTGAGTTTATTTTGAAAGGAGTGAATTCTATGGTTTATGAAGAGACACCTCAAGCCCCGGAAGAGCCTCAAGAGACGCCGGCCGAGACGCCGGCCGAGGCGCCTCCAGAGGCAGCGCCAGAGGCAGCGCCAGAGGCGCCAGCAGAAGAACCTGAAGCGCCACCGGCATAACCGGGAAGAAGTTAGTATTTATTTGGGAGGGAGTCGGATGAGCAGTTCGGCTCCCTCCTATAGTTGCAGGAGGAGGATTAGTGCTCGGCCTGGACAAAGAATATGGAAGGGCCGGGGCCTTACTGTTGAAAGTCGTCAGTGATGGAAAGAATCCTGATAGGCCTAAAAACCACAAAAGGCACCTGGCCAAAAATTTGGATTCATCTTCTCATACCAATTCCCAGTCATGAGCATAAATGCGGTCTTTTGGCGATTCTTACGGAGGTGCAATATGCTTACTCTAAATCAAGCCGGTGCAAAAGGTGAAAATAATCCAGCGCAAGACGACCAAACCTCTCGTCGCGAATTTCTGATAAGGCTGACCGCGGATTCACCCAAGTATTAGCCACGGAGGCCACAGAGAAGGCAGAGAAATATAGCCACGAATCAACACGAATTTTTAACCACCGATTTCACTGATTTAGCTGATTTATTGCCGCAAAGGCAGGGCCGGAAAAAATCCTTTTTCCCTTGAAATTCAGCAAAAATCTGTTATACTACTTTTTATGTGTTTTCCGGTTATCCAAGCGGGGGATAGCTAAAAGACAGTTCTTTTAGCACTCCCCCTGAATGACTATAAGGCCTAAAGGCTTTAAATGCACAAAAAAGTGGGAAAATAGAGATTTTTTAAGGAGGACAAAAAATGCGGAAGGCAAATCTAACAAACCTATTTGCATTGTGGATTCTCTCGTTAGCCATCGTGTGCACGGCTTCGGGAAAGATTATCTATGTCGATCACAATGCCAGTGGAGCCGATAATGGCAACTCCTGGGCCGATGCTTACAACGACCTGCAGGACGCCCTCTCTTCCGCACAAACCGGCGACGAAATTCGAGTCGCCCAGGGTATTTATACTCCCATCGGGCCTATAGTACCGATTCCACCAGGTCAGGCAAGCAATCCCTATCCGGCCGATGGTGCAATAGATGTTAACGTAAACTCAAATTTGAGCTGGACCGCTGGAACCAACGCCTGTATCTACGATGTTTATTTTGGCATAAGCAGTCCACCCCCATTCGTGGGCAGCCAGAGTTCTATAGTATTTTCCCCCGACACAATGGCCGAAAATACTATGTACTATTGGCGTATAGATTCAGTCAATATATCGGGCAAGACGACCGGTATAGTCTGGAGCTTCACAACTCATGAAGTCGTTTCACCACCTCCTCCTCCGTGGCCACCAGGGGGCTCAAGCAGCGAGCAGGCTGCACCAGCGGTCATCAACCGCACAGCCACGTTCCAACTCAAGAACGGAGTAATCATCATGGGCGGTTACGCTGGGTTTGGAGCGCCTGACCCCAATGCCCGCGATATGGACTTGTACGAGACGATTCTGAGCGGCGATATAGGGATTCCCTGCGATAATTCAGACAACAGCTATCACGTAGTAACCGGCAGCGGAACCGACGAAACCGCGGTCCTCGATGGCTTCACTATCACCGCAGGCAACGGCTATAACGGCGGCGGAATGTACAACCTCGATGGCAGCCCGACAGTCATAAACTGCATATTCACAGGCAACTTGGCAAATGACAGGGGCGGCGGGATGTACAATGAAGAGCACAGCAGCCCGACAGTCATGAACTGCATATTCACAGGCAACTCGGTAGAATACAGTGGCGGCGGGATGTTCAATTGTATGTTGAGCAATCCGACGCTGACCAACTGCACGTTTAACGGAAACACTGCCGGTGGCTCCGGCGGGGGAATTTACAATGATTGCAGCCCGATGTTGACCAACTGCACATTCACAGGCAACACGGCAGAACACTTTGGCGGCGGGATGCTCAACTTACAATCCAGCCCGGCGCTGACCAACTGCACTTTCAGCAAGAACTCGGCAATCTTCGGCGGAGGGATATGCAACATCATCGGTGGCAATCCGACGCTGACGGGCTGCACTTTCAGCGGAAACTGGGCAGACTACGGCGGCGGAATGAACAACTCCGAGTATACCACGGCGGTAGTGACGAACTGTAAATTTAGTGGTAATTTGGCGCGAGAGGAGGGCGGCGGGATGTACAATGGTCAGTCGAGCAATCCGATGCTGACCAACTGTGTGTTCGGCGGCAACTTATCGAGTTGTGGTGCCGGGATGTACAATAATGCACTGAGCAGTCCGACGCTGACCAACTGCATTATCAGCGATAACTCGACCTGTGGGGAAGACGGCCCCACCGGCCCCTTCAGTAAGCCATCCGGTGTCGGCGGTGGGATGTATAATAATTGGAGCAGTCCGATGCTGACCAACTGCATTATCAGCAACAACTGCGCTCTATGCGGTGCCGCTATGTATTGCATAGACCTAAGCAGTTCGACCTTGATTAATTGCACCGTAAGCGGAAACCGCGCACTATTGAGTCGTTATGGCGGAATATGCAACGATAGCCAAAACAGTGTACTGCTGAAAAACTGCATCCTTTGGGCAAACTCATATCATGAACAAATTACAGGCCCGGCTACCGTGACCTATTCTGATGTACAAAATGGCTACGCTGGCGCAGGTAACATCAATGCCGACCCGTGTTTTGTTCAGCCGCAATATCTCGGCCCGATCATATACTGGAAGTTCGACGAGGCCAACGGAACAAGAGTATATAATTTCGTCGGCTACTACTCTGAAGGTCGTCTTGACGGGCCGCAGCGAACCGCTGGTCAGGTGCATAGTGCCTTGAGCTTTGATGGTATCGATGACAATGTACCTATCCACAACGGACCCCATAATTTTAAAGCAATCACACTCCAGGCGTGGATATACCCCAGAAAAGACAGCCACTGGCACGTTCTCGACAGAGGGGACGGAGAAACAAGACTATACTCAGAAGGAACCAGCTTGACCCTGGATGGTAGCGTTAGATATACGGGCGACAATGCCTTTTCACGCAGCGTCAGCAATACGGTTATTCTCAATACCTGGCAGCACGTGGCTTTAACCTGGAGCAGGGCAGATGACACTACGAGATTGTACCATAACGGCGTTGATGTGGATTATTCAATTAGAACGATTGGTACGGGCAGCCCCGAAGATACAAGCAATAGCTGGGTAATCGGCGCAAGCAGCGCGTTGGGTGAATTAACCTTCTTCGATGGCCTTATCGACGAAGCTGCCATCTACGACCGAGTCTTATCTGCGGACGAAATCCAGCAGCATTATCAAAATGGTTTGAGTGGAAGTGGCTATCTTGGCGTGAATTTGCCCGACTATCATCTGCTTTCGGATTCGCCGTGTATAGATTCGGGTGATCCGAATTATATCGCGGGCCCCAATGAAACGGACCTGGAGGGCCATCCGAGGATTATTGACGGCGATTGCAACGATACTGACGTCGTGGACATGGGCGCCCATGAGTTCAATTACGCTTATATAGGCGACTTCGATTATGACTGTGATGTGGACTTCGAAGACTTTGCAATATTCGGATTGTCATGGGTGAGTGAGCCGGGAGAAGGAGAATGGAATCGCTTCTGTGACATTGACATCCCTTCTGACAATTACATCAATTGGAGCGACCTCGATGTATTTGTAGATAACTGGCTGGCATGTAAATAGCTATTTATCGCAGATATAATTTCAAATCAAATTGTACGGCCGCTAACCGCATTCGGGCCAATGGCAAAACCGAGCATTCAATAATCTCACACTGTAGTCCGTTCAATATTTGTAGATTGACAGTGGAGTTGATTGGGTCTACATTGTAGGCGTAAGTGTTTGGAAAGGATTTATTTTTTGAAAGGGCTTATTATGGATTTTGAGCAGAATAATAGTCAATCGGGGTCAACGGGGCCGGGCGGTTCCCGTGGCGGCGGCTCCCACATCGAAAATTTTATAAAGGCGGTGCGGAGTCGCAAGGTCAGTGACTTGAACGCCGACGTCGAGGTCGGACACCACTCGGCCGCGCTCTGCCACATGGCTAATATTGCGATGCGCGTTGGCCGACGACTCGAATTTGACACCAGGCGGGAACGATTCATCGACGATGCAGGGGCAAACAAGTATCTGACGAAGCAATATCGCAGTGGCTACGAATTGCCAACTCTCTGACGGAGTGCAACAATGTACGGTTTTTAATTTGAGGAGGTATCATGAGGTTATTGCCGGTTGTTTTGATTGTCACTTTGTGTTTGGCATCTGCTTTGCAGGCGAATGTTTACAATTCCGGCAGCGTGCTTTCCAATGGAGGTTTTGAGAAGGGTGACCTTTCGGAGGCGGCGAATAATGGTATGGGGCGCTTTCCCTGGTTCAGCGCCAACAGCGGTGGTGATGCAATTGCGGCTACGGGGAAAAAGACCAGGAGTGGTACATTTTCCCTCGAGTGGGGTCCTATCGGATGGAATGTCAAAGACGACGGGACCGCGGAAGATGCCTGTACGTTCGTCGTCACCAATTGCGGTGAATACACTTCGGCTGGAGCTGACGCGATAAGACTTTCGGGTTTTATTAACACATCATCGTTGAAGTCGAAGTTCAGCGTTCAGGTGATTTTGGCCAATGACACTTTCAGCCGATGGAAGGTTGAGACGATTCTTCGCGGCGGGGTGGCAGGCTGGCAGGCGTTTAATGTGACTATGCCGGTGAGGAAGGAAGATAAGTTTATTTTTGCCGCGTTTAAGATTCTCGGTACTACGAATGTCGGAGCCAAGGATTCTGCCGTTCATATCGACGATTTGTCTCTTGTTTATACAGGCCGGACAGGTAAAACTGAAACAAGGACCGTTGAGGAGGTGAAGGAAGTGCCGGCTGTTGTAAAGGAAAGGCCTTTCTTTATGGGCTTTACCCCGTTTCCGTGGGACACGACGCCGGCAGCCGTGAATAGCACCTATAAAGGCATTATCGCAAACGGAGATATCATTTGTCATCATTTTGATGGTGGGGTGCCGTGGCCGGAAGCGCTTGCGGACAAGCCGTTTTCGACGCATGTACGGAGTGACTGGAAGAGACGAAAAGATGGTACTCCGGAGAATTTTAAGGTCTTCGTGGCGGTTACACCTCTGGATACGTTCCGAAAGGGTATGGCCCTGTATCACGGCGAGAAGGAGAATATGCCTTTGCCGAAATCATTTAGGGGCAAGGAGTTTGATGACCCTGATGTTATGAAGGCATATCTAAACTACTGCCGTCGTGCTGTTGAATACTTCAAGCCTGATTATCTTGCCATTGGAATTGAGGTCAATGAGTTGGTCCACAATTCGGCCGGCAAGTGGCCCGGGTTTGTCAGACTGTACAAGTATGTTTACGGTGAGTTGAAGAGGGACTCCCCTTATGGCGGACCGATATTTGCCACTTTTACGCTGCACAATATGCTCCAGGAGAGCTGGAGCGACATCGAGACGCAGCGGAGGAAGGTCAGGGAGTTTCTTTCGGAGGTTGACCTGGTCGGCATAAGCTTTTACCCGTTTATGAAGACTCTGGGCAATCCGGAGCGGCCCATCGAAGCCTTTGACTGGATTCGTAACTTTGTTGGCGACAAACCGATTGCCATTACTGAGACGGGCTTTCCTGCTGAGCCGACACGCCTCGAAGATTTTAACGTGACCCTTCCGGGCAGTCCTCGAGGTCAGGCGAGGTATATCGAAACGCTTCTGAGCACAGCTTGTCGCCAACGGTATCATTTTGTGATTGCCTTTCTCTACCGGGACTATGACGCACTTTGGGAGAAGATAAAGGCCGGTATGTCGGGTGACTGGGCGTCGGCCTGGCGGGATTGTGGCCTGGTTGACGGGACGGGAACAAAACGCCCGGCCCACGAAGTATGGAGGCGGTATTTGAGAGCAAAATATTTGCGCCTTCAAGATAAGGCCGAAAAAAACTAAGCTATGAAACACGGCGTTATGGTATAGGTCGGCAGCAACATAAAAGATGCTGAAAAAGGGCAAAAGTACAATCTCCCCGACAATTTACGTTTTGGCGATTGGCGTAAATTAGATGATGACAGAATTGAAAAGATTATCCATTGGCTCTGGAAGGGTCAAATAACTGGCCGTGCTCAGCAGCTTGTTAAGTATGTCCAGAACGCCCAAAAACGTCTTAAAAAGCTGACCATGGATTCACTAAAGTATTAGCCGCAGATTTTTAAGCATCGGTTAGCACGTGCGCGGCCACAACGATATAGAATCCAGAACCGTCGGATACGAATATGACGACCGCGGCCTGCGGACAAAGCTTACTTACCTGGATGACAGCAATGTAACTTATGAATATGACTCAATGAGCCGGCTGACCGAGGTCAAGTACGAAGGCTCAACCATAGCACAATACTCTTACGATGAGCTTTCAAGAAGAACGCTGGTTACCTTAGGCAACGACGCCAACGCCGTATACGAATATGATATCGCCAACCGGCTGACAAAGCTGACCAATAATGTTAACGACGTGAACATCACATTCCTTTATGCCGACTACGACAAGGTCGGCAATCGTCTAAGCTGCAAAATCGACGATGCCAATTCCCACGTCTATACCTACGATAATCTTTATCAGCTAATCTTCGTTGATTACAACGACGGCAACAGCACCGATTACTATTACGATGCCCTCGGCAATCGTACACAAGTCGTAAACGGCGGCACGACTACCTATTACAGCAACAGCCTGAACCAGTACACCTCCGTTGGCGGCACTTCTTACAGCTATGACGATAATGGCAACCTGACCGACGATGGCACCTATTTCAAATATTACTACGACTGTGAAAACCGCTTAACCGACGTAAATGACCGAGGTACCAGCAGCCAGGTGGCCTCCTACAATTACGATTACCAGGGCAGAAGGGTCACAAAGACTGTCTACGGCTCACCGGATGTAATAACTAAATACTGCTACGATGGCGACCAGGTAATAGCCGAATGTAACGAAAATGACGTAATATTGCGCAAATTTATTTACGGCCCCGGTATCGATGAGCCGATATGTATGATAGATATAGCGGACGGTAATACCTTTTATTACCACTTTGATGGTCTCGGCTCCGTAATAGCTCTTTCAAATGAAAATAAAGATATTGTTGAGCGGTACTCTTACGATGTCTTCGGCGAGCCGAATACAACCAGTAGCCTGGGGAATCCCTACCTGTTTACCGGCAGAAGATACGACAACGAAACAGCTCTGTACTACTATCGAGCGAGATACTACGACTACTACATCGGTAGGTTCTTCCAGCCTGACCCAATCAGTTATGACGATGGGTTAAATCTCTATACTTACTGTGGAAACAACGCTGTTGAATGGTTAGATCCTTATGGTTTGTGTAAGGGCAACAAGGAAAGCGAATATCAAAGACAGAGATATGATCAGTTGCAACATTACATAGAACTCGCGACTGAAGCTATGAAAACTAATATCGAAACACTCCAAGTTTTGCATGGTGAGATAGATTGGCTTCATGACTACTATTGGTGGCTTTTGGTTGGAAATACGACAGTTTCAGCGGTAAGCGGAATTCACACTAGTGTTCTGTCATAATTAAAGATTTGGGTGAATATTTCCGATAATTCTCCATGGCCTTAATTATTATGGAGGATTACTCATGGTCAAAAAGTATATTGTTCGGCTTTCGGAGGAAGAACGGAGTTGTCTGCGAGACATCGTAAAAAAACTGAAGGGAACATCCCAAAAAGTGCGGCGTGCAAATATCCTGCTTAAGGCGGATATCAACGGACTGAACTGGTCCGATGCTAAAATCGCCGAGGCGTTGTTCTGCCAAACGCAAACCATCGAAAATGTCCGAAGACGACTCGTCACCGAAGGCCTCGACGCCGTGTTAAACCGGAAAAAACGCGAAACGCCGCCCAGACCAAAAATTCTTGATGGGAAACAGGAAGCGGAAATCATCGCATTGAGGCTGGGCAAGCCACCCGCCGGATTTGCCAACTGGACACTGCGATTGTTAGCCGACCAGGTCGTCAAACTGGAAATTGTAGATTCGATCAGTTATGAAACGGTTCGCAGAACACTAAAAAAAACGGTATGACGAAGCGAAAAATTCAATATTGGGTCATCCCACCGGACGCCAACGCCGAGTTTGCCGCATGCATGGAAGACGTGCTGGAAATCTATGCTCAGCCGTATGACGCGGCGTTTCCGGTCGTTTGCATGGACGAGCAGCCGGTACAGTTAACAAAGGAAACACGGGAGCCGATTGCCGCGACGAGCGAACATCCCCGGCGGGTCGATTACGAATACGAACGAGCGGGAACGGCCTGTATTTTTATGTTTGCCGAGCCGTTGTCGGGATGGCGTAAGGTTAGTGCCCGCCCACGGCGCACGAAGGTTGATTGGGCGTTGGAGATGGAAGAACTTCTTCGCACTCGTTATGCGGACGCCGAGAAGGTGATGCTGGTTTGTGATAATTTGAACACGCATACGCGGGGTGCTTTTTACGAGGCGTTCGAGGCGAAAATTGCCCGCGAACTTGTGCGACGGATCGAATTTCACTACACGCCGAAACACGGCAGTTGGTTGAACATTGCGGAAAACGAATTGAGTTCAATGACCCGGCAGTCCGTTTCGGGGCGTCGGATCGAAAACATCGAAATGCTCCGTGCCGAAACGTCAGCTTGGGCCGATTCCAGCAACGAAAAACAACGAGGCGTCAATTGGCAGTTCACAGTCGAAAAAGCCCGAATCAAATTGATGTCTCTTTACCCAAATCTTTATGCGTGACAGAACACTAGTCATCAATTCTTCCAAGCTGCCAGCTATGCTAAAGGTGCGATGATGGCCACGAAAGTTCCTTTTCCAGATGCGGTTAATACATCTGTTAAATTGAGCCTAATGTCAGCAGCTAAACTGAAGTCAGCAAAGTTAGGTTTGGCATTGGACATCGGCGGTACTGCTACTTCGTTTCTATCAATAATGAGAATAGATAAGGCTCGGCGTAAAGCAATCTCTAAGTATGACCTGCATGTCCAGCAGGTTTTGAACAATATTGCGGATTTATCACGGGGGGTTTCAGCCGCGCGTGCAGAACTGAAAAGGCTTGGCTATGACAAGTAATTTTAAACGAAGCATAAATTTGGTTTGGCTTGTCCTATCTCCTGGAGATTTTGGCCCGGTTTGGTTGATGGGCGGACTGTCACTATACACCTTTACCATGTTGATGGTTACAAATATTATGAGCGCTGTACGTAACGGAAGTGAACTATTGTCCAAAGAATGGTGGCTCATAGTTGCAACGTGTACATTTCTGGTGGAGATTCTAAATCAGATTACATACAAACTAGCGAAGAGGACTCGTGATGCAACTGTTAAACTGAAAGGCATATTTTTTTGGTTAATTTTTACTGGAGGAATTGGAACATATATCTATCTACTAAGTGGGCTTGATAGAAATGTGACTTGGGTATGGCATGAAGAGATAGTTTATATCTTAGTCTATCTAGCTTTCTCTTGGGTATTCCCGATTTACAGTCTTTCTCCTAACATTAGATTCCTCTTACTGTCTGGCAGATTTACAAAACGCTGAAGGTTTAGAGTTTTTATCTTGAACGTGAGCATAGTGTATCGTACACGTTGTGTATGGCAATAGAATATATTATTATCACTTCGACGGCCTGGGCAGCGTCGTTGCTCTTTCAAATGAAAATAAAGAAATTGTTGAGCAGTATTCCTATGACGTCTTCGGCGAGCCGAACACAGCCGGCACCATAGGCAATCCATACCTGTTCACGGGCAGACGCCACGACAACGAGACAGCCCTGTACTACTACCGGGCCAGATACTACGACTACTACACAGGCAGGTTTATACAAGCGGACCCGATTTTCGCTGTGAATCTGTATCACTACTGTGAGAATAACCCAATTAACTTTGTAGATCCGTATGGCTTGTGCAAAGAAGATGCAGAGAAAAGGGGGAAATACCAGCAACTCCAGGATTATATAAAGTCTGCTGAAGCAACTATGATAGCAAATATTCATACATTGGAGCTTTTACATGGTGAGGTAAAGTCACTTCACGAGCATTATAAAGTTGTACTTATCGCAGATACCGGTTTAGCAGCTTTAACGTGGAGTAAATTTGCCATAAAAACTGCCAGTGGCGTAGCTCTTTACAAATCGGCAAGTATTCGCGGGGGGCTTGACTGGGGTCAACGTCTCGCAGGAGAGAGAAAGATTTTAGCAGCAATCAGAGAGGTAGAACCCAGCCTTATAGCTGGTGGAATATCACTTTTACCATTCAGCACGCTGGATTACATAGACATAGCTAAAGCCAGACGTCGTGCAATATCCAAATATGACCCATTGATTGAACAGACCTTAACAAACATTGAAACTTTGGCAAAAGCCGTATCGATAGCGCGAATGGAAATGGCAAGTTTGGATCGTCTTTTCCGAAGCTGCCGACGATATCTTTGACGTATCTTTCAAGGTCGGGCCAAACCGATTTGTCGGTTACGCGCTTCAGCCCCGGACTTGGGACCCACCCGCTGTTATGAACTCCGGGGACCGGCTCATCCTGCTTGCCCAGGTATGGCTCTCGACCGGCAAACGCACAATCGCAAAATAAAATCACCATTGAGCCGATGCCGTGCTTGTCGGCGATTGTC
>Ga0114922_10002141_pt1 | contig 18615 bp, 21 predicted proteins | sample AartaG_FD_100975 | JGI IMG/M metagenome (GOLD analysis project Ga0114922, IMG submission 100975) | Deep subsurface microbial communities from Aarhus Bay to uncover new lineages of life (NeLLi) - Aarhus_00045 metaG | ecosystem: Environmental > Aquatic > Marine > Oceanic > Sediment | place...
AACAAAGAATCGGATATAACTTGTTCCTGTTAAACAGATTATAAAACTTATTTTACAAAACTTTCTTAAAAAAACAAGAAACTAAACGTTAGTAGTACAGAGGGGACTTTAGGTACAAATGATATTAGACACGGATTCATAGCGTCTTTTCATTGGTTTTTTAGACATGGGTTCCTACTTCGCTCTTCGGGCTACGAAGTACAAGTCGCGGGGCTGTTGGTGCCGGAGGGTAGATGAGAAAGCAAATCCTAAGCACCAATCTCTAAATACGAAACAAATTCTAAACTAAAATATTCAAATGATCGAAACGGGCGGGATGGTGTTTTTTGTGTACAAATGAAGATAAATCAGCTGGGGCGGGCCGCCGGCTCGACGGGCAGGTGATTGACCCAGGTTCTCCAAGTGTCTGACCCCTTTGCTATGAGGTCATCTGTTAATATTAAATAAATACTTTTTTTGAACCGCTTTTTTAATGCATTGTTTTGTTTTTTCAATTTGCAGGATTATCGCATAAAAATATTTGTGGTTCGCTCATTCTGCTATACGTGCTCTTTTGGCTTTTGCCTGGCACAGGTTAATTTTTCGACCGGACCGGCTGCCGACTACAATCTAATTTCGTGCTCTCAGGCACAAGGGGTCACCGTAGTTGGCAGCGATCTTGAGTTCCACAAAATATATCCTTTGATAATTCCTGCGTTATTATTCATGTTTCATCTTACAATTACAACTCTATGCGGTTTTACGATAAAACTTGTCATCGCACAGCATTTTCCATAAATGAACCGCCAGCCGTCTTGCCATTGCTGTTATCGCTTTGTTTGGTTCGCCCGTATTGGCCAGTAATCTTCGAAAGGTTTCCTTTGCGGCAGGGTCAACTCTTACCCATGCCCATGCTGCTTCGACGAGATGTGCTCGCAGTTTGATCTGGCCCGCTTTCATTAGTCGCCCATCTATCCGCTTTTGTCCGCTTTGGCTGACGCGGGGACAGAGCCCAAGGTACCTTGTTAACTGTGTTGATTTGCTGAAACGGTTCTGGCTGAAGACTTCAGCGTGAAACTGCCTTGCAGTTATAGGCCCTGCTCCTGGATGACTTTGTAATATCTTTATATATCTGGCGTGACGGTCTTTGCTGAATATTTTCTTAAGCTGAAACTCTACGCGTTTGATCTGCGATTGGAGATAGCTTAATTCGTCAAGCATTACATCCAGTGAAAAACGCATTTCCGGGCACAGCTCGATTTCTTTTAACTCAACAACAGCCCGTTTTGTCCAGCGAGTCAGCCCGGCTGGTTCGGTAATGTGATGCTGCAAAAGAAAGCTCTTGATCTGCTGTTTTATGCGAATACGTTTATCGCCAAGTTGGTTGCAAAGACGAACAACTTGCCTGTCAGTTTCCTGCTGTTTGCTTGGAATAGCAACTTCTGCGAGCAGATCCTTTGCGGCAAATTCCGCAAGCTTTCTACAGTCGAGCCGGTCAGACTTCGATTGAACAGCTGCCGGCCTTAGAGTTTTTGAAGGAGCTATTACCGCAACAGGTAATGAGGCTGCTCTTAGCGTTCGTGCCAGTGAAAACCCTGTCGGGCCTGCTTCATAAACAATCTGCTTTAAGCCGGGCTTGAGTTTGCTCAGCATCTGAGCGATTGCGACATTATCCGAAGGTGTTACGAACGTAAGGACAATCGCTTCGTTGAGCCAAATTGCGATGTGACAGTTGGTTTTGTGGACATCAATGCCGACATAAACGCCATCGTCAACTGTCAGATTAATGTTGTTGAAAAACCGGTCCTTTTTTGTTAGTCTCTTTTGCATGGCCATCCCTTTCTTTTGTTTTTGCGGTATTGTAACCGAAAACATGATGACCTACATGTTATCTAATTTTCTCCTGAGCCCAGCCGAATGAGATGCGGGGCGGGAATGAAAAATTGGGGAAGAAATTTTGTATTGAAAAAGACCGGATAAATAAAAAAACAAAGGCAAATACAGGGATTTTTCAACAGCACCTCTGACCCCTTTAGTTTTCTCTAAAATGGCAAATCGAAAGACTCAAAAAGTTCTTTTGCTTTATCTACAACTTCTTTACCTAGTTTTAGAACGCCCAAGCAGCTCTTTGCCTTGTTGAGCCACTTCTTTATCCTAGACGGATCCGGATTCGCTTCCTCTTTAAGCTCTTCGCTGACATTGCCGAAGTTCCGAATGGCATCATCTTTTTTCTGAGGTTTGTCAGTTTGAGTAGAACGTAAAGCGTCCATGAGTTCCTTAATAAGCTGAACTTGCTCTTCTTTTTCCTTAAAGGAACTACCGATTCTCATAGATTGATCGATAGTACTTTTAACAAACTTATGGCCTTTTCCGTGGGCTATTTGGCTTCCAGTAATCTGTGAATAGTCCGTTCGTTCCATATTTCCTTCTCCTAACACATAAATATTCTGGGCGGGAAAAAGTCCACCTCCTTCCGATGCTATCTTCTTTAATAACGCCTCGTAGTACTCAGCAGTATTCTTTTGTAAATTATAGTTGTGCTGTAGGAAATTGATTCGGTTCTTCATCAACGTTAAAATCAAGTTGTGCTGTTGCTCTGGCAGAACAAATCGCCAATTTCAGCTGAAATGATTGACTGACCGCCCTGAATGGTTTCCAACTGATGCAGCAGCAGACCAGTGCTCGCTTCTTGTGTGCTCAGCCTCTTGTTTATCATACGGCTGAAAAACCAAATGGAACTAATAAGCATTGGGCCGAGAGTGCCAGTTAAGAATATGGTTAAGAATATGATCGATATATTATCCATGCCTTTTCCCTTTGAATGATATGTCCGGTTATCAGCATCCGAGTGGACCCGCTACTTCGCTTAAACAATCTACCAATTACTATGTTACTACAAACACTAACGCGTCCGCCTTCGGCGGTCACCGTCCAAGACGAGTTTCTCCTTGTGTCTGCTAACCTTGTACTTTATCCCGCACTAAATAGTTTAGTTCGGGGCTCCATCCCTTTCGCCCATTCGGCTGTGCTCAGGGCAGGCTCTTTGGCCCCGGTTCAAGCCCGGGGCAGGCTCTGAGGCTGGCACACATTAAATGACCACTCGCTTACGGTCGTGTCTCTTCGGATCGGTGGGCCACAGGCCCACCCTACCCGATATTGTAATCGAGTTTTCTTCCCTCCGTTCCTGCGATAATTCGAAAGCTAATCAACAAAACCACACAGTAAAGCCATATTATGTACGTGTTAATAAAAATTCTGAAAAAATCCTAAAAATCACACAAAAATTGCCTTTCGGCAGGAAGTTAACAGGCAAAGGTACAAAGTGTCAGAGGCACACAGGCACAAAGTGGTGGAACCGCTTCGCGGACTTTATTTAATAGATTCCTCCGCCCATTCGGCTGCCCCTTCGGCTGCGCTCAGGACTAAAGGCTGGTTCAGGGCAAGCTTTATTCGGTCGGAATGACAAGTCTGGATTCGGTGCTTTCGCGGGAATGACAAAGGGTGGTGCGAAATTTCGCACCCTACCTGAATATAAAACCTAAGCACTAAGTTCTATCCCGATACGTCGGGACTAAACAATATCGAAATTCAAATGCTCAAAAAGCTGTTGCCGGCGGGCGATCATAGTTTTCAGTTCTTAGGGATGGTCTCGGCTCTTAGTCGATGTTTTTCGTCGGTCATTCATCACCCTTGCAGGCTAAAATGCCCTTTTCGGTCAATGCAAAGTTGCGCCCATATTGCCTTGTCTCGGATTCTCTCAAATAACCATGACCAAAAAGGTGCTGTATCCGGTCGTAGGCTGTGCTTAGAGAAATACCAAGCGCTTTGGCAATTTCTTTCTTGGCCGGAGCAAAATCATTGCTCTTGATGTAGTCATAGATAAAACGCAAAGTGCGCAATTGGTTGTTTGTTAATTGTCGTTTCATGGCCTGTATTTTATCGGCAAAAGGGAAGCTTTGCAATAATTTTAGCTGTTTAGCCAAAAAAAAATTGACAGAAACACGCCCTTTTCACTATAATGACGTCTATCTTCAGGAGATAGGTAGATGAGGCAATGCACATTATTGTTCATTATTCTATATGCATTAAGTCTTTAAGCGCCCGATGCCGAAGCTCTGATTACCTTTGACGAAGGTGGTATTCACGTCATCGACTACGAGATCGCCGACTTGTTAATAGTTTATAACAGTCTCGGCGGAGACCCTGCCTTCATCTTGCCAAACGCTGCCAAGTGCTGCAAAAGAGACTTGAATCAGGATGTCTCAAACGCTGAGAGTATCTTAAGGTGGAAATTATCTGGACAACCGGTCAGGGTATGTTGTGCCGTTATCTTTGGTCAATCCATTCTGAGATGGCTTTTTATGAGTCCCCAGACGGCAGGGTCTGAGACGCCTTCGCCCCTTAAAATCCGTCGAATTTCCTCGGCGTCGATACCGAGTGCCTCAGAAACGGCTTTTTCGTCCAGACCTTCTTGGCTGGCTGCATTCATGGCCGATTCGACCACAATTTTTTGCTCGGCGGCGGTGGGAAAGGTGCTTACGCCCTTTTGGCACTGAAGGCAAAGGTGAAGTTCATAACACACCCGGCCGTTGCAACTGGTTACTATGGTCCGTGCACGGCGCACGCCGCATTTTTCGCACAACATCTTTCGAATCTCCGCTTATCCCCGTCCAGCAGGGCTGAACTTTTCCGGTAACAAAATATCAAATAAACCTAACGTAAGCAATGCCATTTGAGAGTTTTTCTTTAATCCGGGATTTTCCATTTAAACTCTTAAACAACATAATTATCTCCAGCCTGTCCCGGCGCGCCGGGGTACCACATCAGTATTTTACAAAAATAACCCTGAACTTTCAAAAATTCCCTTTTTCAAAGCAATTTTATTGAAAATTTGCACTAAAACAAGGTTTTTCATGACTCGACTTTCTTCCAATCTCTGCTTTTGCACAGACCTTTACCGCCCGCACCTCCAAATTTTTCTTTTTCAGAAGGTCAGGCGGCTGTGCTTGATTTTCAGCCATCCTTGTGGTATACTTTATGTGGTTTCTAATCTGAGCCTTTTCAAATAGGGGTTGTGTAATGACAAAAAACAAAAGAGGTCATGGCCGTAAATGGACAGCCAAAGAGGTTGCGCTCCTGAAGGAGTTATATCCTGAGTGCCCAGTCGGCGAAATTGCGAAAAAACTCGGCAGAACTGTGGGCGCCGTAGAGAACCGGGCACATCAACTGGGAATCAAAAGAAAAAGCTATTTGGATAAGCTCTGGACTGCTGAGGAGTTGCAAATGATTAGGGAGCTATATCCGATCTACGAGGATGTACAGGACATAGCTGAGAGAATCGGACGGTCTCCGAGCACAGTCAGGGTTAAAGCGAATGACCTGGGGTTTAGCAAACGCCGCAGACCTTATGACTTGTAATTCAGGGCGGCTTTCGCCGGATTTTGCTTGACAAACATCCGGGGTATTCGTTACAATACAATAAGTCTATGGAGGAGGTTGTGATGCTGCTCATGGTGGTGGGTGATGCCGTGAGCAGTTTTTTTATCAACTTGTGTAGTTTGCACCCGATAAATGTCAGGTTTTGTCAGGTCCTATTCCCACCCCCACACACCTTGAATTGAAAAATCAGGAATGTCTTGGATGGGGTGTTAAGTCGGCAAGGGTCCGGCTGGGTGCCACCCGCAGCAACCAGCCGGACCTTAAGTTTATCGTCAGGGCACTTGAGAATTTTGTTCAATCCTGGCCGACGATAATCTTGCTTGCCGATCCGGAGGAGAAAGTGATATCAATGAGCAATATATTCAATCACAGCTTTCCACATCCCTGCCTGCCAAAGCCATGAAAAAGTTGTTTGTTTTTCGGCTGGACATAGCCGGAAGGTTTATATCGTGGTGACCTGCTTAATACTCTTAGAACCTTCCGGCCATGACCCATAAAAACCGAATCGCCCAACACTTCCGGCCCTTACTCTTTTGGTGAGGCACTAAACGTCTATTTTTAAAACCAGCCTTTGATTTAATATACAATATAATCAAAACTTTCCGAAATGTCAAGCTAAATTTCGAAACAAACCGAAATATTTCGTTTCCGCTGGATAAAAAGCTACGTGGAAATCTCTGCCCTGACGGCCATAAGAGCTTGTGTAGTAAGTGGTTAGCGAAATGAGCTGCTGTTGTATGAAACGACAAAAAATCTCTAAATAAATTTTAAAAAAACCAAATATCCATCGAGCTGAGTTGAGTAATTTTAGCACTGATTCTAAATTTTGCGGTTCAAAGACGCATCTGTAAAATCAGTCAACAACTGGTTATACTAAAGGTAATATGAAAGATGACCTGAAAAATTCTGTGGGCGTTGTCCAGACAAAAACCGTTCGGATTATTGAACCTGATAAGCCGCTAAAGCTTCGGTGCGGCAAGAGTCTGGGGCCGATCGACATTGCGTATGAGACCTACGGTCAGCTTAACGAGGGCGGTGATAATGTGATTCTTATCTGCCATGCGCTTAGCGGCGATGCCCATGTGGCAGGCTGCCACAGGGCGGACGAGAAGAAACCCGGTTGGTGGGACAACATGGTGGGTCCCGGCAAGGGCATTGATACAAATAAGTACTTTGTAATCTGCTCGAATTTCTTAGGCGGCTGCAGCGGAACCACCGGGCCTTCTGAAATAAATCCGGCCACCGGCAGGCCATACGGCATTGATTTTCCGATGATTACCATTGCCGATATGGTGGATGTCCAGAAGCTGCTGCTGGATAAGCTCGGCATCGGGCAACTGCTGACGGTAATCGGCGGCTCTATGGGGGGCATGCAGGTCCTGCAGTGGGCGGTTGCGTACCCGGATTTTGTGAAGTCGGTTATCGTTGTAGCCTCTACAACCAGGCTCAGCTCACAGTCCGTTGCGTTTGACGCGGTTGGTAGAAATGCAATCTTGGCGGACTCGGACTTTGGGGGCGGTCAGTACCATGACAAGGAAGGACCCGCCCGCGGTCTTGGGATAGCGAGGATGATAGGCCACATTACATATCTGTCCGAAGAGAGTATGCGCAAGAAGTTCGGCAGAGAGCTACAAAGCGCCGATGATTACAGCTACGATTTCGATTCTGAATTTGCCGTAGAGACATACCTCGACTACCAGGGCCAGACTTTTGTTGAAAGATTCGACGCCAACAGCTATCTCTACATCAGCAAAGCGATGGATTACTTCGACTTAGCCAAAGAATTCGGCACGCTCCGGGAAGCGTTTGCGCCGACCACATGCAGGTTTTTGGTCGCCAGCTTTTCAAGTGATTGGCTCTTTACGCCGGCCCAGTCCGAAGAAACAGTCAACGCATTAGCGGCTATCGGAAAAGACGTCAGCTACTGCAATATTGATTCGCGATACGGGCATGATGCCTTTTTGCTCGAACCTGAGAAACTCGGACTCTTGTTGAGTAGTTTCATCGAAGCCACGTATTACCAAATTAACAACCCGGGTAAATATATCTTCAAGGATTTTCATTGTAAACACACCGCGAAATTGGCTGAACAGACCAAACGAGCAAGGGTTGATTATGAACTGATCGAATCGCTGATAGAACCGGACAGCAGGGTACTGGACGTCGGCGCCGGTGACGGCGAACTGTTGGCAAGACTGATAGAAGACAAGGCCATTACGGGTGAAGGAATAGAACTGGATGAGGAGCTTGTAATACACTGCATAAAACGAGGTCTGTCGACGATTCACCTCGATGTCGAACGGGGATTGGGCCGGTACACCGACGACAGCTTCGATTATGCAATACTATCACAGACGCTGCAGACGGTAAATGACCCTGAAAAGGTTTTCAAGGAGCTTTTGCGAGTTGCCAAAAGGGTGATTGTCAGCTTTCCGAATTTTGCTCACTGGCGCTGTCGGCTGCAGCTTCTTTTCGGCGGGAGTGCGCCGGTGACAAGGCAACTGCCCTTCCGGTGGCACAGTTCGCCCAACATCCATTGTCTGTCGCTCAGAGACTTTGACAAGTTTTGTAAGGATTTGGGTGTAAGGATAGAAAGGAGGATTCCGCTAATCAAATCGAGCGTCAGCCCGGTCAGGTTTGCTCCGAATATATTCGCTGAGCAGGCTGTGTACGTAGCCGGCAAAGACAGGACGTGTATCAAGGGTTGAATTGGTACTGAAGCATCAATCACATGGGCAAAAGATTTGCCCATTCTACTAATACTTAGTCATTCCGAGGCGAAGCCGAAGAATGCCAATCCATCGTACGCATGAGATTCTTCACCCCGCATGTCCCGGTACCTCGGGAATAAATCGGGGTTCAGAATGACGTTTTTGTGTGCTCCGCTCAGAATAACGTTTTTGTGTGCTCTGTTCAGAATAACGGTGTGATGCTCAGAATGACATCTATAAGATTTTCTACAGAGCATCGTAAAATAATAAAGTCAGTCTGCCGGAAAATAAATTTATACCCTCGATGAGCAAGCAGGCTTGCTTACATCGTACGGGCCGGGTATAATCGGTAGTCTGTGAAAAAGAAATTTAAATATTACCGTTTGTGGCAAGGTATAACAGCCGGATGACCAAAGAGATTGCCGAACAAATTAAGGTTCTGACGCGTGGGACGGTTGAGGTGTACACCGCCGACGAACTTGCCGACAGGGTTGCCGAGGCAGCCAGGGCGGGCAGGCAATTGCGGATAAAGCTCGGCCTTGACCCCACAAGCCCGGACATACACTTGGGCCATACGGTTGTGTTGCGCAAGATGCGCCAATTCCAGGACCTGGGACACAAAGCGGTCCTCATCATCGGTGATTACACCGCTCGAATCGGCGACCCCAGTGGTCAGGATACCGGCCGACCGATGCTGTCGGCTGAACAAATCGAGGCCAATGCAAAGACATATTTTGCCCAGGCGGGAAAAATCTTAGACACCTCCGAAGAAAAACTCGAGGTACGATACAACGGCGAATGGCTGGCCCAGATGCAGCTTGCGGATATCATAAAGCTGACGGCCTCGGCGACAGTGGCTCGCATGCTTGAGCGCGACACCTTTGAGATTCGCCACAAAAAGGGCGACCCTATCGGCATTCACGAATTTCTGTACCCGCTGATGCAGGGCTACGATTCGGTGATGATAAAGAGCGATGTTGAATTGGGCGGCACCGACCAGACATTTAATAATTTGGTCGGCAGAGACCTGCAGAGGCTCGACGGCCAAAAGCCCCAGGTTGTGATTGTGATGCCTATCCTCGTCGGGCTTGACGGCACCGAGAAGATGAGCAAGTCAAAAGGAAATTACATCGGTGTAACCGATGAGCCGGGCGATATGTTCGGCAAGGTGATGAGCATATCGGATGATATGATGGAAAACTATTTTACGCTGCTGACCGACATCCAACCTGACAGGATTGCGGATCTTACCAATCCCGCCAGGACCCATCCCAAAGAGGCAAAGGTACTCTTGGGAAAAACGATTGTAACGCAGTTTCACGATGAAGAAGCAGCCCGGCGCGCAGCGGCTGAATTTGAAAAAGTGTTCGCCAAGGGACAGCTTCCGGATGATATGCCGGAAGTTGTCATTGAGGCTGATGCGATTATGGCAAGCAAACTTTTGGTAAAGTGCGGATTGGTTGAAAGCGGCGGCGAGGCAAAGAGAATGATAAAGCAGTCGGCTGTCAGTATCGACGGCAACAAAGTCAGCGACCCCAACGCAGAAATTGAACCAACCGACGGCATGGTCGTTCAGGTCGGCAAGCGGAAATTTGCCCGGTTGAAGGTAAGCGAAAAATGAAATTACCCAAGCTTGGAAATCCTCAGAAGTATGCAGGCTTGTATGTGGTCGATTTCGGGGACCACAGCGGGACCGGCTTTACCGCCCAAGAAGTAGCTGAACTGTTAGAGAGCGAAAGGTTCAGACACATCAAGGTTTATAAGATCTATAGCGCCTATCCTGACGGCCGAATGGAGCTTCAGGGAATCCCTTCTCAAACTTTTGAGCTTGAGAAGGGGATGTTCTTTTATGCAGGCGATTTGGAATCGGCACAGTCGAATTTCAAACAGCTTGTTGACCTCGCAGTTAATTTAGTTCCACCGGCAAGGGCCAAGGTGTACCTGGCCAAGTATGCCGATGACAAGTTTGCAGTGGCCCTGATTTATCCCGCCGAGTACGATGATGAATTCAGCCGATGGCTTACCGATGGCGGCTATAAAACGGCCGGTGCTGCTGAAGGTGGCCTCGAGGCGGTGCAGAGGTATTACGACCGGAAGGGCGAGATTCTCGACAGGCATCAATTGTTCGGCCAGGCGTCTTATGAAAGCAGAACCGGCGCCGAATTGTTGGCAAATACCAAAATCGCGGTCCAAAGATGAGACCTGAGCAAAAAAAAAATAGTTCAATGTTAGGTATGATAGCTGGTGTTGCATCAACGTTATTTGGCAAATCACCCAACAAGAGCATCGACGATATCAAGCGAGCAGATTTTAAGACCAGCTCGCAGCGGGTGGGCGTTCGGTTTACCGATAAAATACGTAATGTTTTCAGAAACAGATGGTTGAAAAAATCATAATCCAGGATTCGGACTATTAGAATGAAAGAACTGTTCACCATAGGACACTCAAATCACCCACTCGACCATTTCCTCGAGTTACTTTTGGCACATCAGGTTTCCGCGATAGCCGACGTCCGATCTATTCCCTACAGCAAATACTCGCCCCAGTTCAATAAGGATGTAATAGAGGCTGCTCTGAGAAACGCTAATATTGACTACATGTTCCTGGGCAGGGAGTTAGGCGCAAGCCGATCTGAAGATAGTTGCTACATTGACGGTCGGGCAAAGTATGACCGAATCGCCCGGCTTCCAACCTTCCAGAGCGGATTAGAGAGAGTCCTTCAGGAAGTTGAACATTACAGAGTCGCCCTCATGTGCTCGGAATCCGACCCTATTACGTGCCACAGAACAATACTGGTGTGTCGCGAATTGAAAAGGACATGTCCAGACTTGGAGATAACTCACATCCTGGCAGACGGCACAAAAGAACAACAGGATATATCAGAAGAAAGGCTCGTGAACCTTCACAAACTTCAACCAGAACTCTTTGGAGACCTGACCTCAATGTCCGGCCTGATTGATAAGGCGTACGATTTACAAGCTGAAAAAATAGCATACAGGAAGGTGCTGGCAGAAGCATGAAACTGTTCACTATTGGCTTTACCAAGAAGTCTGCTGAAGAATTCTTTACGCGCTTGCAGAAAGCGGGTGTACGGCGTGTTGTTGACGTAAGGCTCAATAACACATCCCAGCTTGCCGGGTTCGCAAAAGCGCGAGACCTAAAATACTTCCTGCACGCTATAATGGGGATTGACTATGTGCACATTCCGGATTTCACACCGACACAGGACATTGTTGATGACTTCAAGAAAAGGAAAGGCTCGTGGACAGAATACGAACGCAGGTTTGAAAACTTGATGGTAAAGCGCCGCATGGCCGACACAGCGTCTGAAGTACTTTGCGATGGAGACTGCCTGCTTTGCAGCGAACATACTCCGGAGCATTGTCATCGCAGGTTAGTAGCTGAGCACATACAGGAGCATTTACCTGATGTTGAGGTGGTGCATCTATGAGCATGGCGCGTATAGTTGTTCTGGCTAATTCGTGGAAGAACCAAGAATGGTGCCTTGCAGGGATTGATCTCGACACAGAAAAGTGGATACGCCCTGTGACCGGCCTCGATGATGGCCGGATTCGCCAGACTGACATGAAGCTTGGCGGACACTTCCCTGTTTTACTCGATGTATTGGAAATCCCACTTGACTCAAGTGGTCCCGATTTCGATTTCGAGAGTGAGAACAGGACGATCTTGCCGGGGCGGTGGTATCACCGCGGCAAGCTGACGCCGGAGGATATCCGTAAGTATGCCAAACGACCGTACTACGTTCTCTATAACCACAGGAAGTATGTAACTCCCAAAGAACTTCAGCAAAAACCATTCGAGAAGCGTGTGACTTTGCAGTTGATCCGCGTGGACAGCTTCAAGGTGCGCGACGCTCGGAGGGAATCCACGGATAAGCCTAATTGGAAAGGGTCAATTTTGTCAGGTGGCCGAAAACTCGAGGTTGGAATTACAGATCCAGTTTATTTCGAAAGGCTGAGCGGGGGCCATAAGCCTTCACCGTCTTGCTTTCTTACCATGAGCCTTAGTATGCCATACAAACCGCCTGACTGGGATAAGGATGAAAAACCGGTGTGCTGGAAACTGATTTCCGGAGTGATTGAGCTTCCGAAACAATGAGTTGCGAACAACCGGTTCAACTCGGACGGCCTAAAAGGACGCCGGTTAGCTTAGTCTTGGCATACAATCGTAGGAGAATGAATCGATATAATTAAAGTGGTGCGATGAATCGTACCCTACGTAACTTGACAATGCGAGGGGATTTAGGTAAAAAGAGCTGGATTGCAGAAATCTTGGAAAACGGAATAAATCATGAAAGAGATACCATTAGGCAACGGCCAAAGCGCAAAGGTTGATGACGAGGATTACGTGTGGCTATCCCGCTATAGCTGGTATGCCTACCACGACCCCGAACGAGGAAGAACGTATGCAGCCCACGACACACCGAGCGGAAGACGGGTGCTTATGCACGATGTCATTATGGGCCTTGATACGCTGGAAGACGAGTCGTTAAATTGAGGAGAGCCAGCTGGTAGCTGGTAGGATGGGCAACTTGTTTGCCCATGCGGTTAATTCAAAAACATCGTGGAGAGTCATAATGGCAAAAAGGAGCGTTTACACAAGTCCTCTGGTCGAGAGGAATGCGTCGGTCGAAATGGCCGAGTTGTTCGGCCCGGCTAAGAAGTTCGGCACTTGGCGCAGGCTCTGGCTCGAGCTTGCGAGGGCACAGAAGAAATTAGGGCTGGACATCAAGCAAACGCAAATCGACCAGATGGCCCGGCACTTAGACGATATCGATTTTAACAGAGCTGCGAAGTATGAGAAGAAATTCCGCCACGATGTAATGGCACATATTCACATTTTCGGCGAGGCCGCCCCGAAGGCAGCAGGTATAATTCACCTCGGGGCGACCAGTTGCTTCGTGGGGGACAACGCCGATTTGATTATCATGCGCGAGGGGCTCCAGATTCTGGCGGGCAAGTTAGCCTGTCTGATTGATTTTTTGGCCAAATTCGCTAAGAAATACCGCTCGATGCCGACATTGGGCTTTACGCATTATCAGCCGGCCCAACTGACAACAGTAGGCAAGAGGGCGACGCTTTGGTGTTATGAATTCGTGATGGACCTGCAGGAAATTGAGCATCGCATCGCAAATATGCCTTTTAGAGGTGTAAAAGGTACAACCGGCACGCAGGCGTCATTCCTTGCGCTGTTCGGCGGCAACGGCAATAAGGTCAGGCAATTAGATAAAATGGTAGCAAAGGCTTTCGGCTTCAGCCGGACCTGTGCGGTAACCGGCCAGACTTATCAGCGTAAGATTGATACCCAGATATTAAATGCCTTAGCCGGCCTCGCCCAATCGGCCCACAAGATGTGCAACGACATCCGGCTGCTGGCCAACCTGAAGGAAATCGAGGAACCGTTCGAGAAGACGCAGGTCGGCTCCTCGGCGATGGCTTATAAGAGAAACCCGATGCGGTGTGAAAGGACAACGGCCCTTAGCAGACTGGTTTTGAGCCTTGCCACCAGCGGGGGGATGACAGCCTCGGAACAGTGGCTGGAAAGAACATTAGACGATTCTGCCAACAGGCGTGTTGTTATCGCAGAGACATTCCTTGCAGTTGACGGAATTCTGGAGATTCTTATTAACGTCGCAGCCGGATTGGTAGTGTATCCGAAGGTCATTACGGCGAGGGTAAAAGCGGAGTTGCCGTTTATGGCAACCGAAAACATCCTGATGGCTGCCGTCCAGGCAGGCGGCGACAGGCAAAAGCTGCATGAAAGAATCCGGCAGCATTCTCACGCAGCCGCTGCACAGGTCAAGCAGCTCGGCAAGCCTAACGACCTGATTAGCCGTCTAAAAGCTGACAAGGCTTTCAGCAAGGTGAATTTTACCAAGGTTCTAAATCCGAGAAGCTATGTCGGCAGAGCGCCACAGCAGGTTAATGAATTCCTCAAAGAGGTCGTCGCGCCGGTCCGCAGGAAGTACCGCAAAGAACTCAACAAACAAGTGGAACTCAATGTATAAAGGGTTTGGGTCGTGACCAGAGAAGAACTGATAAAGCGTATAAAGGAAACGGCGTATCTTGAAGGAGATTTTGTCCTTCGCAGCGGCAAACGCAGTAAATATTACCTGGATAAATACCTGTTTGAAACCTGTCCGGATATATTGAAAGCGCTTGGTGATGAATTCGCAAAATACGTTACCGGCGACGTTACACTGATAGCGGGGGCGGAATTAGGGGGCGTGGCTTTGGCTGCAGCGACCGCGATGGCCACGGGCAAGAACTGGATTATCGTTCGCAACAGCAAAAAGGGCTACGGCACGGGCAAAATGGTCGAGGGCGTCTTAAAAAAAGACGACGTGGTTTTGCTTGTTGAGGACATCGCCACCACCGGCGGACAGGTACTTGAAGCAGCAAAAATTATCACAGAAGCCGGTGCCAAGCTCAAGAAAATCGTCTGCGTAATCGACCGCAAACAGGGGGCAAAAGAGAATATTAGCCAAGCAGGCTACAATTTCGAAAGCATCCTGACAAAAGATGATTTGGGGATATCTGCGCCATGAAATTCTGGAAAACTCTGCTCGGTCTTTATCAGGCCTTAATAGCCGTTGTCACAATAATTCCTGTCGCAGCAATTTTGCCCGGCCTTTTTATTCCGTCATCAAATATCCGTTACCGCTGGGATAATATTTTCCTGCTTCTTCTCGTTGTTGTGCCAACAGTCGTTTTCTGCTTTTGCAATGCGGCCAAATTGCTGTTGACTAAACAAAGGCTCTTCGAAAAATGGAAAAGCCTAACCTCAATCAGTATAGTTTTCACCATTCTTTGGACCTGCCTTTTCGTATTCCTGCTCGTTTTTCAAACTGATTGGGCGGCCGGCCGGCCTTTGACGGCTAAACTCATCGAACCACAGACAAGACAAATGGCGCCGGATTTAACATTGAATGATCAATCCGGCGAAATGATTTCATTATCAGCACTAAAAGGCAAAGTTGTCCTTCTGGATTTCTGGGGCGTATGGTGCGGGCCCTGCCGTCAAAAAATGCCAAAGTCTCAGGATATTCACGATGAATTCAAAGATAAAGGTCTGGTGGTCATCGGCATACATTCCAGTTCAAGAGCCGAAGGAATGGCCGATTTCATTGCCCAGAATAATATCACCTTTCCAATAGGTATCGATCCGGGGCATATCGCCGGCGATTATTCTGTAAATGCCTGGCCGACCTACTACCTCATCGACAAACAAGGTCGTATAGCATGGGGCCCGCAGCACGGCCTTCCCTCCAAAGGACAGATTCAGTACTTGTTAGATTAGAAGCAGCGCAGCATCTGTTACGAGAGATTACCTATCATTCGGATAATTCTTTTTGCGACTATCGTTTTTGCTGCATGGGGGAGTTTTGTCCATGTAGTAACGCCGGTTTTGATTTGTACTGAGGCCTTCTCTGAACCGATAGCGGCGGGCGTGTTGGCGATAATCATGTCAAGATTCTTTTCTTTCAGCTTCCGCTCGGCGTTTTTGCGGATGGATTTATCTTCGAGGGCAAAGCCGACAACGATTTGTTTTTTCTTGTTGCGCCCGGCCCATTTGGCAATATCCGGGGTTGTTTTGAGTTCCAGCGTAAAAGGCCCGGGGCCTTTCTTAATTTTGGTTTTTGATTTACCGGCCGGGGTGTAATCGGCCACAGCCGCTGCCATTATCAGGCAATCACATCTGGCAAAAAACTTCTTGACCGCGTCGAACATCTGTGCGCCGGTCTCGACATTCACGACTTTCGCCTCTTTCGGCGGGCGTAACTGTGTTGGGCCGGTTACAAGGGTTACCTTATGGCCGGCTTTTATTGCGGCGCGAGCCAGCGCATAACCCATCTTACCGGTACTTGCGTTGGATATAAACCGGACCGGGTCGATATATTCACGTGTCGCACCTGCCGTTATAACGATTCGCATGTCGGCTAAGTTACTCACGAGCGGCCCAAAGTCAAGAAAAAGAAGCACCACCCTCTTCGTCATCCCGGGCTTGACCCGGGATCCAGTCAAAACAGCCCGCGAAGCGGTTTGCGCCAACTCAAAACTGAACACTAAAAACTAAAAACTGACACTATTCTTCCAGCCCATCAATCAATCCCTGCGTTTTTTTCACCATTTGAGGCATACCGATTTGCTCAAACAAATCCCGCGCCTTTTCCCAGTACTGCCGTGCCCTTTTTTTGTCGCCCCGCATTTCATAAATTACCCCAAGATTGCCGTAATCACTTGCCATTCCCCCCGGGCGGCCAAGTTTTTTCTCAATCTCCAGAGACTTTTTGTGCGCCTCTTCGGCCTCGTCTAAATCACCTCGCATCAGGTAAACATTTGCAAGATTGCCGTAAGCACTTGCCATCCCCCCTAAGTCACTGAGTTTCTTAAAAATCTCCAGAGACTTCTTATACGTTTCTTCAGCCTGGTCCAGTTCACCTCGCTTTGCATAAATAGTTCCGAGATTGCCATACCGGATTGCCATGCCCCCCTGTCGGTCTATCTTTTCATCAATCTCTAAGGCATTCTTATACATCTCTTCGGCCCTGTCCAGATCAGCCCGCGTTTGATAAATCAGCCCAAGATTGCTATACTGGCTCGCTATACCTTCCTGACGGCCAAGTTGTTTCTCAATCTCCAGAGACTTTTTGTGCATCTCTTCGGCCCTGTCGAGATCTCCCCTGTCCATATAAATTAGCCCAAGATTGCCGTACGCATTTGCCATCCCCTCCAACCGGTCTATCTTTTCATTAAGCTCCAGCGACTTTTTGTGCATCTCTTCGGCCTTGTCCAGATCACCCCGCATTTGATAAATTATCCCGAGATGTCCGTAGTTACTCGCCATTCCCTCTTGATTGCCCATTCTTTTGTCAATCTCCAGGGACCTCTTGTGCATCTTTTCGGCCCTGTTGAGATCTCCCCGTGTTCTGTAAAGAAGACCAAGATTGCTGTACTTACTTGCCATCCCCTCCAGCCGATTGAGCTTCTCATCAATTTTCAAGCCCTCAAGATACATCTCTTCGGCCCTGTCCAGATTACCCCATGCTTTGTAAATCACCCCGAGATTGCCGAATGCCACTGCCCGACCTTCGTCATACTTGGCCTCGATTGCCAGGTCTAAAACACGCTGATAACAATCCTTCGCTTGATCCAGTTCTCCCCGAAATTCGTGAATATGCCCCTTGCGATCAAGGGCCCAAATGTCATCCGGATTTAATTTGAGTATCTCATCCAAAGCGGCCGCGGCGACATTTATATCGCCCCGCAAATAGGCTGCCGCCGCTATCTCCCTGTTCCGTTCAATCAGGTCATTCGTGACGCACCCAACAATTGCTATCGCAACTGGTATTATTATTGCCCAAACAGCAATCTTTTGATTCCTCGTCCATCCCGCCATAATATCGTCTCCTTTACTGTCCCGAATATAAAGCCACGTAATTGGAAGCAGGTTTTAACGAAAAATAAATCCGGGCGCCTGTCCATGTCGACTTATGCGTCGATTTGCGATGCGACCTCTTCAATAGCTTTAATAATATCATCCGGCTCAGTCATTCGGCCTATTCCCTCGGTGCCGCAGGCTAGGCGGCCGGTTTCGGGGCCGATGATTCTAAAGCCAGCCTGCTTGATTGTCTCGACATTCTTTTGAACAGCCGGGTTGGTCCACATGTTACTGTTCATCGCCGGAGCAATCAGAACGGGTTTATCCCAACACACGCAAAGCGTTGTGCTCAGCAAGTCATCGCATATACCGTTTGCTGTTTTTGCGATTATGTTTGCCGTTGCAGGCGCAATAACGACAATGTCGGCTGTCTCGGCAAGGGCGATATGGTCTATCTTGTAATCTTTGGGCACCGTCCACATGCTCGTATATACGGCCCTGCCTGTTACGGCCTCAAAGCTTTTGGGCCGGATAAGTTTGCGGGCGTTTTTGGTCATGATGCAATCCACTTTTGCCCCTGCCGCAGTCATCTTGCTTGCCAGATCAACTGCTTTGTATGCGGCGACGCCGCCTGTAACACCCAGCAGGATACTCACATCGATCAGCTTTGAAGTGGTCTTTGCCATCGGCGCACCGTCACAGTTTCGGCATTTTAACCTCGTTGGTACCTGTGCCGTAGTCAGCAGCGATCTTGTCCTGGAGTATCTCCTGAACTACAATCTCCATTGCTGTTTTGCCCTCCGTATCTTCGATTAGAGGACGAGCGCCCTGCATGATTTCGAGCATTCGTTTCTGAATCAACGAAGAAAGCTTAAATCTGCCCCCAACCTTGTTAATAATGTCAGTGCTTTTGAGATCTTCAATCATTCTTCGGCTCCGGCAATTCCTTCTATAATCTGTCTTATTTCTTTCACCGCCTGTTTAATATCGGCATTTATAACCATTTCGTCGTAATACTGCCAGGCCGAGGCGATTTCGACGCTGGCACTGTCCAGCCTTCGCCTGGCTGTTTTACCGTCCTCTC
>Ga0114922_10002143_pt1 | contig 18612 bp, 18 predicted proteins | sample AartaG_FD_100975 | JGI IMG/M metagenome (GOLD analysis project Ga0114922, IMG submission 100975) | Deep subsurface microbial communities from Aarhus Bay to uncover new lineages of life (NeLLi) - Aarhus_00045 metaG | ecosystem: Environmental > Aquatic > Marine > Oceanic > Sediment | place...
AGCAGGAAGCCAAAACCGCCGCCGAGAAGGCACAGAAGGAGGTAAAGGCCAGGACCGACGCGGAAGAAAAAGCCAGGACCGAGGCCGAGGCCCGCGTCAGGGCCGAGCAGGAAGCCAAAACCGCCGCCGAGAAGGCACAGAAGGAGGTAAAGGCCAGAACCGCCGCGGAACAAAAAGCCAGGCCGGCAACTGAGGATGAGAATGACAAGGCCGAAGCCGCAGGCGTTACATTCCAGCCCGGCGGAGGTGAAGAAGCCGGCAAACAGATTCCACGGTTTAATCTTGCCCAGCAGATTCTTACCGAGCAGCGCAGGGCCGCTTCGATGCGAAGGGCTAAATTCACCGAGAAAAGCACCGGCACCAACGTAAGACCTGCAAACGGAACAATCGGGCGGATTATCCGCGAGGCGAAGAAAGCGGCCGGCGATGTTAGGGAAGCCGACGAAACGGCACTGCAGTTAAGCTGCGGCGTTCATGGTGTTATTAAAGGCGCCAAAAATCTGAACCCGGCACAGCAGCAAGTTGTTGCAGACATCGTAACATTAGACATAACAAGGCTTTGCGTCGACGAGGACCGGAGGCGCGATGCCCGGTGAGGCTACGTTAACAATTAAGCATGTGGTTCATATTTGAAAGATTATGTCACCAGGTCGAATAGTTGAACTTTTGATAAAACATTGGGCGATCATCACGATTGGCTGCACAGCGGCCATTGTTATCCTGGTCTTCGGGCTGCTGCTCTGGAAGTTGAAGTCAAAAAAGACCGTCGAAAAGCCGAAAGCAGCCGGCCCGCGCGATGAAGATGGGCGTGAGAGGATAGCCGGTGCCGATTATCAGTTGATAACAGAGAGAATACTGCAGGTCGGCGGCAAGTACAAGAGCGTGTTGTTCGCAGCGGCCGGGCTCAATTGCCTGCCGATAACGATTCCGGTTAACGTGGCGATCCAATTAGCCGAACAAAAAAAGCGATGCCTGTTAATCGACCTCGACCTGAAGCGCGATGCGGTCGCCAAAGCGTTTAACCTCGCCGACAAGACGGACCCGAAAGATTTAAGGCCGAAGCCTTACAAGACACCGTTCGAGCATTTGTTGATTTGGCCGGGACATAATTTTACCAAGATAAAGCAAATGAACATCAAGCCCCTGGTGGAGGCGGCGATTGAGAAGTTCGATTTGGTGCTGGTTAATGCGCCGTATATTGACAGCAGCCCGGACCGGACCCAAATTGCTTCGGCGGCCAATTGCAGCATTATTTTCACCAAAAGCACGGCGCAGGCGACACGATTAGCGGCGCTTATGCAGGCCTCACAGTGCAAACTCATCGGTAATATCCAGATCACGACCGAAAAGGGATGAAATATTATATAAAAGCGCTTGCAACGACGATAATCAGTCAATAGAATGCCGCGCTTGTGCATTAACTGACGCATGCGAATAAGGTATGTGAGATACGGTCAAATTTAATGATATTAACACAGATCCTTCAGCCGACATGTATTAAAGCGCCATTGGACGGTAAAGACAAGGATTCGGTGATAACCGAGTTAGTTGACCTTCTGGCCGGGAACAACCTCCTGCTTGACAGGGACGTTGTACTTGAAGCGGTTTTCGCCCGTGAACGGACCAGGAGCACGGGCATAGGCTCCGGCATCGCCATTCCGCACGGCAAATGCAACGGCGTGGATGATCTGGTTATGGCTGTCGGTATCGCCGACGAACCGGTCAACTTCGACAGTATCGACCAAAAGCCGGTGTCAATCGTCATCCTGCTGGCATCACCAGCCGACCGCACAGGCCCCCACATCCAGGCATTGGCCAGAATCAGCCGCCTTATGTTGGACGATGAGTTCAAGACGAAACTTGAAAACGCGACCTCACCAGAAGAGGTTTACCAACTTATAAGCACCAAGGAAAACGGATAACACCTAATCGGTATCTCCTGTCGAGCGCTCCATAATTTCAGAGGCGCATAATCAATATTATAGGTGGTTTAGCCCACATTTAAACCAGTCCTATTGAAAAATCCCGCTGTTCCGGCATAACTTGTTTATATCAAAGAAGTTAAGCACATCTGGATTAAAGTCTATGAATTTTGGCTAAAAATACAAAGAATTAAACGGATTTTTGTATCTTTTAGTTGCTTTTATCACGGTAATAGGCTAATATAATAAATGAAAACTTAATATAGAAGTTCACTAAACCAGTGAGCGTCTCATTCTAAGCCGCTAAAATGATTTATCAGCGAAGTAAACCTTAGGGAGGATTTGTTATGTATAGCCAAAAAGCACTTCTGTTTTTCGCTGTCGTTTTATCTTTAGTTTCGATTGCTGATGCAATGGATATTCCCACCGACCCCAATTTTTGGCCTGATTTTAACAGCGATAACATCATCAACTTTGTCGATTTTGCAACCTTCGCTGATAACTGGCAAGAGTCAGGCAGCGGCCTCGACGGTGATTTTGACAACAGCGGAACCGTTGACGCAAATGACCTGGCGACCTTCGGTTATTTATGGCTGAACGGCCCTCATCCGGAAAACGCCTTTGAATCATTCAAGAACGCTCTGGCGGTGGCTGATTGTAACGAAGCCCTTACCTTTGTTGCAGAGATTTCGCAGGATAAATACGCCGACATCTTTCAGATATTCGAACCACACCTTACTGATTATGCCTCTGGTATGGGCGAGTTGACATTCGAGCGGCAAAGGAATGGTGAGATTATATATGAGATGCTCCATCAGAACGGCAGCCAGACGCTGCTTTTCCCGGTCTTTTTTATAAGAGAAGAAGACGGCAATTGGCGGCTGTTCAATTTTTAGCGCTGCCGTGATAAATAAATTTAAGGAACATAAGCAATGCAGGAAAAGAAACGAAATATATTGCTAATTTGCCTGGAAGTAATTTCCATGGCGATATTTTTGCCTGTTTTTTATTGGGGCGCCGTTAGGTTTATGCTGAAGCCGATAGGAAAGACGTTTTATACGCCCGACCTTTACCATGAGCATCGTATCGTATCCGCATGGATGGTCTTTGTGTTTATTTTGGTTTCCAACGCTATATGGTTTATATTATTGGCACTATGTCCACGAGAAAAAATACATACTAAGGTGGTTCTAACGCTTTTAGTACTGACCTTTTTGGCATCTGTATTAAGCTGTTTTGTTGTCCTAGACGCACTAGAGGGAGCGTTTATATATGATGTCCAGATAGATCAGGTTTTCTATCGTCCCTGAAGAACTATAAGTAGCGTTTGATTAACAAGTGGGATGTTAAACGGGAATAGTAAGCAATGCAGGAAAAGACCCGGAAAATCTTGCTAATTTGTCTGGAAGTAATTTCCTTGGCGGTATTATTGCCAAAATTTTTCTGGGGAACTGTTAAATCACTTTTGGGGCCAATAGAGGATAGTGAGCTTAATAACACCTTGCCCATATGGATAGTTTGTGTGTTTATTTTGTTTTTCAATACTATATGGATTACATTGATGAAACTATGTCCACGAGACAAAATTCACGTTAAGGTGATTTTAACACTTTTGGTTTTGACCTTTTCGGTGGCTCTATTAAGCTGTTTTATTATAGTTGACGCTTTAACGGGAGCTTTTGCATAACAAGTGTAATGATAAATGGGAGCGATATAAATGGAAAACAAGACTTTTGTTTTAGCATTGTTCGTAGCAATATACTTTGGTTTATGCCAACCTTTGTATTCGTGGGATAAGGAGTATACACATCCAGCACTATCTCAGGAAGCTGCTAATATCTCGCAGATTGATACTTACCTGCAAAACCAATTAGGATATGCTTCGGGATTGAACACTCAGCTTCAAATAACCAACACTACGACGCCATTCATTCAGGACTTGATAGAGAAAGGTATGGACCAGAGTTTAACCACTCGAAGCCTTTTAGGGTGGTTACGGCAAGGTGCTGAATTAGAGGATGCTCTAATTTACCAATCCAGATCACAGCATCATTTTCATTCACCAATTGCAAACACAGGTGTAGAACCACCAAATCCCAACGCAGGATTGGATAATAGAACTGATTATCCCGACTGGGAAGGCTCAGGGTTTTTGCGCTCCGGCGCATACCAAAAGCTAAACTCAGGAGAATAAGCAATGCAGGAAAAGAAACGAAAAACCTTGTTAATTTGTCTGGAAGTTGTTTCGTTAGCAATAATACTGCCAGTATTTTATTGTGGCACAGTCAAGTTACTGCTGGGGCCAGTAGAAAAGGCGTTTTATCCACACGACCTTTATGAACATCGCATTATCACCACATGGATGGTTCTTATATTTATTTTGGTTTTCAATGTTATATGGTTTGTGTTAATGAAACTATGCCCACAAGACAAAATTCATATTAAGGTGGTTCTAACAATCTTGGTTCTGACCTTCTTGGTGGCTCTATTAAGCTGTTTTATTATAGTTGACGCTTTAACGGGAGCTTTTGCATAACAAGTGTAATGATAAATGGGAGCGATATAAATGGAAAACAAGACTACAGATGCGGGTACCAGAAAGGCCAGCCTCATTGCAAAGTTTTCGCTTGTCTTATCTGTAATAACAATTCCTTTTGTTGCAACATGCTGTATTATCTTGCGAAATGTAACATACAACCCTCCATTAACTCAGGTTGCAAGAATTGCCTTATATGCGAGCTACACTTTAATTCCAACATCATTTCTATTAGGTATCGGAGGGCTTATACACATTACAATAAAAAGAAAGACACTTTACGGATATCGGACAGCCTTCGCAGGAATTGCCTTATCACTGATATTAGTAGTTACTCTTTTTTACAATATGATTATAGCGATGGGTGAGCATATGTGGTAGGAAATGCGATCCTCTACTTAATTAAGGAGAATCTTAAAGATGAAATACAAGATTGTAATATTGCAAATCTTCCTCATTTGGTGTAATCCCTTATACGCATGGGAAAACAAGTTAACCCATCCGGCAATAACGGATGAAGCAATTGGCACATCATCAATAGACAATCATTTGAAAACACAGTTGGGTTTGGATAATGGAGTGGCGACAGATTTGTATTGGGACTTTCCGTCAGACATAGAAGAACGAATAGATAAAGGAAAAGCAGAACCAGGCCAAACAACACGAAGCGTATCAGAATGGCTACGAGTTGGGAGTATAATCGAAGATCAGGACAACCGTTTTTTTCCTCCTCCATGGAGGCCGCGTCACCACTTTCATGACCCGATTCGCAACTCAGGCTTAGATAACCATACCGACCATCCGGATAGGGATGCCCCGGGTTGGTCGGATTGGCTGCCATTGGGTCAATCTGCAATAGATTGGGCCATATCGGGAACCGCTGCACAGGAGCCGTTCACTAACAATGAAAAATGGTCAGCAGCAAGGGTGATTTTCTATGATTCGTTAACAAGTGTGGCAAAAAGTGAGCGTGAATCGCAGTTGGCAGAGGCATTTGTGAAATTAGGCTGTGTCTTGCATATGATTGAAGACATGGGAGTACCTGCGCATACGAGAAACGATTTTCTCTTTGGGCACTACCGTTCTTTTTACACCCTGGATTGGGGCAATCCTGTGGAGGGGTGGGTTGAAGGGCAGATTAAAGATAACGGCGGGCAAAGTCCGTGGGCAGGTGCAGCACCGGTTGTTTTTGACACGTTGGCCGAGTATTTCGATGCGGACGAGTATGCGGGCGGATATCTCGGTGATGGTCTCCTGCCGCCCGAAGACTTATGGGGGCTTTCCGAATGCAGCAATTATCAGTTTCTGTCCTTAAGCACCGTCTTCGGCTGCAGCGGCAGCTTGTACCAGTTTCCCCATCCTGCTTTAGGCAAGACAACACCGTTTCTTGAACCGGTTCCCGCTGGCCTTAAGGCGTACTTCGACGGCTCAAATTACGGGGTAACCCATCTTGCAAGAGATTCATATACCCGCTACAGAGGGGCACGTTATTCCCTTTTCGGCCCTTCACTCGACAGCACCACCACTACCGATGACATAAACGTATTTGAAGATTACGCGGATATTACTCTCCCGCGGACGATTGATTACGCCGCCGGCCTTATCAATTACTTCTTCCGGGGCAGTATAGAAGTTGCAATCGGGTGTCCGCAGGGCTGCGACCCTGCCACAAACACCGCGACATACGCCATGATTATCACCAATACATCTATGAATACCGACAGACAGCAGGTATTAAAGGGAGGCACATTCGAGTTTTATTGGGAAGACTGGTCGGGCGACAGGACACAGGCAACCGACCTTACCGTATATACATAAGACCCCTGCGACCCCTGCACTGTGCAACTGTGGAACGAGAATAGTATATTGCCTTACGAAGAACATATAAGGGCACAGGTAACATTCGATGTGCCGGCATGCACGGATATAAAGGATTATATGGTAGTATATAAGGGCGCGATAAATGATTTTCAATATCCGGATGACACCGACCCCGACGATACACAGGCCTTAGCTTGCTGGACAAAGAGCGCAAGCTCCACCGCACCTGCAACATCATATACGTTTCTCGTAACGGAATGGGGTGGGACGGATGGATACTCAGATTGTGCCCATTATACCTTTGATATATTTGATATGGAAAATCCCGACGGTTATACTTTGAACAAGACGCCCGACAGTTCCTGTCTTGACTGTCGCTGGTATGAAATGGACCACCATGTCTGCGAGTGGTTTCAACCCTGTTCTAACTGCGATATGACACAGATAATGATATTAAGGTCATCCTCGCCCGATGTTTTTTGTGTCATAATAACGCCGTTTTGGGAGACACGTTGCGGGCAAGTGGTTGGCTGCCTGTGCCCTGGTTCATACAAGAGATGTTTTTACAGACAGCCGGAAGAAAGTTATGCTGATTTCTGGGACAGGATATTCAACGGAGGAGTATTTGGTGACGGCAGCGAGACTGATTGTACTGAAGACGGCTGCATAATTCCCGCTCTGGGGGGATGGACGGACAGTTGGGTTCGTGTGATGTGGCTCCCGACAACGGAGATGATGGGCGCCGGCGGCGGCATGGACGGGATGGCCGCCGGCGAATTGATATTGATGGGTGAGACTGCGCCGGTCGAGGCCGCTGCACAGAGTCAAGTTGAGCCGAGCGCTAGCGAACAAATCGAGCAGATCAAATATTTCCTGGACTGGCTCTACGAAATCAGGGACCAGGTCGATGAAGATACATGGCTGAACCTTACCGCCAGCCTCGAAGAGATGTTAGAAGACCTGCAGCAGGAATAAAGTGGTCAGGCTTTTTAGATACTGTAGAGGTGGGGCCTTTTCCAATAGGGCTGTGACAAACGCTGAGTATTATTCAGCGAAGAGGACGGGGCGGCGAATCACATGAGTATCACGAGTGGTCTGCGGATTCCCACAGTATCAAACCGGGCTCATAAGGCTCAACAAGGTCGGCGTGCCTGGGCATTATGCGCAGCGCAAAGCCATGCCGGCCCGATATACTACATGGAATTGCCCCGGCAAACAGAGACACCCCATCGGTCCCGCCATTTTCCTGATAGGTCATTTTCTCCACCCGGCCGTTTTCGATGTTGCCCGCAGAATCCACCCGGCCGTGATATATCTCAACGGCAACATCATCAGGGCTGAGCCGGCCAAGCTTCACCTGTGCGGCGACCTGCAACTGTGCGCCTACCTCGAGCTGAGGTTCCTTGACATTCAGCGTCGAAACATCCGCGCCGTTATCTATCCGGACATCCACGTCTTCTATCGCAATGTCAGACCAGGCCTGTTTGACGCCGGATTTCCATACTGAAAGCGCCTTGGCCTTTTCCATTGCACAATCAGTGAGGCTGCGCCACCTTGCTGCGGCTGGATTCTAGAACTTGCGCGTGTACTCGGCCACCATTCTGTTCGTGTTGAACCTCGGCGCACACCACTTGATAGTGTTTTTCATGCGACGTATCCAGGGCCGGGGCAGTCTGTCCGCTGAGCGGGAATAAAACAGCGGAACAACCTCGTTTTCAAGCAGATTGAAAATCGCCTGCGACTCGACCTCATCCTGGTACTCTGTATCATCATAGTCTTCACCGGCGCCTATGACCCAGCCATTCTCGGGTGTGTAGCCTTCACACCACCAGCCGTCGAGGGTACTCATATTCAGAACCGCATTGATAGCGGCCTTCATCCCGCTTGTTCCGCTTGCCTCCATGGGCCGGCGGGGATTATTCAGCCAAACGTCAACTCCCTGAACAAAATAACGGGCGATGTCGATGTCATAGTTCTCGAGGAAAACCATTCGTCTGCGAATTTCGGGCTGTGAGGCAAAATGAACGACCTGGCGGATTATCTCCTTGCCCTGCGTATCTTGCGGGTGTGCCTTTCCGGCGAATATAAACTGAACGGGCCTATCGACATCGGTTAACAACCTTATCAGCCGTTTCTCATCTCTAAGCAACAGATTGCCTCGTTTGTACGTCGCAAAGCGTCTGGCGAAACCGATGGTCAGCGCCTCGGGGTCGAGCACCTCCTCGGCCCAGCCGAGCCTGGCATGGAACGCCCCCCGCCTCTGGAGTTGGCGTTTGAGCCTTTGGCGCACAAAGCCCACCAGACGCTCCTTGCACCGCTGATGTATTCGCCAAAGCTCCTCATCCGGCACCTGGTCAATGTTGTGCCAAACGGACTTATCAACAGCCTCGTCGGACCAATTTGAACCGAGGTACCTTTCATAAAGGGAACTTAACTCGGCGCTTAGCCAACTCCTTGCGTGGACGCCGTTTGTAATCGCCTTAATCGGCACCTCATCAAGTGGAAGCTGCGGCCACAAGCCGGCCCAAATCTTGCGCGTTATTTCGCCGTGAAGCTGGCTGACAGCGTTGCGATGAGAGCTCATGCGCATAGCAAGGACGGGCATCTTAAACATTTCGCTGTCATCGTCAGGCTCAACCCTGCCCAAAGCAAGAAACTGTTTTCGGTTTACACCCAATTTGCCGTAGTAGTGGCCGAAATACTTATCCATAAGCTCGGGTTTAAACTCATCGTTGCCCGCCGATACACATGTGTGTACCGTGAACACATTACCGGCCCTGGCAGCCTCGGCAGCTTCGTCAAAGCTCATGTTGGCGGCGCTTCTTAGTCGCCTAACCCTCTCAAGAGTCATAAATGCCGCATGCCCCTCATTCATATGGCAGACGGTCGGCTCTATACCCATGGCAAATAGTGCCTTGATTCCACCAATACCAATCATTATCTCCTGGCTGATTCTCGTTTCAATATCACCGCCGTAAAGTGCCTGGGTAATAACACGGTCCTGCGGCGAGTTGGCAGGGATGTTGGTATCGAGCAGATACAACGCCACCCGTCCCACCGAGACCTTCCATATCTGGGCAACTACGCTCCGACCGGGAAACTGGACGCTGACGGTGATGGGCCGTTTGCTCTTCTTGTGAACAAGCTCTATCGGCATATTGTGAAAATCGTTGTCTATGTAATGCTCCTGCTGCCACCCGTCCGTGTTGAGATACTGACGGAAGTAGCCCTTTTGATACATAAGCCCCACACCGACCAGAGGCACACCCAGGTCGGAGGCGCTTTTCAGGTGGTCGCCGGCAAGGATACCCAGCCCGCCGGAGTAAATCGGCAAAGATTCGTGAATGCCGAACTCGGCACTGAAGTAGGCTATCAACGGCCTGGTGCCTTTGTCATATATCTTGTCAAACCAACTCGGAGCGCCGAGAGATTCTTCCAGCTTGGCCCCGGCCTGATGCAATTGATAGAGGAACCCGTCGTTACGGGCCAGGTCCTCCAGTCTGGCCTGCGAGACGCTTCCGAGCAGCTTGACCGGATTGTGCATGTACTGCTTCCACAAATCGTAGTCAATGCGCCTGAACAGGTCCGAAATCTCGGCATGCCAGGACCAGAACATATTGTTCATGACAACCTTTAGGTCGCCCAAAGGCTCCGGCAGCAAGGGTTTGACTGTGAAGGTCCTTACCGTCTGCATAGCTGATATTCCTTATTACCTTAATTTTTCCCTAAGCGTCCGAAAACAGACGCACTTACACGCGCATTAACCGGCTGACTATTATATGAATAATCGGGTAATTGCGGTCGTGCCTTAATCAGAAAGGCCCTTATCGGCTATTTATCCCTGACAGGTCAACGGTTATCGGGCTTTTTTGAGGCATGTGTCATTTTACTCAAACCGACCGTTTCGAGACAAACGGTTAGCTTGCGAGTTTTTAGTCATCAGGCTCAAGACAGGCTTGCTGTTGTCTGTAAAGCCTGAGCCGATTGCGGGCTTTGTCAGTTCGCTCTTTGTCCGGGCCTGAAGCCATTATGTGGACCGCCTTTTCTGCGGTGGCTACAGCATCATCGAATCTTCCGGTCGCTGCGTAAGCGGCAGCCAGGGTATCCAATGAGCCGGGATCCTTGTAGGCTGTGAGTTCGCAAGCCCGCCGGGCAAGGCCCAGGGCCTCTTGAGGGTCGCCCGGATTCGGATCGCCATGCGTTGCAAGGAGCCAGGCGAGGCTGTTCAGCGGCTTGCCCCAGTTGGGCCTGATGCGCAAGGCTTCTCTGAAATGCGTGATGGCTTCTTCGGTTCTGCCTTTACTCTTCAAAGCAAGCGCAAGATTGAAGTGTGTCAAGGCAATGTTTGAGTTGAGTTGGATTGCCTCTGTAAGGTGACTGATGGCTGCATTAGGGTCGTTCAGACGCATGACGACCCTGGCCAAACTCTCGTGTGTGGTCACAGAGTAGGGTTCGAGCCGCAAACATTCTTTGAAACTTTGAACGGCCGGACCATAGGCACCTTTACGGTAATAGGCCTGTCCCAACCTATAATAAACAACGGCCTCGGGCTTACCTATACGCAATCGTGTGAGGCAGACAGCGATCGCTTGATCGATTTTGCCCTGTTCAAGAAACAGCTTTGAGAGTCCGTTATAAGGCTCTTTATATCGCGGATTTATTTGCAGGGACTTTTGAAAATGAAAGGCGGCTTCATCGAGGCGCCCGTCTTTAAATAAAGCGTCTCCATAATAATAGTGCATAATATAGTTGTTCTCAGTCACCTGGGCCGCATGGCCGAACAAAGTCAGATTATTTTTCCAATGCCTTACCTGCGCTCGCGTGCACAATGTTAAGCCGATAAGCAAAAGGCCGGCCGATATTGCGAATGCCGTATTTCGACGTCCGGACCCGTTGAAAAATCTCGCGGCGCCCCAGGCGACCATAATAACAATGCCAATCGAAGGCAGATAAGTATAGCGGTCGGCCATACTTTGCTTTCCAACCTGAACTAAACCGATAACAGGCACCAGAGTTCCAAGATACCAAAACCATCCCACTAAAAGCGGCGCCGGTTCATTCCTCCTGCGAGCCATGTAAAACAACCCCGCCGATACGCTAACGAGTATCACAAGGGCGAGTACGGGTTTCCAGGCTGGCAGGTGGTGTAATGGATAAGGATATAAAATCGCCAGGCGTGTTGGCCAAATCATCTTGCCTATATAGCTGATATAAGAAACCAAAGCGTTATTTACCCGGACACCCAAAGACAGGTGGTCTAAAGATGCGACCGCCCCTTCAATTTGCTGCACAATAACGGTAACAATGCACGAAGCAACCACGAGAATAAATAAGGGTATCTTCTCTACTATCAAACGCCGGGGGGGAGTTTTTTTACAGTTAAGGCCGGCTGATTCGGCATAAAGCAACCTTTGCCCGGCGTCTTGGCGGCCCAATTGTAACCGGCCGAGCGGCCAATAATCCATAAGAAGTAAGACAAAAGGCAACGTTACTAACATCGGTTTAGCCAGCAGGCCGAGGCAAAGGGCTAATGCTACCAGCAAGTAACGCCTGATGCTCGGCCGTTGGGCATACCTGACGTAAGCGAGCATTGTCAGCATCCAGAAAAAACCACTCAGGACATCCTTGCGCTCTGCCACCCAGGCAACAGACTCGACACGCAGAGGATGCAGAGCAAAGACCGCGGCGACAAATGCACTTCGCCAAAGGGTGCCGGTCATTTTCCCAAGAACCATAAACAGCAGTAGAACATTAAGCACATGGTAAAACAAATTCATCAGATGAAAGGTGGCGTTACCGGCCCCGAAAATCTGAGAATCCAGCATAACCGACAGCCAGGTCAGGGGCATCCAGTTGGCAATCATTGTATTAGTAAAGGCCCATACAACGGACTCGCTGGTGAAGCCGGCTTGTACATACGGATTATTCGCTGCAAATTGGCCGCCACCGGTGGCGGTGGAACCACACAGTCTCACCTGCTCAAAAGCGACAAAGGTAAGCACGGCCAGTGCCGGGTAAACCAAAAAGATATGTAGTTTTTTGGGTGCCTTTTCCATCCAGGGAAATATTACTTCATTATAATTATGCTCATCCTCTCAGCCTGCAAATATCTCAACAAATCCCGCAATATTATAATACATTTTCAACTACAGGCAAAGGTCTTTGTGTCGCATTTGAAAGGGTGATTGGAAAACTATGGATTATCCGGGCGGATTATTGGTTTTCCAGGGGCCGAAACACAAAACCCTGCCTTCCTGCGTTTTTGTGTCTTCATCTTGCAATATAATCATAGCTGACACATCCGGGTGTTGTCGGCAGTAATTTTTTATCTCGTCGGGGGACATGACCATAAATGCGGTCGAAAGTGCGTCCGCCGTCCCGGCATCGGGTGCCAAGGCCCAGGCCGCCCGCTTGTCCTTGACCGGAGAGGTAATTCGCGTGTCGATTATATGGTATCCTTTTTGCAAGCCTGAGCCGCTCATGGCCTCATCTCGCAGAAAGAATCGGTCCAGGATTTGGCCGGTATTACTGGGTTTTGTCAATTTAACGGGCCATCCTTCGAGCTTCGGGGGTGAGCCAAGTGCCAGGACCGAGCTTTGGCCGGCGCAAATCAAGGCGGTATCAACGCTCCAGTCGGCCAGTAGCTCGGCCATGCGGTCAACGGCGTAACCTTTACCGACACCGCCGAGGTCGATTTGCACGCCGCTTGTTGATAGTGTTACAGTATGGCTTGCTTCATCCAATGTCAGCAGGTTCATGCCGGTACGGCGACGGGCAAAGTCAAAGTCCTCTGAAGAAGGCTTGCGTAAGCTTTTATCCTCAGCAAGCCGGCAGCTCGATAGAGAACCAATAGTAACGTCAAAGGCGCCGTTTGTTGCTTCGTAAACTTCTGCCGAAAGCCGGAGGCACCGGAAGGCATCGAGGCCGAGTTGTAAGGCTTGGTCGGCGGCAAGATTGTTAATCTCAGAGATGTCGCTGTTTTCAATGAATCGGCTGAGCTTCCGCTCGAGTCCGTCAAGCTCATCGAAGGCCGCCCACGCCGCCTGGGCCGCATAATGTCCGTCGTCATGGACGATGAATATCTCAAAAATCGTCGCCATCGCCTCGTGTCTGAAACGATGCACCGGTGCCGGCGAAGCCGGAATGAAACTGAAAAATTCATCTTGAGACCGCTGTGTCATCATTTGCCACCTGGAACTTGTCCCACAGGTCTTTGGTTACGAATCCTTTTAGCTCAATGCTTGGGCGCAATTCAAGATGTGTGTCAAAAAGGGGTATATAGAGATTCCCGGTGCCTTGCGGCCCGGTTTCGTACAGCTTCCTGCTTAGAGCAACTTCGACGGCGGGTGAGGCAATAATAAGTGGTGCAATCGGCCAACTGTCATCGACTTTGTCATACCAACCGACGCTTGTAAAGCGGCGCAGGTACCAGGGGAGTGGCCAGTAATCATTATCAGGACAGATAACCTGGATGTGCATATTGTGTCCGGCCGGATGTACCCGGGCTATTTGTTCGACTCGCTCGGTAATTTCCAAGACGTCGGTCGTCGGATGGGCGTAAACATACGGATTGCCCCGGTCGGCAAAAAACGTGTAATTTGCCTGGTACGCCTGCCTTGTGAGGTGAATTCCGGCAACGGCCAGAATCAGGCCAAAGATTGTGCGACTTGCAAGATTCGGACAAAGTCGCATTAAGGCAGGCGCACCAACGGCGGCAAGTAAAATCATGCCGTGCAGAAACGTCAGCATACACCATGGGGTTTTATAGCCGATTGCGGAATAAACCGCGGTTACTGTGAGCGTGTAAAAGGCGAAGAAGCGAAGCAAATGGGTATTGTCGTTGCGCGGGGATTTTCCTGTCACCGCAACAACAAAACCTGCTGCCGCTAATACAATGATGAGCCCCTCGCTCCAGACAGGCCCGGCAGAGTATTTGGAATAGATGAGCATCTTGAGATAGTAGTACCATGGATGGATGTGCAGTGTGCTGTGTGTGGAGCGGTTCAAATAAATACCGTAGGCCCTGACCGAGTCCGGGATACCACCCGGATTAGTAAAAAATGATGAGTAAAATAATGCCGAAACCGCAAAAGCTGTCGCTAAGCCTGCCAGGATATGTGAAAATTTAAGTTCCTTGCCGATACCTCGCAGACCTCGCCGCCGGAACATTAGAACGAGCAAAACAGCCGGCACCATCGAAGCGAAAGCGATTATACTGGTTTCCTTGGTGGCGTGCATCAGACCTGCAAAAAGGCCGGTTAATATCGCCCATGCTGCCTTTTTGCTCTGCGCATACCGGTAGCCGCAAACAATTACACCAAATGTAAAACAGACCAGCAGCATTTCGTGGATGTAATAGCGGCTATAGAAGACCATCGCCGGTGAGACAGCGGTAAAAGCCGCTGCGAGAACAACGGCAGGCGCACCCAGTCCGCGAGTGAGCAGCAGGGGCATCAAGACCAAAAGAATGCCAAAGAAAACAGGCACAATTCGCACGGTAAACCCGCCGACTTGTGCCAGTTTTTCAGCGGAGCCGAGCCCGGCCGGGATGAGTGTCAAATAGTTGAGCGCCGGGCCGTGGTATTCTTGTGGGTCGTAGCGATAGAAACCTTCCTCCAGCAGGTTGCCGAACTTGACGGCGTTAACGGCTTCATCACCGTGCATGGGCCGTTTCGACAGGCGCGGCACACGCAGGGTGGCAGCAACAATCACCACAACCATGATAGGGATGCAACATTTTTTGGGCCATCTCATTTTGCGGGTTTGCCGAACACTTCCACTTCGATATAGTGGTTAAGATCGTTGGCGTTATTACCGTTGCTGTAAAGGCGGACGTAGCGGGCGCCCGTGCCTTTGGCGTCGATGAGTTTTCCCTCGTTTGTCTCGACGTAATGAAGGTCCTGTCCTACCCCGAGACCGGCTGAATTATCATCGTCATTATTGAACAAAACGGAGACGTCGCTGATAAAATCGGGGTCATTTGCAACCTGTACGATTACATCGAAATAAACTCGCGCCTGTTTGTGATAGTGCCATAACAGGACGGCATATATGTCGTACTCTGCGCCGAGGTCAATCGTAATGTGCTGGACAAAAGGACCTAATTCTACGTAGCTGCCGTCGGCGGCGCTTTTGTCACCATCGGTGATATACTCTATCTCCCCGATGATGGGTTCTTCGTCGCTGCCGGAAATCGGCTTTGACAAGGCAACGTTTTGGGTTCCGGCAGGGGCCAAAAACGGCGGCCTTGCCTTGCCCAATGGCTTCGCCAGCCTGCTTACACCCCGAATATTTTGCGGTGTTCCAACGAACATCGGCCTGGGCAACTCAATGGGAACAGGAACCAATTGAGCCTGCGCAGGCCCTTCGACTTTATCGACTGTTGCGACGGGGCTTTCAGTGTCAGCGGCGCCGGGCCTGTCGGCACTTTGCGGGGACCTCTTCCTGCAGGAAGAAACAAACATCGCAAGTACCATCAACACCGCCACGTACATCTTCATCCGCGATACATCACTATTCTCAGACATTCGGCTTCTATCCTTTTGCTTAAGAATTCACTGCGCTTTCAGAGTCAAGATCGATGCTATTATTTTATTTTGCCCCCGCAGGATTGTCAAGTTCGACAAAGCGGCAAAGTCTTTAAGCGGACGGACCGGTCGCAAACGCAAGTTCGGCTTTATTTCAAATCCGCCGTGTTTATGACTTTGCCGGCACCGATATTTATATACTTATACTCCGGGCCGAAGTGTTTTTCGAACAGGCTTCTTGCTTTATCACCCGAACAATGGCACGGGCCGACGTACTGAACGTTTAATTTTTTGAAAGCCGAGATGATTTTCTCGATTTTTCCGGCACCCATCCATTCCAGGTGAAAGCCGCCCATTACCAGAAAAATATCCTTCTTAAGCAGCTTGCCTGCCGACTCTATTATCTTGACGATACCCGGATGTGCACAGCCGGTTATCAATATCAAGCCTTTTTCCGTCTGCACGATTAGGGACTGCTCCTTTATCAGTCTTCCAAGCTGTCCGGTGGAATAGACACCTTTGCAAATCTTCAAAGGTTTTTCGACCTCGACTATTTTGGCTCCGGCCCCTCGCACCTCGCTTTTAAAACCTTTTCCGAACGACTTGGGCAGATAAACGGTAACGTCAGAATTTCTTTCAAGAAAATCGCCAAGCCCGCCGGTATGGTCGCCGTGAATGTGAGACAGAAAAACCGTCTCTATGCTTTCAGGTTCTACTGCCAATTTTGCCATATTGTCGAGCAATAACCTGCCGTCCGGGCCGGTGTCAAATAGGATGGTTTTCTCCGGACCGGTTATGAGGCAGGAAAATCCCCACGCCGTTTCAAGCCCTTCGGTGTACGGATTATTATCGCAAATAATTGTAATAACAGTATTTGTAAGCCCATCTTTCAAAACAGGGGCGTTTTGTTCTTTCATATCTTGTCCTTATCTTTGTTCCACACCAGGCGGGAATAATGACCATCGCCAACACAACAGCAACGGCTGTGAAAAGCAAAATGACCGAAACGGTAAACCTGTTCATCTGTCTTCACCTTCCATCTCTAAACCGCCATTATAACAGAAAATACATCAAATACTATTGCCTCACACTTTTTTTACGTTAATATATACAGCACGAAAGGCGATTAAATATGGCGCGAGGCACCTTTTAGAAGAGTGGCTAAATATATTGTTGTTTATCGCAAACAAGACTTATTTGGAGAAATAACATGAACAGATATCTGCTAATCACAATTTTAACATCTATTTTCGTATCACCGGCGGTTTTCGCCCAAGAACCCTTCGAGGAAGACCCTGCGCCCCGGGAAGCGATGGAGCACGAAGTCTATATGCACAAAATGGAGTTGGAGGAAAGGCAGCATGAAGCCCGGATGGATTTTAATCGGGAAAGTCGACAAATCGAGCTTGAGAGGCAAAAAATGGAGCTTCTGAAGCGAGAAGGCGAAATAAACTTCGACCAAAAAATGCGGGAGCTTGAGCTGGAAAAACAACGCATGGCTATTAAGCAAAAGCGATTGCCTCGCAAAAATCCGGCCTTTTCCGGCCAAAGCTCCGGCGAACAAATTCTCCCTCTCCTGGCAGTCTGCTTTATTGTCCACATCCTGGTCGCTGTCTGGGTATATCAGGACATTCGCAGGCGAAATGCCGGCTCGGGGATATGGATTGTCCTTGGACTGCTCACGGGACTTTTCGGGGCATTAGTATATGCCGTGGTTCGGCTTGGCGACAGCCGACAACCACAATCGTGATTAAGACGCCGGAACCCCTCACCCAAGGGTATTGGGTCAGTCGGCCCATGTCATTTCCACGAACTGGCGCCTCAACGGGTCGTCGTAATGCTTTGCGAGGTCGCTTTCGAGTTGGCGGCGGTACTGCTGAGATACCGAGACAGTGTACGCACTTCCCCGCCAGCAGGCAAATGCCCTGTCGGTGTATTTCTGAACCCATTTCGCTTTTGCGTAATCCATAACCGTTTCCACCGTCTCATTCTGAGGAGAAGCCCATGTCATTCTGAGTCCCGGCGCGCCGGCATTCGGTCTCGGAAACGCCTAACTTCCGCTCCAGTTTAATGTGTGCAATCGGCGTGCCTAACCGGCCGATAGGGTGTAAGACGGCACAAAAAACAGGAGCCAACGCCCGCTTATGTCAAGTACTCACATGCGTTGTAGTAGAACTTTACACAGTCAGACGGAGCACGATTGACTTTTCTTTCTCGCCTTAGGGCCTTGAGCACCCGGTCAGCCGGCCGGATGGATCTAAGACGGTCGCTTAACCCGCATTTCTCACAGCACGATTGAAAAAGCTACCTGTCCTGATATAACTTCTTTATATTAAGCAAGTTAAACATATCTGGATTAATTTCCACGGGTTTTGGCTCCAATACCGGGGTTTTTGCGGTTTTTTGAATGGATTTTGATGAAATGAGTACCCCCCCTCCACTATATTATTATATATATTCATTTTTTTCCTTGACGACCGCGAGATGCTGTGCTAAAATTCTAATATAGATTCTTGAGATTACGCGATTCGAATACGCAAAAGCAAGGGCTGACGGCAATCGGATAGAAATTTATGCTGGACAAAACAGGCGAAACTTTATATAATGAATTTTACGTAGGAATTTGAGATTTCCCAATCGCAAAATCTGGAGGAATACACATTATGAAAAATAGAATAAATCCTGCAGGCATTGTAATAGTCTCCATCCTTTTGCTGGCCGGCCCAACCGCAAATGCGGAAATATTCACGGTTGAACTGCCGGAGTTTACCGGGCCTTTAACTGAGAAATGGACCACCAAGACGGA
>Ga0114922_10002144_pt1 | contig 18609 bp, 17 predicted proteins | sample AartaG_FD_100975 | JGI IMG/M metagenome (GOLD analysis project Ga0114922, IMG submission 100975) | Deep subsurface microbial communities from Aarhus Bay to uncover new lineages of life (NeLLi) - Aarhus_00045 metaG | ecosystem: Environmental > Aquatic > Marine > Oceanic > Sediment | place...
CGATATTCTGCATATCCTGGGCAATAGTTTTACCAACGCCGGGAATTTGTTCTAATTCTTGTAAGCTGGATGATTCCATAGAAAGGTGCCTCAGATATTATTCACCAAATACAATTCACTAATTACCGAACTGGACACGGGTGTGGCCCTCTTCGTTGATATGCCGAAATCAGCCAAAATTAGGCTGACGGTCCATATTCTTTAATCTCGCTACTTGCGAGTATAAAATCATACCTCTTTTAGCGAAAATGGCAAGGCAATAATAATATTAAAAATCAAAATTGGCGTCAAGGGCAAAGGCGCAAGACCAAAGACACGGGATAAGCCCCCCAATCAGGTAGGGGCGAGCAAGATTCAGAATGGAGAATTGAGAAGTGAGAATTTAGAAGTGATTCCGCCAGAGGCGGATCTTCGATACTATTGGGGGGGCAGTGGGGCGAGGCGCAAGAGCAGTTGTTCCTTGGTGATAGTTGCTTTCTTCAGGCGGACTTTTCTTTTTTCCTGGTAGGCGTCTTTAACTCTAAAGACGGGGTCGAAGGGCTGGTTGTTTAGCAGTGAGGGCCAGATTTTTGCTCGGATATCGTCTTTGTCCATGGGCTTAGTCTCGAGGCGCTTGCGATAGGCAGCTTTGGCTATTATCCTGGCAATCGGTGTGATGTTCACCGCGCCGATTTTGACTTTTGTCAGGTTCAGGTTCAATAGACCGTTTTGGTCAAGAGCGGGTTTGCCAACGACGGTGACGACGAATTCGCGGCCGACAACGGTTACCGCTCCCATCAGTGTGATGGTATTGGGGTCGAAGAACACTTCCGGGGCGGAATAGGCGAGGTCGCCGAACTGCTTCGACCATTTATGCTTGTGTTGCCAGGCAATGGCCCCGTTAATTTTGTGCTGGTCAACGTGCAGGTCAAACGGGTCGTCAAGCTGGAGGCCGTTATTGATGGTTTCGCCCAGGTGGTGCGTCAGATATTTTGGAACCCGTTTTTCATCTACAACTTCAGGGGGATTGTAGCGGCCGGGCCTGTGCAATAACAATAAAAGAATCGTAATAACCACTGCCAGCAGGGCTGCGAGGCAGCAGAGGCGGCGGAGCTTTTTTCTGAATTTTCTTTTTTTGCGGACCTCGGGCCCAAGGTCCTTGGGCCCCAAGTCTTTCAAATTTGCCGCGTCTGGCTTAAATTGTGCCTTGCCGGAAGTCATCTGTGCGATTATAGTGATTAACAGGCCCGGTAAAAAGCGTTTTCCGACGGGTTGGAAGCTTTCTGTGTGAAAAAGGGATTGGCTAAATGGCAAGTCATTTTGGGGACCGGCTTTGTGATGCGGTAAAGGGTAAGGGCACGCCTTTGGTTGTTGGGCTGGACCCTGTTTATAGACGGCTGCCCTGGGCGATAGTGAGCCATCACAATATGGATGATGAGTACGACGTGGCGGCTGCGGTGGATGCGATATTCGATTTTTGCACGCAGACGATGCGAATTGTTGCGCCGATGGTGCCGGCGGTGAAGATGAACATCGCGTTTTTCGAAAAGTATTTCTGGGAGGGGATAGAAACTTACTATGCGCTGATTTCCGAGGCGGACGAACTGGGGTTGGAGATAATCGGCGATGTGAAGCGCGGTGACATAGGACACACGGCGGAGCTTTACGCGACTGCTCATCTGGAGAATCCGGAGCTGGCGGGCTTGGAGGACACGCTTGCTCCGGATGCCATTACGGTTAACGGCTTTGCAGGAGTCGATGCGATAGAGCCGTTTGCGGAGATAGCCGATGAGCAGGGCAAGGGTATTTTCGTGTGGGTGCGTTCGAGCAATCCGTCGGCAGCGGCGATTCAGGATTTTGCCGGTGCCGATGGGCAAATGATGTATGAAAGAATCGCTGAAGTTGTCGCGCAAGTTGCAAACAAGCCTGAGCGAATCGGCAAGAAGGGCTACAGCAATGTGGGGATGGTGGTAGGCGGCACTGCGCCGGAGGTCACGAGGTCGCTGCGAGAAAAGTATGATAAAGTGTGGTTTCTTGTGCCGGGCTACGGCTCACAGGGTGCCTCGGCGGCGGACTGTGTGCGGTTTTGCAAACCTGACGGCAACGGAGCGTTGATTAACGCATCGCGGTCGATAATCTACGCCTATGAGAAGCCGAAGTACAAAGACCAATTCGGCGACGACTGGAAGCGATGCGTTGAGCAGGCGGTCATCGATGCGAAGCTTGACCTGGCAAATGCAATGGCAAGTCGTATCTCGTGAATCGCATCTCATAAGAGTTGAAAAGTTAAAACTAAAAATGTAAAACTGAAGTGTAAAATTCAAAAGTAGATTTTTCTTGCCTCCCGCCGGTAACGATTCTATATTATTTCACAGAGCAGTGGCTTTGTATGGTATGAAATGCTATGGTCGGCCTTATCGAAGAGAATTACGAAGTACTCAAAAGTCTGTGTGTGCGGTATCGGGTCCGGCGTCTTGAACTATTCGGCTCGGCTTTGACGGGCAATAATTTCGACCCCGAAAGAAGTGATTTGGATTTTCTCGTTGAATTTCTGCCGCTAAAACAGGGTGAATATGCCGATGCGTATTTCGGTTTGCTCGAAGCCATTGAGAGCCTCTTTAACAAAGACATTGATTTGGTAATGACCGGTGCCATAAAAAATCTGTATTTTCTCGAATCGATTAATAAAAATCGGAAGGTGCTCTATGCAGCTTGAATCCAAAAAACTGCTGGAAGACATCCGACAGGCCTGCGAGCATATCTTAGAGTTCACCAAAGACAAAACGTTAAGTGATTATGCCGGCGATGTGCTGCTGCGCAGCGGCGTCGAGAGGCAGTTTGAGATTATCGGTGAAGCTCTGAACCGATTGACCAAAACCGAACCCGATGCAGTGAATCAAATCAGTCATTACAAGCGTGTTATTTCCTTCCGCAATATCCTGATTCACGGTTATGACATTGTGGAAGAGACTATTGTCTGGGATGTGGCAACAAAGGATTTACCTGTACTCTATAAGCAAGTTCAGATTTTGCTCGGCAAGAAAGATTAACAACAAAGGATAAAAAGTTTAATTTGACACCTGCACAGATACAGGGGAAAAATCAGCCGTACAGAGTGCAGAAATACGAATAAAACTCAATTCGAAATGTTAAACTGTGAATAAAGAATTCTTCGCCGGCAAAAAGGTTCTTGTTATGGGGCTGGGGCGGTTCGGGGGGGGAGTTGATGTCACTAAGTTTGCATGCGACGCCGGCGCTGAAGTAATAGTAACTGATTTAGCATCGGCCGATGACCTTAGCGATTCTATCAAACAGCTCGAAGAATGTCCCCGGATTAAATATCACCTCGGCTGCCACAACGTGCCCGATTTTGAGCAGTCTGATATTGTCGTAGTTAATCCTGCGGTTACTCCCGACAACAAGTTTCTCGAACGTGCCAGAGAACGCAACAAATTCATTACCTCGCAAATAAGCATCTTCTTCGAGCTGTGTCCTGCGCGAATAATCGGCATTACGGGAGCGAATGGCAAGAGCACAACTGCTGCGCTGACAACTCATTTGCTCAAGGCAGCGATTGATAAAAGCATTAGGTCCAAAGAAGATGTCATTGCGAGCGAAGCGAAGCAATCTCAAAGTACGCGATACGCAATACGAGATACGAGATACGAAAAAGTTTGGTTGAGCGGCAATATCGGCAATGAGCCGCTGTTGATTGTGGTAGACCAAATCAGCCCGAATGACTTGGTTGTGCTGGAACTATCAAGTTTTCAGATTGAGCAACTTGCACAAATCGAGAAAGCACCACAGGTCGCACTGTTGACGAACCTTACGCCGAATCATCTCGACCGCTACGGCACATTCGCTAACTATTGCGCAGCTAAGGAAAACATCTTCAAGTTCCAGCAGCTAAACGAAAATGAGCCTGCTGTTTGTGTATTCAATGCTGAAGATGAAGTTGGAGTCGAATGGTTTGAGAAATACAAGAGCGATAAAGGCAGGGTCTGCATCAAATTTTCGGCAAATGATGTAAGCGAAGAGATGCGAGAACAATTTGGTCTTCCCGGGCGGGCTAATGTTTCGAATCTGTCTGCTGCAATTGCTGTGGCAAAGTATTTCGGCGTGACGGCTGAACAAATAAAAGATTGCCTGCCTGGATTTCAGGCGCTGCCGCATCGGCTGGAATTGGTGGCGGAGATAGATGGGGTCAGGTGGTATAACGATTCCAAAGCCACCACGCCGGAAGGCGCGATTACTGCGCTGGAAGCATTTGATAGGCCGAAGATTATTATTGCCGGCGGATACGATAAGCATATACCCTTTGACGAACTTGGGGAAAAGATAGTCAAAGAGGCCAAAGCCGCTATTCTAATCGGCCAAACCGCCGACAAAATCGCTTCGTCAATACGCAAGTCATTGCGAGAAGCGAAGCAACGAAGCAATCTCGACCAACGAGTGACGAGCGACGAGCGACGAGCGACGAAAATTCGGATTGTCAACTCCTTACCCGAAGCCATCGAGCAAGCGAGACAGCTTGCGGTCGCCGGTGACGTTGTTTTGCTAAGTCCCGCCTGTGCGAGTTATGATATGTTCGATAATTTCGAGCACCGCGGCCGAGAGTTTACCAAACTCGTGCGCCAAATCAGCGATTGATTATTAGCGGATTGTTGAAATTGCAAAAGTTGTAGACAAAGCCGTACGGCGGGTGTAAAGTTATAAGTAGGTTGGAATGGACGATTTGTTGAAAGAAGCAAGTTAGATGTGTAGGGTGGTAATTGAAATGAATCGAGAACTATTACTTGAGCAAGTCAAACAAACCATTCTTGAAATTGAGCCTAATGCGGGTGTTATAATTTACGGTTCTCGAATTCGCAGAGAAGCTGGGCCCGAATCTGATTGGGATTTTCTTGTTTTGTTAGATGGTAGTGTTGGCCAGGGGCGTATAGATGCTATTCGTCATCGACTTTACAATGTTGAATGGGAATGCGGAGAAGTTATTAGTTGCATCGTGCGCAGCCGAAAAGAATGGGACAGTCCCCTTTATAAAGCTATGCCGTTTCATGAAAACGTCGAACGTGAAGGGACAGTTTTGTGAGTGATTCAACAAACGAGTTGGTCAATTACAGGCTGCAAAGGGCTTATGAAGCTCTTGAAGATGCTCGCATTTTGGCTGGAGCCTCTCGCTGGAATACCTGTGTGAATCGTCTTTATTATGCTTGTTTTTATGCCGTCTCAGCCCTGCTGATACAAAATGGCTCATCTTCTTCTAAACACACAGGGACACGCAGCCTTTTTAATCGACATTATGTCAAAACCGGCAAAGTTACCAAAGAGATGGCTCAGATTTACAATGACCTTTTTGAAAGACGCCAGGAAAGCGACTACCTGGATTTCATTCATTTCGAAGAATCTGAAGTCCGTCCCTGGATTTCTAACGCGGAGGCATTCATAAAGCACATAGAGACTGTTATTGATTCTGACCGGTAAAATTGCAGCCGTTTGCAGTTTTTTGATAATTTCGAGCACCGCGGCCGAGAGTTCACCAAACTCGTGCAAGGAATCAGCGGTCAATTGTAGAAACGAGGCCGGCTGAAGTCGTTTTCCTGTCGACCGCACAGCTGTAATGAGTGAGGCCAAGCCGCATATGGGCTTTTCCGTCCTGTGGTATGCTATCCTCAGCAAAATATCATTGAAATAAATCTTGACCATCTTATCATAAGTGCTTATAAATAAGGAAGGAAGGAATTTTTGGGAGGGACAGGAATAACTTTTTCACTCGATATGACCAATAATTGAACTTGGTGGTATAATTTATATATTCTCAGACAGCGATAGTAGAAAATGGTATTTGTCAATATTTGAGGGAACATTTATGAAGACAAGAATTTTCGAGCGGTCACCGCATAACCCTATCATTTCGCCCTTGGATTTACCTTTCCCGGCGGCGGCTGTACTAAATCCCGGTGCTTCCGAACAGGGGGACGAGGTTGTGCTGCTACTGCGCGTTGAGGACCATGCCGGGCACTCGAATATCTATGTGGCACGCAGCGGGAACGGGGTAACAGATTGGAGATTTGAGTCAGAGCCGATACTTCGCTACGGTGAGCAAAACCGGCGGTACGAACAGTGGGGCTGTGAAGACCCACGCGTCACGTATTTAGCAGCGGAGAAACGCTGGTATATTACCTACACTGCCTACTCGCCCAACGGAGCCGCCGTGGCATTGGCGCATACCGAAGATTTTGTCCGTGCCGAACGAGTCGGGCTGCTGTTTTCTCCAAACAACAAAGACGCGGTACTGTTCCCGCAAAAATTTGATGGTCGATGGGCGGCACTCCACCGCCCAGATGCCGGTGGAATGGAACACATCTGGTCGGCTTATTCGCCTGACTTGGTGCACTGGGGCGAGCCACACTGTGTGCTGCCGGAGCTTGGCGGCGCTGCATGGGATGGTGCAAAGGTAGGTGCAGGGCCACCTCCAATTCTCACGGAACACGGCTGGCTTCTGATATACCACGGTGTTAAGGCTTATGGTGGTCAACTTGTTTATCGAGCCGGTGTAGCTCTGTTGGAGAAAGACAGGCCTCACAAAGTTGTTGCCCGCTCACAAAACTGGATATTCCAGGCCGAGGCACCATACGAACTGTCTGGTTTGACGCCAAACGTGGTGTTTCCGACCGGCCTTCTAATTCGGGGCGACGAATTGTGGATGTACTACGGAGCTGCCGATACGTATACGTGTCTGGCAACAGCCAAACTTGACGAAATTATGGCTATTCTTACAACTTAAAGCATTATTAATATGACAAGCCCTGAGCCCGGAAAAATTCCGAATAAATAAAAATTATTGGTTTTTCACGGCATACACCCTGAAAAGATAGTATATGCAATGACCGCACGGCTGTAATATAGAAGGCTGGACTAAAGTAAGTCCGGCCTGTGCGAGTTATGATATGTTCGATAATTTCGAGCATCGCGGCCGAGAGTTTTGCAGGCTCGTACGGCATATTAGCGGTTGAGCGTAGAAAAGCAAAAAGATTAACCGCAGAGAACGCAGGGGCTGCTGAGAAAAAAGTAGCCGAAAAAGCGCAATAAAAAAGGCCGAGCGAAACTAAGCCCGGCCTTTCCTACATCAGTTTTACTACGCGTCCTATTTGGGCGGTGCCCATAGAATATCGCCGGCTAATCTGCGGGCTGGTTCTCGAACCACGCAATCTCGCCGGCACCGCGTGCTACCGCGAGCATGTCCAGGTTACCGTCGCCGTTCATATCCACCGCATACGGCGACCACACTTCGACAAAATCCTGACTCATCACGTGCTTGGCCCATTCTGTGGCCTTGCCGTTCGTGTTCTCCCACCAGATTATGGAATTAATCCTTCGTGCTGACGCCGCGATGTCCATATCCCCGTCGTTATCCATATCCGCCACATCAACAACCTGTTCGTCAGTGTAGCTCGAGTCTATCACGTGCTTGGCCCACGCGGTGCCGGCCCCGTTTGTGTTCTCCCACCAGGTCAGTCCATCATGGTTCCGAATCGACCCCACGAGGTCTGCGTCACCGTCACCATCGAGGTCCGCCGGATACACTGATTCCACTTCCCCGTCACTGCCGGCCACATAGCGCCTTGTCCAGCTGTTAGCATCACCTTTCGGGTTCTGCCACCAGTTAATCCCGCTTTCTGTACCCGCTGATGCAACAATGTCCAGTCTTCCGTCCCCATCCATATCCTCCACTCGCAGGCAATGGGTTCGGCAGTAATCCTGGTCCGTATTGCTGTCCACTACGTGCTTCTGCCAGACTGTGCCATTGCGGCTGGTGTTTTCCCACCAGTAGATACCGCCGTCAAGATAAGTCGCTCCGACCACGTCCATGTCGCCGTCTGCGTCAATGTCTGCGCTCCAGACAAGATGTTGCTCTCTGCAATCGGTGTCCACCAGCTGCTTAGTCCAAACCGTGCCGTTGCCGGCAGCGTTTTCCCACCATACCAGAGCACCCGCCTGCTCATCTGAACCGATAATATCCATGTCGCCATCGCCGTCTATGTCTGATGGGAACACAACTTCAGTTCCGCCGAAATTAACATCTACTACGTGCTCGGCCCAGGCCGTACCCTTTCCGTCGGTGTTCTCCCACCAGTACAGGGCACCACGAGCCGCCTCGTCTTCGTTCGGGTTGAGCGGTTCGACCCTGTCGTCTCTCTCCCCAGAGGTCGTTTTCACATCGTATTCGACCGGTGGTTTGGCCACTCGCAAACCGGACCTCCCCCTCCCCCGATGGAGTACTCTTGTTTCCACTGACCCAGTTAACCCAGTAGTAGAACTGCGTCCTTCATCTTTGGCTGACCCCACCACATCAAGGTCCCCGTCGCCATCCACGTCCGCCGGATATACTACGTATCCTTCGAAATCCACCGCCACCGTATATTTGCCTGCAATCACCGAGTTCGCTTCGACCAACACATCTACTTGGCCGATTATCTCCAGTCCCACCGTCAGTCCCACCATCACATCCGTTTCTGTTAGAGTTTCAGCAGACGGAACCTCCGCGCCAATGTTGTTTGTACCCTTCTCAGGCCCCGCTACAAATGGACCCTCCACATCTCCTTTCGCATAAGCCACCTTTATCTGGTCCGAGGGCTTGACATTTCCTATACCTTGTCTTTCTGCTAAGAAGTTCAAAGCGGCCATCTTCGTTTCCGGCTGTCCTTCCGCCAGCATCGCGATTAGACCATCAATGTCACCGGCAGCATGCATTTGCTTAATCTTCTTCAGTTCCGCATCAACATTTTGCGCCAGATACAACCCACCGTTTGCATTCAGGCGGCCTCTGTCCGTCGGCTCCCTCCTTACGAGAACTTTCTTCTCCGGGGTCCCTTGCTTGTCCGTTATTATCCCGCTTAGCTGCTCGTCTGAGCCGGAAAATATTTCTATCCCAATCAGAACCGCTATCACCACCACCGCGGCGGCAACGAGTTTTGCTATTCTGCTTTTCATAATTATTCTCCATATTTGCATTGGCTTAGCGTGTTCACTTTGTACAGATTGATTTAAGGTCTCTATTACTTTGGCTTCTCGAGCATCCATATCCCTGTCCAGTGACTCACCAAGCTGTACAAGCGAGCGTTTTTCATCCTGTAGTGCCTGAGCGTATTTTCTACACTCGGGGCACCGGCTTATATGTTCAGTAAGAGCGTCACTTAGCTCGGCGCTCAAAATGCCAAGCACGTAGTCTGCTGCTTTGTCCCGAATTTCTTTACAAGGATTCTTCATTTTGCGTCTCCTTGTTCAACTAACAGATTATGCAATTCTCTTATCGCGGTTCGCAGTTTTTGATACACGCCTGAAGTGGATATATTCAGTTTTTCCGCTACCGTTTTGATACTCTCACCGTCAAAATAGTACATTACAAGGGGCAGCCTGGTTTCCGGCGACAATCTCTCTATTGCCAGTTGCAAACTATCGTTCTGAGTTGTCGTCTGATTCGGCCGGGTTGATTTCTCAACAAGAACTTTCCTTGCACGCTCTTTCCTGTGAATGAAATTAATACACAGATTCTTTGCAATCCTTATAATCCACGAGCCGAATTGTCTGGCGTCTCGCAGTTTGCCTATTTCCACAAAACCTTTAAGCATTGCCTCTTGTGCAATATCTTCGGCATCGTGGATATTGCCGAGCATCCCCAGACACACCAAAAACACGTGCTTGTAATGTCTTTTTACAAGGAGTGCGTACGCACTTTTGTCTCCGGCACGAGATGCAGCAACCAAATTTTCATCGCAACCATCGTTCAATAAGAGCTCCTATATCCGGTACCACTATAAAGACAAATGGGAACTGAAGATTTTACAAAAAAAGGCGAATTTTTTGTAATCTTAGTGATTTTTCGGCTGAAAGGACATAAAAAAGGCCGAGCAAAAGTAAGCCCGGCCTTTCAATGCGACATCAAATATCATTCGGGTTGGTTATTGAAAAACTGCATCGATTCTCAAACGATTAATCTTGCGTAGTGGCCCTACTTTGCCAATACATACTTTTGGCCCCCACTGGCTTGAGTTGCCATTTTCTTTGATCTCAACGACACAGGGATAGTGAGAAGGTAATCCATCTCCACGTTTTACTCTATCACCAATGGAAACCAAACGCATAACATTAAATCTTCCAAATTCTAATTCAACTTCTTCTGGAGGCATGCCTCCAAAAAGCCGACCTGCCTTTTTATAGTCTTTTTCAATTAAAGCGTTGAAAAACTCTTCAATAACTACATGACCAGCTTCTTCAGCAGAAAGGGAGCCTTCATCAATACCAACTTCATTTACGTCATCGACCTTGTAATGAACTACCCTAATAGCATCATCCGAAATCTCTTTTTCGATATCAAAGATATTTGGATCGAATGATTGGTTATCATAAGCCTTATAAACTCCGTGTAACTCAATGCGGTCTTCTAAAACTTTGTAGACCTCCTTACGTATAACAAGTTTTGTCATTGGGTCTACCACAAGAACATCGTGAATTGCCGGCAGACTCTTAACGGTACAATATTTACCAGGTAAGTATCGTGCTGTTATTCTGATTGGTTCATTATCGCGTGAACCTTCTTCTATTTCTATTTGGCATTTCCCTTCCTCTTGGTTTTTGTAAGCATACTCTATGGCTTGTTTTGGGTCAATGCTCTTGGCAAAGCCGAGCATCACAGGGGTATAGTCACCACTTTCATCTATCTCAAAAGTATTTTGGTAGCGCCTCCAAATTAGTGTTATGCCTTCGCTCCATACCATCTCCGTACGTTTGTTCTTTTCAGATTTGCTATACAAATTGGCGCGGAGCTTCTCAACATCGCCATTTTCATCGTACTGAATCCAGGCTTCTTTTGCCGAGGCATCATCTGTACAGGGATAATAATAAACGTGGAGATATCTTATGTCATCATATGCCTTCAGAGTTTGCTCGACTGCATAAGCGGAAGTAACTGACTTATCTAAAAAGGTTGTTGATAGCACTACAGCAACGATTACCATCGCCGCCGCAGTGGCCAGCTTCGTTATTCTGCTTCTCATGATAATTCTCCATATATTCGGCCCAACCTTGGCCGAAGTGGTTTCTTTTGTGTTTTCAAACGCCTTCAGGACGTCCCCAAGCACCGCTTTGTCAATTTCAGCACCGGTATCGACTGGGACATCCCGAATCAGCTTTTCTATATTTTCACTCGGTCTCATAATTCCACCTCGCTATCTAAAATTGACCGCAGTTTATCCAGCCCGTAGCGGTAGCGGCTCTGGACTGTGTTGATTGAAACATTTTGCGATTTAGCAATCGCCCTAAACTTCATCTCAGCCTGCAGATGCAGGATTACTACTTCCCGCTGCTCGTATGGAACCTGGGCAAACGCGTCATTTAGCTGCCTTAATCGCTCGCCGGCAATAATCCATTGTTCCGGTCTTTTTGCATTTGACACGGCTGAGGCGGCATCATTTAGGCCGGAAGTTGCCTTTCGCTGCCTTGCCAGATTTGCGTTGCGGACACGATTTGCAACGCAGGTCCCCAGGTAGCTTTTCAAGTTGCCGTTGACCCTCAATTTCTCCGGCGATTGTGCGAGCGACACAAAACAGTCGTGCACAACGTCGTCGGCGGCGGCGGTGTCGTTCAAAAGGCCGGATGCAATCCTCAGCAGATTATTCCTGTACTTTTCATAGATACGGCTGAGAGCGTCGCTGCTGCCGCGCCTAAATTTCCATATAAGCAGCTTGTCTTCTATCATCTGGATTCGGCATGCCTTATCTTGTAACGAACGTCCGTCACTTATAATACAACTAAACTGTGTGTTTTAGTCTAAATAAAATCAATTTTTTCGCCGTTTTTTGGTCCAAGCCATCGGCTGGTTATAGGAACCTTGCCGGACAAAGCGAAAAATCCGTAAAAAAGTGTGCTGGGTCATTCCCATCTTTATAGCCAGAAAAGGGGCTGGTCGCACTTGCCGGCCCAGGCTGCAGGGATTTTTTCGGAGTTAGTAAAGCCGGTCTTTGAATCTGTCGATTCATATAAAAGACAAGGTATAGAGGCATTTTGGAGTGTTTGCAATGAACGATAATGATAATATTAACCGAAGAAGAGAACAGAGACTGCGTTATCAATGGCCCGTCTGGTTCGCCGAGAATTTTGATGAAACACTTTCCCAGGGTCAGATGGTCGACATTTCCAGCAGGGCAGCGGCGTTTACGTGCCACGCTGATGAGAGTTGTCCTTGCCTTGGGCAGCATATAACGACTCGTTTTAGTGTCCCGCACCTGGGTCCGGATGAAACCTTTGATATGGAGAGTTTCGTCCGCACGGGGCATATATGCAGGGTCGATGAGGTGAACAGGTTCGTGCGCCGTGTTGCGATTCAGTTCGCCGAGCCGCTGCCATTTAAGCCTGGCGAACAGGCCGGCAGTGAGACTGACATGCGGGAGCGGATTAGACTCGCGACGATATAAGCGCGAACGATTGGCGATAGACAATCAAACCATTGCGCGAAAGATATTCCGCAGTGGGCATCAATTCCTATGCGCCAAGTCTCCGGCCTTGGATTTTCCAAATTTTTGATTTTTCATTTCCAGTTTTTCATTCTAATATACTGCTATGCTGGGAAAAGGACTTGTCCAGATTTATACGGGAGACGGCAAAGGCAAGACCACGGCTGCGTTCGGCCTGGCTCTGCGGGCAGCGGGCCAGGGTAATAAGGTCTTGATTTATCAATTCCTGAAGCCGCCGTCACTTGATATCGGCGAGCGATTCGCGCTGCAACTTGGTGCTGTCAGAATCAGGGTCGAATCGCTTGATGTGCCCTGGGATATGTCTACGTCGTTCGATGATGAAAAGGCAGTTGCACAGATGCCGGCGGCGATCAGTGAGGCCCTTGAAAGAATCGCAGAAACGGCGGAGAAAAGATTTTATGATGTTCTGATACTTGATGAGATTGTGTTTTGCCTTTCGAAAGGGCTGGCTAAACTGGAAGATGTCAAAAAGATTATCAACCGAAGAGACAGCCGCGTTGAGATTGTGCTGACCGGCAGAGGGGCCACGCAAGAGCTGATAGAAATGGCGGACCTGGTGACAGAGATGAAAAACGTCAAGCATCCGTTTGATAAGGGACTGAAGGCCCGGCGGGGCATCGACTTTTAGAATTTGGTCAAGGGCGTACAGGAGCTGCAATATTATGAGCAAGAAGGTTGCTGCGATTATTTGTGCTGCCGGGGCGAGCAAGCGGTTCGGCGGGAAGAGGAAAAAGCCATTAGTTGATGTGGCGGGCAGAGCGGCTTTTCTGCGAAGCGTCGAGCTTTTCTCAGACCGCGACGATGTCAAGCAGATTCTGTTGGCAATCTCGCCTGAAGATGAAGAACTCGTAAACGTTAAATGGGGCGCTAATTTGAAGTTCTTCAATGTCAAAATCTGCTTCGGCGGTGAAGAGCGCTTTGATACGGTCAGTAAAACCCTTGAGCTTGTCAAAGACGATATTGAGCTTATAGCTGTCCATGATGCAGTGCGATGCTGCGTGAAGAAAGAATGGATGGATAAAGTGATTGCCAAAGCCGGTGAGACCGGCGCAGCAATATTGGCTTGTCCTGTTGTTGCAACCGTGAAGGAAGTAGACAAGAATACTATAATCAAAACCGTTGAAAGAGCAGGTCTATACGAAGCACAAACGCCGCAGGTATTTAAGGCTGAGCTGTTAAAAAAAGCCTACGGGAATCTGGCGAATCTGGATAGAAGCAAAATTAGCGATGACGCGCAGCTCGTCGAAGCTCTCGGAGAGAAGGTGTTTATTGTCGAGACTGATTCCTCGAACATCAAGATTACACGGCCGAGTGACATTGCTATAGCCGAAGCGGTTCTCAAGTCCCGGCCTAAACCTGTACCGAAAGGGCCGACCGGCCCGTACCTTGAGGCCCAGTGGTAAGCTCCTTATTTGAAGCAACTTATGCAGCGTGCCTTGCGTGGCGAAGCATCCTTTGGAGCATATAAACCAGCAGAAAGAGCGTGTTCCTGGTCACGTTTTCTATCTGCAAAAAACCTCCTCTATGTAAAAATTACGAAAAAAACTGAAATTGACGGAACAGGAGGGCGGTTTTGCGCATCATACAGGCAGATAGTGAGAAACAGGGCTGAGACTACAAGAAGAGAGACTATAATCGCAATTTTTCGAAAAAGTCGAAAACTGTCGTAATAAGATACTGCTTGTTGGACGTATATCTGTGAAAAAGCCCAATTAGATGGGTTCCGGCCAAAAGGAGAGTGATTCTTGGCAGGAGGAAAAGAATGACAGCTTCAAGAAACAGGCCCCTAAGTTCTCACTTTAGCCTGTTTTTCAGCCGTAATTATCAATCCAAGGCGGCGTTTGCAATAATGGCCGTCATTTGCCTCTTGGCCTCGCGCGTTGAGGCGAAATACAGCGGCGGGACAGGAGAGCCGAACAACCCATATCGCATTGCAACACCAAACGATTTGAACGATATCGGCAATCATCCGGAAGACTGGAGTTCACATTTCGTAATGGTAAACGATATCAATCTGGCTGATTACAATGGGACAAAGTTCAATATGATAGGAGAGAAGACGCCAGATGCGGGCACCCCTTTTACTGGCGTGTTTGATGGCAACCGACACATGATCACCAACTTTAACTATACAGGCAGCGAAGAATACCCAACAGGGCTGTTCGAGTACGTAGGACCTTCTGGTGAAATAGGGGATCTTGCGCTTCAAGATGTGAATGTTACTAATGATTATTTGGGCAGCACGGTGGGTGCGCTCGTGGGATACAACAGAGGAACGGTACGCCAGTGCTTTGTGGCGGGGATCGTCTCGGGAAACCACTTGGTCGGGGGGCTAATGGGATACAACTACTACGGCGTGATTTCATATTCCTTTATGAGCGGGACAGTTTCTGGAGCTGATGATTTCACTGGCGGATTGACAGGAGCTAATTTAGGTATTATTTCAAGTTGTTGTGCAACTGGCTCCGTTTTTGGAGGGAACTACACAGGGGGGCTCGTGGGAGAAAATTATCATGGTATGATTTCGGATTGCTTTTCAAGCGGTAATGTTTCGGGGCGGGGATATGATGCCGCTGGATTGGTTGGAGTCAATGTTGACGGTACGATTTCAAATTGCTATGCAACCAGCGTCGTCTCAGGAAACCACAGGGTCGGGGGGCTAGTGGGATACAATGTAGATAGCACGATTTCGAACTGCTATGCGGTAGCGGCCATTGATGGAAATGATAACATCGGTGGGCTCGTGGCTTATCATGAGAGTGGTTCTTATACGAAATGTTTTTGGGACAGCGATGTTAATCCGGACGTGAACGGGATTGGGAATGGAACCGACCCCAATGTAACAGGCAAGACCACCGATAAGATGCAAAAGGAAAGTACCTTTACCGACGCCGGCTGGGATTTTGTGGAAATCTGGAATATCGGTGAGAACCAGACGTATCCGTTCCTTCGGGTATATCCGGCCGGGGACCTGAACCATGACGGCCGGGTTGACCTGTTCGATTTTGGCATCCTGGCCGGACATTGGCTGGAAGGCGTTGAATAGTTAAATATTCCGAATAATTCGGTTTCCAGGAGCAAGGCTGTGAGCATAATGCTTGCAGCCTTTTTTCTTTCTTGCAGGCCGGTTGTGTGCTAAACTGCCGTTGTCGAAATCCTCAAGCTCGGGCGAAACCCAGCTCAATAAGAAAAATGAAAGTTGTCTTATGAAATAAGGAGGTAAGTCAAATGAGGAGAATACAATTGACGAAGCAGTTCCTGTTGGTGGTATTAGTTTTTGCAGTTGCCGGCTGCCGGAACGAGACCAAATTGAAATCCCTGTTTGACGGCAAGACCCTAAAAGGCTGGAAACAGCTCGGCGGCAAGGCGCTTTACGAGGCCAAAGACAGCGCGATTGTCGGCACTTCGGTTCGGGGCACGCCTAACAGCTTCCTTTGCACAGAAAAGACTTATGGCGACTTTATACTCGAGTTTGAAGTGAAAGTGGACCCGCCTCTTAATTCAGGCGTTCAGATTCGCAGCAGCAGCTTGAAGCAATACAGGAACGGCCGAGTGCATGGCTATCAGGTGGAGATTGACCCTTCGGAGCGGGCTTATAGCGGCGGTATTTACGACGAGGCACGGCGGGGATGGCTAAATGACTTGAAGGATAACGAGGCGGCGAGAAAGGCCTTCAATGTCAAGGAGTGGAACCACTACCGCGTTGTGGCTATCGGCGACTGGATGAGGACCTGGGTCAACGGTGTTCCTGCTGCTGACCTTGTAGACTCGATGACGCAGACAGGTTTCATCGGGCTGCAGGTACACGGCGTCAAGACGAAGGAACCTCTGACGGTGCGCTGGCGAAATATTCGCATCCAGGATTTGGGCAGTCATGTGTGGGTACCTATTTTTGACGGCAGAAGTCTTCAGGGATGGCATACGCTGCCCGGCGGAAAGTGGGAGGTTCAGGACGGTGTCATTGCCGCCACCAGTTCCAAAGACGAGAAACGTCACGGTATGTTGGTCACCAATAAGCGTTATGGAAACTTTACGGTACGGCTCAAGTTCAAAGCGGTGCAGGGAAATAGCGGGTTCTACTTCCGCGTGGACAAGGTTGAAAGTAATGTCGGGGTCCACGGCTTCCAGGCTGAGATTGATGCAAGCAACAATATCGGAGGACTTTACGAGACAGGTGGCCGAGGTTGGGTGATAAGGCCGGGGCCCGAGGAGGTTCAGAAGTACTTCAAACCACAGCAGTGGAATGAGATGACGGTCTCCGCTCACGGCCGGCGTATTGTGGTGCACGTGAACGGGCATAAAACTGCGGAGCTGAAGGATGACCCGGGCAGACTCCAAGGACATCTGGCGCTTCAACTGCACGGCGGGCAGGACATGAACGTTATGTTCAAAGATATTGAGATGTTGGTTCCAAAGAAGCAACTTGGGGCAAAGGCGCGGGCATACGGAGCGGAAGAGATGCCGCTGGTGTTCGAGGCGGACTTCGAGGATGGCAAGCTTAACGCCTGGCAGGCTGCGGATAATAACGCCTGGCGAATCGAAGATGTACCGGGCGGCAAGGTGCTGGCTTTGTTTGGAAAGAGCGATTACAAGCCGCAAGTCCGCTCGCCTTTGAACATTAATCTTGTCCGTGACATAAGCGTGGGCAGTTTTGTGCTGGAACTGAAGATGCTCTCGACAACGAAGGATTACGCTCATCGCGATTTGTGTTTGTTCTTCGGGCATCAGGACCCATCGCATTTCTATTATGTTCATATTGCCAACAAATCCGACGCTCACTCGAACTCGATATTCCTTGTTGACGGCAAGTCGCGTGTGTCGATTGCCAAAACCCGAACCGAAGGGACAAAATGGGACGAGAAGTGGCACACTGTGTGGCTGGTACGCGATGTTCGCAAAGGAACAATCGAGGTATTCTTAGATGATACGAGCGCACCGATAATGACGGCGGTTGATAAGCGCTTCGCGTGGGGCAGAATAGGCGTGGGCTCATTCGACGATACCGGCCGATTCGACGACATTCGCCTGTGGGGGCGGGAAAAGTAACCCCAGTTGACATTGAATTGAGATTCTGTGGTGAAGTCATAAGCGCATAAGGCGAAACATCTGCCTTCTTACAAAACAACGCTGAATTTAGGCCGCTGATTTTGCCAAAGAACAGGCTCTTGGAGAACAGGTAACGGTTTACCTTGATAAGGGAAACCGTACAAGAGGCTACTACGGCAGACTCCTGGCTTACGTACAGTTGCCGGACAGAAGGTTTCTGAATGAGGTTCTGGTGGCTGAAGGCCTCGCCTATGCGGACCTGAGATTTCGTCATAGTTTTTCTCACAAGTACGAACAATTGGAGACCAGTGCCCGCAGACAGAAAAAGGGCTTGTGGCCAAAAGTAAGCCGGGAGCAATTGCCAGAGTGGCTGAAAAGAAAAAAGCCGAACCTGCTGAACAAATAATCTCAGCCCCAAGCCGTTAATCGTCAAATGCAGCAGCATTTTTTTGCCTTTGAAATTGGGTTTGATTGGGTTTGTTTTTATTGGCATTGTTCATAGTTATTTGTTCGTAGTTCGTTGTTCTAACAGAACTTAGGTTCATTCGAGCATCCAGCAAATTGGGTTTGTTTTGCATATTAATCGTCGCTCGTCGCTCGATACTGGATACTCGATACTGGATGCTCGATACTGGATACTCGATACTGGATACTCGATACTGGATACTCGATACTGGATACTCGATACTGGATGCTCGATACTGGATACTCGATACTGGATACTCGATACTGGATACTCGATACTGGATGCTCGATACTGGATACTCGATACTGGATACTCGATACTGGATACTCGATACTGGATACTCGATACTGGATACTCGATACTGGATGCTCGATGCTTGTAAATGGTTAAATGGTTAATTGGTTAATTGGTTAAATGGTTAACTGGTTAACTGGTTAATTGGTTAAATGGTTAAATGGTTAACTGGTTAACTGGTTAACTGGTTAACTGGTTAATTGGTTAAATGGTTAATTGGTTAATCCCCTAAGGGGTTTCCGCTTTGCTCCAAGGTTCTTGACTACTTACCATTCACGAATCACTATTCAC
>Ga0114922_10002145_pt1 | contig 18603 bp, 13 predicted proteins | sample AartaG_FD_100975 | JGI IMG/M metagenome (GOLD analysis project Ga0114922, IMG submission 100975) | Deep subsurface microbial communities from Aarhus Bay to uncover new lineages of life (NeLLi) - Aarhus_00045 metaG | ecosystem: Environmental > Aquatic > Marine > Oceanic > Sediment | place...
CGCGCTCTGGTCCAGGACGCGGTGGTCGTACGCCTCCATGCGGATACGAATTCGGTCGCCTACCATGCGTGTTCAGCCTTCTGCGGTCATCCCATAAGACAATAGAGTCCCACCGCAGGCCACTCGGGCCCGAGGAAATCGAGCCTGGCCGCCATGTACCACTCCCGTGTCACCGGCGCACCTTGGCCGGGAGTTTTGAACGCCGAGAAACGGCAGTCTACCACCCCGCTTCAAGGTGTCAACCCCTTTTTGCGCAAAATCCCGGTTTTCGGCCCCCGTACCCGCCGTGGCCGCGGGGGCGATTATCCCTCCACCCCGCCCTCTCCCGCCAGGAGAGAGGGGATATGAAACAGCCTCTGTCATCCTATGACTACAACGCCTCACTTCGCTATTTCGTGCGGTGGTCCTGCTGGGCCACCGCGCGTTCAAGCCCATTTTCGCCGTCGCACGGGGCGGGGCCGGAGACCCGCCGCGCGGGAAGGGGCGTTGTAGTACTATTCCAGCAGGGTCTCGGCCACACGATCCGGCACCACGGCGTAGTGCGAGGGCTCCATGGAGTAGGTGGCCCGGCCCTGGGTCAGGCTGCGGACCGTCGTCGCGTAGCCGAACATCTCGGCCAGGGGAACCTTGGCGGTGATGACCCGGCTTGTGCCGCGCAGGTGCGTCTCGCGGATCTCGGCCCGGCGGGCCACCAGGTCGGACGAAACCTCGCCGAAGTACTCGTTCGGGGCCACCACCTCGAGCCGCATAATCGGCTCCAGGAGCCGGACGCCGGCCTTTTCGACGGCCCGTTCGAGGGCGAGGCGGGCGGCCGCCTCGTACGCCACCTCCGAGGAATCCACCTCGTGGTACTTGCCGTCCAGCACCCGGACCGTCACGTCGATGAGCGGATAGCCGGTCATGATGCCGCTGGAGGCGGCGTCGCGAAGGCCGCGCTCGATGGGGCCGGCGAACTCCCCCGGGATGGCGCCCCCCTTGACCTCCCAAACGAAATCGACGGGGTCGGCCTCCAGGTCGCCGCTGGGCCGGGGCTCGACGCGGATGGTGACCACGCCGAACTGGCCGCGCCCGCCGGTCTGGCGGACGAAGCGTCCCTCGGCCTCGACGGCCTCGCGGATGGTTTCGCGATAGGAGACTCGCGGCCGGCCCACCTTGACACGGAGGTCGTAGTCGCGGAGCATGCGATGGACGAGGACCTCCAGGTGCAACTCGCCCATGCCGGCGATGAGCGTCTGGCCGGTCTCGGCGTCGACGTAATACTCGAAGGTGGGGTCCTCGCGGGCGAGCGTGGCGAGCACCTCGCCCAGCCGCTGGCGGTCCTGGCTGGTCCGGGGCTCAATGGCCATCGAGATGACCGTCTTCGGCACGCCCATCCGCTCCAGCAGCACCGGGTGATGGGTGTCGGTCAGGGTGTCGCCGGTGGAAGCGCCCTTGAGGCCGACCAGGGCGACGATGTCGCCGGCGGCGGCCTGGTCCTCGCGGATGCGCTCCTCGGCGTGCATGCGCCAGATGCGCTGGACGTTCTCCTTGCGGTCGCGGGTCGTGTTCAGGACGCGGGTGCCGGGAGTAATGCGGCCGCGGTAGATGCGGACCCAGTGCAGGTCGCCGTGGGCGTCGGCGGTGATCTTGAAGACGAGGCCCACGAACGGGCCGTCCGGGTCCGGCTCGATCCGGACCTCGTGCAACTGGCCGCGCTTGTCGGGCTCCTGGCCGGTCACGGCCCCGCGGTCGAGGGGGGTGGGCAGGTAATCGCAGACGGCGTCCATGAGGAGTTGGATGCCCTTGTTCCGGAGGGCGGCCCCGTACAGGACGGGCACGAGGTCGCCCCGGAGGCACCCGGTCCGGATGGCGCGCTTCAGGTCGTCGACGCCGACGGTGTGCTCCTCGACGTAGCGCTCCATGAGGTGGTCGCAGAAATCGGCGGCCTTGGCGATGAGTTCCTCGCGGGCGAGTTCGGCGGCCGGCTGCATCCGAGCGGGGATGTCGGCCTCCTCGATCTGGGTTCCCAGGTCGTTGCGGTAGTAGAAGGCTCGCATGCGGACGAGGTCGATGATGCCGTCGAAGCTCTCGCCGGAGCCGATGGGCAGTTGGACGGGCACGGCGCCGGGGTGGAGGCGATGGCGCATCTGGCGGACGACGGTCTCGAAGTCGCTGCCCACGCGGTCGAGTTTGTTGACGAAGGCGAGGCGGGGCACGCCGTAGCGGTCGGCCTGGCGCCAGACGGTCTCGCTCTGGGCCTCGACCCCGCCCACGCCGCAGAACACGACCACCGCGCCGTCGAGGATGCGGAGCGACCGTTCGACCTCGACGGTGAAGTCCACGTGGCCGGGCGTGTCGATGAGGTTGATCGTGTGGCCGTGCCAGGGCAGCGTGGTGGCGGCGGCGTGGATGGTGATGCCCCGCTGCTGCTCCTCGGGGTCGTAGTCCATGACGGCGGTGCCGTCGTGGACCTCGCCGATCTTGTAGGTCTTGCCGGCGTAGTAGAGGACGCGCTCGGTGACGGTGGTCTTGCCGGCGTCGATGTGAGCGGCGATGCCGATGTTGCGTGTTTGGTCGAGGTCAGCGGTCGTCATGCGTTGCGGGTTTCCGTGTCCGGGCCGTGGGGTCAGGGCAAGAGCGTCCCCTGGCGAAACCGGGATGTCGCCTCCCGCGCAAGGCGGCCGGTGCTTCGGTCATGGAGAAAGTACCGGAGGCGGGGGCCGCGACGCCGCGCGCCCGGACCCCTGCCCGCTACCAGGCGAAGTGTGCGAAGGCCTTGTTCGCCTCGGCCATGCGGTGGACGTTCTCTCGGGTCTGGATCGCGGCGCCCTCTCGCTTGTAGGCCGCGATGAGTTCATCGGCCAGGCGCTGGGCCGTGGGCCGGCCGGAACCGCTGCGGACGGCATCCAGGAGCCATCGGATGGCCAGCGACAGCCGACGCCGCTCGTTGACCTGCATCGGCACCTGGTAGGTGGCCCCGCCGACCCGCTTGGAGCGGACCTCGATGTGCGGCTTGACGTTCTCGACGGCCTGGGTGAAGACGGCCAGGGGTTCGGCGTCGGCCACCTTCTGGCCGATGAGGTCCATGGTGTCGTAGAAGACGCGTTGGGCCACGCTCTTCTTGCCGTCCAACATCATGCAGTTGATGAACTTCTGGACAAGGGCACTGCCCAGGCGCGGGTCAGGCTTCTGGTGCGTGTAACTGGCGGTGAACTTCTTGTAGGCCATCGCGTGTTCTCCTGAGGCCGGGCGGGCCAACGGCTGGGTCGCGCCGGCGGCTCGGTCGCGGCCGCGCCTTACTTGGGTTTCTTGGTCCCGTACTTGGACCGGCCCTGTCGGCGTCCGTCCACGCCGAGGGCGTCGAGCGTGCCGCGCACAATGTGATACCGCACGCCGGGCAGGTCGCGGACGCGGCCGCCGCGGACCAGGACGATCGAGTGCTCCTGGAGGTTGTGGTCGATGCCCGGGATGTAGGCGGTCACCTCCTTGCCGTTCGAGAGCCGGACGCGGGCGATCTTGCGCAGCGCCGAGTTCGGCTTCTTGGGCGTCTGGGTGCGGACCAGGGTGCACACGCCGCGACGCTGGGGGTTCTGCTCCAGCGCCTGGCTCTTGGACTTCTTCTTGTGGGACTTGCGTCCCCTGCGAACCAACTGGTTGATGGTCGGCATCGGGTCAGGCCTCCGTCTTCGTTTTGCTGGCGGTTCGGTTGCCGGGTCGCCGTGGTATCGGGTCGCCCAGGCTGTCTATGGTTCGTGGGCGCATCAGGCCTCCAGGGGTCCGCTGGCGCCGCCCTGGGGGGCGTCCAGGGGCGGCCGGACCTCGGACCCGACGGCAGGGATCTCCTCGCCCTCGGGCTCGGGAGGCAGAATCGGCTCGGCGTGCAGGCGAACGGCGGCCTCCAGGTACGGCTTGAAACCGGTGCCCGCCGGGACCAAATGCCCCAGCACCACGTTCTCCTTCAGGCCGACCAGCGGGTCGATCTTGCCCGAGAGGGAGGCCTCGGTCAGGACCTTGGTGGTCTCCTGGAAACTGGCGGCCGAGAGGAACGAGTCGCTCTGGAGGCTGGCCTTGGTGATGCCCAGGAGCATGGTCTTGGCGGTGGCGGGCTTGGGGCGCCGTTTCTTGGGCGGCTCGCCGCCGCCCTGCTCGGCGATGGCGGCGGCCTCCTCGAACTCGTTCTTCAGGACCAACTGGCCCTCCTCGAACTCGGTGTCGCCGGGGTCGGCCACCTTGACCATCTGGTGCAGCCGTTCGTTCTCATGGCGGAACTTGAAGCGGTCGACGACCTCGCCGGGCAGGAAACTGGTGTCGCCGGGGCGGTCGACGCGGACCTTGCTGAGCATCTGGCTGAGGATGACCTCGACGTGCTTGTCGTCGATGGTCTGCTTCTGTGAGCGGTAGACGTTCTGGATTTCGCGCAGCATGTACTTGTGGAGTTCGGCCTCGCCGGAGATCCGGAGGATGTCGTGGGGCACCAGGGGCCCGTCGGTCAACTGGTCGCCGGCGCGGACGCGGTCGCCGGTGTGGACGCGCAGGTGCCGGTCGTGCGGGACGTAGTGTTCCTTCTCGATCTCGGACTCGGGGTTGCGGACGATGATCGTCATCTTGCCGCGCTTCTTTTCCTGCGACAGTTCGACCACGCCGTCGATCTCGCTCATGACGGCGGGTTCCTTGGGCTTTCGTGCCTCGAAGAGTTCGGTGACTCGCGGCAGTCCGCCGGTGATGTCCTGGGTGCCGCCCACCTCGCGGGGCCGGCGGGCCAGCAGGGTGCCGGGCTGGACCTTCTGGCCTTCCTCGACCTCGACGTACGTGCGGGCGGGGATGTAGTGGAACTCGAGGATCTTGCTGTCCTTATCCTCAATGATGACGCGGGGGTGCAGTTCGCCCTTGTGCTCGACGACGAGGCGCCGCTTGAAGCCGGAGCGGTCTTCCTCCAGCCGCATCGTCTCGCCCTCGACGAGGTCGGCGTAGCGGACGATGCCGGTGTCCTCGGCCAGGATGGGGGCCATGTACGGGTCCCACTTGCAGAGGACCTCGCCGGCCTTGACCTTGGCCCCGTCCTTGACCAGGAGGGTGGCGCCGAGGGGGACGGTGTAGCGTTCGAGTTCGCGCTCCTTGTCGTCGAGGACCAGGATTTCGCCATTGTGCTTGAGGCTGAGGGTGCGCTTGCCCGGCTCGTCGTCGACCTTGACGGCGCGGATGGCCTGGAACTTGACGACGCCGGCCTGGCTGGCGCGGTGCTCGTTCTGGAGGACGGCCCGGTGGGCCGTGCCCCCGATGTGGAACGTCCGCATCGTCAATTGGGTGCCGGGCTCGCCGATGGACTGGGCGGACATGATGCCGACGGCCATTCCCTCTTCGACGGCATTGCCGGTCGAGAGGTCCACGCCGTAGCACTTGGCGCAGCAGCCGATGGCGGCGTCGCAGGTGAGCGGGCTGCGGACCCGGAGGCGGTCGATGCCGAGTTCCTCGATGCGGCCGGCGGCCTCGGCGGTAATGACCTCGCCCTCCTTGGCGACGTACTCGTCGGTCATCGGGTCGACGATGTTCTGGGCGGCCACCCGGCCGACGGCGGCATCGGCGAGCGACCGGTCGACCTCGGCGCCCCGGTACCACGTCTCCTTCTCGATGGAGTTCAGCGTGCCGCAGTCCTGCTCGCTGACGATGACGTTCTGGGCAACGTCGGCGAGTTTTCGCGTGAGGTAGCCCGAGTCGGCGGTCTTCAGGGCGGTATCGGCCAGGCCCTTGCGGGCGCCGTGGGTGGAGGAGAAGTACTCCAGGACCGAGAGGCCCTCGCGGAAGTTGGCCTTGATGGGGGTCTCGATGATCCGGCCGGACGGCTTGGCCATCAGGCCGCGCATGCCGGCCAACTGGCGGACCTGGTCCACGCTGCCGCGCGCCCCGGAGTGCGTCATCATGAAAATGGGGTTGAGGTACGGCCTGCCGCCGCGCGTGTCGTGCGCCAGTTCGTGCATCATTTCCTGGGTCACCAGTTCCCTCGCGTGGGTCCAGGCGTCGATGACCTGGTTGTACCGTTCGCCGTCGGTGATGGCGCCGCCCTCGTACGCCTTGTTGATGCGGTCGACGTCTTTCTGGGCCTGTTCGAGGTGCTTGCGCTTCTTTTCGACGGGCACGCGGAGGTCCTCGGTGGCGAAGGAGAGGCCGGCCAGGGTGGACCACTTGAACCCCAGTTGCTTGACGGCGTCGAGGACGTCGATGGTGGCGGCCTTGCCGAGCAAGCGGTAGCAGTCGGAGATGACCTGGCTGAGGCCGCCCTGGTCCAGCTCGAAGTTGTAGAACGGCATGCCGTCGGGCAGGACGTCGTTGAAGATGACCCGGCCGACGGTGGTCTCGACGCGCAGGCTCTCGGGCGCGGTCTCGATGCCCTTGCGGACGGCGAGTTTCATCCCTTCGGGCAGGCGGACGGCGACGCGGGCCTGGAGGGCAACCTTCTTGTGGGCGTAGGCGGCCATGGCCTCGTGGAAGTCCTTGAAGGCCTTGCCCTGGCCCTGCTGCTCGGGCCGCTCGGCCGTCAGGTAGAACGCGCCGAGAACGATGTCCTGGCTGGGGCTCATGATGGGCCGGCCGTTGGCAGGGCTGAAGATGTTGTTCGTGCTCATCATCAGGATGCTGGCGTCGACCTGGGCCTCGAGCGACAGGGGGAGGTGGACGGCCATCTGGTCGCCGTCGAAGTCGGCGTTGAAACCTCGGCAGACGAGCGGGTGGATCTTGATGGCGTTGCCCTCGATCAGGACAGGCTCGAACGCCTGGATGCCCATCCGGTGGAGCGTCGGCGCGCGGTTCAGCAGAACCGGGTGCTGGTGGGTGACCTCGTCGAGGATGTCCCAGACCTCGCGGCTCTCGCGTTCGATCATCCGCTTGGCGCTCTTGATGGTATCGGAGTAGCCGAGGTCCTTGAGGCGGCGGATGATGAACGGCTGGTAGAGTTCCAGGGCCACCTTCTTCGGCAGGCCGCACTGGTGCAGCCGGAGTTCGGGCCCGATGACGATGACGCTGCGGGCGGAGTAGTCGACGCGTTTGCCGAGCAGGTTCTCGCGGAACCGGCCCTGCTTGCCCTTGATCATGTCCGTGAGGGACTTCAGGGGCCGGTTCGATGAGCCGAGCACCGACCGGCGGCAGCGGGCGTTGTCGAACAGGGCGTCGACGGCCGCCTGGAGCATCCGCTTCTCGTTGCGGATGATGACCTCGGGCGCGTTCAGGTCCACCAGTTTCTTCAGGCGGTTGTTGCGGTTCATGATCCGACGGTACAGGTCGTTGAGGTCGCTGGTGGCGAAGTTGCCCGAATCCAACAGCACCAGCGGCCTGAGGTCCGGCGGGATGACCGGGATGACGTCCAGCACCATCCAGTCGGGCTGGTTGCCCGACTCGCGGAGCGCCTCGACCAGTTTCAGCCGCTTGGTGATGTTCTTGATCTTCTGCTTGGAGCGGGTCTTGGAGAGCCCCTCGCGGAGCCGGAGCGACAGGTCCGCCAGGTCGATCCGCTGGAGCATCTTCTTGACGGCCTCGGCGCCCATGTCGGCGTCGAACTCGGCGCCGTACTTCTCGCGGGCGTCGCGGTACTCCTCCTCGGTCAGCAACTGCTTGGCCTTCAGCGGCGTGGGGCCCGCGTCCACGACGATGTAGTCCTGGAAGTAGATGACCTTCTCGAGGTCCGAGACCTTCATCCCGAGCAGGGTGCCCAGCCGGCTGGGCATGGCCTTGAAGTACCAGATGTGCACGACGGGTGCGGCCAGGTTGATGTGGCCCATGCGTTTGCGGCGGACGCGGCTGTGGGTGACCTTGACGCCGCACCGGTCGCAGATCATCCCCTTGTGCTTCGTGCCCTTGTACTTGCCGCAGAAGCACTCCCAGTCGCGTTCCGGGCCGAAAATGCGCTCACAGAACAGGCCGTCCCGCTCGGCCCGGTAGGTGCGGTAGTTGATCGTCTCGGGCTTGCGGACCTCGCCGAACGACCACGACCGGATGTCGTTCGGGCTGGCCAGCGAGATCTTCACGCTGCCGTAATCGTTGATCTTATCGTAAACGGCGTTATCGATAGCCATATGAATCGGCTCCTCAGGTTACGGCACGTAACTAGGTAACTGGGTGACTGGGTGACTAGGACCAGCCGAACCGCGTCCAACCAGTCACACCCGTCCCTGCTGCTGCCAGGCCCGTCCTTTCCCTAGTTACCTAGTCACCTAGTCACCTAGTAACCTAGTTACCGTCTTAGAGTCGCTTTTTCTCCAGTTGAATGTTCAAACACAGACCCTTGATCTCGTTGCAGAGGACGTCGAAGGAGACGGGGGTGCCGGCCTCGAGGGTGTTTCGGCCCATGACCATGGACTCGTAGATCTTGGTCCGGCCCTCGACGTCGTCGCTCTTGACGGTCAGGAGTTCCTGGAGGATGTGGGCGGCGCCGTAGGCTTCGAGGGCCCAGACCTCCATTTCGCCGAACCGCTGGCCGCCCGAGCGCGCCTTGCCGCCCAGCGGCTGCTGCGTGATGAGGCTGTACGGGCCGGTGGCGCGGGCGTGCACCTTGTCGTCGACCAGGTGATGCAGTTTCATCATGTAGATGCTGCCGACCGTCACACGCTGGTCGAACGGTTCGCCGGTCCGGCCGTCGTAGAGGGTGATCTTGCCGTCGCGAGGCAGTCCGGCGTCCTCGAGCAAGTCGTGGATCATGTCCTCGCGGCAGCCGTCGAAGACGGGCGTCAGGGCCTGGAATCCCAGGACGCTGGCGGCCCAGCCGAGGTGCGTCTCCAGGATCTGGCCGACGTTCATGCGGCTCGGCACGCCGAGCGGGTTCAGCAGGATTTCGACGGGCCGGCCGTCCGGCAGGAACGGCATGTCCTCGACCGGCAGGATGCGGGCGATGACGCCCTTGTTGCCGTGCCGGCCAGCCACCTTGTCGCCGACCGCCAGCGTCCGCTTGGTGGCGATCCAGATCTTGACCATTTCCAGGACGCCGGTCGGCAACTCGTCGCCGCGCTTCAGGCGCGACACCTGCCGCTCCTTCTCGTCGAGCATCTCCTGGATCTTGGGCCACTCGCGCTGGCAGATGTCGCGGCCTTCCGCGTAGGATTGCGAGCGGGTCTGGAGGCGGCCGTAGTCGAACCGCTCGATCTGCTCCAGCAGTTCCGCGTCGGTCTTCGCCTCGCCGTACGCCTCGCCCGTGACGGGGTCGGTGATCCGGGTGCGGAGGACCGAGTTGAGCGTGTCGACGAGGCTCTGGAACGCCTCGATGATCCGCTCGTTCATGTCCTTGGCGATGCGGCGTGCCTCTCGGCTGCGGCGTTTGCGTTCGGTGTCGGAGAGGTGGGCGACGCGACTGTACTTCTCGGCCCCGATGACGATGCCCTCGGTGCCCGCGGGCACGACGAGGGAGTCGTTCTTGACGTCCTCGCCGGCCCGGCCGAAGATGGCGTGCAGCAGTTTTTCCTCGGGCGAGAGTTCGGTCTTGGACTTCGGCGAGACCTTGCCGACCAGGATGTCGCCGGGCACGACGCGGGTGCCGATCCGGATGACGCCCTCGGCGTCCAGGTTCCGCAGTTGCCGCTCCGAGACGTTCGGGATGTCGCAGGTGAACTCTTCTCGGCCGAGTTTCGTCTCGCGGACCTCGACGTCGAACTCGTCGATGTGGATGCTGGTGAAGCCGTCGTCCCAGAGGAGGCTTTCGGAGACGAGGATGGCGTCCTCGAAGTTGTAGCCGTCCCACGTCATGAAGGCGACGCGGACGTCGCGCCCGAGGGCCAGTTCGCCGTCGCAGGTGGCCGGCCCGTCCGCCAGGACCTGCCCCCGGCTGACCCGGTCGCCCTGGCGGACGATCGGCTTCTGGTTCAGGCAGGTCCGCTCGTTCAGGCCGACGAACTTGCGGAGCCGGTACGCCTTCTCCCAGCCGTCCCGGTTCTCCACGACGATGCGCCGGGCGTCGACGTAGGTGACCGTGCCGGGTTCCTCGGCCTTGACGACCATGCCGGAGTTCTCGGCCACGGGCCGTTCCATGCCGGTGGCGACGACGGGTGGGTGGGGCTTCAGGAGCGGCACGGCCTGGCGCTGCATGTTCGAGCCCATCAGGGCCCGGTTGGCGTCGTCGTGCTCGAGGAACGGAATCAGGCTGGCCGAGACACCCACCACCTGCTTGGGGCTGACGTCGACGTACTCGACCTCGCCGGCGGGCACCCGCCGCGTGTCGCCGCTCTCGCGGGCGATCAGCGCATCGACCGTGATCCGGCCGTGGCCGTCCACCGGGATGTCCGCCGGGGCCAGCGTGTGCCGCATCTCCTCGTCGGCCCGCATGTACCGGATCTGGCCGTTCACCTTGCCGCGCTCCACCCGGCGGTACGGCGTGATGAGAAAGCCGTACGGGTCGACCGTGGCATAGATGCCCAACTGGGCGATGAGGCCGATGTTCGTGCCTTCGGGCGTCTCGATGGGGCAGATGCGGCCGTAGTGCGAGACGTGGACGTCGCGGACCTCGAACCCGGCCCGCTTGCGGTTCAGGCCGCCGGGGCCCAGGGCGCTCAGGCGCCGCTCGTTGGCCAACTGCGCCAGCGGGTTCGTCTGGTCGACCACCTGCGAGAGTTCGCTCCGCCCGAAGAAGTACTCGATGGACGAGGAGACGCTCTTGGAGTTGACGAGGGTCCGGGGCGTCAGGTCCTCGGGGTCCTTCAGGCTCATCCGTTCCTGGACGGTCCGGCGGAGTTTGAGGAATCCCTTTCGGATTTCGTCGCCGGCCAGTTCCTCGATCGTGCGGAGGCGGCGGTTGGAGAGGTCGTCGATGTCGTCCAGGTACCCCTCGCCGGCCCGGAGCCCGAGGATGTAGCGGAGGCAGGCGATGAAGTCCTCCGGGCGGAGGCTCATCTCATCCTCGTCCACGTCCATCTCGAACTTGCGGTTCAGGCGGAACCGGCCGACCTTCCCCAGCCGGTACCGGTTCACGTCGTAGAACTTCTCCTGGAACAGTTGCTTGGCCTTGTCCAGGTTGGGCGGGTTGCCGACCCGCAGCCTGCCGTAGATGTACAGCACCGCCTCGTCGTAGTTGGTGGTCTTGTCCTCGGCCAGGGTGTTGAGGATGAGCGGGTCGCACTGCGGGTCGGCGACCACCTCCATCTGGCCGAGCGCGGAGTTGCGGATCGGGTCCCACTTCTCGCCGACCCGCTGGCCGGCCTCCAGGATGACCTCGCCGGTCTCCTTGTCCACCACCGGCCCCACCACGTACATGTCCTGCACGGGCATGCCGCGCTTCACCTGGCTGAACCGCAGCAGTTTGGTCTCGTAGAAGAGGCGGATGAGGGCCTCGGTGTCGGCGTAGGCGGGGTCCATGGCCCGCAGGAACGAGGTGACGGGGATCTTGGACGACTGGTCGATCCGCATCACCAGGACGTCCTTTTTCGTGACGTTGATCTCGATCCAGGACCCGCGCTCCGGGATGATGCGGCAGGAGTGGAGGCGGCGGTCGCCGGCCTCCAGTTCCATCGAGAAGTCCACGCCCGGCGACCGGTGCAACTGGCTGACGATGACCCGCTCGGCCCCGTTGATGATGAACTCGCCGCCACCCATCATGATCGGCAACTCGCCCACGTACACCTCTTCCTCGATCGGCTCCGGGTACGCCTGCCCGCTCAGGCGGACCGTGATGCGGAACGGCCGGCCGTACGTCAGCCGCAGCGCCCGGCACTGGTCCGGCGTGTAGCGCGGCCGGCCCAGGCGGTATGAGACGTAGTCCAGGCGCAGCGAGCCGTCGTAACTGGTGATCGGGAAGACTTCGCTCAGGACGGCCTCCAGCCCGTGGGGCTCTCGGCGGGTGGGCTCGACGTCCCGCTGGAGGAAGGTGGCGTACTTCTTGGTCTGGATCTCCGTGAGGTTGGGGATCTCCAGGACCTCGGCCACTCGGCCGAAATTGCGGCGTTCGTGCTCGCTCACCGTATCACCTCGCCAGCAGAGGTTCGTTTGGGCCGGCCCATCGGGCGATGAGTCCGCACCCCAGCCGCCACCGTCGTAAGATGGCGGTTACCCTCGCATGCCAACGGTGCTCGGCCCTCGGACGCAGGCGCGACCCGTTCGGCTGCGCTCAGAGCCTGCCCTGAGCCTGTCGAAGGGGCAGGCCTTACGGCCGCGGTTCGGCACCGTTGCCTGCGAAGGTGGCATCGCCATGCCACGTGCGACAGGCTACTTCAGTTCGACCGAGGCGCCGGCCTCTTCGAGTTTTTTCTGGAGTTCGGCGGCCTCGTCCTTGGACACGCCCTCGCGGACGGCCTTCGGGGCGCTCTCGACGAGTTCCTTGGCCTCCTTCAGGCCGAGGCTGGTGATCTCGCGGACGGCCTTGATGACGGGGATCTTCTTGTCGCCGAACCCGGTCAGGACGACGTCGAAGGTGTCCTTCTCCTCCTCCTCTTCGCCGCCCGCCGCGGCGCCGGGCGCCATCATGGCCAGGCCGACCGGTGCGGCCGCCGCCTTGATCCCGTGGACCTCCTCGAGGTAATCGCCCAGTTCCTTCGCCTGAAGGACCGTCAGGTCGACGATCTTGTCGCCGAGGGCCTTGATGTCCTTGCTCCAGGTCCGTTTTTCCGTGGCTTGGGCTTCTGCTGCTTCGGTCATCCTTCCGGCCTCCGTTTCAAAACCGTACGTGCTGAGCGTGTCATTTCGACCGAGCCGCGATGCGGCTACGCAGCCGCATCGGGGCGAACGGAGCGCTGTACCCCGAGGGCCCGCAGGAAATCTCTCTTTGCCCCGGAGCCGAGAGCCATAACAACGAGATTCCCGTTCGACTCGTCCTCGCCTGGGCGAGGACGCGCTCGGAACGACAACGCGACACCTATACCCGACTTCCCGCCCCGTGGTGGTTACGTGTCGTCGGATTCCCTCTGCGTTTCCTGGTCCTCCTGTCCGGCGGTTTCGGCCTCGCCGGCCGAGGCGTCATCTGCCGTCCCGGCCTCTTGCTCGGCCTCGTCGGCCCGGTCGCGCTCCGCTTCCCGGGATTCGGGCGTCTCGGGCTCTTCGACCGTTTCGGCTTCTTGTGGCTTCTCCGCCTCTTCAGGCGGCTCGTCGGCGTTGGCGCCCTCCTCGGCGGGTTCGGCCTCGACCGGGGCCGGCGGCTCGTCGGCCGGCGTCTCGGCGGGCGCCTCCTGGGCGCCGCGCTTCTCGATCTCGCGGATCTGCGCCAGCAGGCCGCTCGCCGGCGCCAGGGCCAGGCTCACCAGCCGGGCCGCCTGGCCGAGGGCCCGGGCCACCGCCTGGCCGATGAGTTCCGCCCATCCGGGCAGTCTCGACAGGTCCTCAATCTGCTCCCTCGAGAGGACCGCGCCGGCGCTGAACCCGCCGCGAATCTCCAGGGCCGACAGGGCCTTGGCCTCCTCGGCCAAGGCCTTGGCGATGTCGACGATGCTGTCGGCGCCCCAGACGAGGGTGGTCGGCCCGTCCAGCAGCGTGTCGGCCCCGGCCAGGGGGCCGTCCTGGATGGCCCGCCGGCATAGGCGGTTCTGGACCCGCATCGTCTCCAGGCCGCGCCGGCGCAGCGCGAACCGCAGGACGACCATCTGGTTCGCGTCGATGCCCTCGGTATTGAAGGCGGCGACGTCGGAGACCTCGCGGAACCGTTCGGCGTACTGTTTGACCATGCGTTCTTTGATGTAACGGCTCATCGATTCATCCTGCTGGTGGTTCCCGCGCGGCGGGTCTCCCGGCCCGCCGCGCCGTTCGGCGCTTCGCGCGGTGCATCAGGAGATACACCGCGCGGCACTCGTCTTTCTTCCCGCGGCCGGTGGGCCTACGACCCGACGGCGGCCGGGGCTTCCAGGGTTTTCAGGTCCACCTCGATGCCGGGCATCATCGTGGCGCTGAGGACGGCCTTGCGGAAGAAGCGTCCCTTGGCCGACGCCGGCCGCAGCCGCCTCAGGTGGTCCATCAGGGCCCGGACGTTGCGGGCCAGGTCGGCCTCCTCGAAACTCATCTTGCCGACGACGGCGTGCAGGTTCCCGCCCGAGTCGTTGCGGTACTCCAGTTTGCCCGCCTTGAACTCCGCGACGAGCGTGGGGATGTCCTCGCCGACCGTCCCGGCCTTGGGGGTGGGCATCTTGCCCTGCGGGCCGAGCGCGCGGCCGAGTTTCGCCACCTGCGACATCATCTGCGGGTGCGCCACCGCCACGTCGAACGCCATCCACCCGTCCTGGACCCGGGCGACGAGGTCCTCGCCACCGGCGTCGACGGCGCCGGCCTCCTTGGCGGCCTCAACCATATCGTCCGGGCAGAACGCCACCACGGTGCGAGGCCGGCCCAGGCCGGCCGGCAGCGACACCGCTCCCCGGATGTTCTGGTCCGACTGTTTCGGGTCGATGCCCAGCCGCAGGTGCAGTTCCACGCTCTGGTCGAACTTCGGGCCGGGCAGGGCCTTCAGCAGGCGGATGGCCTCTTCGAGGTCGTACGCCTGGTGCTGAACGGCCTGCCGGGCCTGGCGTAGGCGTTTTCCATGTTTCGGCATGCGTGCCTCCGTGGTTCAAGCCCCTCGGCCGCGGGCGTCGGGTCCCACAAAGGGGTTCAGGATGTTCGGTCGGCCGTCGGCTCCGGCGTGGCCTCGTCCGCCGCGTCGGCGGTCGCCTCGCCGGGTTCGGCCCCGGGGATGGGCTCGGCGGCCTCGGCGGCCGTCTCGACCACCTCCACGCCCATGCTGCGGGCGGTGCCGGCCACGATGCGAGCGGCGGCGTCGAGGTCCGAGGCGTTCAGGTCCTGGATCTTGCGCTGGGCGATCTCCCGGACCTGGTCGCGGGTGACGCGGCCGACCGTCTTGGCGTGCGGCTCGCCGCTGCCGACGACGATGCCGGCGGCCTGCTTCAGGAGGACGGCGGCGGGCGGGCTCTTCAGAATGAAAGCGAACGACCGGTCGCCGTAGACCGTGATCTCCACAGGGATCGTCAGGCCCGGCTGGTCCTTCGTCCGGTCGTTGAACTGCTGGACGAACTGCCCGATGTTGACGCCGTGCTGGCCCAGCGCCGGCCCGACCGGCGGCGCGGGCGTGGCCTGACCGCCGGGACACTGCAACTTGATCTTGGCTGCCACTCGCTTCGCCATGCGACCCTCTCGCTATTTCGGATTTCGGATTGGCGCTCGCACCCGGTCCGTCGCGGCACACTTCAGCCTCGCATTTCAAGCGCCTCGGCGCAACGGACACCGCCGAGGCCCACGCGGGCCGCCTACCAATCCGAGATCCGCAATCTGCAATCCGCCATCAAATCGGCCCGACCTGCCAGTACTCGAGTTCCACCGGCGTCGGCCGGCCGAAAATCGTCAGGATGACCCGAACCAGGCCCTTTTCGAGGTCGACCTCGTCGACGACGCCCTCGGAGTTCTCGAACGGCCCCTGCTTGACCTTAACCTGGTCGCCGGTGGTGTAGTCGACCTTGAGGGCGGGGGCCTCCTCCTCGCCGCGGTCGGTCTCGCCGAGGAGTTTTTCCACCTCGGACGGGTCCATGGGGGTGGGCTTGCCCTCGGTGCCGATGAAATCCCCCACGCCGCCCGTCTCGCGGACCAGGAACCAGATCTTCTCGGGGACGCGGCCGTCCTCGTCGGGCTCCATTTCGACGAAGACGTACCCGGGGTAGAGTTTGCGTTCGGAGACGCGGCGTTTTCCGCCCTTCATCGTCGAGACGCGTTCGGTCGGGACGACGACGCGGGCGAGCCGCTCCTCGACGCCCTCGAGTTTCGCCTTGCGCTCCAGGGTGTCGCGCACCGTCTGCTCTTTGTTGGATTGGACGCGAAGCACGTACCAGTGTTTGGCCATAACCGTCGTCACCAGAGTCCGAGTCCCGGCATCCGCAGCCCGGTAAACGGGATGCGGCAGCCGCCGCCCAGCGTCCCGCTGACCAGGTAATCCACCACGAAGATGAAGGCGGCCATGATGATCACCGTCATGATGACCACCATGGTGGAACCGAGTACCTCGGCCTTGCTGGACCAGGACACCTTCTTCATTTCGCTTTCAGTGGCGATGAGGAAGTCGGTGGCCTTTTGCTGGTTCAGATATCTCGCTACCACCAGCGCGATGCCCGCGAACAGCAGGGCGGGCGCCGCGTACGCCACGTAAACCCGGTACTGCAAGTCCTTGGGCAGATACTGGACCAGGAGCGTCCAGACGTAGTAGCAGACGATCAGCGCGACGAGTCCGGCGCCGCCGGCCGTTCCCAGCCGCACGTAGCGTCCCTGCCCAGGCTTATAAAGCCGAAAGGCCACGCTCCGAGGTCCTTAACCTGGGCGTCCCGTCCAATGGCTGCTGGCAGGGGCGGAGGGAATCGAACCCCCAACCGCCGGTTTTGGAGACCGGTGCTCTGCCAAATTGAGCTACGCCCCTGTGCGTCGGCGGGACGGTCTCACTTCTTGCGTTCGCGGTGCAGCGTATGTTTGCGCTCGCGCCGGCAATACTTCTTGATGCGCAACTTCGCGTTGCCGCGCGTCTCCATCTGCGTGCGGTAGTTCCGCGCGCCGCATTCGGTGCATTCCAGTGTCACGTACTCGCGCATCGGCATTTCCCCGGAAGCGAAGGGCCGCGCCGCTACGGGCCGGCCGGGCCGGGCCGGCCCGAGCCGACGGCCCCTGGTGCGGACGGGCCCGCCCGCGCATCTCTCCGGCCGGCCCCGCCGCCTGGATGCCATGGACGGGTCACTCGATGATCTTCGCGACGACGCCGGCGCCGACGGTGCGGCCGCCCTCGCGGATGGCGAACCGCAGCCCCTCTTCCATGGCGATGGGGGTGATCAGTTCGGCCGTGGCGCTGACGTTGTCGCCCGGCATGCACATCTCGGCCCCGCCGAGCAACTCGATGGCCCCCGTGACGTCGGTCGTCCGGAAGTAGAACTGGGGACGGTACCCGCTGAAGAAGGGGGTATGCCGGCCACCCTCTTCCTTCGTCAGGACGTAGACCTCGCCCTCGAACTTGGTGTGCGGGGTGATCGACCCGGGCGCCGCCAGCACCATGCCGCGCTCCAGTTCGTCCTTCTCCACGCCGCGAAGCAGGACGCCGATGTTGTCGCCGGCCTGGCCGACCTCGAGCGTCTTCTGGAACATCTCGACGCCGGTGGCGATGGTCTTGCGGGTGTCCCGGATGCCGACCAACTCGACCTCGTCGCCCACCTTGATCTGGCCGCGATCCACCCGGCCCGTGCCCACCGTGCCGCGACCTTTGATGCTGAAGACGTCCTCGACCGGCATGAGGAACGGCTTGTCGATGTCGCGCTCCGGGACGGGGATGTACTCGTCCATGGCGGCCAGCAGTTCGGCGATGGGCTTGGCGTCTTCGTGGTCCGGGCTGTCGGCCTCCAGGGCCTTCGTGGCGGACCCCTGGATGATGGGCGTGTCGTCGCCCGGGAACTCGTACTTGTTCAGGAGTTCCCGGACCTCCATGTCGACCAGTTCGAGCAGTTCATCGTCGTCGACGAGGTCAACCTTGTTGAGGAAGACGATGATCTTGGGCACGTTGACCTGGCGCGCCAGGAGGATGTGCTCGCGGGTCTGGGGCATGGGGCCGTCGGCGGCGCTGACGACCAGGATGGCCCCGTCCATCTGGGCGGCTCCCGTGATCATGTTCTTGACGTAGTCGGCGTGGCCGGGACAGTCGACGTGGGCGTAGTGCCGGTTCGCCGTCGAGTACTCGACGTGGGCGGTGGCAATGGTCAGGATCTTGGTCTCGTCGCGCCGGCCCTGCGACTCGGAGGCCTTGGCGATCTCATCGTACGACTTGTAGGTCGACAGACCCTGCATCTCCATCACCTTGGTCATCGCGGCGGTCAGGGTCGTCTTGCCGTGGTCCACGTGACCGATGGTGCCCACGTTGACGTGGGGCTTGGTGCGTTGGAAGACTTCCTTGGCCATGGCCCTGATCTCCGCTCTAGTAGGTTCGCGTCCCTGGTTCGCCCGCGCGGCATCGGCGGGCCTTCCGTCTGTCCGATATGGATGGCGGCACGGCCGGTATCCAGCCGTGCCCATCCGTCCGGGTCCTGCGTGGGCGGGAAATGGAGCTGGCGATGGGTGTCGAACCCATGACCTCGTCCTTACCAAGGACGCGCTCTACCACTGAGCTACGCCAGCGCCGCGGGTGAATCGGTTCGAGCGCCCCGTCTGCCGCCCTTGTGCCCGGTCCGGCCTGAACCGCCGCCGCGCAGCCAGCCTTTGGGGCACGGTCACAGGCGCAGACCCACCCCCTGCCCTAGACCGGTCTATAGTAGCGATGCCGCCAGCCCTGTCAACGGAAAAATCCGGCCTCCCGTGTTTTTTCGGGAACCCGGAGCCGCCGGCCGGCCGCCCCTCGGCAACCCTGTTGGGACGGGTGGAGCGGGCGATGGGAATCGAACCCACATGGCCGGCTTGGAAGGCCGGTGCTCTGCCGTTGAGCTACGCCCGCAACACCAGTTCAAAGTTCCAAATTCAAAGTTCAAAGCAACAGCCGCCGGCACCGACCGCTCCGCCACTGCCCGGCCATCGCCCCCCTCGTTGAACGTTGAACTTTGAACCTTGAACCTTAAACCTTGAACCTTGAACTGTCTTACGTGGTGGTGAGGGGTGGATTCGAACCACCGAAGGCTGAGCCAGCGGATTTACAGTCCGCTCCCTTTGACCGCTCGGGAACCTCACCACGCC
>Ga0114922_10002146_pt1 | contig 18601 bp, 19 predicted proteins | sample AartaG_FD_100975 | JGI IMG/M metagenome (GOLD analysis project Ga0114922, IMG submission 100975) | Deep subsurface microbial communities from Aarhus Bay to uncover new lineages of life (NeLLi) - Aarhus_00045 metaG | ecosystem: Environmental > Aquatic > Marine > Oceanic > Sediment | place...
ATTGTAAAACATGTCAATGGAATAGTTTAGAGAAGTATGTGGTCATAAAAAATTTGTGGAATGTAATTCTAATTTTGGTTTCACATAATATTACCTAAAAACAACGACTATAGTTAATAAAATTATCAAAGATTAAAAAAGAAAATAAACATATATTATTTTTAAAAAAGGGAGGGGCAAAGAGAGTGCTTTGTAAAAGCATTAAAGTAAAACCTCTTAATGAGGATAATTTTAAGCTATATGGGCAGTTAATCAAAAAACCGGAAAGTAGCCCGGATGCAGAAGTAGACACCCATAACTGTGGAATAACGTTGCAAATTTACCTGCTAAAAATTCGATTAGTGTGGGAATTTTACAGGTAAAACATCGTGATTTTACTGTAACAAAATTAGAACAACATACCAAAACAGCTGAAATGCTTGTATCGTTAAAAGGAAATTCTATACTGGTTGTTGGCAAGAAATCATTAGATAACAGAGAAATTGAAAGTATGGAAGCTTTTTATTTGACCAGTAACCAGATAATTATTTTAAATGTCGGTATTTTGCATTTTGTGCCTTTTCCCTTGGAGGATGAAGCAATTTATGCTGTTGTATTTCGGTCTAAAACACCCGAAGATGATTTAGAATTCATTGAGTTTAAAGAAGATATTAACTTAGTTCTATAATTATATTTTAATTATCAATTATCTATTATTCATTAATTCCCTAAAAAACTAATTGAAGAAGGATATCAATTAGCCAGGATGTTCATTTAAATAAAATAATTAATGTAATAATTACTGCTCAAAAAGTAACCAAACCTTACAAACAAAATCAAACAATAGTTATACTAAAAAGAAAGCGATAATGTATTATTGTGAATCATATTTTAGAGAAGGCAAGGGAAGGGTTCAGGTTGAGCCATATATGTAAAGAAGGATTTCACTAATTGATTTAAAGTAATAATTACATTTGCGTGAGATGATGTAATTTAAACTGTAATTATTTTTTATTTTTTAAATTTTAATTTAATATAGAAAACTTTCAAATTGTCATTTTATTGTTTATCTGTCTAAAAGGAGGCGGAAAAAATATTAGCTGCAATCTATAAAGGAAAAAATAAAATTGACGTAAAAGAAGTTCCGGTGCCGGAAATCAATGAAAATGAATTATTAATAAAGGTTAAAGCCTGTAATATTTGTGGTACCGACATTAAGATATTAAAATATGGATATCACAAAATTAAAGAAGGAGAACATAGAATCTTAGGACATGAGGTTGTAGGAGAGATTGTTAAAAAAGGGGGAAACGTATTTATATTTAATTTGGGTGATAGGATTGCTATAGCTCCCAACATCGGATGTGGTCATTGTATTTTGTGCGCATCAGGATACAACAACCTATGCGACGATTATGAGGCATTTGGAATCAGTCTGGATGGTGGATTTGCTGAGTATATGAAGATTACAAATAAGGCGATTATTGGTGGAAATTTAATTAAAATCCCTGAGAATCTCAGTTTTCTTGAGGCTTCCATAAATGAACCTTTCTCATGTGTATATAATGCTTATGAATCCCTGAAAACTGGTCCAAGCGATAGTGTTTTAATCATAGGTGCTGGTGCTATGGGCTTACTTCACTTAATTCTTTCGAAAATTGCCGGTGCAAAAAGGATAATTGTTTCAGATATTAGTGCTGATAGGTTAAAATTGGCTAAAAAATATAGGGCAGATATTACTTTAAATCCTTCGAAAGTTAATTTAAAAGAGGAAGTATTTATTAATACTGGAGGAAAAGGAGCTGATGTAATAATAACTGCTTGTTCGGTTCCATCTGTTCAGGAGGAAGCCCTGGATTTAGCTGCCAAGTTGGGAAGGATTAATTTTTTCGGAGGATTACCTGAAGGGAAAGATAGTATTATGTTTAAGTCTAATGTTGTTCACTACAGGCAGTTAAAGATAACAGCAACCACAGGATCAACTATTTCGCAATTTATAAAATCAATGGAGATTTTGGGCAATAAAAAATTTGATATTCGAGGGTTGATTACTCATACTTTTGGCCTGGAAGAAATTGAAGACGCTTTCGGAAAAGCAATTTCTGGGGAAGGGTTAAAGATCTCAATAGTGCCTTAAAGATTGGTAAGAAAGGAGAAATTGAAATTGAATTATTTTAAGCCATTTAATAGTTATATAGATTTGGAAGAAATGAAGTTGAACCCTGAGGGAGAGCTAATTATCAGGAAATTAAGTGATATGATAGATGTATTTCAAGATAAAGAGGCAGTGAAAGAAGCTTTGAAAGAAAATCCGCTTATCTATAAGTTTTACAATGTTCAGATTCCCGAGGAAAACGGGCATTTACAACATTGTATTAGTATAATTTCCCCCGGGAGAATAGGTAACGAGTATTATATGACAAAAGGACATTTTCATAAAATAAAGAATACAGCTGAGATATATCTGACTTTAAAAGGCAGGGGTAAATTGGTTATGCAAACACCCGATCAAAAATCAAGAATTTTAGATATGGAGGAAGGGAGCATTTCTTATATCCCTCCTTATTGGGCTCATAAAACTGTTAATATTGGGAACGAACCATTAATATTTTTTGGTGTATACCGGGGGGATGCCGGGCATAATTATGGAACTATTGAAAAGAAGGGGATGGCTGTAATTATTGTTGAAGAAGAAGGTAAGCCGGTAATAAAAAATAATCCTGCTTACTAATTTGGAGGAGGGTTTAATTATCAAAAGTGAATAATAAAGTAAACACTGAAAAAATTTAAGTAAAGGAGAGTGGTTAGATTTGCTACAGGCCAGAATGTTAAGACCGGGTCAAATAGTATTTGAGGATGTTGCAATACCTGATATTAAAGGGGACGAAGTTTTAATTAAAGTGATAAGAATAGGGATTTGCGGTTCTGATATCCATGTATACCATGGTAAACATCCCTATACACCTTATCCTGTAATTCAGGGACATGAATTTTCGGGTAAGGTTGTAAAAGTAGGAAAGAATATCAAGAAAATAAAAGAAGGAGATAAAGTTGTTGTTCAGCCACAGGTAGTTTGTGGTGAATGTTATCCCTGTAAACATGGTAGATATAATGTATGTGATAACCTGAAGGTTATGGGTTTTCAAACTGAAGGCTGTGCTAAAGAGTATTTTAAGATAGAAGAAGCAAAGGTAATAAAAATCCCTGAAGGTATGAGTTATGATGAAGGGGCACTTGTAGAACCGTTAGCCGTAGCCTGCCATGCACTGAGAAGAAGCGAGATGGAGTTAAAAGATAAGAAAATTATTATTTTGGGTGCAGGTACAATTGGTAATCTAGTTGCTCAAGCAGCCAAGGCAAAGGGCGCTGCTAAAGTTATGATTACCGATATAAGTAAATTTAGGCTTAATTTAGTTAAAGAATGTGGAATAGATATAGTTTTAGATGTTTCAAAATATGATCTTAATGAAGAAATAGTTAAAGAATTTGGTGCTGATAGGGCAGATTTAATATTGGAGTGTATTGGCTTTCAGGCAACGATTAATAATGCAATTAATAATGCTCGAAAGGGTTCGGATATTATTGTTGTTGGTGTGTATCCGGAGGAGGTTGGAGTCAATATGGGGTTTATCCAGGACAGGGAGTTAAGATTAATAGGTACCTTGATGTATAGAGAAGAAGATTATCTTGACGCCATTGAGTTAATTGCAAATAAAAAAGTAAAAGCTGATAAGCTGATAACCGATTACTTTGAATTTAAGGATTATGACCTTGCTTATAAACATATAGAAGAAAGAAAAGATAAGGTGATGAAAGTAATGATTAAGTTGGCCGAATGAATGGTGGTGAATTTTTTGAATAGTAAAAAATATATAATTGCTTATGATTTGGGTACGACAGGGAATAAGGCGACGATATTTGACGATGAAGGAAATCTTGTGGCAAGTGCTTTTAAAATTTATCAGACATATTATCCAGGAAATTTAAGCGTTGAACAAAATCCAGAAGATTGGTGGAATGCGGTCTGTAATGCTACTAAGGAATTATTAGAAAAAAGCAAGATCAATAAATCTATGTTGGCATGTTTAGCCTTCAGTGGTCAGATGATGGGGTGTGTACCGGTAGATAAAAACGGAGAGCCTCTGGGTCGGGCATTGATCTGGGCTGACCAGAGGGGAATGAGACAGGCAGAGCGGTTAATTTCTAAATTAGGGAAAGAATTTATTTATAAAACCGTAGGCCATCGCCCCAGTGCATCTTACTCTGCAGCAAAGATAATGTGGATAAAGGATAATGAACCGGATAGGTTTAAGAGAATATATAAGGTTTTACATGCAAAAGATTTTATAGCTGCCAGAATGACGGGCAATTTCTATACCGATTATTCTGATGCTTCAGGTACGAATTTATTTGACATAAATAATTTGACCTGGTCTGATGAAATTATTAAGGCAGCAGGACTAGTAAAGGATATTTTACCGGAAGCCGTCCCTTCGACTAAAATTGTAGGAAAATTGAAGAAATCAGCAGCTTCAGAATTAGGCCTAACGGAAGGGATTCCCGTTATAATCGGTGGTGGGGATGGTTGTTGTGCTGCGGCTGGTGCCGGAGTGATTGCCCCGGGGACTACCTACCATTATCTCGGTTCATCTTCCTGGATTGGACTAGCTACAGAAAAACCGATCATAGATCCCCGGATGCGTACTTTTAATTGGATTCATGTAGTGCCTGGATTATACAGTCCGACGGGAACGATGCAGGCTGCCGGTGCTTCATATCAGTGGATGAGGGATACACTTTGTCCAATGGAGACTAAAGAAGCAGAAGAAAAAGGTATTAGTCCATATCAGATTATGGATAAGAAGGCAGCAAAAATTCCTGTCGGGTCAAGTAATTTGCTCTATTTGCCTTATTTGATGGGAGAAAGGAGTCCACATTGGAATCCTTTGGCAAAAGGTGCATTTATTGGGTTAAGTATAAAACACACACGGAATCATATAATTCGAGCTGTAATGGAAGGAGTTGCTCTGAATTTAAAAATTATCCTGGATGCTTTTATTGAACAAGGAGCGGAGATAGATAAAATCCGTTTGATTGGTGGTGGAGCCAAGGGTAATGTTTGGAGAAGGATTCTGGCCGATGTATTTAATAAGACGATTGTTATTCCCGGTTTGCTGGATGAGGCAACATCCATGGGAGCAGCTTTAATCGGTGGTGTTGGTGTTGGTATCTATAGTGATTTCGATTTTGCAAATAAAATGTTTAAGATTAAAGAAAATATAATTCCTGATGAGAATAATTCTAAGATATATAATAGAGTCTATCCGGCATTTAAAGATGCTTATGAGGGACTTAAAGAGATTTATGAGGTCTTAAATAATTAAACTAAGCTATGGTGCATATTCATTATACTAAAGTTAAATTTTGTTTTATCGGAGCGGGAAGAGCTGGAATGGTTAATGCAAGGAATTTTGAATTTAACATTGCTGAATCGGAGGTCGTTGCAGTTGTTGATTCTAATTTAGAGGCTGCCAGGAAAGCCGCTGAAGAATTAAATGCTAATGATTATTATAATAGTTCTAATGAGGCATTAATTGAGTCAGACTTCGATTCGCTTTGTATAGGTGCGCCATCCTTTGTTCACTGTGAAGCCGTGGTTAAAGCTGCAGAGGCAGGCAAACATATTTATTCTGAAAACCCCCTTTCCATTTCATTGGAAGAAGCCGATAAAAGTTGGAAGACTTTGTTTAAGGACGCCTATAAAGAAGGAGCCAGGCATTTTGTTAACTGTATATTAACTGATAGCGAGCCAAAAGTTGGAATCATTGATAGTAAAAAAGCACTGGAAATAGTTATTGTTGTTAATAAATCAGTAAAAATTGGGACACCGATCGATTTGTAGAGTAAAATATTATTAATTTCATTTTAAGGAGGTTAAATTTCATGTTTTGGGGAGGTTATACGGGAAGACTTATAAGAATTAATTTGACAGATAGGAAAATTAAAGAAGAAAAAATTAATCCTGAATGGCAGAAGAAATTTTTAGGAGCCAGAGGGCTAGCGGCAAGGTATTATTATGATGAAATTGGCAAAAATATTAAGCCGTTATCATTTGAAAATAAATTATTTTTCTTTACCGGTCCACTGACTGGTTCTCCTGGGCCAGCTACTACCAAAATAGGAGTAGCCACAAAATCACCTGAAACAAGGCAGTATTTATGTTCGAATGGTGGTGGTTATTTTGGACCACACCTTAAAAAGTCAGGATATGATGGAATAATTATAGAAGGAAAAGCAACTCAACCCGTATACATTTTAATAAAAGATAATGATATCCAGATAAAAGACGGTAAAGAACTCTGGGGTAAAACTACTTTTGAAATCAACAAAATTTTAAAAGAAGAAGTAGGCAGGGAAGATCAAGTTTTATCTTGCGGTCCGGCAGCCGAAAATGGGGTGGTTTTATCCTGTATTCAAATCGGTGAAAGAAGCATGGGCCGGGGAGGAGCTGGAACGGTAATGGCCTCAAAGAATTTAAAGGCTATAGCTATTAAGGGGACAGGAGAGGTTCCGGTAAGTGATCCAGAGAGGTTTAAAAAAATTGCTAAAGAAGCTGTAGATTATGTCAAGAAGACAAAGGTCAACCATACTAAATATGGTACAGCACAGTATACAGCAATTATGAATGAGTTCGGTGCCTATCCGACCCATAATTTTCAGACTGGCGTATTTGAAGGTATTGATACTATCCGGGCCGAATATATGAAGGAACACTATTTTGTGAAAAACCAGGCTTGTTTTCGTTGCCCGGTAGCTTGTTCTCAACTATGTGAAGTTAAGGAAGGTCCTTTTAAGGGGGCAAAAACTGATCCTGAGTATGAAACAATAGATACCTTGGGGGCTATGTGTGGAGTTAGTGACTTTGTAGCAATTATAAAGGGAAATGAGATCTGTGATGAATTGGGCATTGATACTATGTCAGTCGGTGTAATTATTGCCTTTGCTATGGAGATATTTGAGAGGAGATATATAACTGAAAAAGATACTGGTGGTCTGGAACTTAAATTTGGAAACGGTAAAGCTATGGTTAGAATGATCGAAAAGATAGCAAGAAGGGAAGATATTGGAGATTTGTTGGCAGAAGGAATGCTGGGAATTTCCGAGAAGATGCCGGAACTACAGTACTATTTGATGCATGTCAAGGGATTACCTCTGGCTGCCTATGACCCGAGAGGGTTTTATGGGAATGCTCTAACTTATGGTACTTCAAGTCGGGGAGCCTGCCATAATGTTGGTGGATGGAGTATCCGGGATGAGTTGATCTCTGAAGAGTATGACCGCTTTTCAGTTCAAGGCAAGGGTGGATTGATTAAATCTCTTCAAGATACCCGGGGTTATATAGATTCCTTGGGAGTATGCACCGTAGTTAGAAGTGGTTATGGTTTTACAAATAAACCTACTGGAAAAGCCTTGAAATATTTAACCGGATACGACTTTACCCCCGAACTGATGATTATCGGTGAAAGAATCTATACTATGGAGAGGTTAATCCTTAACCGTGAAGGTAGATTCAGGAAGGATGACATGATTCCTAAAAGGTTAATGACGGAAAAAATGCCAGAGGGACAAGCTAAAGGGCATGTGGTGAGCGATAAGATTTATAATCAAATGTTGGACGATTATTACAAAGTTCGTGGTTGGGATAAAGAAGGAAAGCCGACAAAAGAAAGGTTAGAAAAACTGGGAATAAATGATTTAGTTTAATATTTAAGAATAATTATTATCACAAAAACCAGGAGAAATATATTGAAGATTACAGTAAAATATTTTTTAGAGTATGCAAGGCTTTCTGGTTGTCGTGATGAGGAATTTTTTTTTGAAAATGATGAAGTTATTAGCGTGAATGAAGTATTTAAGAATTTAAATAGCAAATATAACATAAAATATGAAGATGTTGCCAATAAAGGTATTATTCTAGTAAACAATAGATCAATTACCCAGTTGGATATGGAGAATACAGTACTTAGAGATGGAGATAAATTGATACTTATGCCCATGATTTCTGGGGGTTAATTAGGTCTACACTATCAGATTTTCTTTTTTGTTTTTTAATGCTATTATAAATTATGGCGAAAAAATACATAAGTGTGTAAAAATATAAAAGGAGAAGATAGATGAAAATATTAATTACTCCCCGTTCCTTTGCCTTGATTTCAAAAAATCCTATGGAGATGCTTGAGGAAAAGGGATATGAGATTATAAAGAATGAAACTGGTAAACCACTTAATAATAAAGAAATGTCAGTACTGATAGAGGATGTAGATGGTATTATTATCGGAATAGATGACCTAAATGCTGGAATAATAAAACAGGCGCATAATCTGAAGGTAATTTCAAAGTACGGGGTAGGTGTAGATAATATTGATATTAAAGCGGCAACAACCCAGGAGATTGTAGTTACTAATACACCAAAAGCAAATATCGATGCCGTAGCAGATCTTACCTTTGCCTTGATGCTAGCACTGGCCCGGAGAATTCCTGAAGCTGATAGGGAAACAAAAGTTGGTAACTGGAAGAAATTTATTGGTACTTCTGTCTGGAGGAAAAAATTAGGGGTAATTGGTTTGGGTAAAATCGGCAGGCAGGTAGTTAAACGGGCTCGGGGTTTTGAAATGGAGATTTTGTGCTATGATATCATTCAGGATGAAGAATTTGCCCGGCAGTTTGGCGTAGGGTATGTTGATTTGGAAACCTTACTTAAAGAGTCTGATTATATAACAATCCATACCCCCCTAAATAATGCTACCAAAGGTATGATCGGTTATAAAGAACTGGAGATGATTAATGAAAATACCTTTTTAATTAATACCTCTCGTGGTGGAATCATCGATGAAAAAGCCCTTTATAATGCTTTAAAGAATAATAAAATAAAGGGTGCAGCACTTGATGCTTACGAAAAGGAACCACTGGAAAATTCTCCTTTAATGGAATTAGAAAATGTGATTATGACTTCGCATAATGGGGCTTACACAAAAGAAGCTATCAATAATATGGGCATTCAAGCAGCTCAGAATTTAATTGATGTTCTGGAAGGTAGGGAGCCGGAGAATAGAATTAATTGAATGCATTTGTCTTCCTTATTTATTGCGCCTTAAAAAACCACCTTCTTTGAAGGTGGTAATGGATAAAAGGTTTTACCATAAAAACCGATATATATGTTAAGATAAGATATGACTAAATGGAAAAAATTATCCCATACAATCTATCAATGTAAATATTACATCGTCTGGTGTCCAATGTACAGATACAGGATACTAAAAGGTCAAGTGGCTGAATTTGTAGAGCAAACCTTAAGGATGCTGTGTGAATGGAAAACTATAGAGATACTGGAAATGAATGTAAAAGAGGACCATATACATATGATACCTTCCATACCTCCCAGATTATCCATATCCGAAGTAATGGGAATGCTAAAAGGCAAAACAGCAATAAAACTCTTTAAAAGCTTTCCCACTCTCAAGAAGAAACCCTATTGGGGAAACCACTTTTGGAGCCGGGGATATTGTGTAAGCTCTATAGGTTTGGATAAGACCAAAATTAAAAAATATATAAAATATCAAGAAGAGAGAGAAAGACAAGAAGAGAGAGACCAACAGGAATTTGGCCTCTTTTAGAGGCCTCTTAAATCCACCTTAAGAGAAATCGATATCATCTGCCGGATGGGAGGAGATGAATTTTTATTAATCTTTCCCGATAGTTCCTTAAAAGAGGCGAACTTAATCAAAGAAAGATTAAGTAAAGATTTAACTAAATTAAACCAAACTCTAAAAAAAACTTACAAGATAGCACTCAGTATCGGTCTCTCGGAGTATAATCCTGAAAATCCTCTACCTATGGATGAATTAATCCGGATAGCTGATCAGAAGATGTATGACGAGAAGAAGAAGAAGAAATAAAAGGTTCAACACTTGGCATAACATTCTTTGAAGAATGGAATTACCGTGACAGGGTATGTTTCTCTTTAAAAGGGTTGTTACCAACAGAACTCTGGAGAGCTTTATACAAACAGGGCAAGCTAAAAAGCTAATTTGCTCTATAATTTACCCTGTTTTTGTATCATTATTTTATCTCTACTCAATTCCTCCCAACTCAACCCTCATCCCTGATAATTCTTTCTGTACCTCCGCAAACCGCAGTGAATAGTATTCTCGGTTCTGTTGATTTAAATTGGTGATAGTATTATGTATCTCTTTGGTATTCTCCAGGACCTGCCGGTATCCTTCTTTTTGGGCAACTACTATCTCCTGCATAAACCTATAGATACGCAAGATTAAGAGTATTGATTTTGAGAAATTAGCCAACTTTCTAAAAACAGGAGGTTATAAAATGGAAATTGTAGTATCAAAAAAGCAGGAATTGATTTAGATCTTATTCTTATAAATCATAGTCAATAATTTTGGAAACTATATGATAATTCTTAGATTTTTTTCAAAATATTTTTAAAGTCCTATAAATGACTACTCCTCTCATTTTTTCTACCTTTTTAAGTTAGGATTTTAAAAAAATTAAAAATAATTTTTGAAAAAAGAAGGATTTTTTAAATGAATGTCGTATATAGATATATAGAATGTAAAGACATATTGACATTAGCATGTAAAGAAGTAATGATTTATAAATATAAAAACAAGAAAGTGAGGAGGGATATAAAGTGAAGTATAAATTTGAATTATTAAGACAGTTAAAAACAAATGGTATAGTCGCTGTTATTAGAGCAGAAAGTAAGGGACAAGCTTTAAAAATTGTTGATTTTGCCTACCAAGGTGGTATAAAGGCTATAGAAATTACCATGACTGTTCCTGGAGCGATAGATGTAATTAAAAATATTTCTAGTAAATTTTCAACTGAATTGTTGATTGGTGCAGGAACGATTTTGGATTCTGAAACTGCAAGACTTGCGATTTTAGCCGGAGCAGAATTTATAGTTAGTCCCCATCTTGATATTGAGATAATTAAAACTGCTAATAGGTATCAAAAAGTAGTTATGCCGGGAGCAATGACTGTAAGAGAAGTTATCCTATCTATGGAACAAGGTGCAGATGTTGTTAAAATATTTCCCTCTGGTTTATTTGGTCCGGAAATAATAAAGGCAATTAAAGGTCCATTGCCCCATGCTCCACTGATGCCTACTGGTGGTATAAACTTAAATAATCTTCAAGAATGGTTTAAGGCAGGAGCATTTTGTGTAGGGGTTGGTAGTAGTTTAACAAAAGATGCGATTAAAAAGGGTGATTATGCAATCGTTAAAGATAAAGCACAAGAATTTATCAGTAAATATAAAGAAATTGAAGACCAAATTGAAAACAGTTAAAACTTATTTTAAAAAACATCCAGGATTTATACTTAAAAATGATTAAAATGGAGGCTCTAAATAAAATGATAAAAATAAATATAGACACATTAGATAAAAATTCACCCATACCATTATATTTCCAATTGGAAGAGATATTAAAAGAAAGGATTGAAGCAGGAGAATTACAGCCAGGAGATTTACTGTCTTCAGAAAAAGAATTGTCTGAAAAATATCAAATTAGCAGGCCTACTATTAGACAAGCATTAAGAGGGTTGGTTAATGAAGGTTTACTCTATCGAGAAAAGGGGAAAGGGACTTTTATAGCAAAACCTAAGATAGATTATGGATTTATCCAAAGGTTAACCACGTTCTACGACGATATGATAGGAAAAGGTTACACAACAAAAACAAAGATCGTTAAACAAGAAATTAAAGAGGTTAGAGGAGCAATAGCTAAAAAGTTAAATATCCAGAAAAGTGAAAAGATTATTTTTCTGCACAGAATAAGATCTGTTGAGAATGAACCCATAGTAAGTGTAATGAGTTTTATTCCTTATAAATTATGTCCGAATTTAATTAATGAGGATCTAGAGAATAAGTCACTTTATCGTATGCTTATTAATAAGTATGAATTGAAGCCTTATAAAGCGGAAATTACCTTGGAGCCGATTGTGGCCGAAGAATATGATTCTCAAATTTTTAAGATTAAATTAGGAGCTCCAATGCACTTAATGCAAAATATTACTTATACAAAGGATAATATAGCAATGGATTATTTTGAATCGCGTTTTAGAGGTGACAAAGGGAAGGTTAGGGTTGTACTTTATAACGAAATATAAATAAGGATGTGTTTTAATGAAAAAAGTTAAGTTTTGTTTAATCGGAGCCGGTAGAGCAGGAATGGTTCATGCAAGAAACTATGAATTTGAAATAGCTAATACTGAAATTGTTGCAGTTGTTGATATTAATAAAAAGGCTGCTGAGGAAGCTGCAAAAGAATTAAGTACTAACAATTTTTTTACTGAATTTGAAGAAGCGTTAAGATGTGAAGAATTTGATGCGGTATGTATAGGAGCGCCGACTTTCGTTCATGCTGAGGCCGTTATTAACGCAGCTGAAGCTGGGAAGCATATATTCTGCGAAAAACCGTTTTCTTCCACTTTGGAAGAAGCAAATCAAATGGAAAAAGCAGTAAGAAGAAATCAGGTGAAGTTTCAAATTGGATTTATGAGGAGATTTGATAAAAATTTCTTAAAAGCTAAAAAAATTATTGAACAAGGAGACATAGGGACTCCCATTCTTGTAAAATCAGTAGGAAGAGGACCAGGATTACCGCCGAAGTGGTACTGTGATATAAAAAGAAGCAATGGGCTTTTAGCGGAGGTTAATAGTCATGATTTTGATTCTATGAGGTGGTTGGTTGGTAGTGATTATAAAGAGGTATATGCTATAGCTGGTAATTTTAAATGTCCCCAATATAAAGAAGAATATCCTGATTTCTATGATACTGTTGCGGTTAGCATAAGATTTAAAAATGGAGTTTTAGGTCTGATTGATGGATGTTGTCCTGCTACATATGGTTATGATGCGAGGATGGAAATTTTAGGAACAGAGGGAATGCTACAAATAGGTTCTCAACAGGCTTATTCGGTCTTGGTTTGGAATAACAAGAGTCAACTAATTAAAGAAGGACATAAAAGCTGGAGGATTTTATTCAAAGATGCATACTTAGAGGAAGATAAGTATTTTGCTAATTGTATATTAAATAATGAAGAACCAAAAGTTAATGTTGAGGATGGTAAAAAAGCGATTGAAATAGTTATAGCAGCGAATAAATCAATTAAGACCGGTCAACCAGTTAAACTATAAACTATTTATAATAACCTAAATTTTATAGAGGAGAAAGTAATTGTGTTAGCTGCAATCTATAAGGGAAAGAAAAACATTAAAGTGAGGGATATTCCTAAACCAGAAATAGACGATAATGAAGTGCTATTAAAAGTAAAGGCTTGCTCAATTTGCGGCACAGATCGAAAAATATATGAGTACGGACATTTTAAAATTAAAGAAAATAATGAGTATGTATTAGGTCATGAAATATCAGGAGTAATTGAAGAAGTTGGAAAAAAAGTAGATTACTATAAAAAAGGAATGCGTATTGCTTTAGCACCAAATGTCGGTTGTGGTTTTTGTGAAGTTTGTAGAAAAGGCCTTGAACAATTATGTTCAGAGTATAATGCATTTGGTATTAGTTGGCCTGGGGGCTTTGCTGAATATGTGAAAATTCCTGAAATTGCAGTCAAGCATGGGAATTTAGTTGAAATACCGGAATCGCTTAGTTACGAAGAAGCGGCAATAATTGAACCATTATCTTGTTGTTACAATGCTTATGAGTCTCTAAATATAAGGCCGGGAGAGAGTTTATTGATTTTTGGAGCCGGTCCAATGGGAATCCTGCATTTAATTTTGAATAAGCACTTGGGAATTGGGATGACCATTGTCACAGATGTTGATGAGAAGCGTCTAAAACTTGGTCAGGGATTTGGAGCGGACTACCTGGTTAAGAGTGACTCCGGAATAAAAAAAACAATAATGAGTCTAACCAAGGGTATTGGGGTGGACAATATAATTACCGCTGCTTCAGTTCCAGAAATACAAGAAGAAGCTTTGGAATTAGTAGCAATAAATGGCAAAATTAACTTCTTCGCTGGTTTACCGGCAGGAAAAGAAGAAATTAAAATAAATTCAAATGTAATTCATTATAAACAATTAAGAATTACCGGAACTACCGGGGCTTCCCTAAAACAATTTAGACAGACCGTAAAACTATCTCAAGGTGTTGGGTGTAATCTAAAAAGAATGATAACTAAAAAAATAGGCATTGAAGAACTAAGTACTATTTTTGAGGATATTTCAGTTTTTAATAATAATATGAAAATAGTAGTTAGCTTTGTGAAGTAATAAAAAGGGTTCCACTAAGTAAGTATGAACTGGTAAAAGAGGTGAAAACATGCAATATTCTATCAGTAATTGGATATATGCAACGGAAGATTTGGAAAAGAGTTTTAAAAGGTTATCAAAGTACGAATATGATGCGGTAGAACTTGAAGGAGAACCCGATAAAGAAAAGTACAAATCTGAAAAGGTTAAAAAAATGTTACAGCAGTATGGACTTAAAGTTTCTTCTATTGCTGGAATGTACCTATGGAAAGAGGAGATAAAAAGGGATCTGGCTTCATCAGACAAGAAGATCAGGGAACAAACTATTGCTTATTTGATTAAATGTATAGATTATGCCAAGTTGATAAGTGCGAAACTTGTTATTGTTGTTCCCGCTGCTGTATCTAAATTAACTCCCTCTCTAAGTAAAAAAGAAGACTGGAAAAATTCTGTAGAGGCAGTGCAGGAAGTTGCAAAATATGCGGAGAAAAAAGATATTTTGCTGGCAATAGAGCCGATAAACAGGTATGAAACTTATTTGGTCAACAGCGTTCAGGATGCTTTGGTCTATTCCCGTGAGGTAAATTCAAGTCATGTAAAAATTATGGCCGATACTTTTCATATGAATATAGAGGAGCGAGATATACCGGAAGCAATTAGAATAGCCGGTAATAACCTGATTAATGTTCATATAGCAGATAGTAATCGGTGTTCAGTAGGAAGAGGACATATAAATTTTAAAGCGCTTATTAAAGCATTAAAGGAAATAAATTATCAATATGCATTAACTTTAGAACCATTGCCACCAGTTTCTGACCCATATCTTGCTCTTGAAGAAGGAGTTTCAGAGAATATTTTCGATCAATATGCTGCAGAAAGTATAACGGGCTTAAAATATTTTGAACGTATTACCTACTGAGGTCAGGACAAGTTATATCGTATTGAGCTAATTTTGGAGACAAGGAGTTTAAAATGAAAGCGAAGCTTCAGCCGTTGTATTTTAAATCCGGAATGGATGATGAATTCAAATCACACCTTGATATGATGCGGGAATTTCTTAAAGATGAAGCCTGTATCATGGAACCACTTGAATTAGGAAAATCCGTAAAAGATGCAGATGCTATTATATTCCCGCAGCTTATAGGAGATGCTTTCAAGCAAGTAAATCAGCTGAAAAAAATAAAACTGCCATTTCTGGTTACTACTTCTGATTTTGGTGCAGTAAATGTGTGGGACTGGGAAATTGTAACATTTTTAAAAGCAGAAGGATTGAAAGTCTTTGCGCCCTATAATCTTGATCTTACAAAAAAAATCTGCAAAAGCCTTGCATTAAAGGGTGATATGAAAAAAACAAAATTTTTAGTTTTTCAGGATAATCCGGGTGTGGGTATGCAGGCTGAAATTTTTAAGCGTTTCTACTGGTGGGAAGAAAGATGTGAAAAATCCATTAAAGAGAAATTTGGGATATCAATAGTAAAAAAGAGCTTTAAAGAACTATCAGAGAAAGCTAAGAAAATTTCTGACTCCTTAGCAGCGGAAGTGGCAAATCATAAAAAAATACCCAAAGAGGGAGTTTCAGATAATGCTCTTCTTAGCGCTTATAAAATTTATCTTGCCGTAAAAGAGGAAATTGAAAAAGATCCGGATATAAAAGGCGCAGGAATTAACTGTTTGAATGAATCTTTCTACTCAGATACAACACCGTGCCTAGCATGGAGCCTATTGTATGAAGAAAAAGACCTGGTATGGGCATGTGAGGCTGATACAATGTCACTCATGACAATGTACCTGATTCACAAATCTATTGGGGCGGATATAATGATGAGTAATATTTATCCATTTCTTATGGGTATGGCAGCCTTAAAACATGAAAGAATTGACAAGCTTCCGGAAGTTATTGAACCTGAAAATCATCTGCTTGTAGTCCACTGTGGTTATTTTGGACTTATTCCAAAATGTATGGCTACAGAATGGGCTTTGAGGAAAAAGATTCTAGCCATTGTAGATGAAAATGCCACTGTAATAGATGCCAAACTTGCGCCAGGAAATGTTGTTATCACAAAACTGCATCCAAAATTAGATAAACTTATGGTTACTCAAGGAATGCTTGAAAATTATGTTCAGTATCCAGGCTCTGATTGCAGAAATGGAGCAGTAATAAAGGTAAAGGACGGATACAGGTTAATGGATCTGTTTTATTCTCATCATAACTGTATTGTTGTTGGAGATAAATCTGAAGATTTAAAATATATGGCTAAGGTTTTTGACCTTGATATAATAAGATAATCACTTAACCTTTTAAAAATAACTAATAAAAGAGAAAGATTATGAATATTTTAGTAACTTATGCCTCAAAATATGGATGTACAGAAAAGTGTGTAAAAATCTTTCCTGATTTTGTGAGGTAAAAAATGGAAGAAAAAAAGGTAGGGTTTGTAACCATGGTTTCAGGAAAAAAGACCATAGGTGATATTCCTGAAATTGGAGTTGGTATGATTGGCCATGCCTTTATGGGGAAAGCTCATTCAAATGCATGGAAAAAGATGCCCTATATATTCTGGCCCCCTACTGCTATTCCTAAACTTATAAGCATTTGTGGTATTCCGAAAGAAAGTGTTGCTGAAGCAGCAAAAAGATATGGATTTTTGGAATATACAACAGAATGGAAGAAAATAATAAATGATGAGAGGATCAAAATTGTCGACAATGTCACACCGAATTTTCTCCATGCCGAACTATCCATAGAAGCTGCGAAAGCAGGTAAAAATATTATTTGTGAAAAACCCATGGCTCTTAATGCAAAAGAAGCTAAAGAAATGTGGGATGCGGTAAAAAAATATGGTGTCAAGAATATTTGCGACTATAATTACCGGATGGTTCCGGCTATAGTCCTTGCTAAAAATTTAATTATGGATGGAAAGCTTGGTAAACTTTTTCACTTTCGGGCTAGATATTTACAGGAATGGATAGTAGATCCAGATTTTCCAATGATATGGAAATTTAGGAAAGCCGATTGTGGAAGTGGTGCCTTAGGTGATCTTGGATCGCATATAATTGATCTCGGCAGATTTTTATGCGGTGAAGTAAAATCAGTAATGGCTGTAACGACAACATTCATTAAAGAAAGATATAATGAAGCGACAAAAAAGAAAGAAAAGGTTGATGTTGATGATGCGGTAGCATCAGTAGTTGAATTTAAAAATGGCGCAATTGGCACCATTGAAGCATCAAGATTTTGTCCCGGCAGAAAAAATTATAACTGTGTTGAAATAAATGGTGAAAAGGGCAGTATTTGGTGGGATCTTGAAAATATGAATAATCTCTGGGTATTCTGGAAAGAAGAAGAACCTGCTGACACGCGAGGCTTTCACTGTGTAAATGTTACCGAATCATATCACCCTTATTATGAAAATTGGTGGCCTCATGGTCATATAATCGGATGGGAAGATACTTTCGTTCACACTGCTTACCATATGGTAAATGCGGTTATAAATGATGTAGAACTTGAGCCTATGGTGGCAACCTTTGAAGATGGTTACAAGGCAGTAGTAATATGTGACGCTATACTAAAGTCTTCGAAATCTGGAAAAAAAGAAAAAGTAGTTTATTAACAGCTTTTTTCTTACCTTAAGGTCAGAATAGGAGTTAATGATCATTGAAATGAATAATATATTACTTAAAACACAAGACATTAACAAAGAATTTTCGTCAGTGACAGTCCTTAAAAATATTAATATTGAGATTATTCGTGGAGAGATCCTTGGCATTATTGGTGAGAACGGCGCAGGGAAATCGGTGCTCATGAAAATCTTAAGCGGTATTTATACTGCAACCTCCGGTAGAGTATTTTTTGAAGAAAAGCCTGTGATTATCAAAGATCCGCTGAATGCAAAACACCTCGGTATAAGCTTAATTCCACAGGAGTTTAACCTGATAAAAGAACTCACGGTTTATGATAATATCTTTCTTGGCTCAGAAATAAGAAAGAAAAACGGGCTCCTTAACAAGAAGCTGATGATGACACAGACCAACGAACTGCTTCGGGAACTTGGGGTTGAAATAGAACCTGATGAACAAATAGAAAATTTAAGCACTGCCCAAAAACAAATGGTCGAGATCTGTAAAGCGATTTCGGTGGATGCTAAATTACTCATCATGGACGAACCCACCACAGTACTTACTCAATACGAAATTGAGATACTATTCAAGCTAATGCAAAGATTGAAAAAGCAAGGCACCACTATTATTTATATCTCACATAAACTGAAAGAGGTAAAGGCGATCTGCGACAGGGTGATTGTTTTAAGAGACGGTGAGCTAATCTGTTCCGAG
>Ga0114922_10002147_pt1 | contig 18592 bp, 19 predicted proteins | sample AartaG_FD_100975 | JGI IMG/M metagenome (GOLD analysis project Ga0114922, IMG submission 100975) | Deep subsurface microbial communities from Aarhus Bay to uncover new lineages of life (NeLLi) - Aarhus_00045 metaG | ecosystem: Environmental > Aquatic > Marine > Oceanic > Sediment | place...
ATATGTTATTTGCCATAAGGAGGCAATATCTAATGTCGGAACGAGTTCTTGGAACGGTTAAGTGGTTCAATGGTAGCAAAGGCTACGGCTTTATTGAGCGCGAAGATGGTGACGATGTGTTTGTTCACTATTCAGCAATCCTTGGTGATGGCTTTCGCAATCTAGATGAAGGCCAGCGCGTAGAGTTCACAGTTGAACAGGGCCCCAAGGGACCCCAGGCTGCGAGCGTAACGATCGTATAAGCTCTCTGAGCTGATCACTGAAAAGGGCTGTCCCAAAAGGGCAGCCTTTTTTTTGGACAGTGCACATAGAGGGGGTTCTGAAGTGCATTCCCTAATGACCTTGTCAGGGGTGAGATTCTCCGTTGCCCCGCTCCCTTCGGTTGGACTTCGCAGGACAGGCGCCCCTTCCGAGCACATGGCAGCAAAGATGGGAATAGTGCTTTCCAATCAATTGTCATTTCGCGCGAGCCGTGAAACGGCGACCGAGTAATCCCTATGATGCATCTCCTGATAACTCCATCTATGGAAATAAAGGAGGCCCCTCCGCTCCGCAAAAAGCCAGTTATCGCATTCCGCGGGGCACACAAGTACTTTCGTAGGATTACGCGGTTCAGAATGCAGAGGTACGCTAGATAGTGTCGACGGCTTCTATGTTGGATGGATCTGTAGACACATCCAACTTCTCCTTCATATTGAGTGTTTTGCGAAGCGGGATATCCAGGAAATGATCCGATATCGGAGTGTTGCCGCAATATCATTCTATTACAGTGATAGCGCCGCATCTTGGAATGAGGCTATTTGCGTGGAAATTCATCCACGCCAGGAATTTAAATCATGCGTCGCTGGTTGATTCTCCTTGTCCCTTTCGGGTTACTCCTGTTAGCCGTGGGTTTTGGTGGTGGTTTCCTATGGGAGCGAAGGTCCAAGCTGAGACTGACGGCGAGAATTTCACCAACGTTCACCCCTTCACAAACTTCTACCATAACCCCATCCCCTACCACAACACCCACGGCGACGAACACACCCTCGCCGACATATACTGCTACACCCACTTATACGTCTACTATCACACTTACCCCTACAGTCACATACACCCCAAGTATCACGCCAACACCCACCGCCACGCCGGAACTTCGCGGTAGAGTCAGCACTCAGGCAAACTGCCGCTATGGTCCCGGCTCCGCCTACCTATATGAATGGGGGCTCTTCCCGGGCAACCGTGTCACAGTCCTGGGCCGAAACCAGGATGGCACCTGGGTCTACGTGGATCCCTGGACCTATATGGACTATTGCTGGGTGAAGACTGAGTTCCTGGAACTCACGTACGATGTATCAAGTGTGGTCCAGATCCGCACGCTGCTTCCTTACACAGAGTTCTACTGGGCACCTCGAAATGTCCGAGCCAGTCGCCTCGGCGACGAGGTCATGGTCAATTGGGATTTGATCCCGATGAGTTTAGATGATAACCGTGGTTACCTGATCGAGGGCTGGCTATGCAAGGATGGCCAGTTGCGCTTCACCCCGCTTCAGTTCTGGGCACCCCCCGCCATCCTAACGGACGAACCGGGGTGTATGGAGCCATCCAGCGCGAGGATCTATACTGCGGAGAAGCACGGCTACTCCGAGTGGGTGGCAATTGCCTGGCCTCCGCATCCAACTCCCACTCCCTAAAAACGAACTCTCTCTGCTTCGCATCCTGCTGCATCGCTTCAGTGTTGGAATTAAATAGGTACAGCCGCGGCACTGACTCTCCAGAACGCATCGCGGGAGTTGTCCAATACGGACCTTTCCCAGGTCGGCATTTACTCTCTCCCTTTGTTGTCGCTTGGATAGGCTCTCTAATCCTGGCCTCGATAAATTCCTATGTCTATCTTGGGTCAGTGGTAAAATCCCCTTCTGTGCCAAGGAGAACCCGTGTCCAAAATCAACCAAATTCGTGATAGGGCAGATGATGCCGACCTTGCAGTTGATCGATTTGCGTCAGAGTCTTTCCAAGCCGCCGAGGTCGTCACGCTCTCGGGTGGCCACGCCGTCCACGACACCTACAGCGCGTTCTTGGCTCCCCTTCTACCGGTCTTGATTGAAAAATTCTCTTTATTAAAAACCGAAGCGGGCTTGCTCTCCGTCTTTTTGCAGAGCCCTTCCGTCCTGCAACCTGTTATCGGCCATCTGGCTGATAGCATCAGCATGCGTTACTTCGTGATCCTGGCACCTGGAATAACAGGCACGATGATGAGCCTACTGGGGATCGCACCAAGTTATCTTGTTCTAGCAATTTTTCTGCTCATCGCTGGTCTCAGTTCAGCAGGTTTGCACGCTGTTGGGCCCGTCATGGCGGGCAGAGTCTCCGGATCGAGTTTAGGTCGGGGAATGGGTTTCTGGATGGTGGGTGGTGAGTTGGGGCGGACAGCAGGTCCCATCCTGTTGGTTACCGCCGTCGGGTATTTATCTCTGGGCGGGTTAGCATGGTTGATGGTCGGCGGTTGGGCGGTATCTGGAATTCTTTATCTCCGGCTCAGGGCAATCCCGGGGCATGATCCGGGAGCAGTAAAGGCTCTTCCCTGGCGAACCGCGCTTCATTCCATGAGATCGATGATGCTGCCTCTCTCGGGAGTACTTGCCGCGCGCGCTTTCATGAGTGCATCAATCACGACCTATCTGCCTATGTTTCTCATCGACGAAGGAGCGAGCCTTTGGCTGTCTGGTGCGGCTTTGACTGCGTTGGAGGCAGCCGGCGTTGTGGGGGCAATTGTTGGCGGTTCTATCAGCGATAAGGTTGGACGCAAAGTGATCCTATTAATCTCAATGGTTTGTACACCCATTCTAGCACTCGCTTTCCTGCGAACGAGTGGGTTAGCACACGCGATACTGTTGCCAGCCATCGGCTTTTTCGCGCTGTCGACAACGCCGGTGATCATGGCGTGGGTGCAGGAGAGCTATCTGGAGAATCGCGCCCTGGCGAACGGCATCTATATGGCCATGAGCTTTATCATCCGCGCTGTTGCGGTTGTCATTTTAGGCAGGGTGGGGGATTTGGTCGGCCTACGGCAGGGTTTTCAGTACAGTGCGATCATCATGCTGCTTGGGATTCCTCTAGTTTTATTACTCCCGTACCAAAATAATCGTACATAATCCATGATCAGGTAGATCGAAGACGTAGAATTTTCCCAGTGGAGAAAGTATATGCCAATATTTGAACCCCTTAAGAAACGACGTCTCGGTCAAACCGATATAGAGATCACGCCCATCGGATTGGGTGTAATGCAATTCGCTGGCGGCGAAGGTATATTCGGGATGATGTTCCCTGAAATCTCCCAGGAGATGATGAACGGGATCATAAAAGCTGCTTTGGATGGCGGCATCAACTGGTTCGACACCGCGGAGATTTACGGTCGCGGACGCTCGGAGCGGGGATTGGCAAATGCTTTGCGAACTGCCGAGATAAAAGATGATGAAGTCATCGTTGCCACCAAGTGGCTCCCGATGTTCAGGACAGCGCGTAATATCCCCCGTACGATCAGTGACCGCATCCACTTTCTAAATGGATATTCCATCGACCTCTATATGGTTCATCAGGCCTGGGGTTTCTCCCCTCCAGAGGTGGAGATGGATGCCATGGCTGATCTGGTGCAGGCGGGTAAGGTTCGCTCGATTGGTGTGAGCAATTTCAATGAGGAACAGATGCGACGCGCTCATGCGGCATTGCAAAAACGCGGGCTGATGTTGGCAGCAAATCAGGTGCAGTACAGCCTGCTTCATCGGAAGATCGAAACTAACGGTGTGTTGGCTGCAGCGAAGGAATTAGGGATTACCATCACCGCCTGGTCGCCGCTTGCGTCGGGTTTACTAACGGGTAAGTTTCATAAGGACCCAGAAATCCTTAACCAAACTCCCTTCGGTCGAAGAATGCGCTTGAGACCCGGCATTGAACGCAGCCGTCCCTTAATCCAGGCCCTGGATGAAATTGCCGCTAAGCACGATGCCACTCCCGCTCAAGTTGCGTTGAACTGGGTTATCGACTTTCATGGGGAAACCGTTGTCGCCATCCCGGGGGCATCAAAGGTCCATCAAGCAGAGGAGAGTGCGGGATCAATGAAGTTCAGGTTATCGAATGCGGACAAGGCTCGGCTTGATGAACTATCAAGCGAGTTCAGGTAACCCAATAGATTTACTCACGGTTCGATTGCTGGAAGACCATGCCTTTCCAGCTTAAAGGAGATAGGTAGAGATCGGTTTTTCTTAGTTGGAGGAATGAGCAAACAGTCTGAGAAGTCCCTCCGATTTGGAGGAATGTGTCTCTACTGGAGATCCCGAAGGATGAATTCGTCATTGAGCATTGTTTTGACTTCGATCTATCCTCTTTATTCCTCACGCGCTCAATGGATTTCTAAGGTGATGCATTTCTTATTCGGCGATTTCGGATCGTTAAGAATATTGCTGTGAGGATAAAACCCACACCAAGCAGGGAGCCTAGAATGAGTAGGATAATCGGCCATGTAGGGACCGCAATAGCGGCTGGAACCTGATCTTTAGGTGAGATCGACCCGATATCGTTTATCACAACGCTTTGGTTAGATGCCGCCACGAGTATCCCCTCTACACGCACTTGGCAAGGTTTAAGGAGGATGTCATCGACGGTCTGATCACTTAGGAGGGATCTGACCTGATAGGTAAAGGATTCCTCTTGGCCTGGCTCCAAGCGTAGGATTTCTTGACGCCAGAAGATATGGGGATCACTCTCGATTGACGAAGTAAGCGTAAAAGATCCTTGTGGCTCAACCGGCTCAAATTCTCGCGGGAAGAAGTCATCACTGAGCACGATACCTTCGACGATTTGCTCCCCACGGTTTTCAATGGTGACCACTACTGTAATCACATCCTCTGGGTTTTCGATACGTACGGGAGAAGCAGTCTTGCTCACATATAAATCTACATCAAGTGTTGTCCAGGAGATGCTGAGCATCGTGGGATAACGATCATAACTCTCCCAGGAAAGTGTTAAACGTCCTGAGTCGTTGAAGGATGTTGAAGTCCATTCAGTGTTGGACCCAACGATTTGCTCCACGCCTTCTGGCATTGTGAATTGTACTTTGAACTCTTTCGCACGTTCTGCATTCCGCATTCCGTTGAACAGCAGAGATGGAATGAATGTAACCGTTTGATAAGGTGACGGTCCTACCGGGATTGTATCGGTTGCAGCAACCAACACTTCTTCGTAGGGTTTTAGGGAAAGCGGATTCACCAGTTCCTCATCCTTAATCGTAAGAATCACAGTTGGGCTGGGATGATCGAGTTCGATCTCCTCGTCTGTGTCTCCTCGATTAATTAGGATGTATTCCGCTCTCAGCGCCGCATCTTGATCGATGATGATGCTCGCGTGTATCGAGTCTACGACTATGTTGCCGTCATAGTAGGTTCCTTGAGCTTCTGCGCAAGAGGTTTTCACCCCCAAGAAGAGGAGACCCAAAGCAATCCAGAGGAATAATCTGTTCATCATCCTTTTCTCAAGGGCAGGTATCCACATACAAAGTCCTCACGTCATAGGGAACAAACCAGTAAATGAGTACATTTGGCGCAGGACAGAGATCCCCGCCATGGTAGTTCCACGTATGATCTCCAGGAGAGCGAAGATCGCATTGTAGTAAGTCATCTTTGTATGGGTAACACCAGTACTCTCCGTAATTGTCATTCCAGATGTTCCCAGGGCGATGAGGATCGGGAGGATAAAGACTGTATTTACCCATCTCCCAATAGTCCATGATGCGCCAGCGGTTGCGGTAGTAGACGAGGTTGAAGGTATGTCCTCCCTGACCCTTGCGGTTGTTGAACTGATCCGCGCAGTAAGCACAATCAGCAGATACGCCGAGAATCCGCATCAATGTATTCCGAAGAATGGCAAAATCCTCACAGTCCCCACAGTAGTCCGCGACCAATGGTGTTGAATAAATTGTTTTGTTGGCGGCGCAGCCAGCGTTGCCACTTTCATTGATGGTCCAGGAGGCGCTTTGAACCTTGGGTGCCTGTCCTCTGTCATCATCACCTACATATCCCATGTGCTCGGAGACGTAGAAAGCGACGGCTTCCATGATGGCGTCGGTATTCCCGATGAGATCGGTGACTCGCACCGCAGCGTAATCCGGGACCTGAATAAATGAATCAAGCCTGTTCCGGCAGTAGTAATCCCGCAGACAGTCCGCATACTCGGCCAGGGCGTCGTAGGCGGTCTGTTGAACAACGGGGTCAGCGAAAGAGAAGTATGATCCGAATGCAGCCTCGATAGCCTGTTGAGCAACGGAGTCAGGGGAGTCATCGAGCGGGAAGGAATTCCCATCAAAAGGTGATGTGCCGCTGAAGAAGATGTCGCTTTCTGACAGTGGATTCCAACAGTTCACGCAGCTCGCAGGGCAGGATCCGCCGCAATCGACGCCTTGTTCGTCGCCGTTCTGCACACCGTCCATACATGAAGGATTACACGCGCCCTGTGCGCAGCCAGTGGGGCAGTAAATTTCTATCTGGCGATTAACGCACACGCCATTTTCCACATCAGAAGTCCATTCGAAGAGGTATGGACCGGATGGTACGCATTGATCCTGATGCCCATTGGAAGTTGTCCCAGCTTCGAAAGGATTGTAGCCGCCATCGGAGTCCACACATTCCAAGCAGGTGCCAGATGCACATGAGAAACAGCGAACGGCATGATCCCGCACCTGGTTGCCCACACAGTAATACTCCACTTGCTCTGTATTCGAGTTGCAATAATCCGCTCGCCCCTGGGGGTCATTGATGATCTCGCCCTCTTCCTCGATGTTAAAACCACCATCGCTGTCCAGGCAGGGGATGCATGCTCCATCGCTGCATCCCACAGGGCAGTCGTAATGCAGCTCTCGAAGCCCCCCGGTTCCCTGGCAGAAAAATTCCGCCAGCGTAGCCTCGCTCAGACAGGTGTCATCGTACGGGCCAGACGAGTCCTCCCCGAAGAGCACAGTAGCAGCTGGAAAGTCAAACTCAACTGCATATTCTATGAGACCCTCATATTGGCACTCGATCTGAGCGCCTCCCGCAGCGTAGTAATCCGCATCTTCATCGCCCGTGCAAATCTGTGCTGTGCATTCCCTGCCGCCAGCCAGTTCCGGGCAGAGAGGGCAGGTCTGTATCGGTTCGCCGATATGGTCGAAGCTGGTGGCAATGGTCTCGCCTTCGATCACTACAGTTCCTGGGTAAACGATGTTCCCCAATCCGTCAAAGCCAAAGGCATCGAATAGATGAATGCCCTCCGGGAAGGGTCCCGCATCCTGCTGGCATTTGGGTCCTGCACACGCCTTAATCAACTCATGATTGACCCAAAGTTCGAGACGCTCGAGAGGGCAACCTGGAGCGGCTGCAGCACTGAAGGTGACCAACTGGTTGGGATTCGGTTGCACCGGGTTGGCTTTCAAGAAGAGCGTCGTTCCCGAACACTTTACGCTTGCAGGTTTGGTCCTCGTTGGTGTGGGGCTGTCCGAAATTGGTGGGGGAGTCGTCGCCTTTGCGGTTGGAAAGGCTGTTATTGGGGGTGGAGGCGTATTCGTATGGGTAGGGGTTGGTGGCGTAACGGGTGTCGGTGGTTGCTGCCGTTCGATGCGTGCGTTAACCCAGACAGCGCGATCCTGCGTTGGGGGTCCCGCAGTCTCTACGCGCAGGATAATGTCCCCTTGCTGTCCTGCAAATTGGCTGAGATCGATGTTCAATGCGTGGAGATTGCCATTATAACTTTTCGTGACATCCGCTAATTGTTGTTCATTCCCGGATTCGACAGGATCGGGATCATAGATGACCATGAAGCGAGATCGTGCAGAGGTCATGCCTTGAGCGAAACCGACTTGGGCGATGAAACGATCACCATCCTGCAGCATCACACTGAGCCGCGCTAGGGAGAACGTCCCTCGTATGAACCCATTCTGTTGCATTGTAGGGTAGGTTTCAATGGCAAGCGAGCCGTTGCTGCCATTCTCGAGCTTGTCGTTCGAGTTTAATCTCTGAACAAAACCATCTGCGTGCCCCGCAGCTCCGGGGCAAGGGAGGCGTTTAGGCCACGTGGGGAAGGGGGCGCCATCGAAGCCGCCATACCATTCGCCGCTGCACACCTGGTCGTAGAATTGCAGGATAGTCTGTGTCTGGGCAACTGGAAGAGGATTTGGGGATGCGTCTGATCTTATGCGGGGTATGCAAAGTATAAGGATGAAGAAAGCGAATGAAATCAGCCTTGAAATCGCTCTCCTGTGTAAGTGTGTCTCTTTTTGTTGCATTGCACACCTAACAACCGATAGAAGTCAGGTAAAAACATTGAGAGTCGGTTGATCATCCTCGTAGTTACTCTCCGTTGCGTTTCTGGATAATTCCGCCCTTTTAGACGGCAGAACTCATTTTCCAGAAGCGTATAATAACCTCGAAAATGGCGCAAGTTTGCCCCTATGAGGGTCGATTTGCGGATCAGGGATTTATCCATTCCTGCCTGAGAGCGATATGGGACTGCTACCTCTTAGGAATCCTCCTTCGCGAAAAACAATCATGGTAAGAAGGGCAGTCAAGAAATCCGCTGGTGCTGCTTATCGTAAGGGGTTCCTTTTCCATAAGGGAGAGACAGGATTGGAATCGATTGAGTTCTCGATAAAAATTAATCAAAATAAGCCGCGAGAAGGTTAGGGGGACTTTCTCTCGAGGGAATTCCCTCTATACTTTAGGAGAAACCCATTAAACTCATTACCTCACCGCCCCTAGACCTTCAAAGTGTATTCCTATCCTCGCTGTGGATGAGTGCCAGAGCGAACGGAGGAACCGAAGTCACCAATGTAAGGATATCCCGCTGGCACTGAACTTGCATTAGTAGATGGGGGCACAACGAACTTCAGCGTTCCGGGTTTAATAGATTGCTAAGTAGTCCCTCAGGATCGTGTAAGAATATGTAAAGGAGCATAGAGATGTCCGAAGATAAAACCAAGTTGCTCAACCTGATGCGCTTTTGGCTGTTTGGAACTTTTATCATTGTGTGGGCAGCGGTCACGATCTACATTGGTCTATTCACAAACAGGAATTGGATTTTGGCTTTACGTGCGGGACTGCCAATATGGGGTACCGTAGGTGTGTTATGCATCGTATTTTATTTTGGTTATAAGATGTGGCAGGGGCGTAAGACGAATTAGGTGTTTTAACACACAAGTCGTCGTTTCTTTTAGCTTTACTCGCATTCCTGCAAGATGGGAATAAAAACAACAGGAGATCTTAGTACGGGCCTGCAGAGCATTTAATGCAGGCCCCCGATTGTTATGTCGAGTCAGAGACCGATTTGAACCATGAGTAACTTTGAGAGTAAAGCAAGTAGAGAAAAGGATGATGCCTTGTCCGATCTGCATCCACTCCGTATGAATTTTTCCGGACCCGCAAACCTTGAAGGGATGCGAAAAAATGAAGATTTTAAATCCCATGATGGTCAACTTGACTATGATCCTAATGCTATCTAGCGCATGTGCTGCCACTGAGCCATCGCCGACAACGTCGCCACCACCCACGAAAGCTACCCCCTCACAAACACCCCAACCGACGGAGATCCCGGGCACCAGCGTGCGTCTGACAATCCTGTACGACAACACAACCGAAGATCCTCGGCTGACTGTCGAGTGGGGTTTTTCGGCACTGGTCGAATACATGGGCCATACAGTCCTTTTCGACACGGGACTGGATGGGCCGTCCTTGTTGGGTAATATGGAAGTGCTGGGAGTCAACCCGGAGGTGATTGAAGTCGTCGTGCTCTCACACGAGCATGGGGATCATACAGGTGGATTGAAGGATCTGCTCATGACAGGAATTCGACCGGATATTTATATCCCCGCAGCGATGGCCAGCTCGGTCACCCAGGATCAGCGTGAAAAGTACACGATCATCGAGGTCTCGGATCCTGTGGAGATCATCCCGGGGATATTTTCCACGGGTGAGATTAGTGGGTCCGTGCCTGAGCAAGGGCTGGTAGTGGAGACCTCCGAAGGCATCGTCGTCATCACGGGCTGCGCGCATCCGGGGATCGTGAGGATGGTACAGGAGGCGAGTGAGATTGTTGATAGTGAGATCGCCCTTGTGATTGGCGGTTTCCATCTTGGTGGTTACAACTCAAGTTACATTGATACGATCATCGCCGATTTCCGCAGGATGGGCGTTAAGCAGGTCACACCGACTCACTGCACTGGCGAAGAACAGATTGCCCAAATTGGCGAAGCCTACGGCGAGGATTACATCCCCGGAGGTGCGGGCCGCGTGATTGTCATCGGGGATACTGCCCACTAGAAGGAAATCTGTATCTTGGAATACACATCTCCAATCGATTGAAACCATGATTCGAGAGTAGGAAAGCATAGGGGCAGGGCATAAAGGTTAGCACCTATAGTTGAGTTGACTTATGCGCAGGGGCACGGCGCCGCCGTGCCCCTAATTTTATAAATGATGGACTTGTCCATAGCTACTTTATGGGAAGCCCCTTAATCATCCATTTTATTGTGCAGTTATGGCTCGATGGCCTCAACCACCAACTCCATGATGTCTTTGACTTCGATTTGATCGTCCAGAGCAAGCGTCTTAACGGCATCGTCGAGCATGTTAAGGCAGAAGGGACAGGCTGTTGCCAGGATCTGCGCTCCTGTGCTGACCGCCTCACGCACTCGCTCATGGGACAGGTGAGCCCCCGAGGCATGCCCCTCAAACCACATTCGACCACCGCCACCACCGCAGCATAGGCTTTGCTTGCGGCTGCGCTTCATCTCGATCAACTCGACGCCTGGTATGTTCTGGAGAATGGCTCGCGGTTCGTCGAAGACGTTGTTTTGGATGCCCAGGTAGCAGGGATCGTGATAGGTGACACGCTTGTTAACCTCGCCCTTAAATTCAAGCTGCCCATCTGCGATCAAACGGGCAACATATTGTGTGTAGTGCTCTGCATTGAGGTTGAGGTCGGGATAGTGATTGTTGTAGACGTCAAAACAATGTGGCGAGGCTGTGATGATCTCCTGGGTCTGGGATTTATTTAACGACTCCGTCAATTCCTCGGCCATCATCTCAAACAATCCCATCTCTCCGATGCGCTGCATCTCACTTCCGCAGCAAACCTCCTCACTGCCCAGCGTGCCGAGATTGATCCCAGCCGCCTCCATCGCCGTTACCATCGCCTGGGCGATCTTCTGCGCCCGCGGGTCGTAGCAGGCTATGCAGCACACAAAGTAAAGTGCATCAACCGGATCTGCTAATCCATTCTGAAGAGGCAGGTCCTCTGCCCATGCAAGGCGGTCTGCGTGCATCATCTCGAACGGGTTCTTGTTGCGGAATGTGCTGGTCAAGGCAACACCAAGAGTCCGCGGGACTTTGCCCTCTTCAACGAGCAAGCTGCGCAATGTTTTTGCAACTTGGCCAGGCTCTAAATCCTTAGGGCACTGTGTCACACACATATAGCAGGTCGTGCAGTCCCAGAGGGTTTCGATGTCTGCCATATGTACATCGTGATTACTGTCGCGTGAGTCTGACACCCGCAAAAATGCTTTTAACATAGCATGTGGGCCGACGAAACCCTTGTCAATGCTGATGACCGGGCAAGCCGAGTAGCAAGCACCGCAATTGATGCATCTTTCCGCGTTGTTAAGCGAGCTAACTTCCTCCGGGCTGATGCGGATTTCCTTCTCTGGGACGTCATCCGGGGGGATTAACCACGGTTTAATTCGTTGGTATTGATCCCAAAAGCTACTGCGATCTGTGACCAGGTCTTTGATGACCGGCACGTAGGATAGAGGCCGGATCGTCACCAACCCATCCTCATCTACATGATCTGTGAGCGTTGATTCGCAGGCCAACATGTTCGTGCCGTTGATGTTCATCGTGCAGCTGCCGCAGATCCCATGGCGGCAAGAACGCCGAAAGGTGAGGCTCCCATCCTGCTCTTCTTTGATCTCGAGCAAGGCATCCAGGATGGTCTTTCCGGGTATCAGTTCCACCTGCAGCTCTTCAAATGCGGGTTTCTCGTCAACGTCGGGGTTAAAGCGTTCAATACGTAAAGTTGCTGTTTTGGTGTGTCCGTTGCCTGACATGATGATGAGCGCTCCTAATGATCCAATTGGTTAATACTTGCGTTCTTGAGGCGGATTCTTATCCCAATTGATGTTTACGTCCTTGTAACTCAAGATCGGTAACTCATCGCCGTTTTTATGTGCAATCGTATGTTTGAGCCAGTTATCGTCGTCCCGCTTTGGAAAATCAGTGCGGGAATGTGCCCCCCGGCTCTCGGTACGGGCCAGCGCGCCGGAGATGATCACCTCGCTGAAAGTGAGTAGATTTTCAGTTTCCAAGGCGTTCTGCATATCTGTGTTGAAGCGTTGGCTCCTGTCCATCACACGCGCATTGTGGAAACGCTCTTGCAGTTGTTTCACTTTATTTAAAACGCTTTGTAAACCGTTGGCATCACGAAAGATGCCGCAGTCGTTGGTCATCATACTCTTTAGTTCTCGACCGATTTCGGCTGTCGACTCCCGCTTATCGCCGATGCTATCGTCCATTAGCCGGTCAATTCGTTGGCGGCTATGCTTTCCGGGATCACCAGGGAGCGGATGGAGCGCCGCGCCGCCCTTGATGAATTCAGCGATGGCGAAGCCGGCTCTGCGACCGAAGACCGATGCTTCAAGTAAACTGTTCGTGCCCAGACGATTCGCGCCATGCACGCTAACACAGGCACACTCGCCGGCGGCATAAAAGCCGACAATCGGATTCCCCTCGGCATCAGCAATAGCCTGGCCATTAACGCCGGTGGGGATGCCTCCCATGCTATAGTGCGCTGTAGGTTGAATGGGCACGGGGTTTTCGATGATGTCCACCCCCGTGAAGTTAAGGGCAATTTTCTGTACTTGTGGGAGGCGTTCTTCGATCTTCTCGCGTCCCAGATGGGTCATGTCCAGATTTATCCCCTGCCCATCCGGACCGATCCCTCGGCCCTCATTGATCTCGATCTGTTCAGAGCGAGAGACGAGGTCGCGTGGGGCTAATTCCATCTTATCGGGAGCATAGTTTTCCATGAAGCGCTCACCCTTATTGTTGGTCAGGTAGCCTCCCTCTCCCCGGCAAGCCTCGGTCATCAGAATACCAAGTCGGTAGAGACCCGTAGGGTGGAACTGTACAAACTCCATGTCCATCAGCGGCACACCAGCGTTGTAGGCCATCGCCACGCCGTCCCCTGTGTTGGCATGAGCGTTCGTCGTAACTTTATACGCCCGCCCATAACCGCCCGTGCCAAACATAACTGCTTTTGCACGTAAGGTATGGATTTCGCCGGTCAGAACATCCATCGCCACCACACCGCGGCAGATGTTGTCTTCGATGATTAAATCCAGAACATACCATTCGCTGTAAAAGTGAACGCCGTGACGCAGGGCTTGTTCATGGATTGTCTGCAGCAGCATGTGGCCGGTCCAGTCGGCGGCATAACAGGCGCGTGGAACGCTGTGGCCGCCGAAGCGACGCTGGGCGATGCGGCCATCCTCTGTGCGGCTGAAAACGCAGCCCATATGCTCGTATTCAAAGACGATGTCGATGGCATCGGACACGAGAACCTCGATTGCATCTTGATCGCCCAGCCAATCCGATCCTTTGATGGTGTCGAATGCATGCGTATCAATGCTGTCGACGGCGGGATCTCCGCTGGGTATTTGCTCTAACGGACCGCGCGGACCGGTCCCAGCGACCGGTCGAATATTATTGAGTGCAGCAGCGATACCGCCTTGCGCCGCGCCGCTGTGAGAACGCAAGGGATGGATCTTAGAAAGGACGCCTATATCCTTGACACCCTCCTGGCCTGCAACCATGGCTGCCCAGCTGCCCGCTAAGCCGGCTCCGACAATGATGACATCGTGTGTGATTGTTTCTGTTGTCATTGAACCTCTTCCAAGGACGATCTAGGGAACTCTCGCTGGATATGATGGTAAGAATTTTACATTTTCCCGTTGGATGACTCAAATTGCTGAGTCTGAGATCTAGCCAATTTCATTGCGCGCAAAGGGTCAACGGGCGGAGTTGCATGGAGTATCCGCCCCATACACACAAAAGTACGCCATTCAAGCTTGAACTTATAAGTATTGAAGAACATATTTGGCAGGGATGAAAGTAAGATTTCGACAAACGGAGTTCGGGTTATGTGCCGTGGGTGAGGCCTCTGCATGTTTGTGTATTTAAGCCGTGTAAATTAAGTGTGCTTCATCATCCGCAGTGAGTCACGGTCCGCAGCGGTTTTGGAGTTAAAGCAGCTGTTGTTCACCACTTAAGGGGGCTATGAACTACTCGCTTCGGCAGAGGGTACATAGAATAGCTGGCGCAGTTGATGTAGGAGGTACAACGCTCAAGGTTTCGCTATTTTTCGTCGAGTAGTTATGAGCCCAAATAAGTTGTTAAGAGGGAGAGAGCGATGAATTTCACCAAAGTCAAACGGTGTCTGCTTATCGGGATTACGATTCTTCTCATTGCGGGATGTGCCCGAGGAGCCTCGACTCAGGCGACGGCGACAACACGTGAACCTGCACTATATTGGCCAACCTCAGGCTGGCGATCATCCACACCTGAAGGACAGGGGATGGACTCGAGCTTATTGACCGTGATGCTGGGGATAATCAAGGAGCAAAAATACGCGATCGATAGTGTGACCGTCGTTCGCAACGGTTATATTGTCATGGATGCCAGGATCCATCCTTTCAACTCGACTTCAAAACACAATATTTTCTCATGCACGAAGAGCGTCGTTTCAGCTCTGATATGGATCGCCATCGATCAGGGCTACATCGAAGGATTGCAGCAACCCGTCTTGAGTTTTTTTCCAAAAAGGACCATTGCTAACCGCGATTCAAATAAGGACGCGATGACCTTGGAGGATTTATTGACGATGACGACAGGTTTTAGATGCAGGGATTCTTACTTGTATCGCTGGAGCGGGCTCAATCAGATGAGAGAAAGCGATGATTGGGTTCAGTTTGTGCTTGATTTGCCCATGGAAAGTGAGCCAGGTGTCCGCTTCGAATACTGCAATGGTGCTTCGTTTCTCCTATCGGCAATCATCCAGGAAACAACTGGGATGAGTGCCCATGAGTTTGCAGAGGAGCACCTTTTTGGACCTCTTGGCATCTCTGATGTTGACTGGTCATCTAGTCCCCAGGGGATATCTGTCGGGTATAGCGAGCTTCGAATGCATCCACATGATATGGCCAAAATTGGATATCTTTACTTGAATGATGGTCGCTGGGAAGGAGAGCAGATCGTATCCTCTGAGTGGGTGAAAGCTTCAACAAGTGAATACGTCTCTGCAACACTCGAGGATGGCTACGGATACCAATGGTGGATCGATGATTCTGGCATGTATCTAGCGTTGGGCTATAGTGGACAATTCATCTTCGTTATCCCGGATAAGGAGATGGTTGTTGTGTTCACCTCCAGCTTGGAGGAAAGCGACTTCTATATTCCCCAGACACTCTTGAACGAGTTCATTGTCCCTGCGGCAATTGCGTCAAGCCCATTGCCCGACAACGCGGAGGATGTCGCGCTGCTTGAGTCCATCATCACGGACTTAACGAATCCCTGAGTTTAATACAAGACACCCAATCTATGATTGGTCCGAGGATCGCAATAGTTGGACGCCTTTCCGGGTGTTCCTCTTAAGCGTTACTTCCTGCCCTGCTCATTTCTGAGGCAGGACGATTAGGAAGGAATACCCATCGCAAGAGTGAAACAGGTAGGCAACAATTACGTTATCCCTTACGAGGGCAATCATTTATATTCCATATTAGGAGTGCTATGTCAAAACCTGTGATCTTACTTATCGATGACGAAAAATTATACGCCGAAGTTATAAAAGAGGCGCTCGAAATCAGCGGCATGGAAGTTCTCCTCGCTCACAATGCGATGGATGCACTTAACCTCTTTCAACAGGTCACTCCCGACCTGATCCTCCTGGACGTCATGATGCCGGAGGTAGACGGTCTCTCGCTCTTGCGCTGGATTCGTGAACATTCAGAGAATGAAACCCTCCCGATCCATGTAGTGAGTGCGAGAGCTCAACCGGACGACCGGAAAACAGCCATCGCTGCCGGCGCAAATGGTTTCCTGGCAAAGCCTTTCACAGTTGATGAAATGCGGGAGGTGATTGGACAATACCTGCCGTTGTCCCCTAAAAGTTTGAATTAATACTTATCTCCTATACCATTGTGATGCTGTTCTTTTCCCGTCTCGCGAGATATTGACGGACGTACATGGACTACCTCGAAATGACACCGGGAATTGTCATTCAGTTAAACCTACCTAAATCCCCACGGGCTGACTGCTTTTTTCCTGTGATTACCCTCCGCTAAGATTTCATCTCGAAACTTAACCTTATAATCCCAGCTAGGCTCTTGAGGGGGATGCCCTGATTGGTTCTTGTTACCTCGCCGAATGCGCCAAGTTGAAGGGTGCCCAATCGTTATCAGGATGAAGTATTTTATGGCTGACCGAGCAACGCTGTGGAAAAAGTATAGGAAAGTAGAAGTCACTTCCGGCGATCGTAAGAACCGCCGGATATCAAAGATTCTCAGATGGGGTTTATTCTTTTTAGTCACGCTGTTGGGATGGACAACCTGGAATCTAACCGCGCGGTACGACAATCGTATCTACAACCTTGAGGAATTAGACGTTGTTCCTACACGACCTGTGGCCCTGGTCTTCGGTGCCGGCTATTGGGAGGATGGCGCACTGAGTGATATCTTGCGCGATCGTCTTGATGCAGCTATTGAGCTCTATCGGGCTGGGAAAGTGGAGAAACTCTTATTCAGTGGTGATAACCGCGTGATTGAATACAACGAACCGGGAAGGATGCGCGAATATGCTCTTTCCCAAGGGGTGCTCGGTGAGGCTATCGTGCTGGATTTCGCCGGGAGGCGTACCTATGATACCTGCTATCGGGCGCGTGAGATCTTTCAAGTATCGGAAGTGATCTTGGTAACGCAACGCTATCATCTCTTCCGTGCCTTGCTGACCTGTGAAAGCCTGAATGTCGATGCGGTTGGGTATGCTGCCGACCGGACGCCCTATGTGCATATTCGCTGGTATTGGATTCGAGAAATACCAGCCATATGGAACGCATGGTGGGACATCCACATAAAACATCCCGTACCAGTTTTAGGAGAGCCATTACCGATCTTTCCATAGATTGACAAACGATTGGCGAGGGTGGACGACAGCCCTTAGCGCTGAGGATAACTATCGGATCGCACACTTGTGTGCGATCTGCGTGTTACACCACCTTGAGTTGGCTATTGTAGTGGGGCAGGATGCCCTTTCTGGTCTTGAACACGGATACACGATGTGCCGACCCATGGGTCTGCCCTTACGGTTCATTAAATTTGGAGTGCTCCTAAATGTGGTGGAGGCTATATATCATCTGAAGAATATGACGTAAAACACTCATACTTGGGCACCAATGATATATTATATATTCTGAATATTGAATAACCTTGGGTGGATATTATGGACGGATATAAAAGACAAGGGTTGTTGATGAAAGCTTTGGCCCATCCTGCTCGCCTTCAAATATTGGAGGTTTTAAGGAGAGATGGGGAATCTTGTGTCTGTCACCTTGAGAACATTCTAAGCCAACGACAAGCCTACATCTCTCAGCAGCTCTCGCGTCTTCGGGAAGCAGGGCTTGTTGTGGATCGACGCGATGGGTTGAATGTTTTTTACTCACTAGCCGATGATTCCATCATCCGGCTATTGGAAGTAGCCAGGCAATCGGCGACGGATTTAGCTGCTTTGAATGGAGAGAAGCTGAGCTTCCGTCAGCTTGAACATGATGAGTCCTGCCCTTGCACATGTCCCAATTGTGCGGTCAAGGTCGATATATCCACAGTGGGTTGATCGAAAGATTGAAGCTAAAAAAAACTTTCCTCGGAGGATGGGCAATGCTGGTAGTTAAGGTCTTAGGTCCCGGATGTAAAAACTGTGAGCGCTTGGAGATGCACGCAGTCCAGGCTGCTGACCAAGTCAGGATCGAGAATCCCAATCTTGAGGTGACCGTGGAGAAGGTGACCGATGTGAATGCCTTTCTGGACTATGGTCTTTTAAAGACACCAGGATTGGTTATTAATGAGAAGCTAGTTTCCTCTGGAAGAATTCCATCTCAATCCCAAATTGCCGGGTGGATGGAGGAAGTTGTGAGCTCAGAAGGGTAAAACCGTACGAATAACCTGGCTTTTCCCTGTTATGAGTAACAAAGAGAAGGGCTCGTTCACCATCATTTCGGATCGGTACATTTCGCAACTTGAAACAGAGAAGGTTATCCACGAATGATCCTCGAAAACATCCTTGAATATATAGCCACCCTGTTGTGGTCTGGTTGGACAAACCTGTTGGACTACCTGGCCGCGCATGTCCTTCTTTGCCTTGTCCCAGCATTCGTCATCGCTGGTTACATGAGCGCCATGATCCCTCAAGAGGCTATCACCCGCTATCTGGGACCCAAAGCTTCGCGCTGGGTAAGCTACCCGGCGGCTGCAATTGGCGGGTTTATCCTTGCC
>Ga0114922_10002148_pt1 | contig 18590 bp, 11 predicted proteins | sample AartaG_FD_100975 | JGI IMG/M metagenome (GOLD analysis project Ga0114922, IMG submission 100975) | Deep subsurface microbial communities from Aarhus Bay to uncover new lineages of life (NeLLi) - Aarhus_00045 metaG | ecosystem: Environmental > Aquatic > Marine > Oceanic > Sediment | place...
CGGGCACGTTTCAGGTCATCACACCCTCTATGGTGCTGCAAAGTCAGTCCACAGGTATCGGTACCGTCAACTTCAACACCCTGACAAACAACGAAAAGGCGGATGTCATTCACCGTCTATGTCGTGATCTCGGTGCCGATGGTCTCGTATATGCCCGCCTTATCGGCTCGGAAGTCAATACAAACACCTGGTCGTTCTCCCGCCCGAATGCTGTCTATCAGATCGAGATGGCCATCTACTCTAGCCAGGAAGACCGAATCATCGTCATCGACAAAATCAAGGCGAGGATAGTCGTGGGTGGCAACTCGAACATGACGGACATGCGCGAAGCCGACAGAGTTCTCGGTGTCGCTATGGCTGAGCGGATACAAGGCGCTACGCAATAAGGAATTTCATCAACTCATACCATCCGTACGCGCTGATTTCCGGCTCATCACCATGGTGCGTTGGCCGGGGAGGGATGCAAGAGCTAACAGAACCGTTGCATTTCCAAGAGGAGATGGCCATGGGCCAAAAACAGAAAAGCTGCTTCTGCCCTCATTGCCAGGAACAGACCCTCGCATTGGGTAGAACACCGAATCATGTATTGCATTTGATTTTGTCCTTTTTCACCATCGGTCTTTGGATTCCTATCTGGATTCTCATCTCGCTCGGCAAAATCGGCGGCTATCGCTGCTCTAAATGCGGCACATCCGTCTGAACACTAAAGCCTTATATGTTAATAGGCCGGAGCATTCATGAATGGAGCTGTGAAAAGAGCTCAAAGGAATCAGCATTAGACAAGCTTGAACAACATAGAAGGGCGGTCGAGGGTGCTAGAGCCATGAGTATTTGGCGCTAGCACTATTTAGTTACGCTTTGACCAAGTGGGATGGAGTTTCTATCATACGGTAATGATGAATATCAGGTAGATAACATGAGTACAAAACGAGAGCAGATCAAGAACGTCGGTATATGGATTCGTGTCTCCACGGAAGACCAGGCAAGTGGGGATGCCCCCGAACACCACGAGGAGCGCGCCAGGTACTACGTTAAAGCCAAGAACTGGAACGTCCGCGAAGTCTATCATTTGGAAGCCGTGTCCGGGAAAGCGGTCCTCGAACATCCAGAAGCCCAACGGATGCTATCTCATATCAGTAGTGGACATATCACTGGATTGGTTTTCTCCAAACTTGCGCGACTTGCGAGAAGCACCAAGGAGCTGTTGGAGATATCTGACATCTTCCGGGAATACGACGCCGACCTGATCTCCCTTCAGGAGTCAATCGACACCTCCACGCCGGCGGGGCGCCTCTTCTACACCGTCATCGCCGCCATGGCTCAGTGGGAACGGGAGGAGATCGCCGAGCGCGTGAAGGCATCCATTCCCGTGCGGGCCAGGCTCGGAAAGCGCCTGGGAAGCATCGCACCCTTCGGATACAAATGGGAAGGCAACCAATTGAAACTGGATGAGCATGAGGCTCCCGTCCGCCGCCTCATGTTCGAATTGTTCCTGGAGCATCGAAGGAAGAAGACGATCGTCAGAATTCTGAACGAAAGGGGCTACAGGACGAGAAGGGGCGGTAAGTGGAGCGATACGTCCGTTGACAGGCTACTCCGCGATCCAATAGCGAAAGGCCTGAGGAGAGCCAATTACACGGATTCGAGCGGCAAGGGGAAACAATGGATACTCAAGCCGGAGTCGGAGTGGGTGTACTCCAGGGTTGACCCGATCGTATCCGAGGAGATGTGGAATCAGGTCAATGCGATTCTGGATAAACAGCGCGCAAGTATAAAGAAGATCGCCAAGAAGACGAAGCACCTGTTCTCGGGGTTGGTGATGTGTCATTGTGGTCACAAGATGTATGTCCCCAACCGTCGCGGGAATTATACACCCAAGTATTACTGTTATAAATGCGGAAACAAGATACCGACGGAGGATCTCGAAGCTGTATACCAAGAGCAACTCAAGGCTTTTCTTCTCTCCCCTGAGGAATTGAGCGCGTATCTGCATCAGGCCGATGATGTCATAAGCGAGAAATCTGAACAGTTGAAGGTGCTCCTCACGGAGCAGCGCAACTTGAACAAGGAGATGGACAAGCTGTATCGGCTCTATATAGCCGACAAGATATCGGCCGATGGTTTTTCGAGGAACCACGAACCTCTGGAGAAGAGGATGAAAGAGCTGGAACGATCAATACCTGAATTGCAGAGCGAAGTGGATTACCTGAAGATCAACTACTTGTCTTCCAGCAAGGTGACCAGTGATGCAAAGAATCTATATCAGCAATGGAGCAGGATGTCTCGCGAAGAGAAGAGAGCCCTTGTTGAACTGCTCACCGCGAGGATACAGATAGGAGAAAATGAGATCGAAATCGATCTTCATTTTCTCCCTTTTTCGGAAAATGATGTTCAAATGGCAACGCAACTACCGCGTTGCGAACGCGGCGCTCTCCCAGCTGAGCTAACCGCCCACGGGCGGTGATTGTGCATCTTGGCTGAATCCCTGTCAACCTGTGTTGAAAGACCCGAACTGGCCCGGGAGAGGGCAGTTTACTTATCAGCCATCCACACGGATAAGGCGTACTTTTGCCTCGTGCCCTTTCCGAAATAGGTAGCGGTCACCTCGACCGTCCACTCGCCCTCTTTGGCTTTCTTGAGCCATACCAGCTCAATATTATCCACATCGTTGACGTCTTGCACGGCGCTCTTGCTCGGCCTGTCGCCGTCCAGAGTCCAGGGGTAATAGACTTTGCCGTTAGGGTCGATCACGCGAATGTCGAGATCGTTAACCAAAGCCCAGGTCGCATCCGCTCTGCCGGGAGGATCGGTCCAGGCCAGGCAGACGTTTCTCGAGGCTGGCTTGCCGAATAGCGAAAGAGTGTATTGATGGGTTTGCTCCTTTCTAGTCACGGCACTCTCGATTACTATCGCGTTTTCCTTATTCGCCTCGATTAATTCGGCTGCCTTCTCCACATTCAACACGCCGAATCCGTATTTGTAGTCCGGTCCCCTGGGATTCCTGTCGGTCGCGGTGATAGCGATAATATTCCTTAAGACGGCATTGGAAGGGTACTCGCCGGCATGCTCTTTCCATTGTTCACACAACAGCGCCAGGCTCCCTGTCACCGCGGGTGTGGACATACTCGTTCCCGATGATCTGCCATATTTGCCTTTGGTCAGGGTGGAATACACATTCACACCGGGAGCCGTCACTTCAGGCTTCAGCCTGCCGTCTCGGGTGGGCCCCCAAGAGCTGAATTCGGTCATCCAGCTTTTTCCCCTTGTGGCCCCGACGGTGATCACGTTTTTAGCCGAAGCATTGGAACCGATGGTTTTGTATGGACCGTCCTTGCCGATGACCAGTCCCTCGTAAATGATAAGTGAATCATAGTCGACATATGCCCAGTCGGTGAAATCGTCCCCCCTGTCGTTCCCTGCTGCAAACACGATTGTCACGTCCTTCTGGTAGATCAATTTATCGTATGCTGCGGCTTCCGATGAATATCGACCGAAATCCGCCTTGCCGAACCATGTCCAGTAATAACCATAGCCCGGCCCCCAATCGATGAGCTCCCAGCCGGTGGCATAACCCCAGGAATTGTTGGTGAGGAGCACGTCGTATTCGCGCACAGCAGAAGCCATTTCCGTGGGAACGTCTCCCTTGTAGTCGTATGAGTATAAACTGGCTCCGTAGGCCATACCCTTCGATTGCTTTTTCTTGTGACTGGCGGCAATTGTTCCCGCAACATGGGTGGCATGATCTTCAGGATCCACTTTTTGCACCACCACAAGACGATTTCTGAAAGCTTTATGCGGGAAAACGGAGCCGCCGTCCCAAATGCCTACGTTGACTCCCTCGCCATCCACTTTATAGTTCTTCCAGACCTGGTCTACGCCCAGAGACTTCGCGGTGTTGGAGTTATACCCAACCTTTTTACCAGGTCCTGGTTCGAGCACAGCGACCGATTCATCCTCGGCAAATTGCGCTATCGTGGCTGGATCAATCTCCACAAGCATCCGGTTGCCGTAGAGCATCGATGAGCTCAGAGGCCTTGCGCCGATTCCTCTTAGCAAAGAGACAATCCGCCGGTAATCAGTGCCTTCGAAGAAAGAGGCCGTAACGACGACCGTTTCTTTCCGATCACCCACCTTCTTTAGATGTTCCGACAGCACGGCGGTTATCTTGTCGCAAGCTTCAGCCTTGTGAGCTGCCTCAATACTCACGATACCGCTCAGATCGACCGCGCCTTGGCACCGGGCCCAATACGTGTTTTTCTCAATGTAATCGAGCAGTTTAATCCCGCGCTGTTTAAGTGCTTGGCTCAATTTGTCGTCCACTTCCCCCCTGATTTTTAAAACTAGCAATCCCGATGTCTCTTCTCTGGGTGGCATCGAGCCGGTTGTGACAGAAAGAGTGCGGCCAGGTGTCGTGATTTCCACCTTCTTCTCATCCGAATGGAGAGCGATCGCGAATATTGCCATGAATATCAACGAATATAATGGCACTCTAAATCGCGGCAACCTGGAATCCATCTCACACCCCTCTAAATAAATTACGGTTAACCATCCTTAAAAAACAGCGGCGATATCTATAAGATACATTTGTCTCAAGTCGGCGTCAACAAGCTGTAAATATTTCTGCTTTTAGTATTATATATAGTATTACTTATCAATTATTGCTTTCAACTCGTTATTTTCTGTTTTTTCGCACACTTACACGGCACGCCACCGAAAATCACGGACGTTGCTTTTAAAGAAGATGTGATCGGTAAACAACCGGATTATTTCTGTCCGGTTAAAACGATCAATGCAAAGGCCTGCCTGCTGCCTGAGCCGATTCGCTCGGCGCTGACCTCGGCGGTCCACGTGCCTGCCACAGGATTCTTGACCTCGACGATCTCGATATTGTCGACGGAGTTGACGCCTGCGGTCGCCTTCTTCTTCGGATTGTCCTTGTCGAGAGTCCAGGGCAGGAATTCCTTTCCTCCGGGGCTGAGCAGTCTGGCGTCCAAATCGTTAACCAGGGTTGTCCGTGACCGGGGGCTCGCGGGAGGATCGATCCAGGCAAGGCAGACTTTCAGTGTCTCTACACCGGAGGGAACATCGAATGTGTACGTTTTAGTGCGCTCCCTGGTTTTGTGAATCTTGTCTTCGATAATCACCCTGTCCTCAGCGCTCGAGTTGATCAGCCTGGCGGCTGCCTCGACAGCCAGCGCGCCGAAACCGTACTTGTAGTCGGGACCTCGCTTGCCGTAATCCTTTGCCGTAACCGCTATAATTCCTCGGATGGCTGCCGGTGAAGGATCGCCGTAATAGAGGCTGCGCCACAGGTCGACCAGCAAAGCAATTCCGCCGGTCACTGCAGGCGCCGACATACTTGTGCCGCTGAGAATACCGTATTTATTGTTAGGGAGCGTCGACCATATCCGCACACCGGGAGCTGTAACCTCCGGCTTTACCCTGCCGTCCTTGGTAGGCCCCCACGAGCTGAAGCTGCTCATTTGCTTGCCGCCGGATGTCGCGCCTACGGCGATAACTTTCTTCGCCGATCCCGTCGATCCCACGGTTACATAGGGACCATCCTTATCAAGGACCGTTTGGTCGACGAGCGTGCCATGAATGTCATCCCAATACTGCGAGGTAGCGACAATATCGCCCCTGTCATTGCCGGCCGAGAAAACGATGATCAGGTTATTCCTGTATACAAGTTGGTCATAAGCCGCCGACTCCGAATCGTATGCGCCGAAATACTCGTCCCCAAACCATCCCCACATGTAACGTTGGTAATCGGGGTGGTAGAAATACTCCCAGCCTGTCATGTATCCCCAGGAGTTATTGGAAACGACTATCGCGTACTTCGTGACAGCCCGGGCCATCTCTGAGGCCAGGTCCCCGTCGAAATCGTAACTGTAGATTCTCGCCGCGGGAGCCGCTCCCGTCGCCGAAACTTTTTTACCTTCGGCTGCGATAGTGCCCGCCACATGCGTCGAGTGCTCGCTTATGTAGCTGGACTCGGAGAGCGTCAGCCTGTCGCCGAATTCCTTGTGCCGGTAAACCTCGCCTCCGTCCCAAATAGCCACAGCGACGCTTGCGCCGTCTATGCCGAATGCACGACGTGCAAAGAATGATCTCGTCTGCCTGCCGCTCTTGTTGTTGAGAACTCTTTTATGCCTCGGTCCGGGCTCGAGAATCCGTACGTGATTCGAGGCGGCGAGGGATATTGTTTGAGCGGGAGTCAATTGCAGGTGCAACCTCCCGCCATAGAGCAATTCTCGCGGTGAAACGCCGATTCCCTCTTCCAGTAGCAATTCCTGCACGCTCTTAATGTGCACATCCGGGAGAAAGGAAATCGTAACGTTTACCTTCCGCTCCACTCCTGCTGCAGCGAGCCGTCCGGCAAGCTCAGGAACGATCTTATCTTCCGCCGTGGGCTTGTAAACCGCCCACACCCCGATCAGATCAGAGGAGATCAGCCCTCCCTCCGCTCGAACCCAGTAGCAGGAATCGCCGAGATAATCACCGATTGTGAGGCCTCGCTCCCTCAGGCTATGGAGTAACGTCTCGCCGGGTTCGCCGTCGAACCTGAAAACGAAAAGATCCTTTCTGTCGAAAGCTGCCGGCATCGCGCCGCGCTCGATCGCCACTTCTCGGCCGGGAAGCTTCAGGCGGTAGTCTTCGCCTTCCCTCTGAGCCGACGCTGCCGAAACCGCTAGAAGTAACAAAACGACTGCACAGCCAATAGTTAACCTGCCGTGGGGGGATTTCGTCATGATCTACCTTTTAGTGCTTTGAGCAACCTGCCGACAGGTCTCGCACCGTTACGAGGCCGGCATAACCGATTTGTGAGCAGTTGACTTATATACTATATGAATGATCCGCAGTTGGGACTCCACTAATGTCTATAGATAATTATCCATCGCTACTTTCCGTAAACGGTGCTTAGGGCGCGGAAGTCTCTTCAACGGCGACGTTAAGCAGCTTGTCAGTCACGATTACAAGCACGAACTTCTGCTTGATGAATTTGCCCAAAGTCGTGGCTGTGACCTCTACAACCCATTCTCCGGTTTTCTTAGGATTCTTCACTTCGATGAGCTCGATGTTGTCAACCATGTTGACGCCGGTCGTCGCCGGAGATTGCGGTTTGCTGCTGTCGAGCACCCACGGCCGGTACTCCTTCCTGATCTTGCCTCGCTTTACCCACATAACTTTCAGGTCAAGATCGTTGACCAAAGCTTTCGGCGCGAGCGCGGCGGCCGGCGGATCGATCCACGCCAGACCGACCTTCAGCAACTTAGTTCCGCTACCGAGCGAAAATTTATAGTACTTGGCCCGTTTGCTCTGTTTCTTCCTGACCACGCCCTTGACGATGGTGTTTTTATCTGCGTCGTCGCTCATTACCTTGGCGGCGGCGTAGACATCGAGCAGGCCGAAGCCGTAGGAGTAATCGGGGCCTTTTCTTCCCAGGTCATTGGCCGTGGCGGTTACCACAGCGCGCAGCACAGCCGGTGTGGGTGATTTCCCCGTCAGGTTGCGCCAGTGCTCGATCAGAAGAGCGAGGCTGCCGCTGACAACCGGAGCCGACATGCTTGTGCCGCCCATCCAGGTATACTGGTTATTTAGTACAGTAGATAAAGTGATATTCCCCTTCGCCACGACCTCAGGCTTGATCCGCCCGTCAAGCGGTGGTCCCCAAGAGCTGAAGCTGGTGATATTGTCAACGAAGTCGGTCGCGCCGACGGCGATCACATTTTTCGCGCTGGCATTGATACCCATTGTGTGAAACGGTCCGTCGTGTGGAGGAGGAGGATCATTCACCTCAAGGCCGTCCTCATAATTGTCAAAATCCCACCAGCTTTCGCCTTCCGCCGGGCCGGAGTCGTTGCGGTCGTTGCCCGCCGAAAAAACGATCGAGAGATTCTTTTTATAAATCAGATCATCATAAGCCGCCGAGATACCGGCGTACCAGCCAAAGTAATCTCCATACCACTCCCAGCGGTTTTCCTCCTCAGTGTTTTGGTACCAGCCGATGACGTAACCCCAGGAATTGTTGCTCACGGCAATGCCGTATTGCGAGAACGCGGCGGCCATTTCGCCGGCGACGCCGCCCTCGTAATCATAGGAGACGATAGTTGCCGCCGGCGCTATCCCCATGCCCTGCGGCCGGCTCGCACCGCTGCTGGCGATGGTGCCCGCCACGTGAGTTGCGTGATCCAATCTACTTACGTCTTCGGCGATTATCAGCCTGCTGTCGAAGTCCTGATGGTCATCTACCTTGCCACCGTCCCAGACGCCGACGGAAACTCCCGTGCCGTCGAATCCGAAAGTCGACCTCGCCACATCGACCCTGGAGCGAGCGGCGGAGATGTCGTTCTTAATTTCTTTTCGCGACAGCAAAGGCTCGACCGCGACCAGGAAATCCGAAGAGGCGAGCCTATTCAACGCGGACGCCGGAATCTCAACTTCGAGACGGCCACCGTAAAGCAAACCGTCATGAAGCAATCGCCCCCCATGCGCGCCGATGACAGCCGCAGCAGCATCATAGGAAATCCCGTTGAACAGAGAGACTGAGATTCTCAACCTGCGATCCGGAGAAACTGCCGCTGCTCGCCGGGCTAAAAGGGGCGCTATCTTGTCGCCGGGTTGCGCACGCACAGCAGCTCTGACTGATTGCACGCCCGCAAGTTCAGCAGCGGACCTGGTGCGGACCCAGTAAGCACCGTTGCCCAGGCTTTCCCCCAGCTCGATCCCGCGAAGGCTCAAGCGGAGGAGATCCGCCTCGCCGGGTTCACCGCGGAACTGCACGATCAGCAACCCGCCTTCCTCGGTCTCTGCGGGCATCGAACCGTCTGACAGGATTATCGTGCGACCGGGTGTAACAATGGTTTTCCTGATCTCTTTATCTGAAACGGCTCCGGCCAGAACCGTAATAAATGAGACTGCCAGTGCCAGTGCCGCGGCTGTTCTGAAATCCAATGAAGAGCTCATCTATTTCCTCGTTCAAATTCTACTACACCTTCCGCTTGACCTGAAGAAGACGGGTGCAGGTAGAGTGGTTTTAACTTTATCCTCAAACACTTTATACGATTAGAGATTACTAGGCTGTTCCCGGCGTCACTAAAAAAAGTGGGTGCCCGCGGCTAGCGGAGGAGTGGGAACCGCGGGCACCTTGCTGGATTGAAATCCAGCGGAGAAAGTCTGCTATCTAAATGACTTAAGCCGCCTCCGGTCAGAAAATCATCCGCAGTACCAGCGGCAGCGCTATCAGCAATAAAACCACGGCCATAACGAATCTGATCCCTCTCATTTTTATCACCTATCATTTTGACGCTCGGAAGACGGATATGGTTTACAGGCAACTGTGAAAAAATTCATCCGAGCTGCTGAGAAGATATCGTCTAAGATCAAGCTGGAAGCGGAAAAACCGCTTGCGGAGCCTCAAACCGCTGTGTTATTAGTAGTCAACACTCGAATACATGGGAGGAAACAGTAATGAAAAAAGCTGATCTGGTAGCGTACATTGCAGACTACGCAAATATCTCCAAGAAAGACGCCGAGGCCGCTCTCAACGGTTTCACTGCGGCTGTCGAAAAGTCTCTTAAAGGCGGCAACAACGTGCAGATGGTAGGTTTCGGCACCTTCAACGTAAGCCACCGCAAAGCCACAACCGGCCGCAATCCCCAGACCGGCGCGACGATCCAGATCTCCGCCCGCAACGGCGTACGCTTCAAAGCCGGCAAAAAGTTAGTCGACGCGCTGAACTAAGAATATCCAGGACTTTGGGTAGCACCGCAGCGCCGTACGGCGCCACGGTGCTTTTTTCTTCTCCGTCACCTCTTGCCTTGACACCCGGCGCCAGACTAGAATCTAGCTCTGAGGAAACTTGACTTGAGAGACGAAATGAACCGCCTCCTAATCTGCCCTGGAAGGCAAGCCGCCTTCAAGTAAATATCCTGACGCCGCACTTTAGTCTGCACTACGTCTTCAACATATGATGTAAACCAGCACAAGGAGAAATCATGAGCATCAACGTGATAATAATGGGCGCTGCAGGGCGCGACTTCCACAACTTCAACGTCTACTTCCGGGATAACGAGAGGTACCGCATAGTCGCTTTCACGGCAACCCAGATACCTGATATCGAAGGCCGCCGTTACCCCGCCTCCCTGGCGGGCAAGCTCTACCCTGATGGAATTCCAATCGAGGCCGAAGATAAAATCGAAGAGCTCATCCGCGAGCTTAACGTGGAGCAGGTGGTCTTTTCCTACTCCGACGTTCCCCACCAGTCCGTGATGGACACCGCCAGCCGTATACTAGCCTGGGGCTCCGACTTCCGTCTGCTGGGCACCGACCACACGATGGTTAAATCCACCAAGCCGGTGATCAGCGTATGCGCCGTCCGCACAGGCTGCGGCAAGAGCCAAACCACACGGCGCGTTGCCGAGGTGCTGAAAAGCTTCGGCAAGAAAATCGCCGTCATTCGACACCCGATGCCCTACGGCGATCTCGAGAAGCAGCGCGTCCAGCGCTTCGCCTCTCTCGAGGACATGAAAAAACAAGGCTGCACGATCGAGGAGATGGAGGAGTATGAGCCTCACATCGTCGAGGGATCCGTCGTATTCGCGGGCGTCGACTACGAGGCCATCCTGCGCGAAGCCGAGAAAGAAGCCGACGTCATCCTTTGGGACGGCGGCAACAACGACTTCTCTTTCTACAAGAGCGACTTCGAGATTACCGTGGTCGATCCGCACCGAGTCGGACACGAGCTCAGCTACTATCCCGGCCAGACCAACCTCTTGCGCGCCGACTGCATCGTGATCAACAAAATCGAAACCGCCGACCCCGACGACGTGATGGAGCTGCGCGAGAACATCGCCGAGGCCAATCCCGATGCCGTGGTGATCGACGCCGCCAGCCCGTTTTTCGTCGACAACTCCGAGCTGATACGCGGCAAAAGAGTGCTGGTGATCGAGGACGGCCCGACGCTTACTCACGGCGAAATGCAGTACGGCGTCGGTGTCATCGCAGCTTACAAGTTCGGCGCCGCCGAGTTAGTCGATCCGCGTCCCTATGCGGTCGGCACCATCGCCGAAACCTTCGAAAAATACCCCGATACAGGCGAACTGCTGCCCGCGATGGGCTACGGCGATCAGCAGGTCCGCGACCTCGAGACAACGATAAACGCAACCGACTGCGACGTCGTAATTGTGGCTACGCCAATCGACCTCCAGCGAATAGTAAAAGTTAACAAGCCGACCTGCCGCGTTATCTACGCACTTCAGGAGATCGGCAAGCCGACACTCGAGGATGTCCTCAAGGAGCGCTTCGGCTCCTGAACCGGTATGCTCGAACAAAGGACAACGACTTCAAGGGAGCCCCCGCAGCTCCCTTCTCGTATCTAATGGTGTCTTTCCCGGCCAAGGATCCGACCGGACAGACTCCGCAAATTACACAGCCTTCTTGCGGCCCTACCGTCCAATGGATAAAATGCACGCCCTGAAACTGAGTGTTTAACTAAAGGAACCTAGGAGTGAGCTTGTGAGAATCACTTTTATTCCTCTCGCAGCAGCAGTATTCTCGCTTTCCATAATTCTGTTGGCATCGGCTTGTGGTGGACAGCAGTACGAGATTGTCGAAGACACAGCCGACGCGCAAGGCATGGGTTCCGTCTTCAAGGATATGCGCAGGGATGAGTCACTCGGCGAAGGAGGCTGGTTCAGATTCACCATCGATTCGGTGGAACACCCGACGGAGTGGGGCTACGCCGATATCCATCCTTCACAGGGAGACGACGCGGTAAGGCTGGTGATTCTAAACAACCCTGTCGGTGGCGGGAAATTCCCTCTCCTGAGAATCGTTGTTTTCGCGGACATCTCGGAGGCGGCAGAGCTGGAGGGCCTCAGCATTGCCGATCAGGCCATCGTCCTCAAAATGGAAAAGAAAAAGGGGCGGGGCGACGAGGGTAGAGTCACCCTTACCTTTAGTAAAGTAAGCACTGGATGGCTCGAAGGCACTTTCTCAGGCGAAGTCTCTGTAGAGGGCACGCCGCATCAAATAGAAGGCAGCTTCAAGGTGCGCCTCAACACTCCTGATGAATTAGGTTGAGGCAACCAGGCGAAGCAGGCCTGAACTCGAAATCTGAGCAACTGGGTTCTACGGAAGTGCTGTCGGAAAAAAGACATTGTTGCGAACCGGCGCTCTCGCGAGCGATGGTTGTTCTGCTAGCACTTCTGTTTCTTCCCGGAATCGCCAGCAGGCAGGAATCCGATGATTCGGCACTCGATGAGGAAAAGGGTGAGCTTTTCGAGCAACGCCGCGATCCATCGAACGGCATACACGGCTGGTTCGCTTTTGAAGCTGATTCCCGCGAATATAGATCCGAATGGGGCTACGCTGACACCGAGCTGCTGCCGGGCGGCAACAGGATGAGACTGACACTTCTCAGCAGCCCGGTGGCTTCCGATTTCTACCCCGTCCTGCGGATAATCGTCCTTTCGAAGACCAAGACTGTTGACGAACTGCTGGGGCAAGAGCTCAAAATTCAGAGAGTCCGAATACGGCTTAATCCCGAGACGGAGCGCAACATCTCCGGCCGGGGTGCGGGAACTGTGATACTCGATGCCAGGGAAGAAGGCTGGCTGGAAGGCAGATACGAATTCGAGCTCGACAACGCAAAAGTCAGGGGAACTTTCAGGGCCAGATTTCATCCCTCACTGCCGACAACCGACGCCGATAAGTAATAGAAACATGTCGGCAGCAGTGGAACGAATGCTGGGTGTACGCAACAATTCACAATCGGTAACCGAAAGTATATACTGCATTTTTTCCAATACATGGTGAAGGCGGAATTCATGTTACGGGCGCGTTTCGTCTCAATAATCGGGGTAATTATCTTCTGCCACGCGGCAGCTGCTGCCACTGCAGATGCGACAGGCAGCGGCTCGACGCTCAAACTTGAGATTGAGTGCGAGCTCGACATCAACGGAGGAATCTCCGGCGAACTGAAAGTCAGTGCCACAGGCCGGGCCGGCGAATTGCTGAGAAAATGGTTGTTGAACCTGCCCGCTGCCGAGCGGCAATCGGCCGCCGGATACTTCCTTGAAATGGTAGTCTCGGGAGCAGACGTTTTGTCCTGCAACTCTCAATATACTGGGCAGCCATCAGAATCCGTTGTAGTTTCATGTAAATTCCGCGCCGGTATCTTCGCAGCATTTAGTAGAGATATTATCCAGATACCAACACTGCTGACCGGCGTGCAGCTGCAGATCGACTCTCTCAATTCCCTGATCGAGATAGAAAAATTCGGTGTCGACACCGCCCCTGCCGACGTCAGCGCACCGGTAGGTATATTCTTTAACGAGAAAATTGCCCTACCTGAGGGTTATTCATTGCACGGAGATGGCTCTTCCGCAGATCTGGGATCAGGGCCAGTCAGGCTGCGCGGAGCACTGGCAGCGGAGCTTGATTCGGTCAGCAGAATCCTGGAGCTTGAAATCGATACGCTCACTGTTCAAGAAAAGGATTTTGAGGCTGCGCGAAAGGTCATCGACGAATTCCTCCGCTGGAGGACCGATGCTGTGGCGGTAAGAGGCGGGCAATGAAACACGTCAGCAGGTTTATCCCAATACTTTGCCTCCTGTTCGTTGCATTCGCCATGCCGCAAGGCACCGAGGAACTGCGAAAAATCGCCGCATCCGCGCCCGATGCCGAACGCTATCCCGCTTCGGATGCTCTGTTACTTCTGGCCGAAACGAGAGTGCAAATAGAGGCAGCAGGTATGGAAAGAACGCGGCTGCACAGTATTGCGAAAGCATTTACAGGCAGGGGCAGCGAACGCTATTCGCAAATCAGCTTGCCTTTCTCCAGCGCCGATAGTGTCGTCAAGCTGCTGCGGGCCCGCTCGATTACGCCCGACGGTTCGATCCAGGCGCTGGCCGAAGATGCATTCGATGTTTCGCCCATATTCGAAAACGCTGGCGACTTCGATGATTTCCTCGAGGCGATCGTCTCTGTTCCGGGAGCGGGGGCGGGAAGTGTAATCGAAACCCTGTTCAGCGTAAACAGGAGGAATATCGATCCCCGGCGAGCGGATGGATGTGTAAGTTTTCGCCGAATCGACACTGCGCGTGAACAGGTGCTCGCCATCAGGGTGCCGGTCGGAATCGACCTGAAATACGCCTACAGCTCTGATATCGGCAAGCCGCAGATCCGCCAATCGGGAGCGGCAAGGATTTATTCCTGGCGCGTTCTTAACAGCTCACCTCTCCCGATGGAACCTCACGGCCCGGACAAAGGCGCCCTCGGCTCCAGGGTCCTTTTCTCTACTTACGAGACATGGGAGGAAGTACAACGACATCTGGCGGATAACTTCTTCGCCAAGATGGAGTTGTCGGGAGAGGCCGCCGCCCTGGCCGAGAGCCTCTCCGAAGGAAACCCCGATCTGGTGGAAGTCGTTTCACGACTCGAGCAAATATTGGAAGATCGTATTCGTCGAATCGAGCTCGATTTTAAGCTGGCCGATTATCAAATCCGACCGGCACAGCGAGTATTCGACAGCGTATTTGGATATGACCTCGAAATCGCAGTTTTGGCCTCGGCCCTTCTGAAACGGGCCGGAGTGGCGGCTAATCCGGTACTGATTGCCGCGTCTCGGGATTTTGTTCGGAGTGTGCCTGCGCCGATTCAATTCGACAGAGTTGCCGTTGTGATCGGGTCCGGCGAGGACAATGTCTGGTTCTACCCCGACCAACCTCTTCGCGAGAGTCTGGGACTGCCTCCCTACGGCCTGACCGTGTTCTGGTTGCTCCCCGACGGTTACAGGCTGGAAAAAATCGACGAATTAATCTTAAAACAGAATTCAGCACAGGCTCGAATAGAAATGCGCATGGAGCCTGACGGCTCCGCGAGCGGAAACACCTACGCCTCCTGCTCCGGCGTCTTCAATCCAGTGAATACTCTTCGGGGAGGAAATGAATATCTGCGCGAGTTGGCTGATGTCGAATTGGAATGGCCGGGGCCTGAACTCCTCTTCGACAAGGCATATGTCCTGCACCGCTCGGCAACCGTGTGCCGTTTCGAACTCAGTTGGACCGCAAAAGAAATGGGGAAAAAATCGGGCGATTTGCTAACCGTCCTTCTCCCTCATTCGCTCTTCAAGACGCCTGCCGAGGCATTGCCGTTGTTCAGAAGCACAAGGAGAACACCGGTGGTCTTTTCATCTCCATGGGAGGAGCAGCAGCAGATAGACGTGAAGGTACCCGAAGGTTTCAGACCACTTGTGCAGCCGGTTAATCTTTCCATTATTAACAGCGTCGGGAGGATCGACATCCGTTCCATCTACCACGAAGATGACAACAAACTGATTATCGAGCGTTATTTAAGAATCGACACGTCCGAAATAGCCCCTTCTGCCTACCCGGCCTTGAGGGAACTGCTGACCGCCTGGCGAAGCCCGGCTACTGCAACATTAATTGTTCGCCAATATCAGGGTGAAATCCAATGATCACTGATTTCCTATGGCCTTCACCGGAAATCGTGGTAAAATATTCGTGCAAAAGAGAGCGATTAGGCTTCCCTAATTACAATTTATATCCTTAATTAATGATTTTGTTCAGTTGTAACTGATTTGCCGGTTGAACGAGGAGATGCGATGAGAAGCTTTCTGATCATAGGCGCAGTTATAACTGCAGGGATCATTTTATCACTGGCTGTTTCAGAGAGCGCCGCCACCTCGCCGGCGCCACCGCAGGATATTCCCGACGCTGATTGCCTCGATTGCCACCAGGATGCTGATGAGGTCGGCGAGAAAAATGTCGTCGATTCCGATCACTTTGCCGACGGCCCTCACGTCGAGGATAACGACGTCTACTGCTCGAGTTGCCACGCCGGCACCGAGGAGCACGTCGAAGATCCCGGCCCCCTTGACGCGGCACGATGCGACGACTGCCACGACGACGTGATCGAGGAATTCGGCGTGAGTGCGCACACCACCCGCACCGCCAGAGTCGATCAGAAGCAGCCCGATTGCTTCTCCTGCCACGGCCCGGCGCATCAAATCCGCTACAGTTCTGAAGACCAGGCTGCGCCGATGCACAGGCTGAACCAGCCCGACACCTGCGGAGCATGCCACAGCGGGGAAATCCTCGACAACTACAAGAAAAGTATCCACGGGCAGATGCTGCTGGCCGGTGAAGAAAACGGGCCGACTTGCAGCAGCTGCCACGGCTCCCACTGCATCCTTCCCGCAGATATTCAACGCAATCCCAACTTCAAGCGCCAGGCGTTGATGAGCTGCGGCGGCTGCCATACCGATATTTTCGGTGTGTACAAGGAAAGCATCCATGGAACCACATTCCTCGAAGGCAACATCAACGAATCGGCCACTTGCGCCGACTGCCACAGCAGTCACAAGATCCTGCCCCCCGGCGATCCTCAATCCACCGTCTACCCGACCGCGATCAAGGACGACTGCGCTACCTGCCATGCCGACTTGCGCCTGATACGCCGCTTCGGCCTGCCTTCCGACGTGGTCCAGACCTACGAGCGCAGCTACCACGGTCGCGCCACCGGGCTCGGCGATGCCCAGGTGGCCAACTGCTCCAGTTGCCACGATTACCACGCCGTTTACGCCGGGAGCGACCAGCGATCCTCAATCCACCCCGACAACCTCGCCGCGACCTGCGGCCACTGCCATCCCGGCGCAGGCCCAAACTTCATCGCCAGTAGTATCCATGTCACGGGAGATTACGAAGATAACTTCTGGGCCCAGCTGGTCTCCAACATGTACTTCTGGCTGATTGTTATCGTCATCGGCGGTATGGTGGTCCATAACGTCTTCGATTTTGTCCGCAAGATGATCATCCGCAACCGCCAGCACAAGAGCGAGCCACACGTGGTGCGGATGACACTTCTCGAACGCATCCTGCACGCGATGATGGCGATCAGCTTTATCACCCTCGTCTATACCGGCTTCGCCCTGGTCTGGCCGAAGCACTGGATTTTCGCGCCCCTAAATATGATCTCCAATACAGAGGCATTTCGCGCCAACATCCATCGCGTCTGCGGCGTTATCCTCGCCGTTATTGCGGTCCATCATCTCTGGTTCCTCTTCTTCAATCCGCGCGGCAAGGATCAACGAAAGCGCTTCATGCCCAAGCTGAAGGACATCACTGACTTCTGGCACAACATCCTCTTCTTCTTCGGACGGCGGAAGCAGCGCCCGCGCTTCAGCCGCTTCAGCTACATGGAAAAGGCTGAATACTGGGCGCTGGTGTGGGGCACCGCCGTTATGGTGATCACCGGTTTCATCCTCTGGTTCGAGGAAATTGCCCTGATCTTCATGCCATTGTGGCTGTGGGAAGTGTTCAGGGTAATCCATTTCTACGAGGCGATACTCGCTGCGCTGGCAATTCTCGTCTGGCACTTCTATTATATAATGGTAAATCCCGATGAGGCTCCGCTGTCCTTGACCTTCCTTTCGGGGAGGATGACTCACAAGGAACTCGCCAAGGTACACCCGGATGAGTACGAAGAGATCGCGGAAGCAGAGCGCGCCAGGCGGCAAGGGGGCACGAAGTCGGACGAACATCAGTAAAAAGTCTGATCGCCTCAAACACGACATTTTCCCGCGGCAAAGCGGATAAGATAACATCCTAATAGGGCTGACGCCCCGAAGGATATTTGTGTGGACATCGTGCGGCCTGTCTCCGCCACAGGGGTTGGAAGAGAATGAGAAAATTATCGTTTGGGGTGGCACTGGCATTCATCTGCGCACCCGTGCTGATGAGTTTTCTGCCAGCTGCAGAGCCCCCGTCAGGGACTCAGACCAGCGGGTGCGGAGCCTGCCATGCCGGCGGCTCGGGCCACGAGATCGCCCCGCAGTTGAATCCCGACGATCTGGCGCGAGGAACCCATTCCGTTCTCTCCTGCACGGACTGCCACGCAGGGGTGAGCCTTGCGCATGCGCCCGACCTGCCGTCGGTGGACTGTGGTAGCTGCCATGAAGAAAACGCCAAAGGATTCCGGCGCGGCGTCCACTGGCAGCCGCTGCGGGCGCTCAATCCGGAGTGGTCGCCGTGTACCGCCTGCCACGGCTATCACGGTATCGAACCGTCAGACTCCCTCAGCTCCCCGGTTTATCATCTCAATGTCTACGAGACCTGCGGCTCTTGCCACGATGCCGAACTGAAATTGTTCGTGCCCTCTAGCCACGGCGAGGCTCTCAAGGATGAGGCAAAGCAGAAGTACGCGCCAACGTGCGTCACCTGCCACGGCGAGCACGCGATTTTCGAGGCGACCGCGCCGGCTTCGCCTGCCTCACCCGGCCGCCAGCCGGAGACCTGCGGCCGGTGTCACGATGATCCGCAGATGGCAGCGGCGCTCGGTGTGGAACCGGACAGGATGAAAACCTACAGCGGCACGATACACGGTCTGCGCAACCGCTTCGGAGTCACGACCGCCGCGACCTGCTCCGACTGCCACAGCAACCACCTGATCCTACCGCAGTCGAATCCGGTATCGACCATCTCGATGAACAACCTCGTCAGGACCTGTGGACGTTGCCATCCAAACGCCAACGAAAATTTCATCAGGACCAAAATCCACACCGAGGC
>Ga0114922_10002149_pt1 | contig 18587 bp, 14 predicted proteins | sample AartaG_FD_100975 | JGI IMG/M metagenome (GOLD analysis project Ga0114922, IMG submission 100975) | Deep subsurface microbial communities from Aarhus Bay to uncover new lineages of life (NeLLi) - Aarhus_00045 metaG | ecosystem: Environmental > Aquatic > Marine > Oceanic > Sediment | place...
ATGTTTATTGGGGCAATGGCAGGATCTACTGGTGGAGCAATAAAGATTATGAGGATTATATTGTTTGCTAAACATGTCTACCAAGAGATTTTTAGACTTATTTATCCTCATGCTGTAAGATCCATCAAGCTCGGTGGCAAGCCGGTTCCAGCAGAGGTGTTGAACAGCGTTTGGGGATTTTTTATTCTTTATCTTGGTCTTTTTATTGTGGCTGTAATAATTATGTCCTTAATCGGGCTGGATATTCCGACATCTTTCGCCTCAGTAGCTGCCACGATAGGCAACGTCGGACCAGGATTTGGTCTGGTTGGACCAGTAAATAATTATCTGCCTATTCCTGATCTAGGAAAATGGGTTCTGATCTTCTGCATGATTCTCGGACGCCTTGAAATATACACCGTTATCATTATGCTTGCCCCTGCATACTGGCGGAAGTAAGGTGCAGCGCACATTACGTTAACAGATTTCAAGAAAGTGAAGCCTATAATCAACTCGGTTTTTTATTATTGAAAAGACATTCCCCAATCCTGCAATTGATACTGAATTCCAGCGGAATAAATTTGAAAAAATCTCGTTGATTCAAAAAGATATGTGTATCCAACAACAAATCAAGCTGTAACCAACGAGATGAGAAAACAATGATACGACAACCATGCTTCCCCTCAAGATAGAAATGACCAAAGACCTCATAACTGCCCCTGCAGATTTAGTCTTATTAGGGGAGTTTGCATTGGGACTGGGTTTGTTGGATTTAGCAGAAAGTTATTTACCTAGTCATGATAATGGTGCTTTGCACAAACCCTCTGAGTACATCTTCCCACTCATCTTAATGCTCAATGGTAGAGGAGAAAGTATAGAAGACAGAACCTTCCCCAAAAATTTACCTTAAAATCCAAAAAGGCTAATAAGCACAAATAAATAGTAAATTTTTGAAGTGGAAAAGGTGTTTTTTAATCCCAAGAAGATGTTTTTTGTGGGAATATAATTTTCGGGGAAACTTTTTGTGGGACTCCCTAAGGTAATGAGACGGTTTGTACATGAGGCGATGTATGGGGTAGCAGCAAAGGGCTCTGTCCGGCTCTCTGAGATTGCCCGTGTCTTAGAGGAGCTGATATCGATATAAAAGGCGGTAAATCGCCTGTCATCTCGATTAGGATATGTGACACTAGGTAATCATGTAACGAACAGGATTATCGAAGACGCCTCCACACGGATGCGGGAGGATACCCTTTTGATCATAGATCCTTCTGAGATTACGAAAAAATATGCGAAAAAGATGGAGTATCTGGATAAGGTCAGAGATGACAGTGAGAAAGGGCTCTCCAGTGGGTATTGGGCCTGCGATGAGGTGGCCGCTGAAGCAGGCGAGCCAGATATTGTTCCTCTCTACCATGAGCTTTACTCTACGGTAACAAACGCCTTTATAAGCGGGAATACCGAGATACTCAGATTCATTGAGCGGATATCAGAGAAGGCAGGCAATTGTGGTATCTATGTCATGTACAGAGGTGGTGACCAGGGCACAATGATAAACCCACCATTAGACGATGAAAGGCGTTTCTTGGTTCGGCTGGTGGGAACTCGTCACCTGGTATATCGTGGCAGAGGTGTTAAGGCGAGACGATTGGCCGAGAGTTGTCCCCTTTCCTATGCTGAGCGATTAGTCAAAGAGAAAAAGGGTAAAGAGAAGCATTATTCGTTGAAGTTCGGATTCCTAAGGGTGCAGTTACCTCATCGTTCTGAACAGCTCTATCTGTTGGTGTTCAAGGGATTTGGTGTGGAGCCTTTGATGCTCTTAACCAATGTTGCGATGCGCACGAAGCGCAGTGTGCTCCGGCGGGCACTAGATGCCTATTGACCCGATGGAGAGCAGAGGAGACCATACGCTCTATCAAGCAGTGCTACAATCTGGAAGATATTCGCATGATGACCTATGAGCGGTTGCGAAACATGGCGGCATTGGTTTTAGCAATGGCATATTTTTCCGCAGTACATCTGGAGTTACGCTCTAAGCTTGAGATGCTGGCAGGTCAAGCCCTCCGTGCAGCTAAAGGCATATTCGGCATCCCGAATTTCCGTTATTATGCCCTTGCCGATGGCATTAAAGACATTCTGAGTCGTTCACGCCGCGGTCTCGACTTGAAAGTTACTGGGCAACAGCCTCAACTACAACTTCCCCTCTTGCTCTGAAAAATGGGGAAAGTCCAGCTCTGTAAGATGTTGTATCTCCATCGCTCAGCTGATATCACTGAGGGGGTGGTGTATTTTGCGTTTTATCCTGGTGGAGTGAAAAATTGATATTAGAAAGCTACTCTAGGACTACATTCAGCACAGGCTATTCCCGATAGGGTTGCAATATGGTGGAGATATTGGCTACCAGCGCGTCATTTTTCTGGGGACTCGCCTACATTACCAGCAGAGTTGGCTTGAGACATTCAAACGTTTTATCGGGAGTTTTCATCATCTCGATCTCTAGCTTGAGTTTCCTAGTTAGGAAAGAGGATCTGGCCTAATGCTTTGAAATTATGATGCAATTGCGATATAGAATGTATTACCCCTCTGAGATTAGGGCCTGAATCTGGAGAATCTCGGCGAGTTTTTTCTGTCGTGGAGACATACGGCTTAGAGTGATATGGCTTTTGGCGCCTGAACCCGGGGGGTAAAGAAGGGCAATCTGCCTGATTGCTGAAAGTTCTTTGAGAAGTGAAGGTAAGGATATTTCGATTCCGGCTTGGCGTACCTCTTTATGGGCTAAAGATGCAACGAGAAGCGCCAGCACACAATAAAATGCATGAACTCTGAGCTTTTGATCGGTCCAATGATGCGCGGGTTGCCAGCGCAGGAAACGAACATTCTTCATCTTCTTAAAGGTCTCTTCAATGTTAGAGAGGTTACGGTATGCCTGTATGATGTGGGCCGAGGGCCACGTCAAATGATCGGTGATGAGAAACGTTTTTCCAAGGCGATACTCGGTGAGGTTTTCCAGGGCTGAATGATTTACGGAGTAAGTGAGTACAGGAAGATTGTTTTGGTTGCGAAGCTCAACGCTAAAAATCGAACTCATAAACTGAGGAGCAAGGATCTTTTTGAGTTCACTTTGAACACCATTTAAGGTCGGCCGTTTTCCCCTGGACTTGCCCTTGTGCCACTGTGCGAGGCGTTGTTGAAGATCAAAGAGCTTTTTTTTGCATGTGACCATGTGGTGGGTAATGCCTGAAAGTTGTTGGGTAAAGAAACTTTCTGTGTAGGAGACTACGACCTGAAGGTGTTTTCCCCAAAGAGGTACAACCGTGGGAAAGGCCTTCGTCCCAGGCATCGTAGGGATGTCATGGTATCGATCGTGAGGAGCTTCGAGCACCTCGGGAAGTCGATTGGCAGATAAGGCCGCGACAAAATGGACGCCACTCACTGCCAGATATTCCATGGCGTCTTCTGAAACATTGCCTTTGTCAAATACCAGCGTAGCCTCCGGGGTGTCGCTGGTGATGTAGGAATAACGGGTAATCAGATCTGCGGAGATTTGAGGGAACAGCTTTACATCGGGGATATTACCTTCGTAGGTTCGGTGAAGCAGGGGTATCTGAAAATCCCTGGTGACCAACAATTTGGAGTGAGGTATGTGTTGGAGGGTAGCGTCCGCAAGGCCGGAGATCGGGTGCGAATCACGGCCCAGCTTATTGATGCCACAACGGAGAATCACTTGTGGGCGGAGCGCTATGATCGGAAACTGAAAGATATATTTGCGCTACAAGATGAGATCACAATGAAGATCCTGACTGCCCTTCAAGTGAAGCTTACGGGGGGAGAGCAAGCTCTCATAGTGGCCGGAGGAACGGACAACTTTGAGGCCTACGTAACGTTCCTGAAAGGGCTGGAGTATTTTAAGCGTGTAAATAAAGATGGATGTCTTTTGGCCCGCAAGATGGCAGAAGAAGCCATTGCCATGGATCCGAATTATCCCAGGGGATACAGGCTCCTTGCTACGACCCACTGGGTTGATGTTATCCTTGGCATCAGTAAATCCCCCAAGCAGTCTTTGGCCAAGGCCGCTCAATTGTATAAGAAAGTCATCACGTTGGACCCTACCGATGCCCCCGCACATGCTTTCCTAGGATATGTGTATACGTTGATGAGACAGCACGAAAAGGGGTTAGCTGAAGCGGAGAAGGCTGTCACCCTGAATCCCAATGCAGCAGACGCTCAGGCCTATTTCGGCTATATTTTACATCATAATGGGAGACACAAAGAAGCCATTCAGGCAATCAATAAAGCAATCCGTCTGAATCCTATCCCTCCGACAACTTACTTCTTTTATTTAGGCAATGCGTATCAACTTGCGGGGATGTATGAGGAGGCAATAGTAGCATATAAGAAAGTACTCAATCGTAACCCCGATCATCTGTTTGCCCACTTGCGTCTGGCTGCAACTTATATTTTAATTGATCAAGAAAAGGAAGCCAAAACGGAAGCCTCAGAAGTTCTCAGGATAGATCCCAAGTTCTCTATAAAGCCTTTTGCAAAGAGAGTCCCGTATAAAAATCAAGCCGATTTGGAACTCCTTTTGAGCTCTTTGCGCAGGGCAGGGCTTCCTGAGTAAGGATAAAAAAATGAAAGTACTCTATTTGAAAACAGCACAATATATTGGGGTCGTTTAATTATTAACCCATCTGGGGGCGGGTAAAGATTACGTGCCATATACTGAAATCTGGACTTCGCCTGATTTTATTGAAGATTACAGAACGAAACATGAAATATCAAGTATATAAAGGTTTGATACAGAAACCTTCATTTCTGGATTAATCTTCTTTTGATCTACCCTTTAATTTTTAGGATTGTTATATCCAGACGGTATATGTAAGTGATACGTGGCTGCAATAATGGCAAGATATCTGACATTTTTAAAAATCTAAAAAAACTTAATAACTTAAGAGCGCCCGCCTTCACTTGATCCCATCTCGCATAAGTTCATTCAGAAACAACGTCCCCCTTTACGTTCTACACGAGCGTCACCTATGATAAAAACTTTAAATGTTAAGATGTCATCTATTTTCCTTAAAACGATTATATATCTTGAGGAGGGAACACTAATTCTGATTGGCATCCCAATTAGATGCCCAAAATGATTTTAACAACGAATCTTTTTCGATATTTTTATTGGCAATATCAAAAAAAGGTTTATAACAAAGCATTTGACTTTCGGCAACTAACACTTTCCAATTGTCTTGATTTTTTAATTTGTTCCATTGCTCTGGATAAAAGTTTGCAATTAACATCTCAGTCATCAAAATTAGATCCATAGGCGGATGTAGCCATCTAGGTCTTCTTAATTTTAGCATATCTGGTTTGTTTTCTTTTGCACCACTTTTCCCGCCAAATTGGAGATGAAAAATTGGACCGTCTTGATATTTCCCTTCATTATTACAAGTGGCAAGATCGATATGGCTGCGATGAATTAAATTACCATTTGATTCATTTATAATTTCTAAGGTTAGGTTTAATGTATTTAAAGGGAATCCTTTCTCCCCTATAAGCGCTTCATCTACTCCAAAATCAACAAATATTTTGGGGTAAATATCAGCATTAAGCTTCGCACTCAATACAGGGATTAGAATTAAAGGCTTAGATCGCTCAATGCGATAGCGCCAAGATTTACTTGAACCAAATGTTTTTAATCTCGACGCCGCGTCAACAACACCATTTGATTGGCTATAATCAATTAAATCAAGTGTTGTAAGCTGCTGATGCAGATAAAAGAGAGCAGAGGCCATTCCTTGAGCTGTGGGGATGTACATTTTAGCCGAACACTATTTTTCCGTGTCTGATTTTATCGGCGGTGAATTCATCAGAATCATCAACCAATAAGCCTTTTTCTTCATATTCGCCAGTTTGGATGCAGCTCCAACAAATCCGGTTTTTTCCTATAACTGGGTGAAGAATAGGGTCATAGGCCGACACGGAGTATTCCACTTCAGTTGGATTTTTACACGAACTGCATGCAAAAGAAACATAGGTGTCGTTATTATTGGTCCAGCGGGAAACGGCTGGTTTAAATTTTAACCCTAAACACTCGCTTATTATTTCAATCCTTTCAGCGGCAGTCAGATCGCCAAAAGATGCAGAACATCGGCCTTCAAAAAAACTCTTTAACCTATACGTCCACCACCTTTGGAAGCCGCTTCCAAAAATTCCACTATATTCAACATTATTTTCGACCATGATTTTAATAAGTTTATTAAAGTGCTCCGATTCTTTATCATCAGGGTGAATACCAAGAAGGGCGAGAAAGTTGTCTTTATCCAGCAAAAGCCAGGAACGTCTGATAAACGTTTTGAAAAAGTTTATAGAAACCAAATGTGGAGCTTTCAATTTGTTGAATTCTTCAAAGAAATGTGAATCTATGAATCCAACTTCCTCTGGGTTTATCTTCAGCAATTTGTATAGTCTGTTCTTACTATCAAAACAGCTGCTTATATCTTTATAAGCCTCTATGAATGAAATCATTTTTTTGACTGCATCGTTCGGTTGGTCAACAAAGAAATTTTTAAACCAAATTTGATCGAATAGATCATGAGCGGTTTTATCCGGCTCATATAACCTGATGTTTTCTTCGAGAGACACGGCAAAAATAGGGATATCATTCTGATAATTTTCAATGGCCGAATCGCGAAACTGTTGGGCAACGGGACCGGCTTTGTATTCGGCGATTTTGTCATCCCTTACAGGCTTTTCATCCAATCGATAATCTAACAAGAGCAAGTCGGGCGCATTTTCGGATATAACTTTTTGCGTATCAATAATTGAAGCTTCCGGAATGCACTCGAAAAAATCAAGAGTGTCTTTTGCTTCTCTCTTTACTTGATTTAATATTATAAATTGGTCTTCTCTGTCGTCTACAAATACAATTTTATACATGTGACACCTATCTTTGTTCCTTGGCTATCGGTGCTGCGAAATTAAAGCGACAATTAAATCCCTGTTCCGGCTCGAGGCATTCGACATACCCCCCATTCGATTCAGCAATATCTCTGACAATTTTCAACCCTAGACCAGTACCGGGACCGGCTATTTCATCACCTCTAAACTGTGTTGTTGTATAAAATGCATCGAAAATTTTATCCCTAACATCTTCAGGTATGCCTGTTCCAGTATCTTGAAATGAAATGACAGCAAAATTATCGCGTTTGAAGGCTACAATTTTAATTTTTCTTAACTCCGCTTTAGCCCTTTCGATTGCCTTTACCGAATTGGTCATGAAATTGAAAAGAACAGAATCGATTTCACTGCGATGCATTTTATGAGTTCTCAAGAAAGGCGGGTCAACATCAACCTCAAAAGAAATCCCACGAACATTTAAGTATTCGTCAAACTGTCGAATAAAAGAATGTATAACCGAATGAAGCGCAATGTTTGTTTTATCTCGAGTTGAGGAGTGACTAATTAAAGTCGTGATATAGTTTGAAAGATCAAACAATCTATTGCTGACGCTATTGATCTCGGCTAAAGAGATGTTGCCGAGCTCATCCAACTCTATTGTAGACAGAAAGTCTTTTAATGAGGATTTAAAGCTTGTCAATGCTCCCGTGACCTCATGACTGAATACAGAAATAGATATGCCAAGTGATGCAAGAATCCGTAACATAGTTTCATATTGAACAAACTCACTTTCTCGGATTTCGACCCTTTCTTCAAAGGCAATAATGTTTTGCTTAAGGTTCTCAAGCCTTTGAACTGCACTATGCTTTTGCAGATCTGTTTTATCGCCAAGCCTTGCTTTAACCTCAACTGAAACTTCGTTAATAACTTCCTGAATCGATTGAGATGGTTTTTTTAATTCTGAAACAAAATCTTTTTGGCTCGCTTTTTGTTTCCTCTTTCTAAAAGCAGCGATTCTAAGTACCGCCCATTCTAGGCCTGTCCTGATAAAGTCCTGTAATTCCTCATAAGCTTCATTTTCAACCAGTCCTTCTCGACTGCTTGTTTCCTCAAGAAAAATATTATCTTGGCTTGAAATTTCTACAAAACCAAAAAAATTAAAATTATTTGCAGGGACCAGCAGATTGCGGCGGGCGGTATCAAATGATAATTTCAACCAATCATCCCTTGGTTCCCCATACGGTAGCACCCTGAATCCATTTCGATAAATGCGTATGCCTCCGTATATATCGCCCATTTTAAAGGCTTGCCGAGTAGAGATGCCTGAAATTACATCGGATGCATATATAAAGTAACTGGCTTCAAAATAAAGCGGCCCGGTAAGAAGGTACTCATTCTCTGCTTCATCAGAATCCTTAAAATCTAATTTCTCCGATTTGACGTTATATTCTCCCTTACCATTTTCATCCACAGTACCTGTAATCACTGCGAGTCTGTGATCTAAGAAGTTTTTATCAATTGAGACTTCTTTTGCTACCTCATCGCCTATCTTTCCATTGATGCTGACCCTGAAACCGGGATCAATAGCTTCCTCTTGGTCAGGACGGTCCTTTTCCGGCGAAATCCTAAATGGGGGCTGCAACAATAGGACCGATTTCCATACGCGATCAAAAAGCGCCTCTGGCCATCTATCCCTTAAATCGTTGATGTACAATATTGTTCCGGATTTATGCTGATTTTTTTGAAATTTAAGTAGCTTATGGGGAATTAATGAAAGATCGCGACCGTGTCGAAAATCATTGTCCCAATTGAATTGAACCCTTAGACCTTCATTGTATCCTTTGACACATGTTTCTAAAATCAGCTCTTTTCCAAGCCTTTCGATGGCAAAACGACCTATTCCCTTTCTCCCGGCCCTTGGCCTTTTATATCCCGGAGAAACAGGATTCGTTACCTTGTCGTCGGTTGAGATGCGCATCCAGTTGTTTCGAATCTGGTCTGCTGTCATCCCGTGTCCGTCATCTTGAATAACCAACTGGCCGCCCGGCTTTGTATAATTCTTAAATTCAATTATAACTTCTGTTGCGTCCGCATCGTAGGCATTCTTGATCAGCTCTGAGAGAGCTGTCTCCTGTTTTCCAACTAACTCGAATCCAAGCCGGTGAATGTGTTTTGCGTCAATGGAAAATCTGAGAGACTCTTGATCCTGCTCAAGGAGCTGTTGGCTGAGTACGGCAATTTCCTGAAAGTTTATGTCAGTTTTGGCTAGCTCAGATTGTAACTTTGACCTGTGATCTTTAAGTTTGTTATCAGGCATTTTGTTTTTTACCTTGCCTTCTAAATCGAGATTCGGATAATGACGACGATAATTGTTTCAAAAACCGAGTCCCCAATTTCTTTTCAAGCCCATTAAAAATGAAAGCGTCAGCGATCTTCCGAACATTGTCATGGTCGTCATTCCGAAAATGATAATTGACTAAATTGAATGTTTTTGTTATTTCTTTTTTATCAAAGTTGTTTGGAATGTAGATTTTAATTTTTTTGGCTTCCGAGGGTTCATGTTTGAGTACGCCAGACCCGTAGCTTCTGCCTTCAATTTCAGCAGAAAGCTGACTAAAAGTTGTTAGAATAGAAATTGCAACCAGTTTTTGTATGTATTTTCTGTTTCTCGGTTTGAAAAAAATTCTATGAATGGTATTAGTACTGGTTATTCCTAATTTGTTCAGCACAATTCTTGGACCATCATTCTGCATATAGGGGAAAAACGCATCCGGAATCTTGCCATCGTCTGGTTTATGCCAAATTGCTCGCCGTTCAAATGTCCGGGTTCTTTCTTTCTGGTCTTGGGGGAATTTTTCAAGATATTTGTAAATTCGGCCTCCCTTACGCATACGGTCAGTATTAATTAAAAGGCAGGGGAGGTTGTCATCTCGCGCTTTTTCGATGTCTTTATTAGTTAAGCAAATACCTTTACATAAAAAAAATTTGGGGAAAATTGGTTTTAAAGCGCTCTCAGGGAACTTATGAGCATTGGCCGCTTCTTGGTTAATAATAAAAAATGAACTTGCTCCTGTGACTATCCCAATTAGAATTTCCATATATTTGCTAAGCTCATGGCAGTTTTCATTTTTCACTATTTTATTATAAACTTGTCGACCGCCATCCTCCATCAGCAAAATTTCTGTCCTGTCAGATAATCGTTTACCTTTCCACTGATTTAATTTCAACGATGCAATCAATTCTTGGAGGTCTTGAAGATTTTTTGCGAACCCCATTTCAAATGTCGTATTTGATTGATTCCCCAGAAAACCATCACATAGAACGATTACTATGCTTTCATCACTTCCCTTTGATAAGAATATTCTTTCGCCAAGCTGAATAGCAATTGCTCTTTTAAATCTCTTTTCGATCTCTTTTCTGATATCAGTTGCGTATTTCGTAAATAAAAAACTGCCGGGAAGGATCCAGGCCATTCGACCGCCAATCTTTAAAAAATTAAAGCTATGTAAAATAAAATAGGCCCACAAACTAGCACGATTTGGCATTGATAAACCTGAATGTTTCATTGTCACCTTAGCATCATGTTTCTGGCTGTCAGACATGTTGTGATGGGATATGTAGGGCGGGTTTCCGATAACGACATCAAATTTCTTATTATCAAAACTCTGCGGTGATAATGTTAGAAAGTCATTCTTAAAAAAGTTGCCATTTTTTTTATTAATACCGAACTTTTCATAAAGATGAGCAAATGCCGTTTCATCAATATCAGATCCAAATATCTGCTGGTTCGGCATTATAGATCCGAGTTGCTCTAAGCGTAACTTTGCCTGTTCAAGAAAGTCACAGCCTCCAAAGCTTGGTTCAAGCATTCGATCCTCTGAAGAGCGTATTGCCCATTCGCATAAGATCAGGCTGGCTGCAGAAGGGGTGTAAAAGGCACCTATCTTTTTCTTTTCATCATAAGTGGGAAAAGATAGGTTCGTATTGAGCAATTTAAACCTCTCGGGGACTATGTGTGGATAAGATTGTGTGAGCACGATGGTGAATCTTTAAATTTATATATCACATTTTTCCCCTACCAGCACCCTTTTTTGTATGTTTTATTAGGACTTTATTGATTGATTTTGATAAGAGCTTGTTTTTTCGAGTTAGATATTCTGAAAAACATGGCTTGTGGTTCTGCCCTTGCGGCACAACAATATGTGGGATTATTATGCTCATGTCTCTTTTAAGCATTATCTTGACTATAAGTCAACCTTATGATTTTGCCTTTTTATCGACATCTTTAGCTGATGTATCGGATCTTTCGCTTAAGATTGAGTGACAGTATTTTGCTTTTTCTGGAGATTAGCTTTCACATTTAGTGGGGCAAATTTAAAGCCCATGAAAACGAAAATTGAGAGCCAAGTGAATGGGGCCTGGCATAAATAAATAAGTATTGGCATTTTCGAAACAGGAGCCATCTCTTACATTACATTTAAATCTCTGTGGAACTAAGGTATGCTAAAGCACTCGCATATAGCCGAGTCGCTAATAATATAATCTAGATTTTATCTTTCCTTGTGCTCTCTGCTATGTTTGTGAAATCCGAGTTATTCTCTTGATGTTGTGATATTCAAATCGTAACCCAAAAGCCTATTGGGTTTTCTTATTCCTCGGTCCCAACGCGGATCAGGAATGCACAATAGCGGATGAAACCTGAAAAATCCTCCGATTCAATGTTTCTGCTATTATACTTGAAGAATTAAAAGCGGAAAAACTTATGACTTGTGTTTGTAAGCTTGAAAAAAGTTTAGTAAAATCAAAAAATTGACTATGGCACGTAACCTGAAAAACAAGGTGCTCCAAACAACCTACTACATATTGTGTAAAATTCCTGTTTAGATAATGTTAATGAAAACTCATAAGGAGTTAGTGTATAATTACATCATGTGATAATAAAACAACTCGAAACATAACCCAATTCAGGGAGAAGATCCTTATGGGACTGATAAAAGCCCATACATTGCATCAAAGATACAATTGTATGGGCTTTCTTATTTTAAGGTTAATGGGAGGATTCTCTAATGACCAAAAAACCATCCTATAAAGAACTACAACAAAGGATCAAAGAGTTAGAGAAAGAAGCCGTTGATTACAAACGATCAAAGGAGGAATTGCAGACAATTCTCAATGTAGTACCAGTAATAATCTTCCAAAAAGACAGGGATGGAAAGACTATTCGAACAAATCACGCCTTTGACACTATGATTGGACTATCAAAAGAGGAGATTATAGGAAAGACGACTGATGAACTCTTCCCTGAGCATGGGAAAGACATGATAAAGGATGACCAGGAAGTCATGGAATTGGGAAAGCCGAAATTGGACATTATTGAGCACTATGACAGTCCTGAAGGAACAAGATGGGCTCGAACCGGTAAAGCTCCCCTAAAGGATAAAAAAGGAAATGTAGTTGGGCTTATTGGCTATGCAGCAGACATTACCGCCCAAAAGCAGGCGGAGGAGGCGCTTAAGAAAGCTCATGATGAATTAGAAAGACGTGTTCAGGAACGAACAGCAAAACTTGCACAGGCGAACAAAGAATTGCAGGCAGAGATTGCTGAACGCAAGCGAGCGGAGCAGGCACTGAAAGGAAGAGGAAAGGTCTTGAAAATCAAGACCCGTAATCTTGAAGAAGTCAATACCGCATTGAGAGTCTTGCTGAAGAGAAGAGATGACGATAAAAAAGAGCTTGAAGAGAATGTTTTTTTCAACGTGAAGGAGCTGATTGTCCCCTATTTAGAAAAATTGAAAACGAGCGAGTTGAATGAAAGACAACGTGCTTTTGCAGATGCCCTTGAATCGAATCTAAAAGATATTATCTCCCCATTCTCACAAAAGCTGTCTTACTGGTATTTGGAACTCACTCCCACAGAGATTCAGGTAGCAAATCTTGTAAAGCATGGCAAAACCACAAAAGAGATAGCAGGATTTTTAAATCTTTCCAGCCATACAATCGAGGTTCACAGAAAGAATATTAGAGGGAAAATCGGAATTAAGAACAAAAAAGCCAACCTAAGAACACACCTGTTATCCATCCAATAATAGGTAAATTATACCCCCATTTATTACCCAATAAACAATGGTTGATTTTTGCATATAAATAATAGATACCGGATACCTATGTTTTCTCCACCTTTTAACACTTATTGACGGGAATAGAACATGGAGAAACCCCTCAAATGTTGCACGGATTGCTCCCGACAGGTCGTTACCCATCCTGTTGGAAGATCAAATCCTTGCTTTGATAAAGCCAAACCTATCGAGAGATAGGGACGGAATGCCATAGGTTTTTAATAGCTGAAAGGAGGTGATCATAAGAAAATTGTTATCGAGAATAAATCAATCCAATTGAATATATTATTAAATAAGGATCATCTCCAATTTAGTTGATTGGGAAATAAGGAATAGCTTGTAATTTCAAATAGAATGGACATCCAGTATCTCCAAGGATATAAGTTTGTCTTCCAAGATAAACATTTTACCAAGGAGGCCTGCGATGTCCGAACTGAGTATAGCATCCTATTTTCCCTTTCGTCGAATCAAAATTGTCAAGCAAGTGGTCGACAAGACCGCCAGCAAAGCATTTATTAATATTGTTCCCGACAAGCGCTTTCAACCCGTCTGCCATGTGTGCGGACAGAAAGTATCGGCTGTTCACAGCTGGACGCAGCGCTCTATTCGGGATCTGAACCTGGCCAGTGCCCAGGTCTGGATACGCTGTGAATATCGCAAGCTGCTTTGTGCCAATTGCCAGCGTATTAGTATCGAGGAACTGGAGTTATTTCATCCTTATTTAAGGGTTACCCGGCGATTAGCCATATATATCCATCAACTCTGTAAGATGATGACGGTCGCCGAAGTGGCCCGCCACCTGCAGCTGGATTGGAAAACTGTAAAGGAGATCTACAAACAATATCTTGAGGCCCAATATGGGCAACCCAACTATGACGGGCTTTGCATCCTGGCCATCGATGAGATCTCCGTAAGAAAGGGCCATAAATACTTAACCGTAGTTCTGGACTATGAAACAGGCCACGTTATCTATGTGTTTAAGGGCCGTAAAGCCAAAACCCTTACCCGTTTTTTCAATCAGCTATCGGCCAAACAACGAAAATCGATTGAGGCTGTGGCCATTGACATGTGGGATCCATATATCAAAGCCGTAAAAAAAACTGCCGAATGCCCATATCGTCTTTGACCTCTTTCATGTTGTGGCCGCTTTTAACCGAGTAATTGACACAATCCGTAACAGCGAGTACCGTAAAGCTGCCAAGGAAAATAAAGATGTTTTTAAAGGCTCTAAATACCTACTGCTTAAAAATCGATCCAAAGTCCGTACACAACAGCATCGCCAGCAACTCAAACAACTGCTGGAGATCAACGAGGTGATTAACACCGTGATGATCCTAAAAGACCAGCTAAAACATATCTGGACTTACCGATCCAGAACCTGGGCCGGTAAAACACTGGATCGGTGGTGCGCACTGGCCCGCTCATTGAATCATCGTGCCCTGAACTCTTTTGCCAAAATGCTTCAACGACACAGCTATGGTATTCTGAACCATTGTGATTACCCCATCCACACCGGCAAATTGGAAGGGGTGAATAACAAAATCAAAGTCATTAAACGAAAAGCCTATGGTTTTCACGACCTAAGGTATTTTACATTGAAAATCTATCAGGCTTTCTACAACTAAATTGGAGAAGAACCACAAAAAATAAGTTTTAAGAAAGGAGCAAAGAAAGATGACCAGAACTATTGGGATAGAGTGGTTGGCAGAGCACCTAAATGATCCTAATCTTGTAATAATTGATGCTTCGCCCACAGAAGAATATTTAAGTGGTCATATAGAAAATGCTGTAAGTGCATCATTTAGTGCCCCAGATTATCTTTCCTACGGAATCAATACTTCCTATGGTGGAGGAGTTGATCTTTTTCAGGATCCTGACGCACCGATTCCATTTCAAGATGGACCTCCAGAATATATTAGTGAAGTGCTTAGATCATTGGGCATAAAGAAAAATTCTACAGTGATTGTTTATGATAACGGTGGACATTATCTTGCCACGCGTCTTTTTTGGACGTTGACTTTCCACGGCCATGAGAACTCCTTTATACTCGATGGTGGTGTACATAGGTGGGCGATGGAAGACCTCCCCCTTGTAGAGGAGATACCTAGCGTTAAAAAAGGTAATTTTGTTTCATCTATCCATGAACCATCTTCTGCCGTGAAAAGGGAATATGTCCTTGCAAATTTAAATAATCCACGCATTGTTTTTGTAGATTCGAGATCCCCTGATTTTTATTATGGAAGTGTTTGGAAATATTGGCTCAAAGGACATTTACCATTCGCTGTGAACATTCCATACACCGATTTCTTCCGAGACGACAAGACATGGAGATCTATTGATGAACTGAGAGATCTATTTGAATCCTTTGGTATAACTCCAGAAAAGGATATTATCGCTTACTGCGGCGGAAATCCAATTGCAACCCTTCTATATTTTACGCTCCGATATGTTCTTGGTTATCCTCATGTCAAACTCTATCTGGAATCTTTGATGGGTTGGGCTTCGGACTCCAGAAATCTACCCGTTTGGACATATGGAAACGAATATCTGATAAAAGAGGCCGATTGGCTCGAATGGTTTGCAGGAGAACGAATACAATATAGAGTGCGAGATCCAAAAGTTAGGACTCTTGATGTCAGGTCCAGGGATCAATACAAAGCTGGGCACATACCCTATTCCATTAACATTCCTATAGATGAATTGGTGAATAGTTCCAACCCGAGCCTAGAATTATGGGAGAACATATTTGGAAGTTACGGAATTGGTGAGGATACCGAGGTAGTTATTTACGATGAACAATTGAATAGATTTTCGGTTCTCTTATTCTGGCTCATGGAATACTTTGGCCACCGAAAGGTCTCCATTTTGAATGGCGGATTTGCAGCTTGGGTTGAACGAGGCTATAAAGTCACTGAAAAGGAAACGATAATTACTAAACCTAAACATAAGTTTGACGTGGCCATCAGCCCTACTTCATACAAAATTAGATTACAAAAAGAAAAACGCTTGGATAATCGGTATATTGCTTCTGACTCTAAAAGATTAAGCAGAATTTGGCTTAATGCTTCTAAAAAAGAAGAGTGTCTTTCTAGGGTAGACCCTAACTCAGATTATGTCTATATATCCTTTGAAGAGAACTTAGACAGCAAAGGAAAGATTAAAGGTGCTGGAGAGCTCTGGAAGATTTATAAAGGCGCAGGAGTGTACAAGCAATCTGAGATTGTATGTTTTTCCTATTCTCTGTATGAAGCCACGTTTGCATATTTTATACTAAGGCTTTTGGGGTATCCGATGATAAGAGTTGTTGTTCCTGAAAAGATCACTAGCATCCCCAGGGGTTGATTAAAGAGTGCGGTATGAGCACACAACCAAACATTTTAATCTCTTAGGGTCTAATTCCCCGAAGCTTGCTTCGAAAAAGGATATGTCGTACACTTAGGGTGTGAGTGAGTATATCCATAAAAGCCATAATATATCAGTTCTTCTCTATCATATTGTTTGTCCGACAACATAGAGAAGAATACTATTCAACGCAGAGATCGATGAATAGTTACGGGATATCTGCATAGGAATATCGGAGCGCTATGAACTAACGTTTATAGAAATAAGTGTTGATAAAGATCATGTACATTTTCTTGTCAACTCGATACCGATGTAGAGCCCAACAAAATTAGTAAAAATGATAAAAAGCATAACAGCACGAAAAATGTTTGCCAAAAAGCCCCACGTAAAAGAACAGCTGTGGGGCGGAGAATTTTGGTCAGAAGGCTATTACCTAGACACGGTTGGTAAACATGCCAGTGAAGATGTAATAGCAAAGTATGTTAAAGACCAAGGTCGCGATAAAGAATACACCCAATTACATTCACAGCAGCTCAAGCTTTTTGATACCCCGTAGCTTGCTGCGAGGTAGTTCATTTTAACATGATGTTCAGAAAAAGAAAAGCGAACTCCCGAGTGAATTAGGCGAAACGCCTAGTGGGAGTAACTGCAGGTGGCATTGTTCTATGATATTTTGATATTAGAATTGAAAATATCTCCTTTTGGATCCAACTAATTTGACTATAGGGTTAAGCCATCATTTAGTACTTTCTAAAAATTGTGGGTGCTAATCATTGATATTGTTTTCTATGAGAAATCTTTCAAGCACATTCAAAAAATCACAAAAGAGCTCCCAACACGATTCTCGGGCACAGAAGAATGCAAAAAAATGGCCGAATATCTCATGGACCAAATGCTTAGTTATGGAATACACGCAGAAGTTCAAGAGTTCGATGCACTGGTTGGATTCCCTGGCACGGCTGAGCTAATGATTTTAGAGCCCGTGAAGCAAGTGTTTCAATGCAATCCCTTTGTTCATGCTGCTAATAACCCTCCTGCGGGTATAGAAGGAGAGCTTGTCTTCGTGGGTTCCGGCGGGATTGATAATTATACAGGCAAGGATGTAAGTGGTAAGATAACTCTCTCAGAGCTGTCTTATTTCCCTCCTCGGCAAGAAAAACAGAGAATTGCTGCCGAGCATGGTTCGGTAGGCCAGATCATGATCAACTGGGGGCCCTCTAACAGTAAGATTTTAGCTTACGGACAGGTCAGGCCACCATGGGGAAATCCGACACCTACTACTCTTGCTGATGCCACGTATTCCGTCTATCACCATTTCGCGTGCCGATGGTGAGTATCTAACAGGCTTGTGCCAGAAGGCGAGAGTTAAGGTATGGCTACGAGCGGAATCTTTAGAGGAATGGCGTTGGGCACAAAACAGCGTGGGATTTTTAGAAAGTAGCGAGGAGCCAGAGAAGTTCTTGATTCTCGGCGGCCATATGGATTCTTGGGGTGGGGGGGTAACTTGCAATGCCACTGGCAACTTCGCTACCCTTGAGATAGCTCGAGCGCTTGCCTCTAACCAGAGTGAGCTAAAACGGAGCGTTCACATCTGCTTTTGGTCGTGCCACGAGACAGGGGGTATGGCCGGTTCCAGTTCTTTCGTAGACAAAAACTGGGATGACTTAGACCGAAACGGCATTGCATATATCAACGTAGATTCACCAGGCATGCGGGGCAGTAATCGCTATGAGGCTCGCAGTTCCACAGAACTAGCTAACTTTCACTTAGAAGTGGAGCGCGAAGTGCTGAATGAGGGTACCAAGCACAAAAGGTTGCTCCATGTAGGAGATCAGTCCTTCATGGGCATTGGTGTACCTTCCATTACAGGACGAACTGAATTCACACCTGAAGAAATAAAATTTTGGCATGGAGCAAATTTGGGACCATGGCATCACAGCGACGAAATGACTCTCGACAAGATGGATGTGTCTTTGATGCTTAAAGCTATGAGAGTTTATGTGGCCTATCTTGTTCGTCTGTGCAACACACCGGTATTACCCTTCAATCATGAACAAGTAGCGAGAGAACTTAAAAATCAGCTAGATATAATTACTTCATCGGTGGGAGACTGCTTGGACCTTTCGCTACCAATAAGGTATGCCAATAAACTGATCAAAAATACTCAAACTCTGAACAAGTATATAAAGGGTTTGAGGAATGCAACGCAATCATATACATCATGGAAGGAAAACCGCAAGGTTCTACTGGCCAACA
>Ga0114922_10002150_pt1 | contig 18578 bp, 12 predicted proteins | sample AartaG_FD_100975 | JGI IMG/M metagenome (GOLD analysis project Ga0114922, IMG submission 100975) | Deep subsurface microbial communities from Aarhus Bay to uncover new lineages of life (NeLLi) - Aarhus_00045 metaG | ecosystem: Environmental > Aquatic > Marine > Oceanic > Sediment | place...
AGCATGGCCTCGATGTTCTCGATGGGCGTGTTGGCCTGGATGTTGTGTATCGTGTTGAAGACGAATCCCCCGCCGGCGCCCAGGATGTCGATTCGCCGCCGGACCTGGTCGTATACCTCCCGCGGCGAGCCGAACGGGAACGTCTTCTGCGTGTCCACGCCGCCGCCCCAGAAAGCCAACTCCCCGCCGAACCGGCTCTTGAGCCCTTCCGGCTCCATGCCGCAGCACGAACACTGCACGGGATTGAGGATGTCGAACCCCGCGTCGATGAACTCCGGAATAAGCTGCGCCACCGCACCGCAGGAGTGGATGAAGACCTTCCAGTTCGAGTGCCGGTGGATGAAATCGTTCACCGTCTTGTGCAGCGGCTTATACAGCTCGCGGTAGGACTCGACGGAGAGGAAGAGCCCGTTCTGGGTTCCGAAGTCGGTGCCGGTCGTGAACGCGGCCTGGACGTCGTCGCCCACCGCGGCGATCAGGCGCTCGATGTTGCCCAGGGCGATCTCGCACTGGCGCTGGAAGACCTCTCGCACGTAGTCCCGGCGCAGGACCGTCGAGACGTACCACTCCTCGACGTCGCGGATGCCCTTGGGGTGCTTCAGCCACATCGCCGGCACCAGCGCAATGTCGCCGAAACCGCTGCCGGGCACGCTGAGGATCGCGCCCTTGTCCGCCTCGGCGGCCCGCCGGGCGGCGGCGGCCAGATGCTCGAGGTCGTCGGCGCCGAGCGGCCCGAACTCCTCGAGATTGTCGGCCGGGTCGAGCGCCGCGTCGTCGAGCGGCTCTTGCCGGCACAGGGCGTCGAAGTAGAATCCGTCTTTGGGCATGTGGCCGCTGGGCGGGACCGACGTGTCGCCTTCGGGATAGATGAACCAGCCGCCGCCCGGCGCTTCGGTCACGTTGAGCTGCCCCGGCACAAGGACCTCCGTGTCGTCGAACAGGGTAAACGGCTTCCAATCCTCGTTGACGAAACCGAACATCGTCTTCGGCGGCATCACGCCGACGACATCGACGCCCATCGCCTCGGCCAGCTCGTCGTCGATCTCGCCGAGCATCTGGTACGGCTCGACGATCTTCACGCGGAAGTCATCCCCGCCCAACAGCACGTTGCGCAGCTTCGAGACCACGGAGGCGTGAATGCCCGTCACGTGGGTCGCGCCGAAGTCCACGCAGACCCCGTCGGGCTGCTGGTGACTGAGCGTCGTGATGAACCTGTCCCTCGATGTCATGCTCATGTGTCCGTCCCGTCCCGTTGACATCAAGCGTTGATCGAGCACTACTGGCCGTTGGCAAGCAGCTTCCTCAGGAGGCCGGCACCCAACTCCATCTTGGGAGCAAAGGCCGCCGAGTCAAGGTACTGCAACAGGCTGTGCAGCATTTGGCGAGCTTCCGGCTTGTCCTGGTGGCCGGGCAAGTCGATCGCGCAAACCAGAAGCTTGCCCCGGCCGGCCCTGGTTCCGAAGATCAGGCCGAGCTTGTGGTTCCGCTCGAAATTATCGATCGCCTGAACGATGGGACGATAGCCGGCCGGCGTGTCGTCCAGGATAACCGGCCGTGAGTTCTTCACCAAGTGCCACCACTGCCAGTTGCTGTGGAACTCGGTGGGGAACCCGGCCAGGGCGGACGTGTTCGGATCGCAGAGAAACCCCAGCGTGCCGGGCGCCACTTCGATCTTGCGGCGCTCGGCGGCGCGGCGGAACATGGGGAAGCACCAGAAGTCGGTCTGGAACGAGCCCTTGATGCTGTGAGGCAGTCTATCCAGCTTCGGCAGCAGCAGGACCTTCCCGCCGGCTGCGAGGTGCTTCCGGGTCTCAGCGGCCCGGAAGCTCCGCGCGACCAACACGCCCTTCGGCACGCTGGTGTCCACCTTCGGGGGATAGACCCAGATCGGATAGTCGTTGCGATACTGTGTGCCCTTGACGGCGAGCGTGATTGTCAGTTTCTGCGGCGCGGCGATCTCGGCCAACGGCAGCGAGAACATGTCGACCTCGAAGACCTTGCCCTGCTCGATGGTGACCGGTCCCAAGGTCCCCCCGCCGACCGGGCCGCCCTTGCTGTCGGTCACCGTCCACTCGACCCGCGCGTCGGGGATGTCGGCCGCGCCGTAGTGGGCCACCTGCACACGGCCCACAAACGTCTCGTCCGTCGTCCAGGTGTACTTCTTCATGCGCAGCAGCGGAACCGTCTCGCAGCAGAACCGCCGCCAGGCCTCGGGCGTAATGAGCCCCTTCGATTCCATGAACACGTTGAGCATGCCGACCAGTGCCGTGCCCTGGCCCGGGAAATCCTGCAAGTCGAGCAACTGGAACCCGCCGAAACCGGGCGTTCGCAGCGACGCCTCGATGTCTTCGCGGTGACAGATCACTGACAGCGCGCCCGAGGCGCGCACGAAGTCGTGCGCCTGGTCGAGCATGCCCGCTTCGCGGAGCCGCTCGCGGAAGATCTCCAGGTTCCGCGCCCGCGTCACACCGGTGTACTTGGGGATCTCGCGGAAGTCGGGAGAGACCTGGAACGAGCCGTTCTCGTGGCTGACGACCGGCACGGGAACGCCGGCGATCGACTCGCTGAAATCGACCATCGTCGAGGGCGATCGGTGCTCGATGTGCGGGTGGGGATAGTCGCCCTGGAAGAACGCCCCGCGCACCGGCAGCGTCTTGCCCGTCTTGCAGGTGACCCAGAATTCGTCGCCCTCGGCGAGGCTGGGATTCCAGTGGACGTTGTTCGAGCCCTGGGCGTAGAGATGGCGCGGGTCGGTCTGCTTGAAGTGGGCGACCAGATCGTGCATGCCCTGCCTGCGGCCCAGCTCGTTGCCGAGGGTGTACATCACGAACGAGGGGTGATTGCCGAAGTGCTTGAAGATCAGCTCGCTCTCGCGCTTGCCGTAATCGTAGAGCGAGACCTTGGTCTCGGTGCTCTTCACTTCGAGCCGGTCGATGTTGTGATATGCCGCTTCCTTGCTTTCCGGCGCATTGAACCCGCTGCGTTTGTTGGGCAGTTCCGGCTGAAGATACATGCCCAACTCGTCGGCCGCCTCGAACGCGGCACGCGGCGGGCACCACGAATGGAAACGGTAATGATTGATCCCGTACGACTTGGAGATAGACAGGACGCGCAGCCAACCTGCCTTGCCCATGGGCGGGTAACCGGTCAGCGGGAAGAAGCAGCAATCGAGCTTGCCTCGCAGGAAGACAGTGCGGCCATTGATCAGAAAACGATTCCGCCTCCTCGTGAAATCGCGCATGCCGAAGTTGACGGACCGCCGGTCATGATGCGGCCGGCCGGCTGCCGTCGTCTCGAGATCGAGCGTCAAGCGGAGCATGGCCGGCTGGAACTCATCCCACAGCGGCACGTCGTCGCCCGGCCGATAGGTGAACTCGGCGACGTTCTTCCGCTCGGAAGCCTTGACCTTGACCGCTTGCGTCTTGAGAGTTGACGGCTTGGCGACGTTGTAGCTCCGGCACCTCACCGTGATCTGCCCCGAAGCCGGCCCACTCGTTATGTTGCCGACCACCACTCGAACGCGCGCTTCCTTCTTCGCGGCGTCCGGGTAGATCTGCACGTCCTCCAGCCAGACCGGGGCGGTGGCCCGAAGCTCCATCCTGCCGACGATGCCGTTCCAGTTGGTCTGTGTCCGTTCATCGACCGCGTGGGACGGGCCGACCGGCGGCAGCCTGGCGTTATCGACCAGCACGGTGACCGTATGCTCGCCCGGCGCCATCGCGGCGGTCACGTCGAACACCTGCGGCGCGCTGAGCGTGTCTTCCCAGCCGCAAAACGTCTCGTCGACCCAGACCCGGGCATGCTTGGATCGCTCGAGGAGCAGCGTGATCCGCTTGCCCTTCCAGGCATCGGGAATCGTCACGCGGCGCTGATACCAGGCCGGCCCTTTCCAATACCACACCCGGGAGAGCCGATCGACGCACCGCTCGTCCTTCTTGATGCCCTTGCGGTTCTCGTCGGTGGTGCCGGGCAGTCGAACGGTATCGTCAAGCTCCCGGGCAAACCACTTCTCCGAGACCCCGACGTCTTCGGGATCCAGCCGGAATCTCCACGTTCCGGCCAGCGGGATCGTCCGCTCGCCCGAGTCGCCGGCACTTGCCTCGACGGCATCACCTGCCAGCGCGGTCGCAGCCAAGGCCAGCGCGACGAGCGAAGTGAGGAGCAACGCCATCCACGACCCGGTCATTTCGTCAACCATGTCCCTTTCGGTCCTTCCTGTATGCGAGGGCCCGGCCCAACCAGCTTTCCGATGACCATCATTCGCCAAGTATCCGAGATGCTCGACCGCTTCACTCAGTCCGAGGTCCCCTGACGGCGCCACCGCTTCATGTGCTCGACGCACGTCCAGATCAACGGCGGTTCGCCGGCGGGCTGGAACGGCACTCTCTCCATATGGCCTCGGGCACGCCAGCGCTGGCCCACACGGGCGGGGTTTTCGGGGGTCTTGATGTCCTTGTACAGGAAGCCCCGGATGATGGGCCCGGACCCGTCGTCCAGAGCGAACATCGCCCCGGTGCGCTCCACCACCGTGCCGGAAATCTCGACCAGATCCGTGCTGTCGGGTTTGAGCTTCATCGCCTCCTTGTTGCTCATCGGGATGACCCTTGGCGGCCGAGCCGAGGGGGAGGGCTCGAAGTTGTACGTGACGTTCTTGCCGTCCACGCCGAGGGTGAACCAGTCCACGTAGCCCTTGAAACCGCGATGGTCGTTGGACCACTGGGTGACCTCGGGCTCGAAAACGGCCTCCCTGCCCTTGCGGGCGCCGACCACGAAGTTCAGGCACATCCCGGTGGCGGTGCACGCCGGCGCGCCGGGCGGGTCGGTGGTCTTGTCCCATCCGGCGCTTCTCCAGCCGCCCCGGGCAAAGGAGACGGTCGAAGTCGGGGCGAGAACCCAGTCGCCGTAGGCTCTGACCACGTCGGCCCAGGAGGCGAACTGTTGCCGCGGCGGGCCGAACGTGAACCACCTGCCGACCATGCAGCCGCCGGGGTGGTTGAAGCGAATCGCATCGTACCGGAGCCACTTCTTGCAGTGCCTCCCGCAGTTCTCGCCGCGGATCTTGAACTTCTGCCACGGCAGGAACCAGAACTGCTTGCGCCGCTTGCCGTCGGGGCTGCACGCGGTCAACTGGAGCTGGATCAACTGCCGCGGGTACGTCCACCACCCCTTCCAGCTCGTCCAATGCTTGGGATTGGACGTCCGCACGGGGAGGTGGGCGTTGTAGGCGTAGTACTCCATGGCGGTGATCCGCCTCAGGGCCGCACCCGCCAGCGGCCGGCCCCGGAACGTGTCCACGCCAAGCCAGGCGGTGGCCGGCGTGGCGCCGGCCTTGAAGGGAAGCGTGGCATAGTAGGCACCCTTGCCCAGCTTCCGGCCGTCCTCCGCAGTAAACGCGTTGAGACGTTCGCACACGGCAGGTCCGTGGTTCACCAGGCCGGCCCGGGCGCCTTTGTTCGTCACGACGACCCAGCCTCGCATGTTCCCCGGTGAGACGGACAAGACAGTGCCCGCTCCCCAGGCTGGACCCGCCGCAACGGCCACCGTCAGCAAGGTCATCTGAGCTCGCGGATCCATGGCTGGTTCCTCGATGTGCGCTGAGCCCGGCGTTGGCAGCCCGGAAATGTGCTGCTGGCCCGCGAGGCCACTCGCAGCGCAATGCGCCCGCGCAGCAGGCTATTCTATGGCCACGACTTCGGATCGGGCAAGAACGGGACCCGTCGGCCCGCGTGACGCCCGGAATCGGTTTGCCCGGCCGGGACGACCTTTGCCGGGGCAGGACTCTCACCTGCTGGAACAACGCACCTTTGCACGGCACACATGGTCCGCTACACCAGGCCGAGAACCGCGCATCTGCCGCGCGCACGCCCGCTGCCTTCCGGAACGAACCGGATTATAAGCGCCAAGAACGCCGGCTTCTGGACAAAAAGAGACGTTCTCCGGTCAGGTCGATTCGTGCTCAACGTTCGAACGGAGGCCGAGCTTCTCGATGCGGTCCGATCCGTGCTGGGCTGTCTGGACGACGATGGGGCCCGGGGATACGTTCGACGGATGGCCATTTCGCACAGCCAGGTCGCCATGCATGCCGTGGTCCAGGAGATGGTCCGCGCGCAAAGCTCGGGGGTGCTCTTCACCGTGAATCCCGTGTCGGGGCGGAACGACGAAATGGTTGTCAATGCCACGTGGGGCCTCGGCGAGCCGTTGGTTTCGGGCAGGATCACGCCCGATCAGATCGTCATCGACAAATCTACGCTCCAGTGCAAGAGCTACGTGATTGGCCCCAAAGAACAGACCCTCTCGTCGTCCGGTCTTGACAGAACACCGCCGGAGAAAGCGGCGGCTCGCTGCATGGACGAGTATCAGCTTCGCCGCCTAGCCGAGGTCGGCTGCGAGGGTACTGGCCTGGGCTTGGTCCCCCCCCCGGCGCCCCAACATGCGCTGCGTCAGCTGGTAGACCTGGTCAACGACCTCATCGCTGCGGATCATCTCAGACAGCTTGCCGCAGAAGGCGGCGTGCAGATGCCGCTCGTGACGTAGAAGTTCGTCAGGCGCATCCCCTCGCGGGCCATCCGGTCCACGTGCGGCGTGCGGTGCTTCCTCGACCCGGAGCAGCCGATGTCGCCGTAGCCGAGGTTGTCCCAAAGGATGACGATGAAGTTCGGCGGTCGCTTGGCCTTCGACGCTGTCGGCTCGGCTGCCAGCGCCCTGGCCGCCAGCGACGCCGCACCCGCCCCGGTGGCTAGAAGGAACTCACGACGGTTCTGTCGGCCGCGCATGCTCCAACCTCTGCCGAACGGTATAGCAAATCCCGGAGGCTCTGGCGAGGTGGACTCCGGCGCTCCAACGCGCGCCCGGAGCCAGGCGGCCGCGAGGAAGAGATCCATGGGTGAGGCGGCATGCGGCGCCCGGACGGCCGGCCCCCCTGCCGGCGAGAAGATGGTACCATGTGGCCCGCCCTGCGGGGCCTTCTGCGCCCCATTCCGGAAGGCGTGGAGCGCGGTGAGGTCCGGGAGGAACCGTGATGAGGCCGATCAGCAGCTTCTGCATGGCGTGCTTCCTGGCCGGCCAGGTGGGGGCGGCCGTCCAGGGCCCGCCCAAGGCGCCGTACCGCGACCTGCCGAGCGACAGGCGCCGCGAGCACGGCGAACTCGCCGAGGGCAGCCCGCACGCCTACGAGATCACATTCCACGGCACGGTGGACGGGATGATGACGCGGATGCCCGTCGGCTACGGCGCGTTCCGGCAGGGCTGGCAGCCCAACCGGTCGGTCCGGATCGAGAACGTCGGGGCGACCGACGTCCGGAACCCGCGCATCCTCGTCAACGGCAATCGCCCGTGGCGGACGGTCAAGGAGATCGTTGCCGACGCGACGGCGGGCACGAAGACGCCGGCCGAGCGGGCGCGCGCCATCTGGGAGTTCTGCCGGCGGCACCGATTCCACGCCTGCACGTGGGACGCCGAGTGCAACGACGCGCTGAAGGTCCTGCACGTCTACGGCTACACGCTCTGCGGCAACGAGGCCCACGTGATCAACGACCTGTGGAAGGCCGCCGGCTTCAGGACGCGGCGGGGGTATCCGATCGGCCACTGCGTCACGGAGGTGTTCTACGACGGCGCGTACCACCTCATGGACAGCGACGAGCACGTGATCTGCCTGAAGCGCGACAACCAAGCAATCGCGTCGTGTGAGGAGATCGTGCGCGACCACGACCTGGTGAAGCGGACGCACACGTACGGCATCCTGCGGCCGGAGGGACGCAAGACCGACGAGTTCTCCGCCTCGCTGTACGTTCACGAGGGCAAGCGGGCCGGGGACCGGGGGTTCAGCGCCCGGCACCGTATGGACCTGACGCTTCGGCCGGGCGAGTCGATCGAGGTCCGCTGGGACCACGTCGGCAAGCAGTACACCGCCGGGCAGCCGCTCAAGGAGGGCCAGCGCAAGCGTGACGGCCTGGGCGACCTGCTGGCCGGGTGGGGGGCGACGGCGTACGACAACATGCGTAACGGCAAGATGCGTTACCGGCCGGACCTGACCGGCGCGGCCGCACGACGCGGGGCCGATGCGGTCAGGAACGCCGTGTTCGACCGCGAGTCGGGCACGATCCGCCCGGCCGCGCCCGCGGAGCCAGCACGCGTGACGTGGCGCTTCGCCAGCCCCTACGTGTTCGTCGGCGGCACCGCGTCCGTCGACGTTCGCCTGGGAGCGAGCGCATCCGCCGCGTGGCGCTGCTCGACCGACCGCAAGACCTGGCGGACGATCGCGACGCTGGACAAGCCCGGCGACGGCTGCCTGAAGGCGAGGCTGGACGACGCCATCTCCCCGCGAGGCAAGCCGACGTACGCGTTCTACATGCAGCTGGTCCTGCGCGGCGGAGCCGTCGCGAAGGACGCGGCGTTCGAGCACGACATCCAGACGTCGCTGCTGGCCCTGCCGGAGCTCGAGGTGGGAACGAACCGCATCATCTACACCGATGCGAACGGCGGCGACGCCAAGCGAAAGATCCGGATCACCCACAGGTGGCTGGAACGGACGGCGTGGCGCCCCCCGAAGGCACCCGCCGGCGCCGTCGCGCCAAGGGACGGGGCCACGGTCCGCGGATCGCGCGTCACCTTCCGATGGCAGGCTGCGGTCGATCCCGACGGGGACAGGATCGTCGACTATCACTTCGAGCTGTCGGACCGGCCGGACATGCGCTGGCCACTGTCGCCGAACTTCGAGAAGCTCACCTCGCGCACGCCGTCGAAGGCACAGCCGACGTGGACCGTTCCACTGACCGGCCTGCTGAACCCGGACACGCCGTACTACTGGCACGTGCGGGCGCGGGACGACAAGGGCGTCTGGGGACCGTGGAGCAAGGCGTTCACGTTCCGCCTCAAGGCGCCGGGCGTGCCGCTGGACGTGAAGCTCCTCCCCGACGGCAAAGGCGGGTTCGTCCTGCACTGGCGTGCGAACCCCACGGGTGAGCGCCCCGCCGCCTACAAGGTCTACGGCAGCGACGAGAGGGGCTTCTCCGTCAGCGACACCGAGTACCGCGTCAACATGGGCAAGGGCTTCGTCCGCAACATGCAGGAGTACGAGGCCAAGCCCGCCGACGCGACCGACGCGGGGATGGTCAAGACCCCGGCCAACCTCATCGGGCGGACCGGCGCCGCGTCGCTTCGCGTGGTGGGCGCCGACTTGACCCGGCCGAACACGAACAAGGCATATTACCGCGTGGTCGCGGTGGACGAGGCGGGCAACAAGAGCGGGCCGTCCGATTACGTGGCCGTGCCGCGCCCCTTCCTGGTCGTGCCCGCCGGCAGTGAGGCGAAGCTTCATGCGCCGTACCGTCTGCGGGCGAGGGCGATCCGGTCTTTGGGCGATCTGCGGTGCCGTCGCAGCCGGCGCTCGTCCTACAACGCCGCCTTCTGGGACCGCGAAGAGACCGAGGTCGCCGCCGAGGGACTGCCCCCCGGACTCGAGCTGAATGCTCAGACGGGCGAGATCTCGGGCGCGCCCAGCCGGGCTGGCGTCTTCGGCATCACACTGACAGCCTCCGACAAGTCCGGCCGGAGAACCAGCGCCTCGCTGCGGCTGACTGTCCGCCGCTAGCAGCCTGGCCAGCGCCCACGGGACCAGATGTCTCGCCGGCGCGGCGCTGGTCTACATTAGCGCCACGATGGTCCTGCGCTGCCGCCGGCTGAGATCCCGCTCGTCCGTCACGGCGAGGCCTCGGCGCCCGACGCCGGGCGCTTCGTGGCGTCGCCTGTCCTCGAACGCAGTGCCCTGTCCAGGAACTCGTAGGCGGCCTGCCTGACCTTGGGAGGGAAGTCGTGCCCTGCATCGGGATAGACGGCCACGAGGTTGTCGGCGGCGCCGAGCAGCTTGTAGACGGGCGCCGCCGCGGCGACGCAGTCGCGAACGCCGGAGACCTCGAAGTTGGTGTCATTCAAGGGAGCGTTGACGAACACCGCCCGGGGGGCGAGCGCGGCCAGCACCTCCGTGAAGTCGAACGGCATCTTGGCGGGGTCCTTGGCGTAGACCGTGGCGATGCGGGGCATGTAGCGGAAGCCCGCCCACCCGGTGAGGTCCCCGCCGTAGTACTTGGCGAACCGGTTGAAGCCGCAACTGGTCACGACGGCCTTGATCCTCGCATCGAAGGCCGCGACGAACAGCGAGTTGTGCCCGCCGAGCGAATGCCCGAGGCAGCCGATCCTCCCGCCGTCCACCTGCGGCAGCGACGCCAGGAGATCGACGGCCCGCATGTGGTTCCAGATGCCCTTCATCGTGCAGCTGACGTACCCGAGCTTGTACGGGTCGATCTTGTACTCCCCGAGGCTGGGGTAGTCCGGCGTGAGCGCGACGTAGCCGCGCCGCGCAAGCTCCAGGGCATAGGGGCGCCTGGCCTGGCCGCCCACGCCGGCCGGCTCGGCCTTGCCGACCAACGCGGTCTGGTGCAGGCACAGCACGGCCGGGGCTTTGCCCTTCGCGTCGCGCGGGATCAGCAGGTAGGCCCCCACGCGGTCGCCCTTCTCGACAGCGAAGGTGATCTTCCGCCGCGTGACCTTGGGCAGGTGGACCTCCTCCAGCGTCTTCACGGCCGGCGGCACCTTCCGCGTCACGTCCGGCAACGTACCCATGACCAACTGCATGGATGCGAGGATGTGCCCGCGCCGGACCTGCCAGTCCTCCGCCGAGCGGACGGCCCGCGGCGTGCCCGTCGCGTCCACGTAGGTCAGCAGGTTCATCTTGTCGGTATAAGCTGGCGGCTTGGTCTGTCCGGCGGCCGGCGGGGACGGCAGGACCGTCGCGATCAGCGCCGCCGCGCCGAGCAGGCTGGCGCGTCCCAGGGGCATTCGTGCCCGTGCTCTCATTCGACTGCCCTCCCCTCCTCCTGCGCCCGGCGAGCGTGCCATTGACACCAGGGCGATCATACCGATCTTGGTGCGGCAGGCGATAGCGCGTGACGGACCGTGGCGTGCGCGGGTATCCTCCCGGCAGCCAGTCAGAAGGGATGCTGGGATGGACCATCGCCTCGTGCAAACCCTCACCGCCGTGCTGCTGGCGACCGAGGCCGCGAGCGCGGCCCCGGCCGGCGCTCCTCGGATCGGCCTCCTCGTGGCGCAGGGCCCGGCCGAGAAGCTCACGCCCGAGTCGCACGCCGCCTGCGAGCTGGCCCGTCGGCTGGTGGCGGCCGAGCCCATCCGGCCGACCGGCGACGGGACGTTCGTCGACGCCGGCGGCAAGCGCGTGGCCCTCGATCGCTTCGCGGCGCTCTGGTGCTACCAGGGCAACCGGGCCGCTCCGTCGAGCCCGATCGCGGAGGAAAGGGCCGTCTCCGCGCTCCGCGCGTACGTCGCCGAGGGCCGCGGGCTGCTCCTGTCCGGCGCGGCGGCGGGACTGGTCGCCCGGCTCGGGGGCGGCTCCTTGCAGATCAAGCCGCTGGTCTTTGGGCACGACCGCGGGCAGGCCGGGCTCGTGCCCGTGCAGGCCGGGCATCCGGCCTTCCGCGAACTGGACCTCGAGCGCGGCGTTCTCTGGATGAGCAACGCGGTGTTCCCCGCCTTCGCGCAGTTCCGTCCGGCGGCGGGGGCAGCGGCGGGCGTCCTCCTCGCACGGACGCCCGGCGGGCCGGAGAACCCGCTCGTCGAATTCTCCCTCGGTAAGGGCAGGGCGTTCGCGCTGGCGTGGCGGCTGTCGCCGCACTACCACATCGCCCCGCACGCGTACCGCGCCAACTTCGAGCACCTTGCCCGCAACCTGCTGGCGTACCTTGCCGGCGGCCGGTGGTGGCGACCCTCACCGCCCGCCGCCAAGCCGATCGGCGTGTCCCCCGGCCAGTGGCGGGCCCTGGCGATGGCCGTTGACGACCTGGTGGCGACGTTTGGGCGGCGCTATCTACGGGGCAGCGAGTTCCGCCGACAGATGAAGGCACTCAGGGAGGCGCACGGCAAACTGCTGACCTCGGGCGCGCCGAAGGCCGCGATGGAGAAGCTCGCCGCCGACTTCCGCCGGCTCCGCTCGGACGCGCTGCTGGCCAACCCGCTGCTGGACTTCGACCGCCTGCTCCTGGTGAAGCGAGGTGCGGGCAAGCTCGCCCTGCCGGCGAACTACCACAGCAACTCGAGTCTGCCCCCGGCCGGCTACGACAACGAGATCGCCGTCCTCTCGCCGGTGCGTCCCGGCGGGAAGCTGACGACGCTGTATCGCCCGACCGGCGGGCGCTTCGTCGGCGATGTGGACCTGCACTTCGACGCCGATCGCCTGCTGTTCTCCATGCCGAGGCCCGACGGGCGCTGGCGCGTGTTCGAGGTCCGCACGGACGGCTCGGGCCTGCGCGAGCTGCCGCTCATCGACGAGCCCGACGTGGACAGCTACGACGCCTGCTACCTGCCGAACGGGCGGATCGTCTTCACCTCGACCGCGCCGTTCACGGGCGTGCCGTGCGTCCGCGGCTCGGCCCACGTGGCCAATCTCTACCTCCGCGAGCCCGACGGCAGCGTCCGCCAGCTCACCGTCGAGCAGGACCACGACTGGTGCCCCACCATGCTGCCCAACGGCCGCGTGCTCTATCTCCGCTGGGAGTACACCGACATCCCGCACGCCTTCTCGCGGATCCTGTTCCACATGAACCCCGACGGCAGCGAGCAGATGGCCTACTACGGCAGCAACTCATATTGGCCGGCGTCGATGTTCTACGCCCGGCCGATACCCGGCCAGCCGACGAAGGTCGTCGCGGTCGTCGGCGGGCACCACGACCTGCCGCGGGTGGGCGACCTGGTGATCTTCGACGCGGGCAAGAGCGGCTTCGAGGCCGACGGGGCCGTCCAGCGCATCCCCGGTTGGGGCCGGAAGGTCCAGCCGGCCCTGCTCGATCTGCCCATCGCGCAAAGCTGGCCGAAGTTCCTCCACCCCTATCCGCTTAGCGCCAAGCACTTCCTCGTCTCCTGCAAGCCGTCGCCGGGAAGGCCCTGGGGCGTGTACCTGGCGGACGTCTTCGACAACCTGGTGCTGATCCACGAGCAGCGCGGTTTCGCGCTGCTGGAGCCCATTCCGCTGCGGAAGACCGCGCGCCCGCCCGTAGTGCCCGACAGAACCGATCCGGCGCGGCGCGACGCGCAGGTGCTGCTGGTCGACGTGTACACGGGTCCGGGGCTGGCGGGCGTGCCGCGGGGCACGATCAAGGCCCTGCGCCTCGTCACCTATCACTTCGCCTACCAGGGGATGGGCGGGGAGCCGGACGCCATGGGCGTCGACGGGCCCTGGGACGTCAAGCAGGTCCTCGGCACGGTCCCGGTGCACGAGGACGGCTCGGCGCGGTTCCGCGTCCCGGCGTATACGCCGGTCGCGATCCAGCCGCTGGACGCCGAAGGCAAGGCGGTGCAGCTGATGCGAAGCTGGTTGACCGCGATGCCGGGCGAGGTGCTCTCGTGCGTGGGCTGCCACGAGCCGCAGCACGCCGCGCCGCCGGTCCGCCGGACGCTCGCCCTGGAGCGCCCCGCCGCCGGCATCCGCCCGTGGCGCGGGCCGGTGCGGGGGTTCGACTTCCGCCGCGAAGTCCAGCCGGTGCTCGACCGCTATTGCGTCGGCTGTCATGACGGCAAGCCGCGCCGGAGCGGGCGCAGCATCCCCGACCTCACCGACCGCCCGCCCGTGCCGACGATGGCCAACAGGCACTCCTACAACCTGGCCGCACGCTTCACCCCGTCGTACTACGAGCTCCGCAAGCAGGTCCGCACGCCCACGCGCGAGAGCGACCTGCACCTGCTGCGGCCGTGGGAATTCCACGCCGACACGACCCGCCTCGTGCAGATGCTCGCCAAGGGCCACCACAACGTGCGGCTGGACGCGGAGGCCTGGGACCGGCTGGTCACGTGGATCGATCTGGGCGCCCCGGCCCACGGGACGTGGACGGCGATCTGCGGTCCCGACCGCGTGAGGCACCAGTGGCGGCGGCGGCGCGAGATGCGCAAACGCTACACCGGCATGGAGGACGACCCGGAGGCCCTGCCCGCGCCGCAGGCGCCGTCGGTCGGGCCCGTCGTGCCCGAGCCGTGGACGGCGGCAAAGGCGGCGCCCGTGCCGGCCTGCCCCGGCTGGCCGTTCGACGCGCGCGAGGCCCGGCGCCGCCAGCAGGCGGGCGATGGGCCGATCGCGCTGAGCATTCCCCTGGCCGACGGGGTGGCGCTGGAGCTCGTGCGGATTCCGGCCGGCGAGTTCGTCATGGGCCAGGCCGACGCCTGCCTCGACGAGCGCCCCCCGTGCCGCGTGCGGATCGCCGCGCCTTTCTGGCTCGGGCGATTCGAGGTCACCAACGAGCAGTTCGCCCTGTTCGATCCCTCCCACGACAGCGGACTGGAGCACGGCGACTACATCCAGTTCAGCCCCGGCGAGCGCGGCTGGACGCTCTCTCGCCGGAAGCAGCCGGTGGTGCGGGTCCCTTGGCGCCAAGCGGTGGCCTTCTGCCGATGGCTCTCGGCCAGAGCGGGCCGGCCCTTCACGCTGCCGACCGAGGCCCAGTGGGAGTACGCCTGCCGCGCCGGGGCGGCCACGCCCTGGTCGTACGGCACGCCGGATACCGACTTCGCGCCGTTCGCCAACGTCTCGGACGCCACCCACCAGGCGATCGACCCGTTCGGCTGGTCCGGCCGCTCGCAGGTGATCCCCCCCTGGCGCCCGGCGGACACGCGATTCAACGACCACAGCCGCGTCTCGGCGCCCGTGGGCAGCTACAGGGCAAACCCCTGGGGCCTGTGCGACATGCACGGGAACGTGGCGGAGTGGACGCTCTCGGCCTACAGGCCGTACCCCTACCGCGAGGACGACGGCCGCAACGAACCAACCGCCAACGGCAAGAGGGTTGTGCGCGGCGGTTCCTGGTATGACCGGCCGGGACGCTGCCGGTCAGCGTTCCGGCAGAGCTACCTGCCGGACCAGGGCGTATACGACGTGGGCTTCCGCGTCGCCTGCCGGGCGGGAGAGGGAACTCGGACACCGGCGATGCGTTCAAGGGGGAACGGGAGAGGCGACGAATCGCCCGGCGGCGACGAGGGACATCATGACAGGCTCGCGGGTCGGCGGTAACGGTATTGGCGCGGGGCGCACGAATGCCTGGGTCCGATGGACGGTGGGCGCGTGGCTGATCGTCGCGGCGGCGGCGCTGGCGGCCATGGCGGTTCGAGGGTGGATACCGGCGGCGGAGAGATGGGCGCCGAAGGTGTGGCGGAGGGCACCTTCTCTGCTCTCACTCCCGAGCATTGTTGCGGACGGCTCACTCGTCGATGTCGAGCTTCTTGTTGAGCCTGGGGACGTCGTAATCTTGCTCGTACCACTGCTCGAAGCTCCGGCCGTTGGCCTCGTCGCGGTAGGCGTCGAACAGCTTGTCCAAAGGCGTATTCCGCTCCAGGTGTCCGTGCCATACGGAGAAGCTCGCCAGGGCGTCGTCGAGGGGATCTCCCATGATTACCAGCCTGTAAACAACCGCGCCGAAGCCGCTGCGGTCAGCCCCGCCGTGGCAGTGCATCAGCAGGGGGCGTTTGGCAGTCTTGAAGATTCGGATCAGGTCGCCGAGTTGCTCCCGCGTCGGCAGCCGACCCGTGCTCAAGCGAACGGAGTAGAAGTCGATGCCGTGCTTCTGTGCGAAGGAGAGCTCGGTGTCGTACCAGTCCTTCCCGGCGTTCGCGCCGCGCAGGTTCACGATGGACTTGATCTTGTCGTCCTCGAGAACCTCGGCCAGCTCATCCTCGTCTGGCTGCGACATGCGAATCACGTCGTCGGTGACGTAGCCCTTGTTGTCGAACGGGCCGTATCCGCAGCCTCCGGCGGCTAGAAGCAGCGGCGGTCCCCAGAGCAGCAGGTGTCTTGAGGCGGCTCTCATTCTCACACTCCGGTCTGCGAGGTGCGTGTGGAAGGTCGGCATTGCCTCGAGTCGTATCCCGTGGGCGGCCCGTCAGGGACGATTATTGGCCACAAGCTGGCGCCCGGCTGGGGCGTCAGCCTTTGGCCTTTAGCGTGGCTTTCATCCTGGCGGTTTCCCGGGCCGCCTTCCTGGCGGGTCTCTTCGCTGCACGGAGCGTGTACACGCCCCGGCTGACCTTCTTGAACGGCCCTTCCCGCAGCGCCACAGCGACCTGTCCGTAGAACTCCTTGCTGAAGGTGATGTACCCCGCCTTCCTGACGGCCGCCTCCACGTCCTTGACCCGCAAGCCGTCCTTCGCCCCCGCCAGCACGTCCTTGACGTACTCCACCAGCGGCTTGACGTTCTTGGGCATCCTCCTCGCCCGACGCTTGGCGGCGCCCTTGGACGGCTTCCTGCCCGGCCGCTTCCTCGCCGCGGGCTCCTCGCCGCCCAGCGCCTCGATCTGCCGGTCCACGCCAGCGAGTTGCTTCGCCAGCTTCCCGCGTTGGGCCAGCAGCCTCTTGACCTGGCGCTCCCTGGCGGCGATCTCCTGCTTGAGTTCGGCGATGGTCATCTTCTTCGGCATGGCATTCTCCTGTGTCAGTGTCGGTCCGCATACCTTACCGGGTCCTGGCGCCGTTTGCGACCCCTCCATTCGCCCATAGCGGGGCAGGCTCCGGTAGCACGATCACGCGGCCAATTACGATGGCGACCCCCGTCTCGCTGTTCCCGAAGTAATCGTCGTACTCCCGCAGTGCCTCGGCGCGCGAGCGCGACGTGGACGCGGACGGCTGCACGATCGACATCGTTACCCGCGTCATCTGCGGCGACGACATGAAGGAGTACGGCTTCTACCGCCCCTTCCAGATCGACAGCGCCGGCTGCATCCGCAAGATCGGGGCGGAAACGAGGTATACGGTTCAGTCGTAGGGGCTGAGGCGCGTGGCCCGTCCCCAAATGCATCAGCTGGAGGGACACCCAATAGCACAGCGGCGACCGGATTATTCGGGAGGACACCCCAAATCTGTTCGGTAAGTGTTCGGGTCGGGAATCGGTGGACCAAGACACCTCCGCTCGTCCCGCAGTGCCCACGGACACCTCCTCGGCCCGCCCCCGAAGCAGAACCGCAACTCGCAGGCAAGGCAAGCAGCGGCTCGGTTTCGTGGGACGGGTATCTGGAGGCTACGCGTATCCGAATTCCCACCCCTTGCGCGGCTCCCGCTTCAGCAGGGCGTTGGCCTTGGCGCTGTTGGTGAACTTGCCCTTTCGCAAGTCGTAGGTGAGCTTCCCGCGGACGAGCGAGGCCACGTTGCCGACCAGCATGATCTCGGTGAGGCGCGCGGAGTAGTCGAAGTCGGCCGACGAGCGGCCGCCCGTGCGGATGGCATTGAGGAAATCGGACTCATGCCCCTTCGGCCGCGGCAGGACGGCCTTGGGCTTGCCGACTTCCTTCATGAAACTCTCTGGGAACAGCCGCACGCCGTTCATCCACCAGCCGGAGACGGCCGTGCCCTTGGTTCCGAAGTAGGCGCTGGGGTGCTTGGCGACCGCCTTCACCCGCTCGGAATCGACCGTCGGGGGCATCGGCTTGTCGTTGTACGTGCCGGAGCTCCACCGCATAGTGCACGGGACCATGTCGCCGCGTTTGGGGAACTTCCAGGAGACGCGGATGCCGTGCGGCCAGTTCGTCGCATTCGGCTCCTCGCCCTCGCATTCCACCTCGCAGGTGTCGGCTTCGTAGAGTTTCAGCGCCCACACGGCGCCGTCGGCGTTGTGACAGAACCAGTCGCCCAACAGCCCCGTTCCGTAGTCGATCCACCCGCGCCACTTGGCCGGTACGATGCCGGTGCGGTACTCCCGCTCCTTGACCGGGCCTTGCCACAGGTCCCAGTCCAGGCCCTTTGGCACCGGGGCCGGCTGGCCGGGCTTGCGCGAACCGAAGTCCATCCGGTTGTAGGGCGGGCGCACATGGGCCTCGGTCACGTCACCGAGGGCCCCCTGCCAGATCCACTCGCACAGCAGGCGGATGTGCTGACCGGAGTGGCCCTGGTTGCCCATCTGCGTGGGGACCTTCTTCGCCTTGGCCAGCTCGCGCAGCTTTCGGGCCTCGTAGATGTCGTGGCACAGGGGCTTCTCGCAGTAGACGGCAAGCCCGGCGTCAAGGGCCCGGACGCTGGCGGGGAAGTGGTGGTGATCGGGCGTGGCCACCCAAACGGCGTCGAGCTGTTTCTGCTCATCGAAGAGCTTGCGGTAGTCGGTGTAGATCTTCGCGTCGGCAAACCGGCTCTTGATGTTCTTGATCGCACGGGTGGCGCGATTGGCGTCCACGTCGGCCGCCGCGATGATCTGCTCGCCGGAGGCGACGCGGACGCCCTTGCCTCCCATGCCGCCGATGCCGATGCAGGCGAAACGGATCTTCTCATTGGTGGAGTACGTGCGGGCCATGGCCCCGGGGCCGATCAGCAGAGAGGATGACGCTGCCGCGCCGAGCTGCGCCGTCGTCTTGAGGAACTTCCGTCGCGTCCATTTTGCTCTTCGCATGGCTGCTCGCTCCTGGCCTCCGGGGCGTGAGGACCGGGCTCTTGGCGCCGCTTCGGCGGGCGCCGGCTCGCATCCGATGGGCTCGTGCGCCGACGGAGGTCCGGCCATTCTACGCAGGCGGCCGCCGCTCCGCCAGAATTCCTTCGTCAAGGATCGCCGCGG
>Ga0114922_10002151_pt1 | contig 18577 bp, 9 predicted proteins | sample AartaG_FD_100975 | JGI IMG/M metagenome (GOLD analysis project Ga0114922, IMG submission 100975) | Deep subsurface microbial communities from Aarhus Bay to uncover new lineages of life (NeLLi) - Aarhus_00045 metaG | ecosystem: Environmental > Aquatic > Marine > Oceanic > Sediment | place: Aarhus...
AAATGGTGATCCGGTATGGACTGATAATTTTAAGGAAATTAAGCCATTACTGGAGTGGAATAACAATATGGGTTGTGTAACAATTACCTATAATGCACCGCTGAAAAAGTACCTGATGTGTGTGACCGATGGTGGAGATACGGTTTCTAAAATGAGTACATATATTCTTGAATCAGATAAGATAGATGGTGAATGGAAAATAATAAACTATATGAAAGACTTTGGCGAACAGGCATATTTTGTTAACATACCCACCAAATTTATCAGCAAGGACGGAAAGCAGATGTGGCTGCTCTATTCCGGGAATTTTGCTACTAACTGGAATGATGATGTGATTGAAGTGGATCCTCCCGGCAGCCATTATGGGATGGTGTTCCAGAAAATACAGTTGTTAAGTGAGGAATAGTAATAATATTTATAATAAGAATTAATGCAGAAATCATGGTGAAACTATCCGTAAGGCATGCTGTAAAAATACTTTTCGTATTTATCGTAATTATTTTAAACGGGTGCAATACAGAACGGGCAGATATCGTAAAACTGGAAGATGGATTCATTGATCCTCCCATTGAGAACCGTCCTCTGGCTTTCTGGGACTGGTTGAATGGTTACGTTGACACCTCCAGGATGGTTTATGAACTGGAGGAGATGAAAGACAAAGGGATGCAGGGAGCGTTTATCTGGGATGTGGGGGCTCTTATTGATCCTGAACAACAGATTCCGGCAGGCCCTGCTTTTCTAGGTAAAGAATCCCTGGGGTATATATCTCTTGCCCTGAAAACAGGTGACAGACTCGGGCTGAACCTTGGGATGATAGCTTCCAGCAGCTGGAATGCCGGTGGTGATTGGATAGATGTCGCTGATGCAAGTAAGCAACTACTGAGTACAAACCAGGTAGTTACAGGCCCTTCGAAGAAGACAATTGTAATAGAAAAACCTGTTAGCCGCAGAGGTGAACCTGATGTTTATTCATTAATAGCTTCGATTGCAATACCTTATTCAGAATCAAAAGAGATTGATCATAAATCGGATAGAAGCATTTTCCTGGATGAGTTCACCTCAGAAGAAATGATTATCGAATGGGAGGTGCCTGAAGGTAAATGGGATATTATTTCCTTTTTTATGTGTAATACCGGTCAGAATCTGGAAGTGCCGAGTCCGAATTCCAATGGATTTATGATCGATCATCTTAGCAAAAGGGCAACAAAGATACATTTCGACACTATCCTGACAAGACTGGCCAGGGTAAGTACCCCGGAAAATCAATTAAAGTTCCTGGAGGTCGACAGTTATGAAGTATGGCCGGCAAAAGACTGGACTCCAGGTTTTATAGAGGAGTTTAAGAGCCGTTATGGATATAACCCTGTGCCATTATTACCTCTTCTTCAGGGATATAGCTGTAAGGACAGTCTTGTTGCTCACCGCTTCCGGGGTGATTACAGTCGCCTGGTGAGTGATATGATAATTGAGAATCATTTTGGACAATCTGTTGAACTTGCAAATAAAAATGGGATGCAGATGTTTGCCGAAGCCGGCCATGGAGGTTATCCGAGAGTTGATCCTCTGAAAGCCTTTGGTAATACTGATGTGCCCATGGGTGAATTCTGGAACAGGCAACGTTTCTGGGTTACAAAAGAAGCTGCCAGTGCCGCCCATATTTATGGTAAGACACAGGTTGCTTCTGAATCACTGACAGGATGGAATCACTGGCAGCACGGACCGGCTGACTACAAGCAACTGTGTGACATAGCCTTTTGCGAAGGTCTTAATCAGATTTTCTTTCACACCTTTGCCCATAATCCGGAGATTGCTGGCAAACCCGGCTTTGCATATCATGCAGGTGAACATATTAATATAAATACAACATGGTGGGAACTTGTAAGGCCGTTCATGGATTATCTCAGCAGGTGTTCATATATGATAAGGCAGGGAAACTTTGTGGGGGATGCATGTCTGTATTATGGCGACCAGGCACCAAACCTGGTTCCTTCAAAACGCATCGATCCCAATATTACTCCTGTATTCAACGATAAGCAATGCCTGCATTGTGGCCAGCCAAAACCTGTAGATGCCGGTAAATTACCGGGCTACGATTATGATTATATCAATGCCGATGTTATTACAACTACACTGACTGTTGAGAACGGGAAACTGAAATTGCCATCCGGACAGTCGTACAGGGTGATGTTACTGCCCGACAGGGAAGACATATCTCTAGAAGTATTAAAGAGCCTGGAAAAGCTGGTTTATGAGGGAGCTGTCGTTATAGGGAGAAGACCTGTACGGACAACATCCCTGAAAAATTATCCGGACTGCGACACAGAAGTGAGAACGCTTGCAGATAAAATGTGGGGAGAATGTGATGGAGAAACGATCTTTTCAAATAATTATGGAAAAGGAAAAGTTTACTGGGGTAGATCTGTAAAAGAGGTTCTGGAAGAACTTAATGTTCCGCCCGATTTTCAAGTAAAGGGAGTTGATAACTGCGACCTGCACATCGATTATATTCATCGTCGCACATGGTCAGAAGATATCTATTTTGTGTCAAACAGTAATCCTGAATCAGAAAGAATAACATGTATTTTCAGGGTTGATGAGAATATGGTACCGGAAATATGGGATGCCGAAACAGGTTTGGTACAACGGGAAGTGGTGTATACAAAAGCAGAAAGCGGAATAAGCATTGAGTTAGTTATGGATCCCTTCGGATCAAGGTTTATTGTTTTCAGAAACAGAACCGAAGGCAGGAATGATGAAGGATTATTTTATGATTTACAGTATGGTTTTAGTCATCAGCATAAAGCAGACAATACCGATACGATCGATATATCGGGCAATTGGGAAATGAGTTTTGACACAGAAATGGGAGGACCGGATTCCTATCAACTTGAGAAACTAATTAGCTGGACTGATATCGATATTGAAGGTATTAAATATTATTCCGGCAAAGCAAGCTATACAAGGGATTTTAGTGTTTCTGGAGATACATTTGACAAGGGAACAGAAGCTTTTGTAGTTTTTGAAGATATTCAGGAGATGGCACAGGTTTTTGTGAATGGAGAAGATTGCGGTATAGTCTGGACACCTCCATACAAGGCAAGAATAACTCCTTACCTGAAATCCGGGAATAACAAAATTACTGTTCACGTAATAAATAACTGGAACAACAGGATTGTCGGGGATTTGAAAAACCTTGTCATGAAACCATTTACCAGCACAAATGTAAAAAACAGGTTTAATCAAAGCAGTCCCTTACTGAAATCAGGGCTGGTGGGCAAAGCTGAAATAATATTTTGTAACTAAAACTTGATCAGGTATTTAGGTAACTAATATGAATGAAATGGGAAAACATAATTTATCCAGAAAAATACGTTTCACACTATTTTTCCTGATTATTAGCATGGTCCAGTTTTCCTGTAAAAATTCTGAAGAGAGTCAGGAAGCAGGAAATGAAAAGTTGCAAGGAGTAAACACCGAATATCATGTTGCGTCATATATCTGGCCGTCATGTCATCATGATGAACGTTTTGGTGATATGCTCTGGCCTGACGGAACAGGGGAGTGGGAGGTGATAAAGAAAGGAAATGCACGGTTTGAAGGCCATTATCAGCCCAAAGTACCATTATGGGGTTATGAAATGGATGATGATCCTGAAGTAATGGAAAAATGGATTGATGCAGCAAGCGACCATGGAGTAAACATCTTTATTTTCGACTGGTACTGGTTCGATGAAGGGCCTTTTCTTGAAAGTTCACTGAATAATGGATTCCTGAAAGCACGAAACAATGAGAAAATGAACTTCTATCTTATGTGGGCCAACCATAGTGTGCCACATAATTACTGGAATGTCCATAAATTTAAAGACGATAATTCCTTACTATGGGATGGCGCAGTTGACCTGGAAAACTTTAAAATAATCGCTGACAGGGTAATTAAGAATTATTTCGTTCAGCGCAACTATTTTAAGATCGATGGTATGCCGGTCTTTTCGATATTCAGCCTTCGAAAATTAATGGAAGGGCTTGGTGGCTTGGATCAAACAGTGGATGCACTGGAATATTTCAGGGAAATGACAAAGAAAGCCGGATTTCCTGACCTCCACCTTCAATTAATTGTTTACGGCCCTCCCGATGAGGAAAGGCTGAATACACTTGAGAAATTAAAGATTAACAGTTTAACCCAGTATAACTGGGGATTCATGAATGAGCAGGATTATATTATATGGTCAACCAGGGCCATTGAGATACGAAATCAGTGGGATTCTCTTCTTTCGATACCTTTTTTTACCAATGTTTCGATCGGATGGGACGATTCTCCCAGATTTCCGGATCAATCAATAGAAGAGGTTGTGCGTTACAATAAGTCACCGGGAAGTTTTGCAGCAGTCCTTCAGGATTCAAAAGATTATTGCGACCGGCATCCGGAACAAATAAAACTTATTACAATTTTTTCGTGGAATGAATGGATTGAAGGCTCTTATTTATTACCTGACAGAAAGTATGGATTTGAATATCTGGAAAGAGTAAAAGAAGTAATGAATGGTTCCTATGATCCGTATTGATCTTCTTCCGGTTTCTTCTTTTTAGATCTGATATGTGTTATGAGACTATAGCTTCAAGGAGTAAATAATAATGAATAGACTTAATAGATAAACAGTTTGTGACTAATAAAGGAAAACGGAAAATCAATGAAAATGAAGAAGAATATATTTTTACTGATTGTGATCGTTATGATTGCTTTTAATGTGACACAGAGTGATTTATACGCGCAGAATTCACAACAATTGGAACTGTTACCTGCTCCACAGAATATTAAAATTCTGAGTGGCACCTTCAATCCGGCGCCAGGAACCATGATCTGGGTTCCTGAGATATTTCAGGAGGAAGTGTTACATAGTGCTGACATGCTCAGCAGACTATTGGCAAGCAGAGGTCTGCCCTCAGAAACAACAAAAGAACGGATCCCGGGCAAATGCTCTGTTTCTCTCAAGATCAGACCGGAACTTGTTCAGCAGCCCGACGGGTACAGGATCAGAATATCCACTGATAAGCTGACTATATCAGCACATGACGCGGCTGGTTTATACTATGCTGTTAATACATTAAGCCAGATACTCGGGCAGATCCCCGAAAACCAGGCACTTCCCTGTATGAAAATCGTTGACTGGCCCGACTTTGCCCATCGGGGAATTATGATCGACGTTAGCAGGGATAAAGTGCCAAAAATGGAAACTCTCTATGGGATGGTTGATAAATTTGCATCCTGGAAAATCAATCAGATCCAGCTATACACTGAACATACCTTTGCGTATAAAAACCATGAAACCGTCTGGAAGGATGCCAGCCCGATGACCGGGGAACAAATCCGGGAACTCGATGCCTACTGCCGGGAACGTTTTATCGAACTGGTTCCCAACCAGAATTCATTCGGGCATATGGGCCGATGGCTGAAACATGAGCCATACAGACAATATGCTGAAGCGCCTGACGGCTACAATACACGGTGGGGATTTTATGAACCATCTGCTCTCTGTGCCACTGATCCACGCTCAATCGAACTTGTCAATGAACTTCTGGATGAGCTGATCCCGCATTTTTCAAGCGACCAGATCAATGTCGGATGCGATGAAACCCATGATCTGGGAATGATGCGAACAAAAGAAATCTGTGAAGAGAAAGGTACCGGCAGGGTATACCTGGGTTTTCTTTTGAAAATATATGCCAATGTAGAAAAGCATGGAAAAGTAATGCAGTTCTGGGGCGATATCATTAAAGGATATCCGGAGCTGATCCCTGAGCTTCCGGAAAACATTATTGCCATGGTATGGGGTTACAGGCCTGATCATCCATACGACCAGGAATGTCCTGAATTTCAGAGATCAGGAGTACCATTCTACGTATGTCCCGGTACTTCAAGCTGGCACAGCCTTTCAGGAAGAACCAATCGTGCTTTAACCAATATTACCAATGCTGCTGAGAACGGGAAAAAGTTCGGAGCAACAGGTATCCTGCTTACCGACTGGGGTGACCATGGTCACTGGCAGACCTACCCCTGTGCTTTCCCGGCTTTTGTTTACGGAGCAGGCATGAGTTGGGCTATCGATGCCAACAAAGAAGCAGATATTGCATCTCTGCTTGATCGTTACGTCTATATGGATGGTGCAAATATCCTGGGTAAACTGGTGTATGATATCGGCAATAGTTACGCTGCCGCGGAAGGATATTATGACGGTAATACATCATATCTTTCGCGTGTATTGATAAATCCACAGTTACCAATTACAGATAATAGCTATAACTGGCTTACCCCGGATAAAATATCAATAATACGTTCGCATGTGACGAATACTATGAAACCTCTTGATAAGGCACAACCCAAATGCCATGATGCAGAAATAGTAATAACTGAAATACGCCATGCTGCCAGTCTTGTGCTGTTTGCCTGCGATCTGCTGGAAGCACGCCTTGAAGCAAAAGATGGCGAAGTAGTAAACATAGCCCCAGAAAAGCGAAAACAACTGACTGTGAGGCTTAGAGACCTTATTGAAGAACATGAAATTATCTGGCTTAAACGCAACCGTATCGGAGGACTGTCAGACAGCTCCGGGAAAATGGATGAACTTCTGAAAATGCTTGAATCGAAATAGAATTATGAAAATTATCACAAAAATGGAAAAACAAAATATGGTAAGAATTATAAAAACTGTATTAACCGGGTATCTCATTCTTATGTTGTTAATCCCTGTTGTTTCTGCACAGGAAGCATCTGGTGAAGTTACGATCCGAAAGGGAAATGTTGGTGGGTATATGATTACACGGATAGAGAACGTTGATGAATCATATAATGCTGGTTACTCTATGTATGCAGCGGCCTGGCCTTTAGTGAGGGAGTATCCGGGCAGGAGTTTTCAATCAGGCCTGTTCGGTACGTGGATGCATCCGCAGCATGACGGGCCTTTGCCGGTAGAAAGATTGTATACGGATATTGAAGGAGGACTTGGCTGGTGGCGCGATACAGAGTATGCAACAGCAACACCAAAATTTATTATGGGTGGAGTACAGCTGAACTTTGTCGGATGGGCTAACGGGCCTGGTGCCGGACAGGGTAGAGACTGGAGCAATCCTAAAGGAAAATATGGTGTAGCTCAGCTGAGTCCCTGGGTGTTATGGCCCCCCGATGGACTGAACCTTAAGCAGGGTACCTGCGGTGAATTGTTTGGTAGCGGGTATCTGCCTTTGCCACTCACTGAGCCGAAATCTACCACGGCGGGTAAAGACGTTCCTACCGGGAATCAGTGCTGGACCTTGTTTCTTAACACTGGAAACTTCAAGGGCCCGGTTGCATTCTTTACCCCTTATTTCTGGACCCGTGCATCAGTTGATGACCCACGGCTGAGTGGGCTGTTCTTAGATCAACGACCCTCAAAAGCCAACAAACCATTTCAGATGGAAACACAGCATATCCATTCCGCTGAAGCCACTGACTCCAAAGGTCAGATATACGCCCGTATGGCTCCTACACAGTACCCTGCAGGACCCGATGGTAATTCGGATCTGTTACATCGCCTGATGGTCTATAACAAAAAGGCGCTCTGGGACGATGTCGAAGCCTGGTTTAAAGGGGGAGATCCGGTTGATGGTAAAATTGATGTTGAAGAGGCTTGCATGCAAAAGTTTAATAAAGGAGTCAGATCAAGCTGGAGGTTTAATGGAAATCATATACCAAAGGATAAACGTGCCTTAATGAATATTACTTCTTATATGGATGCAAATGTGACTGATTCGGCTACTTTAAGGGTTCGCTGGGATGGTGAGTTAATCGCACGGAGTGAAACAAATAGCTGTTCTGTAGTAACACTTCCTGAATATTATAAACTGGTAAAAACCGCAAATGATGACATTGGTGAGTGGATTGCTGTGGCACCCGGGGATGTACCTGCTGAAACCGGACTGCACGAGCTTAGCTTTAGCAGTCCTGACGAAAGATCCTCCCTGGCTTACGTTACTCCTGAAGATGAAGAGAGTTGCTGGAAAACCCCCGGCCCGGTAGCCGGACCTTTCAAGGCGAAACTGGGAGATGGTAGCACGGTGACCTATTACTGGTATCGATTCGCCGACCAGCCTGCATTGCTTAATGCGGATCTGAGCAAAGAGGAGCGTGAAGAAATGCAGAGGCGGGTGGAAATGCTTCACCGGTACTGGACAAAGGACCGCGAATATCTTCCTCCGCCTATGATAGGTGAACTGGCGGATATTGACCCGGCCCTTATACTTACACCACCGAAAGGGCTGGAGATAGGTTATGTTCCTATAGTTACGTCCCAGGGATTAGAATAATAGTCGCGTTCGCATAGGGCTAATGGAACGACTAACCTGGTGAACCATATTCGAGGCTTAATAATTATTAACTTTATAAAATGAAAAAGTATATTATTTTAACTCTGCTTACAGTTCTCTTCGCGAGCTGTAACCAAACAACACAACAAAACACCGAAAAACCAAATGTCGTAATAATATTTATTGACGATGAAGGTTACGGCGATGTTGGTTGCTATGGAGCGACAGGATTTGAAACACCAAATCTTGACCAGATGGCTAGCAAAGGAATGAGATTTACTAACTTTTACTCTGCTCAGCCTGTATGTAGTGCTTCGCGTGCAGGCTTGCTTACGGGATGTTATCCTAATAGAATAGGGTTCTCGGGTGCGTTGTTCCCTCATCACAAAATTGGTATAAACCCGAAGGAATTTACAATGGCTGAAATGTTTAAAGAACAGGGTTATATAACAGCATGTTTTGGGAAATGGCACATGGGATGGCAAAAAGAGTTTCTTCCATTACAGCATGGATTCGATGAGTATGTCGGATTACCCTACTCAAACGACATGTGGCCAAACAGCAATGTTACAGGTGAAAGATTGCCGGAAGGTAAAGGACGCGGAGATTATCCGGAGCTTCCCCTCATTGAAGGAAATGAAATCCTAGAAAGAATTACAAGTCTGGAAGGTCAGAATAAACTTACAACACTCTATACCGAAAAAGCTGTTGATTTTATAAACCGAAATGCAGCTAAACCCTTCTTCTTATATGTTCCTCATACTATGGGACACATCCCGTTAGGTGTTTCCGATAAATTCAGAGGGAAAAGTGAGCAGGGACCTTATGGTGATGTGATGATGGAAATTGATTGGTCAGTTGGAGAGATAATGAATACATTAGAGAAAAACAATATTGCAGATAATACAATTATAGTCTTCACAACTGATAATGGACCCTGGCTAAATTTTGGGAATCATGCCGGCTCAGCAGGCGGGCTTCGCGAAGGGAAAACCACAAGCTGGGAAGGAGGACAAAGAGTACCATTCATTATTCATTGGCCAAAAAATGTTCCGGCGGGAACTGTTTGTAACAAGCTGGCTTGTGCAATTGACCTGTTACCAACATTTGCAGCAATCATCAATGGCAAATTGTCTGAAAATAAAATTGACGGACTTGATATTAGCTCACTTTTCAAAGGCGATTTTAAATCAGATCCTCGCGAAACCATTCTGTACTATCACGGCGAGAATAATTTAAATGCTGTTAGAAAGGGAAATTGGAAACTTGTACTGCCACACACTTACAGGTCGTACAATACAGAACCCGGTAATGATGGTTACGGAGGTAAAAGAATTGAAATGGTAATTGAAGAACCTGAGCTTTATAATATGATCAGGGATCCGGGGGAACAATATAATGTAATTGATTATTATCCTGATAAAGTCAGGGAAATAATGGCAATAGTGGAAAAAGCCCGTGAAGAATTGGGTGACCTGAATGTTGGATTAGAAATAGGAAGCGAAAACAGGGAGATTGGTAAATTGAAAAATTGAGAGTAAAATATCAGCTCCTGATTTCTTTCGTCTGCAGAAGGTATAATAAGATTAATTTGGTTTGCTCAAATTATTATTTGGATTTTAAATGAATATAAAATGAATAAATTATTGATCTCAATGCTAATAGGAACACTTCTTTTAGGTTGCTCCGGAAGAAAAAAGCCAGGACCAGAATCGAATCGATCAACGAATAAATACACATGGGAATCCCTTAAGAAACGGCCTGTGCCAAAATGGTTTGATGATGCCAAATTCGGGATAATGATAACTTGGGGACCATACAGCGTAATTGGACACAGGAAAGGAGATGACTATGCCGAGTGGGCCCCGTATCATATGTATCATGATGGAAAAGAATTTTTTTACGATTATTTTGAGGATACATATGGTGCATATCCGCCGGAGTTTGGTTATAAGGATGTCATACCCATGTTCAAAGCTGAGAATTGGGATCCTGACAAATGGGCTGAATTATTTCATGAAGCAGGTGCAAAATATGTTACCATTACGGCAGAACACCATGATGGTTATGCCCTCTGGGATTCGGATATTACAGATTGGTGTGCCACAAAAAAGGGCCCGATGCGGGACCTGGTTGGTGATCTGGGTGAAGCTGTGCGGGAAAAGGGTATGAAGTATGCTCCTTCTTATCACAGAGAGCGCCACACATCGTATTTTGCAGAGAAAATGTATGTTATACAAAGTCAGCCCCTTCCCGATATTGCAAGAGAAATTGAACTGTTGCCCGAAGCTGCTGATCTCTACGGCCCTTTCGAACTCAGTGATGCTTTTATTCAGGACTATGTTGCCCGATGGAAAGAAATAGAACAAAAATACAAACCTGACTTTATGTGGATTGATGATGTCCCGATCTTCTATAAGAATGAAGAAAGCAAAAATCATCCGCAGACGCAGAAGTTCAAGGAAGCCTTTTTGTATATGATAGGTGATTATTTCAGTGCTGCGGATGAGTGGGGCAAAGAGGTCTATCTAAATAACAAAGGCTATTATAGAAACTGGCCTGAAGGACCTGGATGCAGGGAAATGGACAACCTCAGGTTGGATAGCATAGCAGAAAAATGGCAGAATCCGGCCACACTGGGAACGTCCTATGGATATTCGAAAGCAGAAGAGGAAAACGAAGCTTATAAAAGTCCTACGGAATTGATCCATTTGCTATGCGATGTGGTAAGCAAAAACGGAAATCTTCTTCTGAATATCGGACCAAGAGCAGATGGTACAATCCCCGATGGAATGCAGAAACGATTGTTAGCAATTGGAGAATGGCTAAAAACAAATGGTGAATCAATCTATGGTACACGTCCCTGGATCAGGTTTAAACAGGACCTTCCTGATTTGAGATTCACAGAAAAACCTGATGCCCTTTATGCTATCTCACTGGAAAAATCTGTAAAACCTTTCATTATCTCACTGGATGATAGTATGGATTCTAATGCAGTTATTAGTGTAAAAGTACTTGGTATGGATGAAGATATTAAGTGGGAACCTGCAGGAAACGGAATAAAAGTATTTCCGCCAATGAATATTAAGGGAGAGTATGCCTGGGTATTTAAAATCAGTAAAAAACAGGGCTAAATAAAAAGGAATGAAATTAAATATATTATGAATTAAAATGAAAACACAAGCAGAATCCGGGATGATCCCGCTAATGATCAGACAACAAACAGGTTGGATGAAAATAATAAAATCAGGATTCCTTGTTTGCTGTTTAATACCATTTGTTATAGCCTGTAATCATGGAAATGAAAATAATCAATCCAGGGAAAAGGAGTATACCGGGAATGAATCAACAGAATTAAAAACACAGCTTGCAAAAGGATGGAATACATGGAATACCAGGAGTGTATTGTCTCATGTTTTGTTGCCTGAAGGATTTTCCCTTAATCTTCAGTTAAAGGACGGTCAATCCGGAGATATTCTTGAAGAAGCATTAATAGGGAGAGGTGAGTACGGTACTAAAGAGCATGTTACACCAGGACCACATGCCTACGACGGATCATATACAGAGCTCGGGCTGGAGTGGCGCGATATCCATGTGCGGGTGCAGAGTGCCTCTGTCGATGATGAGCTGTACCTGCTTATTACGCCTTTAACGACATTACCGGGCGATTCCTTGATAATAGTCCCGCAAATGTTGTGGGACAGAAAAGGAGAAATGCTGGTTAAAGAAGAAACGATCAGTGCTAAAACATTATCAAAAAATATAGAACTTACCGTAATCGGAGGTCAATTTGCATCAACGGCTGAAAATATTAAGGTTTCATTAAGCGAAGTAATAGCCATTTCATCTTATGCCTCAAAGTCGACCGAAGATATTGAAAAAATTATTTTTAGCGCAAAAGCAGCAGTCGAAGCAGGTAAATCGAAATACAATAAAACACCGGAATTATACAATGCCATGCAAACGGTTCTGGCCTGGAACATTATTTATGAACCCACTCACGACAGGGTTATTACACCGGTAAGTCGGGTATGGAATGTTGGTTGGGAGGGGTGGATATTGTTTGACTGGGACACCTATTTCGCAGCATACATGTTTTCATTAGATAACAAAGAACTTGCTTATGCTAATGCAATTACTATCACCAAAGAGATTACTGAGAACGGTTTTATTCCAAATTTTGGTTCAGCAAGATGTACAAGCGAAGACCGCTCTCAACCCCCGGTAGGGGCATTTGTTGTTAAAGAAATCTTCAAACAATATAGGGAAAAGTGGTTTTTGTATGAGGTATTTGATGAATTGCTGAGCTGGAATCGCTGGTGGGCAGATAACCGTGATGTAGATGGCTACCTCTGTTGGGGCTCTGATCCTTATGAGCATGGAGAAATTCCAGCTTGGTTAGTTAAAGGAATAGGGACCAAAAAAGGAGCAAAATGGGAATCAGGCTTAGATAATTCTCCAATGTACGATGATGCTGTCTTTGATTCCACGATACATCGCTTGATGCTGGCAGATGTTGGCTTAATGAGCCTCTACATTACAGATTGCAAAAGCCTGTCTGAGATTGCTGCATTATTAGGGAAAAAGGAAATTGAGAAAGAATTATCAGAAAGAGCAGAAAGATATTCAAAGAAACTTGAGACACTATGGAATGACGAATTTGGTCTTTATCTGAATAAGGATATGCTAACAGGAGAATATAGTTACAGACTGTCACCAACTTTGTTTTACCCGCTTCTGGCAAAGGTCCCTAGTAAGGAACAGGCAACACGAATGATGAATGAGCATTTCTATAATCCTGAAGAGTTCTGGGGAGAGTTTATTATGCCTTCTATCTCCCGTAATGATGCAGCTTTTAAAGATAATATTTACTGGAGAGGCAGGATATGGGCACCAATGAACTTTTTAGTTTACCTGGGTATCAGAAATTATGAATTACCCGGTGCACAAAGAGACATGGTTGAAAAATCCAAAAACCTGCTCTTAAAATCATGGATAAATGAGAACCATGTTTATGAAAATTACAGTTCTGTAACAGGTCAGGGTAACGATGCAGGAATGAGCGATGCATTTTATCATTGGGGTGCACTACTGGGTTATATTGGAATTATTGATGAAGGTTACATTCCTTCTCCGGGGATCCCGTTAAAAGATTAAATTAAAAAAAGTCAAATGAATAGAATAATTTTATTATGTTTTTTTGTTTTTGCCCTATTCCAGGGATGCAATACCACTAAGGAACAAGAAAAGCATACCACACCAAATATATTGGTTGTTTTGCTTGATGATATGGGTTTTTCCGATCTAGGTTGCTTTGGTGGGGAAATAGAAACACCAACAGTTGATAAACTTGCTGAGAAAGGATTGCGTTTTTGTAATTTTCATAATAATGCAAAATGCGAGCCCTCACGAACATCCCTTCTTTCCGGATTGTACTGTTATCAGGCAGGGAATAGATCACTGAGCAATGCCGTAACACTTGCGGATGTAGCCAGAATTGAAGGATATTATACTTTTGCTACAGGAAAATGGCATCTGGAAGATCATCCAATGGATCGAGGTTTTGATCGCTTCTTTGGATTTTTGGAGGGTGCCTGTAATTATTTTACAGGTAATGGGTATTTTATCCTGGACAGGGAGAAATTTGATATTCCGGATGATTTTTATACAACCAGTTATATTATGAATTATTCTCTGGAGTTTATTGAAGAAGCAAAAGAAGCAAAAAAGCCTTTTCTCGGATATATTGCTTTTAATGCGCCACATTCTCCTATACAAGCACCAAAGGAAGTGGTTGAGAAGTACTATGGAATATATAAAGATGGTTGGGACAAATTGCGTGAAGAAAGGTATAGTAAGATGATAAAGTCGGGAGTAATTATGGAGAACTCCGGGCTTTCACCCCGGCCTGATTTTATTCCTGCATGGGAAGATCTTTCTAAAGAACAAAAAGCATTTGAGATATACAGGATGGCAACATATGCTGCCTGCATAGATATGGTGGACCAGAATATGGCACGGTTAATAGATTTTTTGAAAAAAAATGACCTGTTTGATAATACGGCCTTATTGTTTATGTCCGATAATGGGGCAAGCCCGTTTGAGAGAACAAAAGAATCGATGTATCCTTCATGGGACTCCCGTTCAGGATACAGGGAAGGTGTTGGATGGGCATGGCTCAGCAATACTCCTTTTCGCTGGTTTAAACAAAATCAGCACGAAGGAGGTATTTCAACGCCTTTTATTGCTTTTTACCCGGAAGGGATTAACGAGATGTGCGGTGAAGTTAATCATGAATTGTCCCATTTTATTGATATTATGCCAACTATTGTCGAATTAGTTGGGGGGGATTATCCTGAGGAAATACGAGGTCATTATGTGGTGCCTTTTGAGGGCTTATCTCTGGTAAGTGCATTTACAGGCAAACCAATTGCACAGCGTAATTTTCTTTACCAGCAATGGAGTACCAACCGTGCTCTTTTTAAAGAAGAGTATAAAATATGTTCATTCAGGGCTAATGAGTGGGAGCTTTATAATATAGCAGAAGATCGCAGCGAATTGATAAATCTAGCAAAAGAAAAACCCGGGTTGCTTGATGAAATGGTCAAGACATGGCGTGATATTGCAGCGAACAAAGACCATTTATCTGATCAATTGATGTATATATTACCTTCGGATGAGCTGGAAGAAAAATGGGGTGACAGGCAGAGGGATGATGTTCTTAAACCCGAAGCAATTGAAGACTTCTATAAGAATGTCTATCCTAAGTTAGGTTTTGAAGTGGAAAAATAACTCTGACCCCAGACTGGTTAAAATGTAAATATATAGCTATGAGTTATTGTAAACTATCACTGGTAATTATATTTCTTGTAGCACTTTCCTGTAAGAAAACAGAGACTGAATATGTTCCGGATGACTATAACATAGTATGGGATTCCCAGAGCGAAAATTCCAGCGAATCTATGCCCCTGGTTGGAGGTGATATTGGTTGTAATGTTTGGGTTGAAGACGGTGATTTAATGCTTTATGTCCAGCGCAGCGGCAGCCTGAGCGAAAACGGTGAATATCTGAAGTTTGGCAGGTTTCGTTTGCAAATATCGCCTGATCCCTTTTTAAACGCTGTTTCCTTTCGTCAGGAATTAAAGGTTAATGAAGGATATATTGAGATTGAATCCAACAGCGAAGAACTCAGGAATACTACTGTAAAATTATGGGTTGAAGTGGATAATCCAATTGTTCATATTGATGTTGAATCGGATTCTGAAATTGAGGTTGTCGCCGCATATGAAAGCTGGCGGACCGAGGGAAAAGAATTGCTGGATGTTCGTGATGGGGTCAGGGAACGCTTTGCATGCTTCAGCCTGGAAGGCTATCCCGGAGTTGTCACTCGTGTAAAGGATGAAATCGGATACTATGAAGACGGAGTGTTGTTTTATCATCGAAATCCTGAAGATAAACTTATACCCGAACTGCTAATTAAACAGCAGGAATTGGAAGAATATGAAGATGAGATTTATGACGATATAAAAAACCGGACTTTTGGAGGCTATTTTTTCGGGGATGGTTTAATACCCGACGGTACAGGTGAAGGGAAATATCAGATTACTCCCTATGAATCCTGGGAACTTAAAAGTAAAAAGGCCCGCAAGAACTATCGCATAGCCATCGCCACGCACATCGAGCAGGCTGAAACACTTGAGGTCTGGAAGAACCATCTTTTTGAAACTGTAAAGTCAGCAGGGGGAAACAGGGGGCAGGCCTTTAAAAAAACTATCGCCTGGTGGCACCAGTTTTGGAGCCGCAGTCACATTTTTATTCATCCTGAAAATCCTGACCCTGAAAACCCGGTCTGGCAGATGAGCCGGAATTATCAGCTCTTCAGGTACCAGCTTGGAGGAAATGTATATGGCGAATATCCCACAAAATTTAATGGCGGGAATTTGATTTATGATCCTGTTCTGGTAAAAGAACAAAGCAGGTATGAACCCGATTGGCGTCAATGGGGAGGGGCAGTGCACACTGCTCAAAACCAGCGCCTTGTATATTGGCCAATGTTGAAAGCAGGTGATTTTGATGCCATTCTTCCACAATTTGAATTGTACCGGAAAGGATTACCCGGGGCAACTGCAAGGGTAAAAAAACACTTTGGACACCAGGGTGCGGTTTTCAGCGAGTATATGAGTGCCCCGGGGATTGTCTTTGGTGCCGGATGGGGCTGGGAAGGAGACGGACACCGCGCCCGTGGGAGAGAAATTCCTTTTGGCGATCCGCTTGCCACCGGTGCTAAAGGATACAATGACATTGCAGAGGAAGGGGTAATGGCAAATCAATCATGTGCCTATCACTGGGAATCGCAGCTTGAACATGCTTATATGATTTTGGAATACCATCGGTTTTCAGGGAATGATATATCTGAATATATACCATTTATAAAAGCATCTGTGATATTTTTCGATGAACATTATCAGTTGCGACAGAAAATGCGGAATGGTAAAACTACGGATGAGAACGGGAAATTGGTAATTTTTCCTTCTACCTCATGTGAATCATACAGGGGGGCAAAAAATCCAGGTGATTTGATTGCAGGGTTACGGGCTTGTTTGAATAGTCTGCTGGAATTGGATGAAAAATATGTTTCACCAGGTGATAAAGAATATTACAATGAATTTTTACATAGAATTCCGGATTATTCTTATGGTGAAGCGGATGGACTGCAAATTATCAAACCGGCAGAATCATGGATAATGGAAGCAAATATGGAACTCCCTCAATTTTATCCCTTGTTTCCTTTTAATCAATTCAAATTGGGTGATAAGGAGATACAGTTATTCAAAAATTCCTACCAGACTGCTCCGGCTTTCCGGAAGGGGAAAGTGCAAAGCTGGCACCAGGATGGGATCCAGTTTGCCCGGATGGGAATGACACAGGAAGCTGCCGAATACAATACAGAAAAGCTCAGGGACAGCCCACGGCGTTTCCCGACATTCTGGGGGCCGGGACACGATTGGGTGCCCGATCATAACTGGGGAGGAAGTGGTATGATCGGTTTACAGGAGATGTTGATGCAGACAATCGGAGATAAGATAGTATTATTCCCTGCATGGCCGGAGGAATGGGATGTGAATTTCAAATTGAATGCACCGGAAAGAACTACAGTTGAATGCCGCCTGCAAAATGGTGAAATTACCCATCTGAAAGTTGTACCTGAGAGCCGGGCTAAAGATATAGTAGTGATGATCCGTGCTGATGGAACAAAATAAGATTAAGGCGACAGGACAGAGTGCAGGGTCATATGAAAGTATGGTTGCCGGTACAGGTGATGTGAATTTTTCCCTGATTAGATCCTGTTGGGACCCGGATTGATCGAACGCTAGTGATACTTTCAATGAAATATGATAAATGAACCGTTAAAATAATTACTATAGATTATGAATACGAAGATTATTTTCCTGATAACATTTGCAGTCTTTATTTTAAACATTAGTACGTTTGCTGATGAATACCATGTTTCAATCAGTGGAACCAATAACGCTGACGGTTCAAAAGAACATCCTTTTAAAACAATTTCGGATGCCGTTAAACTAGCGCGGGCAGGTGATACCATAACGGTGCATGCAGGGACATACCGCGAATGGGTAGATCCGTTATATGGAGGTACCAATAATTTAAACAGGATAGTGTATCGTGCAGCTGAAGGGAAGAAGGTGATCGTCAAAGGATCGGAAATTATAAAAGGTTGGGAAAAGGTAAAGAAAGGAGTCTGGAAGGTAATACTGGATAACGATATGTTTGGTGATTACAATCCGTACCAGGAATTAATCTCGGGTGACTGGTTTCGGGATTTTGGGAGGGACCACCACACTGGGGAGGTGTACCTGAACGGAAAATCATTTTATGAGATCGATTCCCTGGAAAAGGTGCTTAACCCTGTGCCACTGAATGGTGCCCAGGACCGGGAAGGTTCCCTGTATCAGTGGTACTGTGAAAGCGACAGCAAAACCACCACTATCTGGGCCAATTTTCATGAGTTTAACCCAAACAAAGAACTTGTTGAAATCAATGTAAGATCCGCCGTGTTTTACCCGAAAAAAACCGGCATTGATTACATCACTGTCAGTGGATTTATTATGAGCCAGGCAGCCACCACCTGGGCTCCTCCCACAGCCGAGCAGATGGGACTCGTCGGGCCCAACTGGAGTAAAGGCTGGATTATCGAAAACAACACCATCAGTCACTCAAAA
>Ga0114922_10002152_pt1 | contig 18567 bp, 12 predicted proteins | sample AartaG_FD_100975 | JGI IMG/M metagenome (GOLD analysis project Ga0114922, IMG submission 100975) | Deep subsurface microbial communities from Aarhus Bay to uncover new lineages of life (NeLLi) - Aarhus_00045 metaG | ecosystem: Environmental > Aquatic > Marine > Oceanic > Sediment | place...
CACTTAATTAATAAATTAATAGCGATTTCGTCTACCGCCGCCACCGCCACCACCGCGGTTATATGAACCAAACTGTGGGGGAGCTTTCTCGGTTACCACAACATTTGAAGCTTGTGGTCCTTTTTGACCTTCTGTTACGTCAAACTCAACCTTATCGTTTTCGTTTAGCGTCAAGTATTCGTCCTCTCCACCAGATAATGCGGTGTAATGAACAAATACGTCATTTCCTTCTTCAGAGTTTATAAATCCAAAGCCTTTTCGGCTATTAAACCATTTTACTGTTCCTTTTACCACTTTTAAAACCAATTTTTTTTTGAAAACAATTCTTTATTCTATTCTTAAAGAATTAATTAAATTAACGATTCTTTTGTAATTAATTTTTCGGTTTTTCTCATTTCTTATTCGTTTGATTTTTCAGTTTCCTATTGTGATACTAATTAGGATCTCACAGAGAATGCTTGTTTTTCAAGCGGTTCTTTAACTAAGCCATAATAATTACCCGCGATATATACAATTTGGTCTTGCTTTAACGGATCTAGTTTTTTACCGGTTAATTTTTCCTCATCGACATGAACTGCCAAAACTTCACCTAAGTAAATTATGTGGCTGCCATGTTTTATTTTTTTTATGACTTTGCATTCGATATTAATCGGGAATTCTTTAATGAGTGGTACTTTTACTTCAGAACTTTTTTGCTTCGTTAAGTTAAGTTCTTTCCATTTATCTACTTTGTTCCCCGTTCTCGTTCCACAGAAATCCATCTCTCGAATTTGGTTTTCGTTCGGAACGTTAATCACGAATTCCTCGAATTTTTCAATTAGGGAATACGAGTGCCTTGATGGTCGAATAGAAACGGACATTACCGGCGGTTCAGATACTACCCGAGCAACCCACGCAAGTGTTATGAGATTTGCTTCCTCCCATTTACCTACCGAAACAACAACGGCAGGAGATACGATCGGAGTGGTTGTTTTATTAATTTGTATCTTCAAGAGCATTAATCAACCCAAAAATCTTTTGCTAATCGTCTTCTCGTTTGCCACATACCATCCTTTTCAGTGAATCCGATTACACCTTTGCCTTGATCAGCGTCCTTTATCTTCCACATTCCGCTAACAGCTCCAGTTAAAGCACCGGATAAGACTTCAAAGCCTTGAGCTGTATACAAATCGCATTCTACTCCACGATTAATAATAAATTTTAGTTGACGCATACCTTGCTGGTTTTTGGATTTAAGTACGTCCAATAACAGTTCTACTTCTGTATCAAGTTGTTCGTTGGGCACAACCCGGTTCCATAGATTCCATTCTACTGCCTTTTCTCCAGAGTGGAGGGCGCCGATAAGATTAATTTCCTTAGCTCTGCGTCGACCTATGAGTCGGGCTAATCGCGTAGTACCACCCCATCCGGGGGTTATTCCAACATCCACTTCGGGCATGCCCCATTTCGAGCGCTCGGTGGCAATTACAAAATCACACGCCATCGTAATTTCCAAACCCCCCCCTACTGCAAAACCATCTACTGCAGCAATTGTGATTTTATCTAACTCTTCGAGCTGATTAGCCATATTTTGATAGTATCTTACACGTCTTGTTATATCATTTGCATTTCCCCACTTAATCATTTCTTTAATATCATCGCCCACGCAGAAGTTATCCCCCGCACCCTTGATAACTAAGAATTTGAGTTTTGTAGACTGCCTTACGGTTTCTATAGCAGCAACTATCTCTTCAGAAAGTTTCATGCTTAATGCGTTCATGACATCAGGTCGATTGAGCGTTATCCAAGCCACTTGGGCCGTCTCATTATAAATTAAATTTTCGAATTTCATAATTTATTTTCGATTAAATTTTATTTAAATGTATACACGAAGTTTATCATTAATTATTTTTTAGAGGTTATTAAAAGAGTAGTACGCCATACAGCTAGCCATTTTGTGATTAGGTCATTTATAATTGTTTCATTATGTTAAATTATGTTTTTTCAATTGAAGATTAAATATGAGAATAAATTTATAAAATACAATTAATATATTTTTTATAATAATGATCTCTAATAATACTGCTTCAAGAAAATCAATACAAGCTTTTGTACTTCTAGGAGATTTGCTTTTAGCATTATTATTATTGTGAGTGAAACAAATCCACTCGATCTTTTTCTTTTAAACTTTCCACGGATTTGTTCTCTCTGGGGATACAATTTAATTGAAAGATGTTATAGGTGGGTTGCTTGCTCTATGGTGATAAAAAGTTAACTTGAAAATAAAAAAAATAGTGGTAAAATTTATGTATAAACCCCAAGAAATCGAAAAGAAATGGCAAGAAAAATGGGAACAAGCTAAAATTTTTGAAGCAAACCCAAATCCGGAGAAAAAGAAGCTTTTTATAACGTCTCCTTACCCATATGCTTCTGGACCTTCACATATAGGTCATGGAAGGAGTTTTGTAAATGGAGATATATTTGCCAGGTATTATCGAGCTAAAGGATATAATGTACTATATCCTATGGCTTTTCACATCACAGGTACTCCTGTTTTAGCAATCTCTTCTTCTATTGAAAGAAAGGATAAAGAGACTATAGAAAGAATGAAGGACTATGTATCATTACACATTAAAGGTCGAGAAAAAGTAGGGAAGATTGTAGAAAGTTTTGTAGATCCTTGGAATATTGTCAATTATTTTTCTAATACGATAAAAACCGATTTTAAATCAATAGGAATGAGTTTAGATTGGAGAAGGGAATTTACTACGGGTGACAAGTTATATAACAAGCTGATTGAGTGGCAATATTACAAATTATCTGAGTTAGGGTACTTGGAAAAAGGCGAATATCCCATTCTTTATTGTATGCGATGCGAAAATGCTGTAGGAGAGGACGATATAGCAAGTGGAGACGAACTTGATTTGAACATAAACGAATACATTTGTATAAAATTTCCGTTTGAAGACGCTTATTTAGTACCTTCTACTTTAAGACCAGAAACGATATATGGTGCGACTAATCTATGGATAAACCCAAATGGAGTGTATGTTTACGCTAAAGTCAACGGAGAGAAGTGGATTATTTCTGAAGATGCAACCAATCTTTTAAAAAATCAAAATAAAAACGTTACCATACTTGAAAAAATTAAGGGAATGGAACTTATTGGTAAAAAGGTTAAGGCCGTAGATGGAATCAGAGAGCTTTTAATATTACCAGGATATTTCGTAGATACTTCAGTAGCTACGGGCGTGGTCTACTCTGTGCCTGCTCATGCTCCCTATGACTACATCGCTTTAATTGATTTACAGAATAATCGTGAAATAATTAAAAAATTTAAATTAAACAAAGAAGAAATTAGTCAAATTAAGCCAATTCAAATTATAGATTTAGAAGGCTTCGATGAGATTCCAGCAAAAATTTACTGCGAAAAATTTGGAGTTCAATCTCAAGAAGATGTAGAGAAATTAGATAGCGCAACTTCTGAAAATTATAAAATTGAATATTATAACGGCACTTTAAATGAAAAATGTGGACAATACGAAGGAAAGCAGGTAAAAGAGGCAGTAGAGAATGTTATTGTGGATTTAATTGAGAGAAATAAGGCAGACAAATTGTACCTCCCAATTACTAAAAATCTTAAATGTAAGTGTGGAGAGCAGGTGATCGTCTCAATTTTGAAAGATCAATGGTTTCTAAATTTCAATGCGGGAAATTGGAAGCAGAAAGCATTTGAGTGCCTAAATAAAATGGAAATTGTCCCTAAAAAATATAGAAAGAATTTTGAACATATATTTAATTGGTTGGAAAAGAGACCTTGTGCTAGAAAAAGAGGTTTAGGTACGAAACTTCCATTTGATAAAGATTGGATTATTGAATCTTTAAGCGACTCTACAATATATATGAGCTTCTATACTATAATACATTTAATAAAAAAGAATAACATCAAACCAGAACAGCTTACACCAGAATTTTTTGACTATGTTTACTTAGATAAAGGTGATATCGTAGACTTGTCAAAAAAGACTCACGTTGATTCGAAAGTATTGAAGCAAATGCAAGACGAATTTTTCTATTGGTATCCCGTTGATCATCGACACACAGCCATAATGCACATTTCTAATCATTTGAGTTTCTATATTTTCCATCATGTGGCTATATTTCCAGAAAAACAGTGGCCAAGAATTATTTCCCTTATCGAACCCGTAATTATAGAAGGTCAAAAAATGGGAAAGTCAAAAGGAAACGTTATTTCACTAGCCAACATTCAAATGAATTATTCCGCGGATTTATTTAGGTTTTATATATCTCACAGCGCAGATTTTGGAATAAGCGTAGATTGGAGGGAAAAACAAATACATACTGTAAAAAATCATATTAATCGATTTTACTCCTTTATCACAAAAAATATCAACATAATAAGTGATTTTGATGGTAAAATTGAAAATTTAAACACGAAATATTCAAAAATTATCTTATCAAAGTGTATAAGAATATTTATTGAAGCAGAAAGTGGATTGAAGGAACTCAATTTAAGGAAATACCTCCAATTATCATTTTACGAGGTTTTTAATTTATTACAAGAATTTGAAAAGTACTTTAAAGATGAAAACGATCTAATGGAAGTATACAAGATTGTATTTCCGGAATGGATCCAAATTCTTTCTTTAGCCATACCTCACTTATGTGAAGAACTATGGGAATTGATGGGAAATACAGGACTTTTATCAAAAACTATTTGGGGTGATTTCAACAGAAAGTACATAAATAACGAGCTCGAAAGAGAGTTTGAATATATTTCTAGCATTGTGGACGACATTTTAAACATAAAAAAAATTGTAAAATCTGGCGATTCGAGTAATATCTATTTATACACGGCTCCTAAATGGAAATACGAGGTTAATGATGTAATAATTTTAAAGAAAGGAAATTTTAAAGAAATTCTAGAAGAGTGTAAGCTCGATAGTGGCTTAATGAAAAACAAAAATTTGATTTCCTATATCAAAAACCAAATTCAAGATAGAATCTGGGAAAAGGAAGTAATTAAGTTAAATGAGGAGGAACTTTTAGAAGAATACAAAGACCACATTGAAAAAAGGATAAACAACGCGATAATTATTAATTCAGAGTACGATCCGAAAAACCGCTTAATAAAATCTTTTCCATATAGACCAGCAATTTATGTGGAAATCTAATATTGAGTTATTATTTTATTTTTCTTCCAAACCATATACTTGCTTTGGAGTAAGATATTTAGGAAATTTATCTATTAAGGCTAAGCGTGTGAGAAAGCACAAATGACATTCATCTACATAGGTATCTTTATGTTTAACTTCATATTCTTTTACTAATTGAGCAGGACCTCCTCGAATTAGAGGACCACATATCGGATGAGATTCTGCATGATAATTTTTTACCAATTCTGAAAGAGGTTTTTCCCAAAAATTTCCTATACTTAAACCTTGACAAATTTGGGCGTTACCAAATGGATCAACATGTATTCTTCCAAGACCCTCTAAATCTTCATAAGGGCATTCAACCATTTCATTCCACGATCTTTGAGGTAACCCTTCAGTCAAAGTTTCAACAGCCCTTCCTCTGAACATAGCACCACCACCTATTATTTGTTTTCCTTTTTCGTGCTCTTTTTTATTTCCCATCTCAACTGTAGGTTCATTGATACTGATTGAAGATGTAGGAAGGTTTAATTTATCTGCTGCTCTTCTTGCCACTTTAGATGGGTTTTTATCTTTATTTTCAAAATGAAACGTGTCATCACTAATAGTAAAATCCATTACACCCAATTTAGAAAGAGATTTAAGCCAGATTTCTGCATCTTCGATACAAGTTGCCCAATAAGAGTTTGTTACTATTCCAACTTTAAATCCTAAATCCCTTGCGAGTTTAACACCCTCAACCATTATAGGATAAAACAGAAAAGGCTCTCCACCTTCAAAATAAATCCATTCTATCGTGCCAATTTTAACAGCTTCATCAAGAACTGCTCTAATTTGTTTCAAAGTAAAAGTACCTTCAGAATGAGGGCCGCAATACAAAAAACAGTGATCACATTCATAATTGCATTTGTAAGTTAGGAGAAAGTGAATACCTTTTAGCATGCTAGTTTCCCTTTGATTAAGATTTTGAGTATATATCCAATATTACTAAGTATTAAAATAAAGTTAATTAATAAAAATACATTTGATTCTATAAAATTTCATAAGAAGTGAAGATTAATGGCAGACATAGTAAGTATGTATGAAAAATATTTTAAAGATCCAAAACGGGAACCCGTCTTAGTCGATTACGTGCGAACGCCAATAGGGCGGAGAAAAGGAACTGTAGGTCGTCATAGAGGCGATGATTTAGTTGTACATTGTTATCGCACCATTTTAAATCATAACGATTTTGACGTAAATATAATTGGGGATTCTATTATATCTTGTAATAGTCAAATTGGAGATTGCGCCCTTGATATTGGAAGAACTGCTGCTTTAGCGGCCCATCTACCGGTAAAAGTACCTGGAATGACAATCAATCGTCAGTGTGCTAGTGGTGCTCAATCAGTTATGTCTGCTTGGCAAGCAATTGCATCAGGCATACACGATTGCGTTATTTGCGGCGGAACGGAAGTTCAGAATCGATACCCAATTATGTCTGACGCTATCATTTTTGATAAGGAACAAAATAAAACGGTAATGATAGCGCCAAATAAGAAGATTTTATCTAACCCTGAAGTAGCTGAGAAGTTAAAAGAATATAAAACTTCATTTGCGGGCCAAATTAATTCTGCCCACGATTTAGGGTTCCATTGGATGAAAAAATCTGGAAAAGCTTTGGAAGAATTTAGACTTGAGTTAGACGCTCTATCTTTTGCTTCACATAACAAAGCTCTTACTACTTGGGATGAAAGAGGAAAAGAAATTGAGCCGATTTGGTGTCCCAAGCTTGACGAAAATGGAAAACCCATGTTAGACGAAAAAAATGAAGTTGCTGAAGATCCAAGTTTATCCGTATTGACCGAGAGAGACGAAGCGCCACGCCCAAATTCCACCATGGAAAAATTGGCAACTTTAAGAACGATAATTGGAAGAAAAAGCAAGGCCTTTTTAACCGCAGGTAATAGTTGCCCAACTAGCGATGGAGCGGCGGCGCAACTGTGGATGACGCGTGAATTAGCCGAAGAAAATGGATTAAATATTAGGGCTACAATCGTAAATTTTGCAGTACTTGGAACTGATCCTATTTTACAACTAACAGGACCGATAGATGCCATGCCTGAAGTTTTGAAAAGAGCTAACATGACTTTTGACGATATGAGTTTTATAGAAATCAACGAAGCCTTTAGTCCTGTAATTTATGCAAGTTGTTACGAACTTGGGTTAGATTGGAAAGACTCTCGATTCAATCCCTGGGGCGGCGCAATTGCGTTAGGCCATCCTACGGGGGCAACGGGTACGAGATTAATTGGTACAAATGTTCAACAATTAGAGCAGTCTGGAAAAGAATTTGCCATTAGCTCGATGTGTGTTGGTCTCGGAATGGGTGCCGCTACCATCGTAAGAAACGAGCATCCTAAATAAAAATTCCTATCGCTCTTTTTTTTATTTTATTTTTTAAATAAATTTCACTAGTATTAAACTTATTATTTAATAAAATCAAAATGTATCATAATTCATCTTAAATATAAAAAAAATAAGTTATAACTATGAATAATGTAGCGATAATAGGAGTAGGCCACACAAAATTCGGAAGATTGATAGACAAGAGTTTAATGGATTTACTTTGTGAAGCATCATTAGAAGCGCTTGATAACTCAAATACAAGCGAAAAAGATTTTGATTCCGTTTATGTGGGTGTGATGAGCCCAGGACAATTTAATCAGATCTCAGGCGTTGCGAGCGCTCTTGTTGACCGGATAAGTCTATTACCCGCTGCAGCCGATCATATAAAGAACGGTCCTGCGAGCGGAGGCTCTGCTATAAAAGTTGGTTTTCAAGCAATTGCTTCTGGAATGAGCGATTTAGTTTTAGTCGTTGGTGGTGAGAAGATGACGCACATTACTACTCCAGGAGCTATAACTTCTAATGTGGCAACTATGACTCATCACGAAGCAGAAAGACGTCAAGGTGTTTCACTTCCTTCTTTTGCTGGTTTATTGACGCGAACATACCTCGAGAAGTATAACGCTAAATTAGAGTGGCTTTCAGATATCGCAATTAAGAACCATAAAAATGGTGCTTTAAACCCGGTAGCGCATTTTCAAAAAACTATAGACGAGTTCATGGAGAGTGCTATTCGAAAAGGAAAGGGAAATTGGGATAATATTTACGATTACCTTAAGGACGATAAGACGAACCCAATTATCGCTGATCCGTTAAGACTTTTTCATATTTGCCCTATTTCAGATGGAGCAGCAGCCTTAGTATTATGTAAAGCAGAGATTGCAAAACAATATTGCGACACTCCTATTTTGATTACTGGTATAGGTCAAGCAACTGATACACACATAGTTCACGAAAGAGAAGACCTTACCGTATTGAAAGCGTTGAGAATTTGTTCTGATCAGGCTTATAAAATGGCTAAAAAGACTCCAGAGGATATTGATGTTGCTGAACTTCACGATGCTTTCGAAATTCTTGAAGCTGTGGAAAGCGAAGACATTGGCTTTTTTAAAAAAGGAGAAGGAGCAAAAGCGGCGCACGATGGTTTGACGGAAATTGGAGGAAAAATTCCTATTAATCCCTCAGGAGGTCTGAAGGCGCGAGGACATCCTCTAGGGGCTACTGGTGTTGCACAAGTTGTAGAATTAGTTTGGCAATTAAGAGGTGAAGCTGGAAAAAGACAAGTTGCAGGTGCTGAAACAGGAATTACGTGTAATTTTGGTGGATTTGGGAATAATATAATTTCAATACTAGTGGAAAGGATATAATAATGCAATAGATTATTTAATTAAGGATAAGCGTTCATAGTAACTTGAAAATTGGTTAGATAAAATTCGATGTTTACAATCATCCCATTTCTTACGAAAATAATAAAAATATTCTGAAATTTCTAATGGAACGCCAAAAATTACCCAATAATTTTGGACAATAGAAATTTGTATATATATAGGTAATAATTCAAATATTCTAATATCATATTTTAAAGAAAACTTCCCTAAAAGTTCTTTCTGCAATTTAATATTTTTCTCTTTATTTGTTTCATATGAAAGCACAGCTACATCAATATCAGAACTTGGACGCGTTCCACCCTCCACATAGGATCCATAGATTACAACATCATACTTTTCCTCTAATAACTTCAACTTTTCTTTTATTTTTCTAAGTTTATCTAATTTCATTTATGCATTCCTCAATAATTTCAATCCAGCGTAATAAAAGATTTTTAACTTCCCCTACAGACTCTAGTATAATCTGCTCATCAATTTCATTATAACGATGGACTATAATGTTTCTTAGACCATTTGCTTTTTTTAATTTCTCTCCCAATTCAAAATCTATATTTCTGACTTTCACAATTTCAGAAATATTTATGATATCATCTTTCACCTGAATCCCTAAATCTTTTACAAGCATTGCAATTAAATCAACCATAGCTTCAATAGAAGTTTGCAGAGAATAAAAAATTCCACGTTTTTCAAGTTCATTTTTCGGTTCTAATGGAAGCTCTTGAATATAGTTAAAAATATGCTGAATCTTATCCCGATATCGCTTGCTTCTCAATTCATCCATTAGAATTCCTACCTAAATTATTTATTTTTATTACATATACTTTTAATAATACAATCTATTTTCTATTATTTATATATAAGTCACAAAGAAAGTATAGATTAGTTAAAAATGTAATTTCGGAGGATTTGGAAATAAAACCCTATTCTTTCAAGACTAGTAAAATCCTATTTCATTTTATATGTGTTTAATACATTTTCAGGTAAATAAACAGCAAATTTACACTCCAATGCACCATCAAGCGCGGTTTTAATAGGTTCAACTTTTATGGATTGTTCAAAAATTTGATCCCAATAAAGTTTATACCAGCCTGCACTGCAATGACAGAAATTTTTTGAGATTTCACGTTCAGTTCCATTTTTTAATGCTCCCCGAATCCAAGGGCAATAACAAAGATAAAACCTTTTCATTTTGTCGTCTTTAGCATTTAGAAATTTCTTTGTTTGATAAGGATGCTTGCATATATAAATGATATTTCCTTCTCTTACGCCTTCACCTAACATTTGATTGTTTCTCACAAATTCTATAACTTCATCATCAACATACTGAGCGAATTCTAATGTCCCTTCGTCTCTATGCTTCTCGAGCCTTTGGATTAACTTCTGGTGTTTCTTTACTAAAAAACCATCAATACCTAATTCTTTGATGTCTTTTTTATCTCCCTCAATATCATCAGGTGGGCGGCCATGAAGGCATGGTAAAAGAAGTTTAATTGTATTTTCTTTTTCAAGTTTATCTTCCATTCTTTTCATAATAATTTTCGTGAAATCAGGTTTCCTTTCTGGATGTACGCCTAATGGAGGAATAATCAAATCTTTAAAAATTTCATTTCTTATCTTCTCACCATGAAATTCAGCTATTCTTGAAAACAAAGTTTGCATTGCTATGTAAGACTCCGCAATATCTATCGCTTCAGTAATAAAATCGTATTTCTTGGAATAATTAGCATAACTCATTAATGCTCTAAGAAAATCTAGAACAGATTCTTTCTCGATAGAAACCAAATATTCAGTATATTCAACTAATTTCTTAGGTTTAACTGTTTCGAGAGTAAGATTTTCTTTGTTGAGAAATTTTTCATAATCTCTAATTCTCGAGAGATAGTTTTCTATTTTGTTTTCATCAATTTTATTATTCTCTAAAAATTCTTGAAAATAGCTTTCATTCATTTTATTCCCTCTAAATATAAATATATATATTGCATATTTTAGATTGTTTTTTAAAGATTATCAATAAACTATCAAGACTAAATTTTTTATTAATTATTAAATACAGAGAACTTACTTCATCTCAGTAAGAAAGAGATCTGCGATTATAAGCCATTTTTGTTTTGTATCGGGATCAACTGAGCTTTTATTTAGAATATCCTTCCCTTTTTTAAGATTTTTAACTGTTAGATCATGGTTTCCAAGCGCTTTATAACAAATTCCCATTTTAATATAAGTTTGGTAAATATACCACTCATCGCTGCCCATTACAAGTGCTTTTAAGAATCTTTTTACAGCATTTTCATATTCTTCAAAATGCATTAAAATTTCTCCATAAATGTCATGATAAATTCCTATATTTGGTTCACCATCTATAAGTTTTTGCATAATTTCTAAGGATTCATCTTTTTTATCCAAATATTGGAACCAATAAGCCTTATAGCTAAGAAGTTCCTTATTTTTTGGGTATTTTTTAATTAAATCTTCGATAATATCTAATCCCGCTCTCAGATCCCTCTTTCTTTTAAGAATAGATGCCTTTTTCATCATAATATCTATTTCCTCTTCAGGAAACGCTTTTAACATGTTTTCTAATACCCCTAATACATTATTGTATTGGTTAAAATAAATTAAAATTTTAATTTTTAATTTATATAAATCGATATTCAAAGGATTTAACTCAATTTCACTATCAATTTCTTTAACTTCTTCTTCATATTGACTTTTTAAATCTTCAGAAATTTGGGAATCAAAAATTTCTGATAAATCTTGCCAAATTAATCCTTCTAATTTATCATAAGTATTTTTTAACTCCCTTTTAGTCTCAAACTTATATGCTAAATATTTAATATATCCCGGTAACAATTCTCGTAATGATTCTTTAAAATCTTTATTGAATAAGAAACTGCAAATCTCGTCTAAAATCTGATTTACAATAGAAGTACTATCGTATTTGGTCAGGTTATCATCCGGTTTCGAAAAGAGTTTATTTAAATACGTGTATTTGTTAATATAGTTTTCTGTAATAACCTGAAGCATTCTTTCCAATTTTCCACCCGATTGAAAGTAATAAACTCCGCCTGAAGGTCCTGTTAATTTAAAAAATTTGAATGGATATATTTTCCCTTCAGAAATTTCATCAATATAATAATCAAGAGTAATTTTTTTAATTTTATATTTGTTTGAAAAATCTTCAGGTGATATGAAGTTAGGATATTGATCTGGATGATTAATTGAAATAAAAAGTAAGATTTTATAGAAAACTTTTTCATCTTTTAATAACGGTTTTACTTTTTCATAATCTAATTTTAGAACATTAGTTAGAAATCTAAATTGAATTTCATTGTCTTCAATTCTGAGTTTATTGAAAAAGGCAATAGTTTTTTGCTTAATTTCTTCAATTTTTTTACTCTCTTCTTCTAAAATCGTTTGTCTATCTAAATCATAATGTTGTAGCATTCTTGAATACTCTGATTTACCAGATTGAGTAATTGTGTATTTTCCCTCCTCTTTTATTAAAAAACCCTCTTCAGTTAAAAGACTTAAATTCTTTGACAATGAAGACTGGTTTATAAATAAAGGATCTCCAAGAAAATCAGCTCTTTTACAATAATTGTTATTATACGCCATCCAAAGAATCCAGTGAGAGTAGTTCCTTCCACTTTTTAGGATTATTTTTGGGGGAAAATTTAGCTGTTTTACCTTATTCTTAGCGCTTGATAACTCAAAAAATTTCTTTTTTCCTTCTGGTGTAATTTTATAATTACCTTTTGAAATTCTGACAACAAAACTTTTACTTATTAATCCTTCTAAATGTCTTGATAATGTACTTAACGGGATTTCGATTGGTTCTTGACTAAAACTGGACCATCTACAAATATCATTATTATACAACATCCAGAGAATAATATGGTCATAATTTGGCCTATTTAACTTAGAAGGGCTATATATCTTTTCAGGAGGATAATTTATAATTTCCATAATTTAAGAAAATAAAATTTTATTATCTAAATTATATTCTGCATCTTTTATATTTATATATATTTTATGGAACTTCCGAAGGAATTCAGAACTCCCACGAAAGTTCTGGAACTATAATCATAAAAGTAAGCAGATCTGATTTTTAACAAAATCACCTTAATTTAATAAAAAATTAAAAAGGTATAATTTAATGAAGAAACAGAAAAAGATAAAAAAGCAATTTTTCACACTTTTAATTGGTTTAGTTGTCCTCTTAATTGTCGCTTCATGCGTTGAATTTGAAAATCAACTGAATCATATTGGTGTTGATTCAAAGAATATTCGGATATCAGGATACTGGGATTTAACTGGAACTCCAATAAATATCGATGGAAATGCTGCTTGGGCATCAAAAGCAGCTTCTGAACCATGGTGTAGCGGTTCTGGAACGTGGAGTGAACCCTATATTATTGAAAATGTGGCAATCAACGGTTTAAACTCTACGAGTTGTATAACCATTAGCAACAGCGATGTTTACTTCGTTATTCAAAATTCTACTCTGTATAATGCAAGTGCTGGCATTGAACCAAATAATAATGCAGGAATCAAGTTAGAAAATGTATCTAATGGTAAGATCCTAAATAATAATTGTTCAAACAACAATTGGTTCGGAATTTACATTGATCATGGGTATAATAATACTATTATCGGGAACAATGTATCCTATAATCTTTTTGGAATCGAAATATCGTTTAGTGATAATAATTACATATCAGGAAATAATATTATAGAAAACGATTTAATTGGGATAAACATCTATTATAGTGATGAGAGTATCATTATAGGAAATACAGCAAATCTTAATGATCGTGGTATTCTTATTCAACAATCAGAAAACTCTTTAGTGAAAAATAATAATTTTAGCGATAACAAAGCAATTGGATTTCACGTATCCTCAAAACATATAGATCTCATAGGAAATATCGCCAATGATAATTTCTATGGAATCCAAATTAGCGCTTATGGTGATTGTTTTATTTATGGAAATACTGCGAATAACAACAGAAAATATGGAATATTTGTTAATTGCGATAATAATCAGATATATTATAACAATGCTTCTTATAATGGTGAATTTGGAATCTATTTATATGATTTATATTCTCAAAGTGTAAAAAATAATACGATAAAAGGAAATATAGGATATAATAATTCTGCTTCAGGAATTGTCTTAACTGATAACTGCAACTTTAATAAAATCTCAGAAAATATATTATCAGAAAATAATTATGGGATCTCTTTAGAAAATTCGTTTAATAATACTATTTTTGCAAACAACGCGAGTAAAAATGATCAATTCGGTATTAATTTATATCAGAGCGAAAATAATACGCTTTCAGAAAACATAGTAAAAGATAATAGCAATGAGGGAATATATTTATACGAAAGTAATTATAATACTGTTAATGGAACGGTCTTAACCGGAAATTTAATAGGTCTTTACTTATTTGAAAGTGAATATAATATTCTTGCAAAAAATATCATTTCAAATAATACTGGGGATGGGATCCATTTAACTCTGAGTAATAATAATACAATAATTGAAAATAATATCTTTCATAATGGACTATCTGGAGCAGATTCTGGAATTTTTCTTGATTCTTCAGAAGATAATTTAATTTCAGAAAATAATATAAGTGAAAATACATATATGGGGATTAATATAGCTTACGGTCATTTAAACAGGATTTTGAGTAACATTGTTACTGATAATTCAGAAGATGGCGTTTATTTATCACGATCTGAGAACAATACCATCTCAAAAAATATAATTCAATCTAATCTACGATTTGGTATATTTTTGATAGATAATTCTGATTTTAATAATATCACCTTGAATTATATTGAAGATAATGCTAGAGGAATTGAATTGGCTTTTAATTCTAATAACAATTTGATCTCTGGAAATGATATTATAAGAAATAACGGAGAGGGGTTATATTTAGTTGATTGTATAGGTCTTTATATAATAGGGAATCTCATCATTAATAATTCAGCAGAAGGGATACTCATACATAATTGTAATGACAGTAAGATTGATCGCAATTTTCTTATTGGGAACTTACCAAATGCTGTTGATAATGGTGGTAGTAATGAATGGTACTGGGGTGTTGAAGGCAATTATTGGGATGACTATTCTGGAGTTGATAATAATGGAGATGGTGTTGGAGATACTCCTTATAATATCCTTGGAACTGCAGGAAGTCAAGATAATTTCCCAATTTACGATGATAAAGCACCATTAGTATCAATCTATTTACCATTGAATGGAACATGTATCGATTCAAAACCAAGAATCAATGTGAGTGCATTTGATCCAAATATAGATCGTATATGGTATGAGATAAATGGTCAACAAGTCACTATCAATTCTGGGATCGAGGTTTTATTGCATGACCAAATATGGACGGGGTTGGCAGATGGACCTTTTATTATTAAAATTTATGCCACCGATTTGATCGGACACATAAATGATTCCTATTCGTTGATATTATATAAAGATACTGCTAATCCAATTATATCCATTACCAATCCTATTGAGGATCAAGAATATGGAGTTCAGGCACCAACCTATGACTTTGATATTGATGAACTTTTTTTAGATGCCATGTGGTATGTCATTATTTCTGAGGGTTCAACGACACATATAATTTCGTCGACATCCGGAGCTATAAATGAGACTTTATGGGATTCTTTAGATGATGGATATATTACTATTAGATTCTATGCCAATGATACATTAGGACACGAAGGTTATGCAGAAGTTATTATTATTAAAAATACAAGTACGGGTCCAGGAACACCCGTGATTATAGGATTTGATATTTTCACCATAATTGCTATGATCTCGCTGATTACAACAATAATGATATGGAGAAAAAGATTGTTAAATTTCAATAAATAAACTTCCTTTTTTATTTTCTTTTATTTTTTTTATTTTTCTTAAAATCTTTGATACTTCTGCCCTCATAAATGATATTTATTATTTTATTTTATAAATTACTCTAAAATAATTTGTTCCATCCATCATCGAAACTTTCATGATATTATTGGAACTAAAATCATTAAAGTAAACACACTCGAATATTCATAAGAGCATCATAATGATGCTTAAAACAATTTTATTTAAAAACGAGTTGATAAAAATTAAAAATCGAAAATTTAATGAAAATAAATCTTTTGAGGTTAAACTAATTTTTTTGGTCTTGATAATAGGGTTTTCTATCATTTATACGACTCCTTATGCCAAAGCTGCAGAGGACAATTATGAAGAAAACGATATTTACCTTGAAGCATATGATATTGATTCTAATGCAGGTCAATGGCTATCTGAAATTGATGGGCTTGGATATCAAAATGATCATGATTGGTATTCATTCGATCTTACGTTTGGAAGATTGATTGTATATTATAGTGGATCAGTTAATATCCAGATAAGTAAGCAAAGTGATCCTTTTAATTATTTATATGACCAAAATGATTTTACTAACAAAATACTTGATGTTAACGTGGATACTGGAATTGTTTGGTTGATTAAAATTACAGGTTCTAACGAAGGAAATAGTTACAATATTTACTGGGATGATATCACATGGACTTGGAATGATCATTATGAAAATAATGATGATTATTCAACTGCCTATGATCTTACGTCTTATGAAAATACCTATTTATCGGGCATTGATTCATTAGGGGTAAGTGATGATCATGATTGGTTCAAATTCACTGCTGATCCATATAACCTACATGTTCAGATAGATTTTAAAACTAATCATGGCGATTATTTTGAATTGTATTTATTTGATACTGATGGATCTACTTGGTTGGATGAGGAATCCTGGTCAAATAACATGCAAATAGATTACTATTTGCCTTGTCCTGGTACATATTTTATTAGAGTAAGTGGAGATTATAGTCATTATATTTATGATCTAAGGTGGAATGAATTACCGTATCTATGGGATGATAATTATGAACAAAATGATGCTAGATCTAATGCGTATTTCTTATCTTATACAAGATTAAGTGATGATCAGGGTCTCGGAAAGCAATCTGATGATGATTGGTATGATATTATTATAGGACGCCCAAATTTAATCTTAGATATAGATTGTACATTTACCCATGCGGATGGAAATATTGATATTTCCCTATATGATTATAGTGGTACTCTTGTAGCTTCAAGTACTTCAACAACGAATAATGAACACATTGATTATGAGCTAGATCATCTCCATATCCTTCATTATTACAATCATTATTTTATTAAAGTATATGGTGATGATAATATGAATGATTATGATTTACAGTGGAGCGCTTCTCCTCCATCGGATGATATTTATGAACAAAACGACGATTTTAATGAAGTTTATGATTTCTCTGCCCATGAAAATACATGGTTATCAACTATTGGTGGAGAGGCAATTAATTTAGATCAAGATTGGTATCGAATTCATGTTGATCCTGGAGGGAGAGCAGTAGAAATTAATTGTACTTTTACTTACAATTATGGTGATATAGAGCTCGCACTTTATGATGATAGTGAAACTTTAATCAAAGAAAGCAAATCTGATACGGATGATGAATTCATAAAATGCGTGCTTCCTACTGGTGGATCTTATTATATTAAAGTATTTCAAGATCCATTTTATACATTCTTTCCAAATCATTATGACTTAAAATGGAATACTTATATACCAATAGAAGACAATTATGAAGAAAACGATGATTTAGGGTCATCCTATGATATTTCCTTAAATGAGTCTGTTTGGTTAGATCAGGTTAACGGAACAGGGCGACAAAATGACTTGGATTGGTATAAAATATATATACCATCAGGAGAACACAATTTAGAGATCGAATGTTCATTCACACATAGTCTCGGTGATATAGACATAGCTTTATATGATGCTAGCGAAATTAAAAGAGCAGAAAAAAAAACCATAACTGACAATGAGACTATTAATACAATCCTTACTGGAAATGCTTATTACCATGTCTTAGTTTATGGAAAAACTTGTAACAGTGGTAATGAATATAATCTAAGATGGAATATGACTTTTATTCCTCCTTCAGATGATAATTATGAAGAGAATGATAATATAGGAGACGCGTATAGTTTATCAGCATATAATTCAACTTGGTTGCATGATATCGATGGACATGGAAGGCAGATTGATGATGACTGGTATGAAATTTCTATTATTACTGGGGTACCTATTTTAGAAATTGAATGTACTTTCACTCATGCTGATGGTAATATAGATATTGGATTATACTATGCTAATGGGACGCAAATTGCAGTGAGTACTTCTACTGACAATAATGAGTTCATGACTCAATTTGTTTCAATTTCAGGATTTTATTACGTAAAAGTATTTGGACCTAATTGGGGAAATGAATACGATTTAAAATGGACAACAGGGCTTGATAATACTCCACCTCTTATAATAAACGCTCCAGATGATATTTCTTTATTTACGGATTATACTGATGTGGAAATTTCATGGATTGCAACTGATGAAAATCCAAACACTTATACAATCGAAGTTCAAGGTTGTGGAGTCATAGCCGGTCCTATTGTTTGGTATAGTGGAGTTGAAATTCACTATTACCTTCCAGAAGAGTTA
>Ga0114922_10002153_pt1 | contig 18560 bp, 13 predicted proteins | sample AartaG_FD_100975 | JGI IMG/M metagenome (GOLD analysis project Ga0114922, IMG submission 100975) | Deep subsurface microbial communities from Aarhus Bay to uncover new lineages of life (NeLLi) - Aarhus_00045 metaG | ecosystem: Environmental > Aquatic > Marine > Oceanic > Sediment | place...
ATATAATCTATTAATATATCAAACCTTCCTGCAATAATTGCATCGATTATCCGAGAATAAGTTATTGGAGGGGGATCTCCAATCCCTGGAGATTTATAGCTAAAAAAGGGAAGTGTGTCAATGTTAGCAACGAGAAGCGATGATATAATAAATAAAGCAAGTACAAAAGCAGGAATTGAAGCAACAATATAGAGAATAATTCTTACAACATTATCAGATTGTTTATTATGGCGTGCTGCTGTTAACTTACCCATCATTATTCCAAATAATATTGAAAAAAACATGGTAATAAACATAATTTCAATCGATCTCGGAAGTCTTTGATTTATAATTACCCAAACATCACTATTGGGCACTAAAGTATGAGAGAAACCCCAATTACCTGTTAATGCATCTTTAAAAAAAATTATTAGTTGGATTATTAATGGTTTATCTACTCCTAATCGCGCTGCTTCAAGGTCATACATTTCTTGTGTAAAAGGAATATGTAATCTTGCCATCACAGGGTCGCCAGGTAATAACCTGCTCACAATAAAAGTGATAATAATAATTCCCACTATGGTGGGAATCGAAATTAAAATTCGCTTAATCAGATATCTAATAGTACTCATTTCAATACGGAAATATTAACGATATTATGAGATTACATGTAAGAAAAACTTTTATCACTTAAATCTTTAGTTTTCTTTCAAAATTACAGTTCAAGATATCTACTTTTTACATATAGTTGAGTATTGAACAATTTAATCATTAAATCTTAAAAAAAATACTATTAGCCTTAATTGAATTTTTAAAGAAGAGATAAAAGTATAAATAAATTAATATTAAGGGTGAATTACATCAACAATTTAAGCAAGAATTCAGACGATTCATTCCTACTATCGCTTCAGATAAATCGAAATTATGTCTCCATCCTCAATTACATGATCTAGGTTATCAAATTTTTGACCGGGATGTTTAGCAGATTTACCCCATACTAACGAGTAGCGATAATCGCTTATGAATCGCTTGTGAATTTTACGACAGAGCTTTTCTAGCGTATCGCCGTGGTGGAGAATTATTGGCTCATCCATATCAGCTTCTTGTCTTGGTGGCTTTAAAAACACTCGTATTAAATTCAGCTCCGTGAAGATATTATGCTTAAGCGTGTTGATATTTTCTTTGTTTTTCGCTGAGATCATAACCCAATGTTCGTGACCAATTGCTTCTGTAATTTCTTCAGGGGAAATTGGAGTTTTCATTAAATCTGATTTATTAATTACTACAAATTCTCTTGTGTAGATACGATTTCCAAATACGAAATCTATTAATTGATCGGGTGTAATATCTGGTTCAGAGAAATAAACACCTGCGTTCCGGACTTTAAGTTCATTCATCAGAGATTTAACTTCATCAGCGTCCATGAGTTGTTGACCTTTGTAAGTAAAATGAATTCCTCCACGTGTACGCTCTTTAATTACAATCTTAGGCGGTCTTGTATTTAACCGGATTCCTGCGTTATTCAACTCCATTCTAATAGTTTTCAAATCAGAAAGATTAATCGTTCCATCAGAACGAAAACATATTATAATTAATACTAACTCTGCCGAGCGTACTGCTGCTAATACTTCCTTTCCGCGCCCTTTACCCGCAGCAGCACCCAGAATTATTCCAGGTAAATCAATAAGTTGAATTTTCGATTCTTCGATATCCATCATACCAGGTATGGCTGTAACAGTAGTGAAATCATATGAAGCAACTTTAGATTGAGTATTACCTTCAGTTAGCAAATTTAATAAAGAAGATTTCCCTACTGATGGAAATCCAATGAATGCCACTTGGGCATCCCCTGTTCTTTTAATACCGAAGCCGCCGCCGCCACCTTTTTTAGAACTGGCAATGCGAATCATATCTTCGCGGAGTTTGGCTAGTTGTGCTTTAATGAAATTTATACTTTTTTGTGTCGCCTTGTTTACCTTGGTAGAAGCCAATCGTTCTTCTAATTCTTTTATTCGATCTTCGACTTTTTCGGACATTTTATACAATTAAAAAAAATAATGCAAATTCAAAAAATTTTTCGAAAACAATTGCTAAAAGAGTTGAATATTAAAAAGAGATAAAAGTAAAAAATAAATTAATTCTGTGAGAAAATTAATCTGAATGTGCTGAAATTATCAAATCTGCAAAGAGAGACATATCTTTTAACAATACATTTAATTTATCTTGAGATTCTCTATCCAACTCTCCTGTTTTCATTACGAGTACCGAAATAATGTATTTAAAGATATGGAGCTCGATTTCCTTTCCGTCCTCGTTCAACCCTTTAAATTGAGCGGAATCAGACATGAAGATGTTCTCTCTTACCGTATTACACGCGTCGATGAAGTCTCTTAAGTCTCCACGAAGCGTCAAACCACTGCTTACACCTTGAACGTTATGGACTATGACATTTCCAGAAACATCAGAAATTATTATTTTTGCTTTAATTTCTTCTAATTGGCTTTCAGCTTTCTCTACGGATTTTTTCAAATCTTTATATGACGAAATTAATATATCCCGAAAAACCTTGGCTAATTCATCTTGTTGATAAATGCTCGTTAACATATAATCAAAATTATAATCTTTAAATATGTCCAAGAAGATTTCCTTAGCGTTTTTTACGTTAGTATCAAGTAATTCTTTCTGGTAATCTTCAGTATCGTATTTATGTAGGAATAAAAAGATTTTCGGCTTCTCGTTGTTTTTGCGATGAATATCCAACAATCCCTCAAAATATTCTTTTGCTTGATCGAAGGAATTTGGGTCGTGTAAATCAACGATACAAATCAAAATATCTGTTCCTCGAAATACTTCGGGCTTTTCCATATATTCGTTACGGTATTGCTCTTGACCGCCAAAGTCGAAAATCCCAACTTGAAGACCAAGAAAAGGATGCCTTCGAGTTTCATAAAGTATTGTCGGGCTAAGTCTTTTTGTGTCTTCGGGCGTTTTTTCAGCAAACGCTACGGAGTAAAGAGACGTTTTACCGCAACCTCCAAGGCCAGTTAAACTTATTTTAATAGTACATTTCACCTTTTTTTATTATGTTTTTTATAATTCTTTATTTCATTTATTTTTATTTTATTATTCTAATATTATTTTTTTTCTTTAGGTGTCAATTTAAAGGTTTTTGAAAAAACTTTTCCAAACGCATCAGTTGAGGCCTCTACTAACACATTTCCGTAAACTATTTCGTTATCTTCATTTTCTAAGGGATATCCTATCTCAATAGATTCATAAGGGAATAATTCTCTAATATTAGTTATCCAAGGTTTCTTCTCAAATAATTCTTCGATTGTAGCGATTCTGATTTTGATGTCTTCTAAAAGATAACCTATAGTGTTAGTTAACGAGATTTTTAATATCTTTTCTTCTTCATTTACATCTTTAGATACGCGCAAGAATTTTCTAGTCCCGAGTGTTTTCGTAGCAGGTTTCTCTTCTTCAGGTTTGGTCTCAATTTTCGGTCCCTCTTTCTCCATAGGGTCTCTGACGATAAAGACCTTACGTTTTTGAATGTTGTATTGAGAAACTTTTTTAAGTTTAGCCAGAAACAATACTGCGTTCAAATTTATAGCGTTATAAGGTTCAATTTTAAGATATCCTTTTTTAGCAGCATCTTCCACAATCTCAGTTCCAATTCCGGTTCTTGCAAATACTGTATTTTTGTTTGCCCCACTACCTACTGAGCCAACAGAAATATCCGCATTTTCGGCGGTCAGATCTGTGCAAAAATTACAACTTGGAGATTTAAACTTATGTAATTGTTTGATGGTATATGATTTTATTGGTTCTCCCTTAGCATCGTGGTATAAGTGAAACTTCCCCTTACTAATATCCATTTTAACTACTTTTGAAAGGTCAATCCCATCTTTTTCGAAAAAGGGATAAAGCGCTTCTGGAGCAAAGGAATCCATGCAGAACAAACCTATTTTAAGAATGTGAGCGCGCATAAAATATTTTAACATTCCCGCCGGAGAACTCATCATTTTATCTACGGCATCGATATTACAAGGCGTACCCACAAAAGCTATAGATCTATAATCTTGTCGTATAGCATCCATTAATGCTTCGACAGTTTGAGTGTGACTGTAAATCGAACCGGAAGCTTTTATAGCGTCCTCTTTACTGGTAATTATCTGAGAAACTGGATGCCACGGATTACTAGGATCCTTCATCGCAACGATTGCAGCATCAATTAAATGTTCCTCAAATAAATAAATTAATAAAGAAGTCACAGTTCCTCCATCTTGACCCCCAATAACTTCTGGGATATCTGTATTCGCCACATATCCGGTTTTGAACTCTCCCATCAGTTGGATAGGGTCTGTTATAGTTCGGGGACATTGGTTATAACAGATACCACACCCCGTACATTTTCCTATTAATTTGGGTTGCCCAGCTATATCATCCCACTCTAGAACTGGACAAACTGCGGCACATGTCCCGCATTCCGTGCATATTCCTGCTCTAACTATCTCCTTCATTAGCATACCGAAAGAATCCTTTTTCCCTTCAAGCTTCTTTTGAATATAATCAAAGGAATAATCATATTGAGTAGCCGGTTGCTCTTTTTCCGTATGATTCTCAGTCATAGTTAATTAATCATCAAAAACTCTGTATTAGTTTAATTTATTTGTTTGTAGATCTATGTAATGTAAATTGATTACTAATAATAAAATTTAGTAAAAAATAATCGCTTGCTTTCGATAAAAAAAAGGTTCATTCTGCATTTTCAAGTTCCAATTTCTCTTCTATTTTTTTTATCGCGTTTGACGCGTGGATACGTACTATCCTTGGAAAATCGTTTACTCTCGAAAGCAGAGCGCTTAAAGCGTGTTCTTCTCCATACATTTCTAAAAATTTAATTAAACTTACTTTAACTTTGAAATTTTCGTCATCGTTTGTTTTTAGGTAATCAATTATAATAGCTACATCTTTGTTTAAAGTACGCTTTAATTCCACGTCATCATCTTTTACTTTATACCAATTTCTTTGAAAAATGTTATAGATAGCATCTATTGCTACTTTTTTTATAAGCCAATATGATTCAGAGTTCTCTAAAATCTCTATTAGGTCGCTAATTGGTTCAATCTTTCCTATTTTTCCAAGAGCGATGATTGTGTTTTTTTTAACGTCTAAATTCCTAATCTTTAATAAACTTTTTAGCGGTTTTACAAATTCCTCATTTCCAATTTCTCCTAAAATAAAAGCAATGCTTTCTTTGATTGTATCGTTATCAGAATTTAAGTACGATAATAAGGAATCGTAATTAGCGTTTTTATTACTCAGATAAATCTTTTTTATTGCATCTATTACGTAAAGCTTCATATCCAAATCGGAGTACTCGAAGCTAATATCTTCTATGTCTAATATGCCTAGCATTTCTGGTACTGCCGAAAGGTCCCCGATATCTCCCAAAGCTTCAATTGTAGCTATACTTACTTCGTTATAAATATTATCTAAATTCTGTGTTAAGAAATCTACAGCATCTCTTAACTTTAATTTTCCAGTAAGGGCTATAGCATTCTTTTTGACGATAAAATCGTCGCTCAGTAATAATCTAATTACATCCTGGTTAATATCTGGACCTAATAATTTTAGAATCGAAACCGCAGAATCCATTAATTCAGGATCTAATTCTTTTAAAATTCGTGTAATTTCATTCAATAGAAGCTGTTTATTTTGAATCAAATTAGAGATAACTTCTGGATACTTAACTTTTAGATAACTAATATCTTCAAAAGAAATGTTAATGCTCGACAATTCGTATCCTATAAGTTTAATTATCTCTGATTTGTGTTCATTTGAGATGTTTTCGCTTTTTAAAAAACTCAACAATGATTTTATTAGAATTTCTGGGCCTATATTTAATAATTGGTTTTTGGCAAAATCTTTAATAGAATTATAATGCGAATCTAATTCATTGATAAATAGGTTTATTTGAGGTTCTTCGAATTTTATTTTCTTTATAGCTTTCAAAACAGATAATTTAATATCGATATTATCTAATTTCTGTTCCAATATCCACATCAACGGCTTTAGAGCTTTTTCAAACTTCAATTTACCTAATGCTTTCGCAGCTTCACATTTAATTTCAATACCCTCTTCAGATATTAAAACATTTTCTAACGTACTAAAACATTCTTTCTTTAGCGAGGGAACTTCTCTACTTACTAATCCTAAATATTTTACTGCTCCTTTCCTTTTATTGTAATCCTTTTCAGTTTCAACAATATCAGTTAATAATTTAACTGAATTTTCTAATCCAAGTTCCTCCCTTTTGTTAAAAATTTCTTGTGGTGAAGATTTCGGATCAACCATAATAGAATAAGATTTAATTTTAACAAGTAAATTATTTTCTTTATTTACATTTTAGGTTATTAGCTTATAAAAATATTTTCAATTTAATTGCACCAAGTCTATATAAAATTACCAAAAAAATACTCCATAGATAGATTCCTCGCTTCTTTTAAATGACGATTTACAGCAGATTCTGAGATATTGAAATGTTTCGCTATTTGAATTGCACTAATCTTTTTTGGTGATTTAAAAAATCCATTTTTAGCGGCGTAAGCGGCAACCTCTTGTTGTCTTTTTGTAAAATTAGGAAAAGGAATAGCGGACTTCCAAATAGTTTCATCGACGCGATCTATTTTATCTAAATCGGTCATTCCAATGATTTTATAATTTTCTGTAAATGAGGAAATAACTTTGAATAACTGCTTAATGTATTCATTTTGAGAAATTATATTAATTAATAGATGTTCCTGTGAAATATGAATAGGAAATAGAAAAGCCCACGGTCCAGAATCAACAATCGGAAAAAATCCTGAAGTATTATTCTGATTCATAATGCAAATTATCTCGTTTCCCGTTTGTTTTAATAAGTGGAAAGATTGTGGATTAAACTTAGTTTTAATTAATTCTTCCAAGTTCGTTATTGTATTTGGCTTAAAGCGTATTCGCTGAAGAGCAAAGAAGTGGTTTTGGTCGTACTGGAAAGCGTTTAAAATTTCAATAAATTCAAGATTTTCCAATAAATCAGCAAACCCCACATATTCTAAAAAATTTCCCGGTATTTGTAATCGTATAATTTTCATTAAATTAAAACCCTATACGAGTAATTCTTTCTTTTATTTGAAGTATAAATACACATTATTATACATTGCGATCGCAACAATTTAACTCTTTAGTATGTATTAATTCTTTTTATATAGGGATTTTGTTTTATTTTTAAATTATAAAAAAATTAAATTTAAGGTTAAAGGGGAGAATTATATGAATGTATTATTAACAGGTGCGTATGGAAATGTTGGATTAAGCACTTTAAAAGAATTACTAAATAAAGATTATAATGTTAGAGTATTTGAAGTATATAACCGGAAAAATAGAAAAATAGCTAAAAAATTCAAAAACAAGATTGATATTGTTTGGGGCGACCTTAGAAATAAAGACGACGTGGAAAGCGCAGTTAAAGAACAAGATGTTATTATTCATTTAGCAGCCATCATTCCACCGCTAGCAGATGCTAACACAAGCTTAGCTGACTCCGTAAATGTTGGAGGAACTAAAAATTTGCTTAACGCAATAAAAAATCAAGCCCAAAAACCAAAATTAATTTTTACTTCTTCTATTGCCGTTTATGGAGATAGATTAGATAACCCATTGATTAAAACTACTGACATCCTTGCTCCAAGTCGTGGAGATTATTATGCTCTGACCAAAATTACGGCGGAAAAATTGATAAGGGATTCGGGTGTAGATTTTGCAATATTTAGATTAACATATATTACTTCTGTAAACAAATTAAATATGGACCCATTGATGTTCCATATGCCTTTAGATACTTCAATCGAAGTTTGTGATACTAAAGATGTCGGACTAGCGCTCGCTAACGCTGTTGAGAGCGATGAAGTATGGGGTGGTACGTTCAATATAGCTGGCGGGGAACGATGTAGAATAACTTATAGAGAGTACCTTAATGATATGATGGAAATTTTTGGGTTAGGTCAAAATTTTTTACCTAAAGAAGGATTTGCTGAAAAAGACTTCCATTGTGGCTTTTGCGACACCCATAAGTCCGAAGACCTATTACATTACCAACGACACACGCTTCACGATTATTATAAAGAAGTTGAAAAAAAAGTACGAGCGAAAAGACGTTTTGTGCCAATGGTTAAATGGATAATTCGATTAAATCTCTTAAAAAAATCGGAATTTTACAAAAGGTTTAGATTTTTTAAGAAAAAAGCTGGAGCATTTACAGTCTCGGAAAATAAATTAATTAGAAAAATTCTTTCAACGAATTTTGATAGGATAGAACTTTTAGAACGAAAAATCGAGAAGTTGGAAGATTTAACTTCTAAATTAGTTGAAAAAAGAAGTGATTTAATGTCTATAAATCAAACTCAATCAATAAGCTAAATTTATTAATTCTCTTTATATAAACTTCTCTTCAAATATTCTTTTAGCGAATATTTTCAGTTTGGTGCTTCTTTTACTAATTGCGTTATTAAAATTAACTTATACCGTTAAATAGAAAATAATTTAATATAAATAACATAAGAAATAAAATAACCAATAAATTAAATAAAAAAAATTAGATTTTTCGATATTAGAAAAATTACATGTATCGAAAATTAATTGACAACTAAATAGAAATTCAAAATTGTAAAATTTGAGGTGGAGTAAGAAAGAAAATGGAAAAATCTGAAAATCATCGGATTGGATACTATGCATGCCAGTGAGGTATAAATATACGTAGTAAAGTTGATTGCAACGAGTTAGTACAATTTGCCAAAGGCTTAGATGATGTGGTTATTTCAAAAACTCATGCCTTTCTATGAACAGAAAGCGGTCAAAACGAGATAATCAAAGATATAGAAGAAAAAAACTTAGATTGTATTGTAGCTTCTGCTTGAACACCTAGGACACACGAACCAATTTACAGGGCATCGCTCGCTAAGACCGCTGCGAATCCTTACTTTTTTCAAATGGTTAATGTAAGAGAACATTGTTCTTGGTGTACTGAAGATAACGAAGAGGCTTTAGAAAAAGCAAAAATCTTGGTTTATGGCGGAGTCAATAGAGCAAGATGTTTGGAGGCCATCCCTATAAGAACAGTTCCCGTTGAAAAAGCAACCTTAGTGGTTGGTGGAGGAATAGCTGGGATGAACGCCGCGTTAGACCTAGCAAATGGAGGGATAAAAGTTTATTTAGTCGAAAAAAATACCACAATCGGGGGAAGGATGTCTCAGTTAGACAGAACCTTCCCAACCGACGATTGTTCGATTTGAATTTGCGGACCCAAAATGCTTGAAGTCAATCGCCACGAAAATATCGAGATTCTAAGCTATAGCGAAGTGAAGAAGGTCGAAGGATATGTCGGAAATTATATAATCACCGTTGAAAAGAAGTCTCGGTACATAAACAACGATTGTAATGGTTGTGGTGCCTGTTCTGAAGTGTGTCCGATATATACTTCGAATTATTTTGACGAAAATTTAGGAGTGAGAAAAGCAATAGATATAGCGTTTGGACAAGCAGTACCTTTTTTGTACGACATTAATAGAGATGTATGCGTTGAATGTTTTAGTTGTGTGGAAGCTTGTGAGTTAGAAGCCATTGACTTCAGTCAAGTGCCTGAAGAAGTTACGTTTAATGTAGGAACGATAATAATCGCAACTGGATGGGATATTTACGAACCATATGGAGAATACGGATACGGAAAGTTCGAAAATGTGATTCAACAAGCCCAACTTGAAAGAATCTTAGCGCCGAATGGTCCATTAGAAGGACATGTTCATAGAATTTCGGACACCAAAAAACCTAAGGAAATCGTGTTTATTCAATGCGTAGGTAGTCGTAACACGGAAAGACCTTATTGTAGTGGCGTTTGTTGTATGTTATCGTTGAAAAACGGAAAATTGCTTAAACAAGAATTTCCAGAAGCGAACATTACCATTTGCTACATAGATATGAGAACGAACGAAAAAGGGTTCGAAGAATATTATCAACGAGCTAAAAATTCTGATATCAGGATGATCCGGGGAAAGGTTGGCGAAATTACTGAAGATCCAGAGACTAAAAACGTAAATATTCGAGTTTATTCGTCTTTAACTGACGAAATTATTAAGATTAGCGCGGATTTAGTCGTTCTATCTACAGCTGCATTACCATCAAAAGGTACGGAGCAAATAGCTAAAGTATTAAACTTAGACGTCGATACAAACGGGTTTTTAACAGAAGCTCACTTTGGATTGATGCCACAAGAGACTAATACTAAGGGAATTTTTATAGCTGGGTTTGCTCAAGGACCAAAGGATATTGCGTATTCGGTTTCTCAAGCAAGAGCCGCTGCGAGTAAAGTAGCTGAATTAACCGCCCCTGGAAAAATAGATATTGAATTAATAATCGCTGAGGTTTATAAAGAGCTGTGTATTTCGTGTAAAAGGTGCGAAAAAGCATGCCCTAAAAACGCTATAAAAGTTGTTCGCGACGAAGGTGCTGTTGTAGACGAGATAAATTGCGATGGGTGCGGGATTTGCGTTACTTGTTGTCCCACTCAAGCAATAGACATTAGATATTATCGAGATTATCAACTATTTACTGAAATTGATGGAATTTTAGGAGGAGGTTAAACGGAATGGAGAACAATTATAAAATTGTAATATTTGCTTGTCTAAAGTGAGGATACAGCGCTGCAGATTTAGCAGGAGTCTCTCGTATGAAATATACAGCATCAGTAAAGATTATTAAAGTAAGATGCACTGGAAGAGTCGATGTAAAGCACATCTTATATAGCATAAAAGCTGGAGCTGACGGAGTTATGGTTGTTGGATGACGACCAAATGAATGTCAGTTTAAAGAAGGAAATTTTAACGCCCAAAGACATGTTGATTTTGCTAATAGAATTTTGGAAAAGCGAGGATTCGGTAGTCGAAGAGTTAATATGTATTGGCTAAGTAGTGCTGAGGCAGAAAAGTTTGTTAAAAGCGTCGAGGATGCCTACGAAAAAGTAAAAAGATCTGGACCCAATCCGTTAAAAAGCATGGATATTACGAAAGTAAAACAAAAAACATTAACTACTCCCGTAGAAGAATGAATCTTATAAAAAAAATTTAGTTATAAGATGACTTACCTTGCGAAGGTGGGAGTTTAATAATAATTTAGTTTGTTAAAATATGTATTAAATAAATAGGTAAATGAAGGAAATATGGTTCAAGTTGTAAATAACAAGTTATTTAAGGGTATTTCTCCCAAAGACTTAATGGAGGCTACTTATCAAGCGTCGGGAAATTTTCAAGTAAGAGCTTTCTTTGAAGCAAAAGAAGAGATATTAAAAGTAGGTAAATTTTCTGAAAACGAATTTTACGAAATCCTAGATGCTATGGTAGAGGCAGAAACTGAGCGAAAATTAGTATTGAAAGAATTAAAGGGTAATAAGCCGTTGTTTTTAGAAGAAATCGTAAAGATCGTCAAAGATTTCCCTCCTGAAAATGTTATTAGAGACATTATTTATTTAAAAGAACAAGGTTACGTTCAGGAACACGTGGAAGTCAAGACTAAAACGGTTATAAAAAAAATCAAGGGAGAAGAAAAAGAAGTTGAAGTAAAAGAATTCTTTTACAGATATCAAATAAGGAAATTGCCAGACGATTTTATTGAGCACTATTTTGAACCTGTTTCTATAGTTTTTAACGCGGGAGTCTGTTGTCAATGTGGATGGTGCTCTGCGATCTGTCCTGTAAACGCCATCATAGTGACGGCAGACACTCTTGAAATTGACGAAGACATTTGCATGAAATGTGGGTTGTGTTTTTCGGTCTGTCCTCGTTCCTTTTCGATAGATCAAGCTAACGAAAGCATTAAAAAGTTAGACAAATCTTTAAAATGGTCTGACAAAACTGGAGCTTATATTAACGCTTACTCAGCATCAACGACCAAAGATGATATTAAGAAAGTTCGTCAAGATGGTGGTATTGTAACTTCTATCTTGGAATATCTTTTAGAAAATAATCTTGTTGATGCAATTGTAGCTGTGCAGCATTCTGAGGAATTATGGAGACCTGAACCTGTAATAGTAGAAAACTTAAAAGATTTATATAAAACAGGTGGAACCAAATATGCAAATTCGCCTTCTTTAACCGTCATAGATCAATGTAAGAAATACGAGAAGATAGCTTTCGTAGGAGTACCTTGCATGATGAAAGCTATAGAAAAGGGTGCTATGTTTCCAAGTGGGTTACCATTTTTTAAAAATATTAAATACAAGATCGGGCTTTTTTGCATGGAATCATTTCCTTACGACGGAATAATTAATTTAGCTAAAGAACAATTCAATAAGGACATAAAGGAACTAACCAAAATGAATATTGGAGGCGGTAAATTTATAATAAACTTGAAATCTGGAGAGCAAATGGATGTACAACTTAAAGAAGTGCAAAAATACGCGCGAGATAATTGTCATTTTTGTGAAGATCTAACATCAGATTACGCCGACATTTCTGTAGGATCAATTGGGTCGCAAGATGGATGGTCTTCTGTAATAACGAGATCGAAAGATGCAGATAAACTATATAATGATATAGTTAAAGCAGGATTAATCGAATCTAACAGTTTAAAGGATGTGAAGCCCGGGCAATTTCTAGTAGAAAAAATTGGTGGAATTAAACGAAAAAAATGTAAATCAATAGATTTGAGGGAGAATCAAGATGAGTAATAAATCATTTCAGGATTTAATAACGGAAGTACACGATAGAGGCATTTGTCAAGAATGTGGAGGCTGTGTAAGTTTTTGTAGCTCAGCCGAATTTAATATTATTGGATTTAAAGACCAATATTCGCCTCCAGAATACATTAACAAGGATAACTGCCTTGAATGTGGAATATGTTATTATATTTGTCCACAAACACATATTTTAGACGATGATCTCAACAAAACCTATAAGTTTTCTGATTATACTTCTATGCCAATCGGCTATTACGAGGATATATATTCGTGTCAAGCCACTGACAAGGAATTCTTAGAATATGGAACTGATGGCGGTGTAGTGAACTCAATAATAAATTATTTGATAGAAAAAAAAATGGTTGATGGAGCAATTGTTTCGAGAACTGATGCTCCTTTTTCCAGAGAAGCAGCTTTTGCTAATAATAAACCTGATTTAATAAGATCTTCTGGAGCTAAATTGGATATTTCGCCTCAATTAGACGAGATACAGAAGTTTAGTACTTACACTCATTCAATTCCAGAATTGAATCATTATAAATTCAAAAAACTAGCGGTAGTGGGTACTCCTTGCCAATTATATACTATCAGGTGTATGCAAGATTTAGGAGTAACTCCTTCTGAAAATGTTGAGATATGTCTTGGCTTATTTTGTTATGAAAATTTCTTTTTTGAAAAATCGCAGATAGAGAAATTTGAGAAAGATTTTAACATAAAATTTTCTGACATTGTTAAGATCAACATCAAAGAGGATGTGATTTTTAGGTTAAAGAGTGAAGGAACAGGAGAAAAAATAATTCATATTCCATTTAATCATTTAAAAGAGTATATGCGTCCAGCTTGCAACGCTTGTGATGACTTCACTAATATTTTTGCTGATATCTCATTTGGAGGGTTAGGCTCACCTGATAAATATACTACTGTTATACCTCGAACTGAGAAAGGTAAAAATATTTTATCTCAAGTAATTAATGCTGGAATAATTAATTGCTTAGATTTAGATTCGAATAAAAAAACTAAAATGATTGAGTTAATTTCCCAATTTTCTCAATCAAAAATTAAACGTAAAGAAGATTTTATGAAGAATATAATTTAAAGAGGAGTCTATTATAACAGAAACAAAAAGAGATATTGAAAGAAAAAAGTTATTTGGAGATACCTTAGATTATTTAGACAAAATTTACGAACCAGATTTAAAAAAGCTATTAAAGAGATGCTATCAATGCGCTCGTTGCAGTGGGGTTTGTCAATTAAGTAAGGTACAAAAATACACTCCAAGCAAAATAATTCAGCTAATTTTAGAGGGTTTTGAACAAAAAGTATTAGAGAGCGAGGTATTATGGGATTGTTTAACCTGTAATCAATGTCTTAAAGATTGTCCAGAGGAAATAAACTTTGCAGATCTTGTTAGAATGGCCAGATATAAGATGAGGCATTCATACAATCAAAATATTGATGAATCAATAGCACATAAAGGAATCTATACGACGATTTCAGAAATAATGAGTCGTCCATATATTAATCCTGATAGATCTCTTGAATGGATTCCTAAAGGTTGCAAAACATCGGAGAAAGGTAATATTTTATATTATGTTGGTTGTTTACCTTATTTCAATTACGAATTTGATAATTTAGATTCTATAGCAAAAAGTACGCTACAAATTTTATGTAAAGTCGAAAAAGAACCTATAGTCGTTTTTAAGGATGAAATTTGTTGCGGACACGATATATACTGGGGTCAAGGAAAGTTAAAAACATTTATTAAGTTAGCAAAAAAAAATATTGAAATGTTTGAGAAAGCAGGAGTCTCTACTATCGTAACTGCATGTGCTGAATGCTATAGAACTTTTAAGATTGACTATCAAAAAATTTTTGAAGATTTTAAAGAAAAATTTGAAGTAAAGCATATTATTGAATACATTTATGAGATGTGGAAGGAAAGTAGAATAGAATTTATAAATACGAGTCAACTTGAAGAACAGATTTCATTTACATATCACGATCCATGTAGATTAAGCAGGTTTTTACCCAAAGAAAATAATATTACTGAAAGTGTTCGGGAAATATTTAAGGAATTCAAAAAGTTAGGTTATAATTTTAACGAGATGGAACATAACAAGTCAAACTCTTTATGTTGTGGTGTGAATTCTTGGATGAATTGCAACGAGAAATCTAAAGCTCTTAGATATAAAAGAATGTTAGAAGCCAAAGCTGCTGGAACGATAATGGTAACTTCCTGTCCAAAATGTAATATACACCTTTCTTGTCTCCAAAATGATATCGAAGAAATTTCTTCAATAGAAATTTTAGATTTCTCTGAGTTTTTAATAAATCATATTAAAGTTATTGATCCTAACAAAAAAGGCGAGGAAAAGGAATAATGGAAGGGTCGGTATTGGTCATTGGCGCTGGTATTGCGGGAATCCAAACTTCTTTAGATCTAACCGAACTTGGATTTAAAGTTTATCTCGTAGAAAGATCGCCTTCAATTGGCGGAAGGATGGCTCAACTCGATAAAACTTTCCCTACAAATGATTGTAGCCTATGCATTTTAGCCCCGAAGATGGTTGAGGTGTTTAGAAATCCTAATATTAAGCTAATGACTTATCACGAAGTCAAGAAAGTTAGTGGAGATGCTGGAAATTTTACCGCTACTATTTTAAAGAAGCCTCGTTATCTTGACGAATCCTTGTGTAAGGGGTGCGGAGATTGCGCAGCTAAATGTCCTAAAATTGAAGTTCCCAATCTCTTCGATTGTAATCTTGGCAAAAGAAAGTCAATTTATATACCTTTTCCACAAGCAGTCCCTCCAGTATATCTAATTGACCCTGAGCTTTGCCTTAAAATAACTAAAGGTGTATGCGGAGTCTGTCAAAAAGTATGTACGGTTGAAGCGATAGATTTTGAGCAAAAACCTAAAGATATTATTATTAATTGTGGAGCTGTTGTTGTAGCGACGGGATTTGACATGCCTGCTGAGCGACTCTCTTCTAGATGGGGTTATCAATATCAAAATGTAGTGAGCGCTTTAGAATACGAAAGAATATTATGTGCCTCTGGTCCGTTTGAAGGTCATGTCTTACGCCCTAGCGACCAAAAAGAACCTGAGAAAATAGCTTTCATTCAATGTGCGGGTTCAAGAGATTTACACGAGAAAGTTCCTTATTGTTCAAGCGTGTGTTGCATGTATACTGCAAAGGAGGCAATTATTACTAGAGAACACTCAGATAATGCTGAATGTTTTGTTTTTAGACACGATCTCAGAGCATACGGAAAGAATTTCTATGAATTTACCCAAAGGGCTCAAGACGAATATGGCGTAAAATATTTTCAGACAAAAATAAGCACTATTGAAGAGGAACCGGAAACTAATGATTTAATTATTCGCTATGAAGATTTAAAAAATGGAACATTTAACGATTTTCGAGCTAGTTTAGTCGTTTTAGCTACACCATTGGTTCCTACAAAAGGAACTGAAGATTTAGCAAGCATCTTAAAAGTTGAATTAGACAAATACAATTTTTTTAAAGAAAAATCTTATTTTAATAAATCCTTGTCATCAAAAGGGGGAGTTTTTCTATGTGGATTCTGTCAAGGACCAATGGACATACCCGAAACTGTAGCTGACGCAAGTGGAGTAGCATCTCAAGTCGCAATGTTACTAAATTCAGTAAAATTTAACGAAATTAAAGAAAAGATATATGACGAACCCGAAAAGGAAATAAAGATAACCGATGACCCTCGTATAGGTGTGATTATCTGTCACTGTGGGATTAACATTGGAAAATATGTTGATGTTTCTAGTGCTGTAGATTATGTTAAAACATTACCTTATGTTGTTCATTGTGAAGATAATATGTATTCATGTTCTAGTGATTCTCAAACAAGGATTAAGGAAGTAATAAAAGAACATAATCTTAATAGATTTATTGTAGCTTCTTGTACGCCAAGAACCCATGAATCATTATTTCAAGAAACCTGCTTAGAAGCTGGATTAAATAAATATTTATTCGAAATGGTTAATATACGCGACCAATGCAGCTGGGTTCATATGAATGAATATGAATTTGCAACTGAAAAAGCTAAAGATTTAATACGAATGGCTGTGGCTAAAGCGCGGTTACTAAAACCTCTTACTGAAACAAAATTAGATATTACACCAACCGCTTTAGTTATTGGTGGTGGTGTAGCTGGTATGACTGTTGCCCTCAATCTTGCTAATCAAGGATTTAAAACATATATTGCTGAAAAAGAAGATAAGTTAGGAGGTAATCTTAACAACCTTAACATATTATATCCAATCCACGAGGAGGCTTCAAATTTTTTAAAAGAGATTATAAACAAAGTTGAGAAAAATAAAAATATTCAGATTCTCCTCGAGTCAGATATTAAAGAAATTAAAGGATATATCGGTAATTATAATGTTTCTATTACCGCATCAAATCAAAAAGCTCACGATTTAAAAGTTGGCACAATTATTATTGCTACTGGAGCTCAAGAATTAAAACCAGAAGGTATTTTTCAGTATGGTAAAAATAATAAAAATGTACTTACTCAATTAGAATTAGAAAAAAGAATGAAAGAAGAGGGTAAATCTTGGCTCGACAACATAAATCGCATAACGATAATTCTCTGTGTCAATTCAAGGCAAAAAGAAGGAATAACTTATTGCTCAAATATTTGTTGTGGAGTGAGTATTAAAAATATTAGTATTTTAAAAGAATTAAAACCAAACCTCGAAATTGTTGTTCTGTACAGAGATATCCAGATGGCTAAAAAGGAGTATGAAGAATACTATCGTGAACGTAGAAAAGAGGCTATGTTTCTGAGATACGACTTAGAAAACATACCAAAAATAGTGAAAAAAAGTGATAAATCCGAAAAATATCAAGTATCTGTATTCGACACGAATTTACAAGATAATCTTCAATTTGATACAGATTTAATTGTATTATCAACTCCTATGATTCCCTCTGACAATTTAGAAGGATTAGCTAGGATGCTTAAAGTACCATTGGATAAAAATGGTTTTTTCTTAGAAGCACATGTTAAGCTAAGACCTTTAGATTTTGCTACAGACGGTATTTTTCTATGCGGATGTGCTCAATGGCCAAAGAATATCCAAGATTCAATATCACAGGCAAATGGAGCTGCAGGGAGAGCAAGTAGATTTTTAAGTGCTAAAACAATTACAAGCTCAGGATTGATAGCAGAAGTAAACCCAGAAAGATGTATAGGTTGTGGGAAGTGTGTTTCCGTTTGTCCATATAATGCTATTGAACTTAAGGAAGCAATTATGGACTTTGAAGAAATTAGTTTAAAAGTTTCAAAATCCTTTATTAACTCAGCACTATGTAAAGGTTGTGGCACATGTGCGGCAACATGCCCAAACGGTGCAATATCTGTAAAGCATTATGATTTCGATCAAATTTATGCTATGATAGAATCTTATTTATTAGAATCGTAAAATTAAAAGATGAATAATCGTGCCAAAAGCAAAGAGAAAAGTAATAAAACAAGAATTTAAACCTGAATTATTAGTGTTTTGTTGTAATTGGTGCTCTTATGCGGGAGCTGATTTGGCAGGGGTTTCTAGATTTCAATATCCGCCCAACATGAGAATTGTTAGAGTTATGTGCTCTGGAAGAGTCGAACCTTCTTTTGTTTTAAAGGCTTTGAAGGATGGAGCCGACGGGGTCTTAATAACGGGGTGTCACATTGGAGATTGCCATTACATAAGCGGTAACGAGTATACGAAAGAAAGGTTTGAAAGATTACATAAAATAATAATTAATCAATTGGGCATAAA
>Ga0114922_10002154_pt1 | contig 18558 bp, 24 predicted proteins | sample AartaG_FD_100975 | JGI IMG/M metagenome (GOLD analysis project Ga0114922, IMG submission 100975) | Deep subsurface microbial communities from Aarhus Bay to uncover new lineages of life (NeLLi) - Aarhus_00045 metaG | ecosystem: Environmental > Aquatic > Marine > Oceanic > Sediment | place...
GGATTTTTTGTTTTTGTATCTCAAATCGTCGTTCCATCGTTCTGCCTTTCCATGGGGACTATTCCCCTGGAAAGTTAATCGTATAAACGACTTATAAATCTTTAATAATATTAGACAGTAAAAATAGAAGTTGCCGAATTTAGTAAAAACTACCAATAATACATGCATTATAGTTGACCTTCATAAGGATGCAAGGGACAAAACGCGTCCGCTTTATTTTTGTACTGTTTGCATCAGCCATTACGGTGTGGAGAAAAGCAAATATCAATAATTATTAATTTTCGGGATTACAAATTTGTTGGCGGACACTTTCTTGCCCGCGCTGATTTCTTATACCAATCAACCGTCCTCGTATTATTTGCGGAATACATAGCTCTGCCTAACGCCATCTGAGATTACCGCGGCAGGCTAAGAATCCCCCTATATGTTCACTCGGAGGTTGATTGCGATGCATGAAATCAAAGGTAAGCAAGAAAGCAGTGCTGAACGCGCTGTTTGTCCAAGTTGTGGCCATGGTGAATTCTGTGGTTGCAATTGTGTCGGACGTCAATTCGTCCGGGTCAGAAAGGAGGGGGTGAAACCATGAACACAGTGTTCCTCACGGAAATTCAGGTAATACAGCTGTTAGAGCGTGGAACTGTGGAAGCTGGTAGTTGCCTGGTAGTGAATATAGACAAGGGAGTGAATGAACATGTCCTCAAATGACGCATTCGTCGAATTGTGGGAATTCGTCGAGGGGCTGGGTTTGGACCGGCCAGCAGAGGACGATTTGAAACATGTCCTCTGTGTTCTTGGCAAAGCTGCCCGGGTCCCGGAGCAGTTACTCAGCGGCTGGTTGACCAGGCAGGATGAGCTCGAAGCCAGGTTCTTCCTGCAACTGAAATACGGGGAGGTGGAACCATGAGCTTGGGAATACGCAAGGGTTATGCCTGGCCAGCGTCAGCCCTGACAGCCACAGAGATGGCAGTCCTTGCCGACATGAGGCAAGAAACAGGAAAACCGATCTCAACACTGCTCAAGGAGGCCGTGCAGCTCGCTTATGGGGGCTGTTCTTCAATCGTAGAGGAGGTGAAAGCATGCACAAAATGAGTAGAAGCAAGGGCAGGATTGAATACACGAACATTACACGAGAAGAGCTTGCCCGGTATGCAGCCTGTGTCTTCAAGCCGACAGATGTGATTGAGGTGCGGCGGCTGCCTTGCGGACGAAGCACCTGGCACCAGGCAGGCAATCTTGCTGAAGCTGCCGAGTCTTTGGTTCAGGACAATCAGCACAGCCAGCATATCTATGTGGGAGCGAACCCGCGCCGTGTTCGAGGCGGAACCAGAGGCAAAGACGTATCCTGTGCCCGGTGCTTGTTTGCCGACTTTGACGGAATCGGCCCGGATACTGTCCGGGTCAGACAGCAGAATGCTGGTTTGCCGACACCGACATTGACGATAGATTCGGGGCACGGTGTTCACGCCTACTGGCGGTTGGCCGAGCCAATAACCGATATGGCTATGTGGTCGGTATTGCAGAAAAGGCTCATTGTCCTGCTTGGCTCGGACGGTGCCATCCATGATCCTGCCCGTATAATGAGATTGCCCGGCTTTATTAACCATAAATGGCCTGTAGCAGCGTGCAGGATTTTCGATGATGCTCAAACACGGATATACGATTTGAAATCCTTGATACCGTTGTTGTTTTGTGTAGTTACTGAATCTGACTATGTGGCACAGTACCGGGCAGCAGGAAGTTCTCAAAAACAACCAAACAAGATGTTCCTAAATAACATAAGTACCATCAAGTTAGCGAAGCTGACAGCGGCTAAGTGGCCGGTGGCAATCAAAGGCGGACGTAACTCTAAAGCGTTTAAGAACTCAGCGTATCTGCTCAAGAACCTGGGGCTGACAGAAGAACAAGCGTGGCCGATTCTACGAGAGTGGAACCGCAGCAATACACCTCCGCTGCTTGAACGAGAGTTAAGCCGAACGTTGCGAAATGCCAGTATTTACGGCAGGCAACCTGTCGGTGGTAAGGTAGCTCGCTAATTCTTGATGATTTCGTCCTTTTCGTCTCCGCACCGGGACACTTTCTTGCACGCGCTGATTTCTCATGCCAATCAACCATCCTCGCATTATTTGCGGAATCCATAGCTCTGCCTAACGCCGTCTGAACTTGCCGCAGCAGGCTAAGAATTCCGCCATATGCTCACTCGGAGGTCGATTGCACTATGCAAGAAATCAGCAGCTCAAAGCAAGAAAGCAGTGCCCAGAGCATTTCGGAGCTTATCAGGCTGCAGGCCAGTGGTAACCCGCCTTTGCTTGTTGTTCTCAGCGGCCCTTCGCACGCCGGAAAAAGCACATTTGCTCGAAGGCTTGGCGAGAACTTTACAACAATAAGTTCCGATGAAATCAGAAGGCAATTGAATGTAAGTTTCGAGGATCGCAAACATGAGGCCAGGGTGTGGAAGCTCTTCGAATCCATGAAATACAAGGCATTGAAAGAGGGCCGTGACATCATCCTCGACGCCTGCCATATGTCACCGCAGGCGAGGTGGCACGCACTGCAGGGGCCAAATTCCTGTTACCGAAAGATATGCATAGTCTTCGATTTAGCTCTGCAAACGTTACGGCAAAGATGCCTGAAGACCAGACGGGTTTCGCTGTGTGAAGTTGGGCGGATGTGGATGGATTTTCAACAAAATAGGCCCTTCAAAGATGAATTGAAGAGGCTGGATTTTGATAAGGTTTATTTTGTGAGACAATGTGACGAATACGAAACAGTCTTTTCGGACTTGATATAGTCTCGGGTGAACTAAATGTTATCTTTCGTATTGTTGTTTTTTCGCGGCCTACCTCGCGGTTTTGGTTTGAAAAATTCCTCCCACTCATGTAAGCCTATCTCAGTATTTAATCTGTATGTGTCCTCAGAAAAACTGGTTTTGTAGAACAGGGGTATATGATGCTCACAATAGAAGCTTAAGGCGTGGCGAAGTATTGTAGCACGGTACGGCCTTATATCCCAGTCACCTTCGATTTTGTCCTGAATTTCTGCTATTTCCCATTTTGCCATAGGATTTTGAGAAAGAATTTTATAGATTTCTCTGTCAAGGTGAGCGCATAAATAGTGTCTTCTTCGCTGATATTCGAGGGAATTGTCTTTCATATGTTTTGTATTTACAAGAAGTTATAAATAAGTATGGCATGAAAGCCGCTAAGTAAACTCTAATTTTTTTCTAATGGGAGTAATTTTTTTGTTGACATTATATGCAGCAGAGATAGAATTATATAAAAGTAGTTTGCAGGTTCGTTGTAGACGTTCACTGCAGAGTGTCCGGTAGGGCGCGCTCAAGAGTTTGGAATACTCAAAGGGCTGGACTGTCTTAGTGATAGTTTAGCCCTTTTTTTAATATTGGCTTGAAATAGGCAGAGGTGAAATATGGAAGATAGGGAAATTAGATCTATTTTAGAACGATTCGATGACAGACAAAAACATCCGTTTGTACGCAAAGACGGAACGATTTCAGACATAGAAGCCAAAATCGTTAGTGAGATGCAGGGGATAAGGATTGTAAGAGATAAACATGGAAGAAAAGTCTATAAAGAGAGGCGGCGGGGAAGATGCATTTTCTGCGATAGTAAAAAATGCACAGAGCAACCTCCTGTATTGGATGATATCGTGAGAGGTGGTTTCGCTGTTGAAATATGTACTTGCTACAGTAAGAAGTTCAGAGGGAGAATATTCGGGCGGGATAATACCTGGGTGGAAGAAAGGTGGCCCAAATTGCAGGAAAGAGGTAGAAAAGAGACATGTCCCCAGTGTGGCGCAAATCAGCTTATACTGATCGCTGAAAAGGTTATAAAGAGCGTGTGTGATTCTAGACCTTCAGTTGGAGCAAGAAAGATCCAGTGTAAAACTTGTGGGTTCACAGGGTCTTTTATGTTGATGGAGGAAGACGGCGAGTTGAAAGCCATATCCCATTACGCAGAGTGCGTGAGACGAATGCGAAAAAAATAATTTGAATAGAAGAAAACGGCATCAATGTTTAGTAAATCTACGTATGATTACAGAATCCGAGGTCCATAATCTTTAAGAAAAGACCCGGTGACAAGCTTGTCCTAATCGGTCAAGGATTCCGGACATGTATATCCAAACAGGCTTTGACAGAGGCCTGTAATATGAGAACTGTTGATTAGAAAAATATAGGCCAGCAAGACGCGCTGTGGAATCTCTGCTACGGGATCACAGCAGTCTTCAGCAAGCAGCGGCTTACTGCGGCGTTGTTTGCGCCAAACTGGCCGTTGTCATTGTATCGGGGCGTCCAGTGAAGTTCAAGAGTAAAGAAGGCAAATCACAAAGGAGCAGTGAAATATGGGGAAAATGAGTTGCAAGCAGGTTAGTAATCACCATTTGGATTTTGGCACGCGGCAAATCCGTGGGCCATAAATAGCCCGGCACCGGCGCGCCCTGCACCCTTCAGCAAGGCGGGGCACGCCGGACAGCAGTGCTGCCAGCGGCGTCTCTTTGCCGCACCGGACCTTTTTCATTGTAACCGAATTCGGGGTGGAAGACAAGACCTGCTGGCGGGAACTTTACACGTAACCATTAGTTATTAGGAGATTAAATTATGTTTCAGCAAGCTCATTTGGGTAAAGAAGAGCGTGAGGGCACGTTGGCGGCTAAGAATGGCTTTTCAGCAACTGCTGATAAAGGAAGCGACAGCCGAACAGAAGAAATCGCACGACAAATCGGAGAAAGTCTCGCACATCTTTGCCAGGCTGTCGTCAAGCAGGCCGCCCGCGAAGCCGTCGAACAATCCCTGTTGGCAGGAAATGATGATCGCGAAGACTTAAATGCGTTGCGGGACGGTCTTGAGAGTGTGCGGGAGGAGATCCGGCAGATTCGAGAAACGCTTGGAGAGCGCCTGCCGAAGATGGCCGGGCTCGACGAACTGCACGCACAGCACACGAGGCTGCTCGAAGACTTCTGGTCACGACAGGTCGACACGCTGTTCCAGGGTCTGGTACCGATTCTGGACCGCATTGAAGGACGGCTTTGGGCACTGAACACGCGAGTTCCTGAAGAAACCGATTACAAATCACTGCCGAGCGAGGTGGCAAAGTTTGTCAAGGGCATCAAGGTGGAGCTGCTGGCTCTCCTGGCAACTCACGGAATCGAGCCGTTTACCACCGGAGATGATAGTTTTTCGGGGAAATGGCACCAGGCAGTCAGGTTCGTCAAAACCAACGAATCCTCGCTGGAGGGGGCAATTGTAAAGCGGCTCAGGTGCGGTTATCGATCCAACGGCAGGATAATCCGTCAAGAGCTCGTGGAAGTCTATCAATCAACAAACAATCGGACACGAAAATAAGGAGACATAAAAAATGGGAAACTCAATAATTGCGACAGGCATTGATTTCGGCACGACCCGCAGTAAGGTTGCGGTTGTCGACGAGACGGAGCGTCCGGCTTGCGTCCAGAACAGTCCGGCGATTTCTACACGCCGTCGGTTATATGCTTCGAAAAGGGAAGACCGGCGTTCATCGGTCTGGAGGCCTTCTACGAAGGTCTCGTCCACCCGGACAAGGTGGCTGCGAACTTCAAGCTCAAGCTGGGTAGCAACGAGGTGCTTTATCGCGGGAAACAGGATTATACGGCTCGGGACCTTGCTGCCGCGGTAATCAGCGCCCTGAAAGCGGACGTCGAGCGGCGGACGAACACCACGGTCGACCGGGCGGTGCTCAGCTGTCCCGCGAATTTTCGGGACGACGCAAAAGCCGCGTTACTTGAAGCGGCAAAAACGGCCGGTATTGAAGCAGATGGCCTTATCAGCGAACCGGCAGCAGCAGGGCTGGCATATTCGTACGAAAAACGGCATGACCGGCGTTTCGTGATTGTGGATCTTGGTGGCGGTACACTGGATGTTTCCATTATAGAAGTTACCGGCAATAGCGTCACCGTAGAGGCCACCGATGGTGTCCCAAAACTCGGCGGCAACGACTTCACGCAACGTGTCGAGAAAAGGATTCTGGAACAGTTCGAAGAGAATACGCATTATACACCGAGCCGCGACGCAGACCCTCTGTTTTTCCAGGAATTATACCAGAAAGCCGAAGCCGCAAAGGTTACGCTGACCGATCGTGATAAGGCAACCGTAGTCATCGGGTGTCGTGGACAGCAGAGCATTCTCGAAATAAAGCGGTCGGATTTTGTGTCCCTCTGCAAGGACCTTTTTGATTGCTGTCTGGCCTGTGCCGATAAGGCAGTACAAGGTTCAGGCAAAAAGTGGCAGGACATCGACAGCCTGGTTATGGTAGGCGGAGCGTCGCGCATGCCACACCTGCAGGAAAAGCTTGCCAATGCGACGGGGCTGGTCCCAAAAATGGACATCGAGCCTGAACGCGCCGTGGCTATGGGAGCGGCGTTAAAGGCGAGGCTGGTGCTGGGCGAGAAGGGCGTATTACCTCGTTCGGAGATATTCGTACGTGAGGTGGCGGCACACGGTCTGGGCTGTGCAGTGCTGAAGCCGGGAGGACACGGCGAGGAAGACCTGATTCAGGCTGTCCTGATTACGAAGAACACGCCAATTCCTGCGCAGCGAACAGACCATTTCTTCCTTGAGCACGAAGACCAGACAACGGTTGTGATTGTTGTCGCGCAGGGAGACGACGGAAAGCCTATAAAGGACTGCCTGAAAATCGGCGAACTGACATTAGACAACCTCCCTGAAGAGCCCAAACGTACCAAACGGATCAAGGTCGACTATTCCCTCGATACCAATGGTATGGCAAGTGTCACTGCTTTAGACCTTGTCGGCGGTACTACCAAGACTGTTTCGATAGATTGTAAGCAAAGTGTTAAAAATGTCACTTAGCAATGAAAGGAGCTTAAAAATGTCGTGGTTTAATAAAAAACCTGAGGAAAAAGTATTACGAGCGGTTAATGGAGACGTACAGGCGTACGTCGTACTGGATGTTTCAGGGTCTATGGGTGGCCGGGAGTTGCGGCCCGATAAGCTGACGGCTGCAAAGAACGCGAGTATAGGATATGTCGAACAACTCCGCAAGACCTGTCCACAAGCACGCGCCAGTGTGGTCAGCTACGCCGACAGAGCCAGGATGGAATGCAAGGCATTGTCGGTTTCGGGCCAGTTTGACCTCATCTGTAAGAGCATTAAGCGGTTGAAAACTCGTGGCTGCACGGATATTGGACGGGCTTTGCAGCAAGTTCACAGCTCTCTCGGTCGGCAGGCTAATTCTGCTTCGATACATGTGGTGTTGCTCTCCGATGGTTTTCACAACGGATCAGTAAATCCTGTTCCTATCGCGGAAAAGTTGAAACGCCACAAATCCTTGAGGATTGACTGTGTAGGCATCGGGAGCCGGCCAGGCAACGTGGACGTACGTTTATTGAAATCCATTGCCTCGAGAGATGAGAAAGGCCCGCCGAGATACCATTTCATCGAGGACAGTATGGAACTGCTGGAACATTTCAAGAAGCTGGCCGGATATCTCAGCAAAGAGTAACTAAACCGTCAGACCAGCTTGTGGACTTTTAGAAGATTTGGAGACGTAACGTGGATGAGAAGAGCCGACAAGACTTTCTAAAATTATTGGCAAAATCCAATCCCAGAACACTCAATACGTTTATCCAGGTGATAGAAGGAAAAATATCTGAAAAAGATGACGCGCCTTTCATCAAAGATGTAATGACGTTCTTGGCCCCGGATTTGACGACGAGACAGGTGACGTTTCTGTCGTCGCGCTTGTGCGACTGTGGACGACTTATCAGTCAGAAGAACACTTTACAGGGCAAATGCCAGCACAGGGGGTGCAGCAAATACGTTTGTGCGGAGTGTTCGAAGACCTGCTGCGGACGGACCTTGTGTCCGAGACATTACTCCGAAGGCCGGGATGGGGAAATCCGTTGTAGCAGGTGCCGACCAATTGCGTGGTTGAAAGCGTTTTTCGATATCGGACGTGAAGGGTCTGAGAAATGACGTGGATTTTCATTGTTGTTTTGGGGCTGCTACTCCTGGGACCACTGCGTAGGCGGTTTCTATTTCCGCTTCTCTCGGCGTGGAGGATAGTGATTCCTGTTGCAGGTGGATTTATCGCCGGCTCTGTTCTGGCCGGAATGATGGTTAGCCTCGGCGCGCCGGCGTGGATGCTTGTCTTCGGCCTCCTCGCCGGTGTCTTTATCATTGGTAGCGAAGGCCGCAAGTGGTTTTACGATAATTTTCCACCGAAGGGGAAATAGAAATGTATCCAGACAAGTCATTCATGTTGGCTGAGTTATTGGGCGAAAACAGCCCTGAAGTCAAAGCAATCGAGTGGGCCAAGCACGATCCGAAGATGAGGGGGTGCGTGGACGCTCTGTTAGCCGGATTGGCGAGACAGAGAGGCATAAACCCGGACAAAGGCAGGCTGCCTGCGTTCGGCTTCGCAGACGACCTCCAGACCGGTGACTACAGACTCGGCCGCCTCAAGGTCGGCGACATGCTCTGCCAGGTTGTCGGGCTCGCCGACAAAGGGCAGCCGCCGGGACATACCTTGATCGTGGGACGCTCGAAAATCGGGAAAACACGACTGGCACAATATATCGCCGCCCAAGCCATCGCGCGTGGGGTCAAAGTCCTCGTGCTCGCCAAGGACCGCGAGTGGCGGGATATCCTGTCGGTTTTTCCTGATGTGCTTTATATGGAGCCTGTGGACATTGGCTTTGGCGTACTTGAGGTGCCGTGCATCCCCGACGGGCGTCCGGCGATGTCGCCGCTGGAGTGGGTGCTCGTGCTCAAGGTTGTGTTTCGCGCCAGCGTTTACACGCGGGACGTTTCCGGCAATCTCCTGGGCAAAGGCATCATTGGGCTCTATGAGGAGAACGGCGTATTTGACGGTAGCGGGAACTGGCCATGCCTGAGTGACCTGAGGCGCCGGATCGCCTCGATGTCGCTCGGCTCGGGAAAGCGGCTGGGCGAGGCCAGGGACACGCTACTCGACCGTCTGGATATGCTCATCCAGTTCCTCAGCGGTCTTGACGTCGTAAAGTCCAGGGACGTTCATAAGCTATTCTCTCATTCAATCGTGCTCGACGTGAGCAATCTGGACGAAATTCCGTACGTGTTCCTGTTCAACTTTCTGGCCGTGCTGCTTCGAAACGCATTTCCGTAGGAGAGTTCATTATGAGAATGATTTTTATCGAAGAGGCGAACCAGACTTTCGCGGATGACAAGGCGAACCGCTACGACTTAGGGGACGGTCCGGGCCTGGGCTTCCTGCGTTCTGCGCGCAAGATCGACGGCGACACCTCGGTTATCATGACCGACCAGGTACCCAGCGAACTGCACAGGTCAGTCATCGCCAACTGTGAGAACGTTATTTGTTTTGCGCTGGTGGACTCCAAAGACGTGCGGGAAGTTGGGAGCGCCGCGGGGCTGGAACGCTACCTGCAAAGGGAACTCGTCGAGCTTGGTCCAAGGGAGGTGATCGCCCGTCTCGGGAGGTACAAACGGCGAGCACTGAAGATCCAGGTCGACGAAATAACATTTCCGCAGCCGATCAGCCGCGAGGAGGCCCGTCGGCGGAGCCAGGGAGTTCTGGACGGGATACCTTACGTGAAGCGGGCACCGAAGAAGGACGGAGGTGCGCGCGTCAGCGAGGGTGGGCTGCCCCCCGAAGAGCGAGGGTGGTTCGCCGCCTTCGTTCGTGAACCGTGGCTGCTGACTTCAGACCGCATGAAAGCGAGTGGGCTGGACAGGGACGCGCATGACCACATAAGGGCAAAGTTCGAGGCCAGGGGGTGCGTCGCTTTCGACTCGAAAGTCGGGGCAAAATACAAGATATACCGCCCCACTCCGCGCGGTCTCAAGCTCGGACACTCGCTCGGATTGGCCGCTGGCTCACCGCATAAGGGCAGCGTGGCCCACGAGTGCATCGTGGCCTACACACAGAGGTCTCTGGACGAGTACTTCAGGCAGAAGCGGGGTGATGCGGTCAGCTTCGCCAGGACGGGCGTATCCTCCAGCATGAATGGTGTGCAGCCCGATTCGGTCGGCGTGAGACCGGCCGGCAGCAGGTTTGTCCTGCAGGCGTGCTGCCACAATGCGGCCGGGTACGAAGCCGACGCCCTTCTGAAGCTGCACGCGTTGACGTTGGTTGGGCCGGGACATGCGGACGCTGTAGAACTGGTGCTGGCTGTGGCGCGCAACAAGACGCATCGAAAAGCCATCGAGAAGGCTATCAAGGAGCGGAACAATGGGATTGTGCCTGACAATGTGGTCGTTATGGATTTTGATACGGCGCTTAAAGCGGACTGGGGCGAAGTGTTCGCGGATTGACGGACCGGGAGAAACGGGTCATGAGGTGGGAATTGTCCCGGCGTCTGGTGGAATGGATGCTGGTCACGGCTGGAAGGGGACGCCTGGAACGGGTAATGGGTTAGCCGGACGACGGTTACCGGTTAGTTGGTTAAAAGGCGCGGATAGTGGATTAACCGGACGGTGGTTACCGGTTAGTTGGTTAAAAGGCGCGGATAGTGGATTAACCGGACGGTGGTTAGCGGTTCATTGGTGAATTTGGTTCATTTGAAAGTGTAAGAGAAGCCGCCGAATGAGAATGAAATGAAAGGACATGACAATGGATTCACCTTTTGATCTACCCGTGCCCGACCCGCTGGAGATATTCGAGCAAGCCGCGTTTCTGCCACCTCCTGAGACGGAACTTCCGCCAGATCCGCAGGCAATCCTTCTTGGAGACGTCGAGCGCAGCATCGAGCGGGTTAATCTCCCTGAGTTGGATGTGCATGCGGACGCAATATCTCACGTTTTGGATCTGGCCGAGGCCTCTATTGAGAGTCAACAATCCGATGGGAAGTTCTTCCTACCAGACGGGATGCTGGATAAGCTCGAAGCCAGCATTGAGCAGCAAGAGCCAAAGCCACCGGTAGTTGACGAGGATCCTCCGCCGGTGGAAGACGGTGGCGTCGTATCCCAGGACAAGATGTGCAGGCCGCCTTTTCTTGATGGCAGGGCGATGTCATTTATCCGGGATTATCGGGCACGAACCCACGGAACGCACGGCAGCAGGACAGGCCTTCACAATGACGGTAGTAGGTCCGAGTGTTACTGTTACCTGCACGAAGGCTGGGTCCGGTTTGAGGATTGTCGGTCTTGTGCCGACTTTGAGCAGGCGGAAACTCAGACGGATGAAGGTGAGGAATACTGCCGCCATTCATCACAATATGTGGACGATGTGTGACATGAGAAATAAGAATCTGGACCTTGTTGAGGAGTGCAAGTGATGAGCGACGGATGTCAAGGAATTCTGAAAGAAGAGCAAACTGGGCGGATGGTCTGGCCGCCGCGGCCTGAACAGTTCTCGGCGTTGCCATCTTCCAGGAATCGGAAAAGCAGAGTATTGCTTTAGCAAAAGAGGTCGGCTGCCGAGTAACGGCAGCCCAGCAAGAAAGGAGATAATAGAAATGGCTAATCCAAAGAAACGTTTTAGATGCGGTGCCGTGTTTGCGGCGGTCTGGGAGAATGAGCAGACGGCGAATGACGGAACCTTCACGGTTGAATCTGTCACCTTCAGCAGGAGGTACAGAAAGAGTGACGGCGAGTGGGACTCGACATCATCGTTTCGCAAAAACGACTTGCCGAAGATCGAAATTGTTTGCCGAAAGGCTTACGAATTCTTGAACGCCAAGCGAACAAAGAAGGGTCCGGAAACAGCGTTATCTGGTGAAAAAAGTTAATAACACTCATTCCAGAGAGAAGAATTGGTGGGCGAGAGTGGTTTCAAGGGCCTGGCCGTATATATTGAGATTATCGAGGTAGCTGTTAATGGATGCGTTACTCTTATCTGCTCAAGATGCTGCAAAGCTACTCAGTATCACCCGTTCGCATTTTTATGCGTTGCACAGTTCCGGGCGGTTGGGCCCGTTGCCGGTCCAGTTAGGTCGACGAACACTGTGGCGTCGAGAAGAATTGGTAAGCTGGGTGGCAGCGGGTTGTCCGACACGAGAGAAGTGGAGCCGGAGTCAATATGTTGTTGACATTAACAGTTGAGATGCAGTATAGTAAAGCTCCTCGACCAAAGGTCAGGGCTTCTCTGAAAACAAGAAAGTCGCTTTTTATGGCATTCGCCTCCGACTGAAAGTCGGAGCGTTCTGCCAATATTTTCGTAAAGTTGGAGGTGTAAAATGAGAATTTTTCGACCAGCATACAAAGCGTCGTTACCATTCGGAGCTAAGATACTTATTAGCTACGAGAAAAAAGAGGGAAAGAAGACCGAGAAAAAATATGCTCAATTCAAGAACCGTCAGGGGAAAACAGTGAAATATCCTGTTGCCGAGGACGGTAAGAGCATAATAAAAGAAGTCTCGAAATGGTGGATCGAGCTTAGAGACCACTTGCAGATAGTCCATCGCTTTTCGGGTTTTACTGACAAAACGCAGACCAAAGCACTTGGTCGGCAGATCGAACGATTAGTAAGCTGCAAAATAGCAGGCGAACAACCAACGCCGGAATTATCACGCTGGCTCGAAGGAATACCTGAAAAGCTGCGGGATAGACTCGTGAAAGTAGGTCTGCTCGACAGCACAAGGGCGGCAGCGAGTAAACTGCTTGAAGGCCACTTGGAAGATTTTGAACAGTCGTTGCTGGCAAAAGGTAACACGAAGGGGCACGTTCGGACAGTAGTAACCAGAGCAGGGCGGATAATCGAGGGTTGCGGCTTCAAATCCTGGACCGATATATCAGCGAACAAAGTGCAAAGTTATCTCGTTGAGTTACGCAATAACGAAGATAGCATATCCGTTCAGACTTCCAACCACTACTTACAGGCATTCAAGCAGTTTTGTGCATGGATGATAAATAACAGGCGGGCGAGCGAATCGCCGGTGCGGCATTTGAAGGGATTGAGGGTGCTGCAGACTGACCGAAGACACGCCCGAAGGGCATTAGAGCCGGACGAGCTTCGCAGGTTGCTGGAAGTCACAAGGCAGGGGCCAGAGCGATACGGCATGAGCGGCCACGAACGATATCTGCTCTACAAACTTGCAGTGGAAAGTGGCTTACGGAGGCGTGAACTGCAAAGCTTAACGGTCTCATCATTTGATTTTAAGAAAAGCCTGGTGACGGTCGTGGATGCGTATAGCAAAAACCGGAGACAGAGTGTGCTGCCGATAAGAAAAGATACGGCAGTGGAACTAGAACATTTTTTAGCAGGCACACTACCCGGTGTCAAAGCGTTTGGTGGCAGATATAAGCAACTGACAGATAAGACAGCTAAGATGCTTCAGGCCGATTTAGCCGATGCTGGTATTCCTTACGTTGACGGCGGGTTTTTCTTTGACTTTCACGCTCAGCGACATCAAACAGGCACCCTGTTGGCTGCCAGTGGGGCACACCCGAAAGTTGCACAATCGATCATGCGGCATAGTGACATTAACCTTACTTTAAGCAGATATTCACATACGCTTACCGGACAGGAAGCCGAAGCCATAGCTAGCTTGCCGGATTTATCATCGCCAACCAAACAACGGCAAAAAGCAACCGGGACCGACGGCAAGATAAACTTGGCGTCTGGCTTGGCGTTTCAGGGCGGACAAACACGAACTCCAGTGAACAGCATCGGACAGTCCGACCAACTTAGTGGGGGTAAAAACGCGGTTTCTAAAGCCAACGGTCGGATTCGAACCGACAACCCCTGGTTTACAAAACCAGAGCTCTACCGTTGAGCTACGTTGGCGTAAGTATCATTAAAATTTACACATAAATTTATTTCTTATCTTATTTCACTTTACATCCGGCTGTACAATATTGCAAGAAAATTAAGGGTAAGTTGCGTTTACTACTCTGCGAAGTCGCCGACGCTCCAGCGTAATAAGAAACCCGGGTTATTCGTTAAGTTTGACCATATTTTTTGCGACTTCGAGGACCTTTTTGCGGAGAACTTTTGGCGCGAGCACCTTGACCTGGTTGCCGTAGCCGAGTATCCACCAGGTGATTTCCCCGATGCCGTCCACGCGAAACTCTACGGTGGCTGAGCCGTCACTGTTGCGAACAACTTTTTGTGTGCTGTGCCATTGTACCTCTGTGACATTATTTGCAACTTTGGGCAGAAACCGCAGCTTAATATTGTAGATTCTGCCTTCCGGTATCATTGACCAAGCCCTGCCGAGATAATCGTACACATCGAAATTTTCACCGTCCACGAAGCATTTGGCCGTAGTTTTTAACTCCCTGATGCGGTTGAGCTTGAAAGTGCGAACGCTTTTGTGCAGACTGGAGCGGCCAAGCACATACCACGCCCGATTGTTATAGAGCAAGTGATAGGGACATAGCTCAACGTCAATAATTGCCCCCTCGAAAAGCGAATTGTAACGGATGTTCACTTTGCGTTTCTTTACGATAGCTTGTTGTAACTGTGCGAAGGTTTCGTCAAGGCCGGCAGAATGCGTGACCGGTGCCTGGGCGCCGGCCCTGGTTGAGATATTTTGTAGCGTCCTATTGCAATATTGCCTGATTTTGGCGGGAAGGTTGTTCTCGATTTTAAGAGCGGCCAAAAGTGCTGAATTTTTGAACGGCAATTGTATCTGGTTCCTTGCCTTGTGCGCCAGCAGAAGCAGACTCAGTGCCTCCTGCAGACTCAAATCTACCGGCGGCAGGAAAAATTCAGGCTCTATGGTATAGCCGCCGGTCTTGGCATCGTAGCGATATGGCACGCCGATAGCCTGAAGTTCTTTCAAATCGCGAAAGATTGTTCGCCGGCTCGTTCCAAACATTTTCGACAAATCACTAACGGCATAGCTTTTTCTCGCCTGCAATGTTGTTAAGATCTGCATGACTCTGCTGATTCTACGATGTTTCATAGCTTACCCCCTTGAATTTCCTATTAATATTGACTATTGACTATTGAAAAAATGAGAAATCGAGATTAATAATAAATAGTAAATAGCAAATAGTCAATTATTAGAGGCTCTACAAATGCCAAATATTCTGCTAATAGAAGCGAGGAAATTTCTGAGAGGGTTGACAACAATCTCGGCGGCTGCTATAATGAATAAATGGTCGGAGTTCTTTTTTGTGCCGCCTGCACTCGCGTAACCGCAGGTGCGAGCGAATCGTTCTTTGCCTGCACCCCCGTGCTTTCTTGCGAAAGCAGGAACGGGGGTTGCGCAGGCACAGGTGATTTTAAAAAGGAAGAAATGATGAAAAGCGTTTCTGTTTTTGTCTGTAAGGTGATTTTGGCGGTTGTTTTGTTTGTTTTTGTTTTCGTGCCCTGCGGCTGCAGGTCTTACGCACAGCCGGGGGAGACAGCCGCTGAAGGACGCGGAAGGCATCAACGCAATCTCCGTATTAACCGGCAGGAAATGATGGCAGATTTAGACAAGCTTATGCTTCTTGATAAGCCCAGCAAGCTCACCGACAAAAGGATACCCTGACAATTGACAATTGACTATTTGCTATTTACTATTTATCATTGCTTTGGTCCTTCGATTTTACCCAGGACGAACACGGCTCGACTGAGCTCGCCGAAGTCTGAGCGTAGTCGAATGTATTCGGATTCTTATTTTTTGCAATAATCAATATTCACCTGCGCCTGCGCAACCGCAGGTTCGGGCAATAGGAAATTGAAAGTGGAAACGCTCGTCGATTACTTCCGCCGCGTGGCCAATAATAATGATTGGTGGGAAGTTGGCATCGAGTTGATTCTTATCGGCCTGGTAGTTTACTGGATTGTGGACTTCCTCGAAGGCACCCGCGGAGAGCGATTATTCCGCGGCGTGATATTCATTCTCGTTGCCGGCGTTCTTATCTTGAACCTGGTTGTTGAACAGCTTGACTTCCCTCGGCTTCGACATCTTTACAAAGGCTTTTTGATTGGCGTTTTGATTATTGCCGTTGCCGCCTTTCAGCCGGAGATTCGAAGAGTGCTTATACGCCTTGGTCAGCCGCGCTTCTGGGCGGGCTCGTTACACCAGCTCTCAAGAACCGTAGAAGAATTAGTTACCGCTGTAACTGTACTTTCCACCGCTCGCATCGGAGCCATTATTGTTATAGAAAAACAGGTGGCGTTGGGCGAATTTATAGAAACCGGCATTCGCATCGATGCCAAGGTAACGGCAGACCTGCTCAGGACCATATTCCACCCCGGCACGGCCCTTCACGATATGGCTGTTATAATACGAGGCGACAGAGTAGTTGCCGCCAGTGTGCAGCTGCCTTTGGCTGAGGCCGGCAGTATCGATGGCGTTGAGCTCGGTTCCCGTCACCGTGCAGCTATAGGCATAACGACGGGGTCGGACGCCACCTGTTTGGTCGTAAGCGAGGAATCCGGAGTCGTTTCACTTGCTAAAAATGGAAAACTTACGCGCAATATAGACGAATCCTCGCTAAGAAAACATCTTGCAAGCGTAATATCGTGAATCGAACCGCACCGGATACCTGCTGCCTCGTCTTGTGGCGAGAGTCGTAGAGGTAAGTGTGATACCAAATATGATGTTAAGAAAGATCAAATACGGCAAGATAGCAATCGTGATATTTTTGACGATCCTGATTTGGGTCTGGGCGGACCTGGCGCTGGACGAAAAATTACCTGTCCCCAAAGCCACGATAAATGTAGCTTTCAGCCCCAATCTCTTGGTCAGCTTCAACGGCAAACCAAAGGCTTCGATTGACAATATTGCTCTCAAAGGTCCGGCCTCTAAAATCACCGAGGTAAGCCGAAAACTGGATGACGGCTCACTTGTGCCTGATTTCTCTTTGAGCCCTGAGCGAGAAGGGATGACTACTGCCGGCCAGCACAAACTAAACGTTCTGGATTTTGTTAAAAGGAGCGAGAAGATAAAAGAATTTGGCGGCCTTACGGTTGAGGCCTGCGAGCCGAAGATACTTGACGTCAATGTTGTTGAGCTTGATAAAAAAGAGTTGGATATCGAATGTTTCGATGAAAATGGAGCTCTTTTGGAGGTTGAGAGCATTGAGCCGTCGTCGAAAGTTTATATGTTTGTGCCCGCCGATAGCAGACTGAAAGCGCGAGTCCAGTTGACGCCCAGGGATATCGAGCAGGCAAGGCTCTCGGTCGTTGTAAAAACGCCGTACGTTGTATTAGCAGAAGGCCAGAAAAGGCACGCTTCCGCACCCGTGGAAATCAAAATGTCGCCGGAAGCGGACTCGTTAAGCGAGCATACTATAACAGAAGCTACGCTTGGATTCACACTAAGTGTGAACCTCGTGGGCGAATACAAACCGGACGTAGTCAATCTCAATGAGGTGGTCAGCCCTTTTGCTATACTGGCTACTCTGGAAGCCAAACAGGCTTATGAGAGCCAACCGTTCCAGATGACCCTGTATATTCTTGACGTTGACGCCAAAGAGGGACCAGAGAAGGAACAACAGAGAGAGGTATTTTACAAATTCCCCGAAGAATTCGTCCGCAAAAATGAAATCAAGCTGAAAAACCCACCGAAACAAGCTAAGTTCAAGCTGATACCTTTAACTCCTGAGACTCCGACGTCCGGGCCGGATTGAAAAAGGCTGTTAGGGCTTCGATTGTCATCCACAACGCTAATGCAAAAATCCCACCGCCGATTATAATGAGAAACTGGTTTTTTCCTAACAACAAGAATTACACGTTTTTTTTCAGTTCAATCTTCCTGGGATTTGCCGTTAAGATTTTTCCTTGCTCTTGCGACGGTATCTAACGCTGTATAGGCAAGGAATATCGCGAGAACTATGAGTATCACGTCTATTGCTGCGAGCAGGACGTTAGGTTTCTCAGCGGTTACAAAGCAGTATGTATTGTACACCAGCGCGCCAATTGTGGTCAGCAGCATTATAACAGCCGGAACAGCCGTAAAGAGAAAGCTGCGATTACGAGTGATCAAATATACACTGGCAACAATGAGAACAAGGCTTGCAATCAGTTGGTTTGCAGCACCGAATACGGGCCAGATTGCCTTCCAGTTACCCAGAGCCAGGGCACCTGCCAAAATGCCGACAAGTATTGTGGCCGTATATTTGTTTTTCATATAGGGTATTCCGAACGTTTCTCCGAACAGTTCGTTGCAGATATAACGGGCAATCCGCGTTGCTGTATCAAGGCTTGTCATAACAAAGGTCTTGAGCATAGTTATGCCTATCAGCGTCCCCAGGCCGCCGAAAATTACTTTTGTAAGCTGCCCATATCCGGTTCCGAATGCTTTAATCCAGTTTCCGCCTTTGAAAAGTTCTTGATATACCAGTCCCTCGCTGCCGGACGGGGCGTTCTTCCAGTACAAGCCAGCCGTTACTGCTATAACAGCCATCACTGCAAGTGCGCACTCCATAATCATGCCCCCGTAGCCGATAACCTTGGCGTCTTTCATTCGGGGAACCTGTTTTGACGTGGTACCGCTTGCAACCAGACTGTGGAATCCGGAGATAGCACCGCACGCAATAGTAACAAGCAGCATAGGCCACATCCATCCCTTATCGGTGGAAAAGGAGATAACACTTGGGGCTTTCATATCCGGGCGTGTTATAATAATGCCCAAAAATCCGAAGAGCATACCCAGATACAGTACCGAACC